>Ga0315287_10000120_pt1 | contig 64447 bp, 62 predicted proteins | sample YL17G11_0_MG_FD_205037 | JGI IMG/M metagenome (GOLD analysis project Ga0315287, IMG submission 205037) | Sediment microbial communities from Yellowstone Lake, YNP, Wyoming, USA - YL17G11_0 | ecosystem: Environmental > Aquatic > Freshwater > Lake > Sediment | place: USA: Wyoming | collected...
CATGTGCTTCTTTCCGGACCGCCAGGCTTAGGCAAGACTTCCCTTGCCCACATCATTGCCCATGAGATGGCTTCTAAGATTACGGCAACCTCGGGTCCGGCCATAGAGCGCGCCGGCGACCTTATCGGCATATTAACGAATTTGGAAAAGGGAGATATACTTTTTATTGACGAGATACACCGGCTTTCCAAGGTGGTAGAAGAATTTCTTTATCCGGCGATGGAAAACTTCCAAATTGACTTTGTAATTGATAAAGGGCCTTATGCAAAAACCATAAAGTTTAACCTCAAGCCTTTCACTCTTGTGGGTGCAACCACGAGGACTGGCCTTTTAGCCGCGCCTTTAAGGGGAAGGTTCGGTATATTTTATCATCTTGATTTTTATACGGTAGAGGACCTGACCAAAATTATCAAGCACTCGGCAAAAACCTTAGGCATGAATATTGACGAAGAAGCAGCAGCTGAGATTGCCAGGCGCTCAAGAGGCACCCCGCGCATTGCCAATAGATTGCTTCGCAGGGTAAGAGACTATGCCCAGGTGGCAAAAATTGCCAAAATTGACTTTGAGGTTGCAGCCAAAACCTTGGATGAGCTGGGTATTGATAAAGCAGGATTTGATGATATTGACCGCAAGGTCTTAAAGACGATTTTGGAGTCGTTTGGCGGAGGACCGGTGGGAGTGGAGTCTTTAGCCGCCAGTTTAAACGAAGAAGTGGATACCATCGTTGACACTATTGAACCGTATCTCCTCAAAGCAGGGTATCTTAAACGTACCTCCCGCGGCCGCCTCGCCACAAAATTAGCCTTCGAACACTTCGGAATAAAGTACGAAAAACAAGAACAGCTGTTTTAGGGACGTCTTTGCACCCAATCGAGGGACGTTTCTGAACCCAATCGGAAAGGTGTCCCCTAACTAAAGAAATATGAAACTTTTACTCCATACCTGTTGTGCGCCGTGCCTGATCTATCCTTTAGGGCAATTGCGGGCAAAAGGATATGAGGTAACGGGATTCTTTTATAATCCGAATATCCAGCCGTATGGCGAATATATGAACCGCAAACAGGCAGTAAAGGATTATAGTAAGAGTAATAATTTTGAGATTATTTCTTTGCCTTATATGCCTTCGGAATTTTCGCGGGCAGTGAACTTAAGAGAAGCGAGTAGTGAAAGATGCTCTATATGTTGGACGCTCAGACTCAAAGCTGCAGCCAAAGCCGCCAAAGAAAAAGGATTTGATGCCTTTTCAACTACTTTATTAGTCAGCCCTTACCAGAACCAGGAATTGCTGAAAAAAATCGGCGATGATATTACTAAAGAAGAAGGCATACAATTTTATTATGAGGATTTTCGGCCGGGATTTAAAAAGGCGCATGAATTAGCTAAAGCTCAAGGTATATACTGCCAGAAATACTGCGGTTGCATATATTCAGAGTTGGAAAGATGCAAGAAATCGGAAGAACATTAATCATTTTTGGTGTAATTTTGCTACTCGCAGGCTTATTATTAACTTCCTTTAACAAAATACCTTTTTTAGGAAAACTTCCCGGAGATATGCTTATTCAAAGAAAAAATTTCACTTTTTATTTTCCGCTCGCTACATCCATATTAATCAGTATAATTCTTTCCTTAATCTTTTGGCTATGGTCGCGCCGATAAAAGACGGATTACACACCTGCCTGCCGGCAGGCAGGGATTTTAAAACACAGATTACACAGATTTTTTACCTTAGTATTACTTGCTGGTTGCTGGTTAGTCCTGCCCAAGCTCAGCCGCAGTCTAGCACTGTTCGAGTGGCGATTATACAGGATATCGAGTCTTTGAATCTTAAGATAAATAGTTTTTATGAAGTTTTTGATTCTAAGGCGAATAAGGCATTATATAAAGGTAAAGGCTTAAGGGCCACGGTGACAGTATTTAAAGGCGGGATTGTTCTCGGGGGGATTAATTTTCCTGCGGGTAAGATTTTGATTAAGGCCAATGACCCTGATGCTATAGTTATAAATGGGCGCAGATTCAGGGGCGATATCGAACTGATGGAAAAAGACAATTTTCACTTTTTGGTGATAAACCGCATTGATTTAGAAGATTATATTAAAGGCGTGCTCTATAACGAGGCCTCGCATTATTGGCCGCAGGAGGCCTTAAAGGCACTGGCAGTGGCCTGCCGCACCTTTGCGCTCAATCAAATGCAGGAAAATAAAGACAAAGATTTTGATGTAACCAGCGACATATATTCTCAGGTATACGGCGGAAAGGCTTCTGAGCGCTATCGCACCAGCGAAGCAGTGGAAGAGACTAATGACCTGGTGCTTACCTATAACGGAAAAATTTTCCCCGCTTACTACCATGCCACCTGCGCGGGAAAAACCGAAGACGCATCAATACTATGGAATATAGATATTGCACCACTTAAAGGAGTAAATTGTGGTTTTTGTAGTGGCTCGCCACATTATAAGTGGCATGCGGTGCTGTCTTCTGATGAGATTCGGGAAAAATTAGGTAATAGCGGGAATAATATAAAGAATATAAAAGATATTGTAATTCTTGCCAGAGATACCTCTGGCCGCATCACCAATTTAAAAATAGTTTCCGATGAAAAGGAAATAGAAATTTCGGCCAAGGATTTTAGAAATATCCTCGGTCCTAATATTATCAGGAGCACAAATTTTACTACCCATGTCGTCAGCAATGACGTAGTTTTTGAAGGCTTAGGCTGGGGCCACGGCGTAGGGATGTGCCAGTGGGGCGCTTATTTTATGGCTAAGCAGGGTAAGACCTTCGAAGAGATACTCAAGTATTATTATCCCGGTTCGAATGTTGAGACTATCAGATTTTAATTACTATTTACCTAAAAATTTAATTGCGCAGTATCCTTTAAAAGAGCGCGATTTAGCCAGGCTTTTAGTTTTAAACCGCAAAAAACAAACCATAGAGCACCGCGTCTTCAAAGACATCATCAACTATCTTAACCCAAATGAGCTTTTGGTATTGAACAATACCAAAGTATTGCCCTGCCGGCTAAGAGGCAATCGCTTAACCGGCGGCAAAGCGGAAGTCCTGCTGCTTAAGCGAAAAATAGGTTCAACATTTGACTCTTTAATTAAGCCGGGCCGGCTAAAAATTGGAGAAAAGATAATTTTTAACCGCGGCAGGGTCTCAGGGATTATCAGCGCTAAAAGTGAAATTAGTTTTGATGTTAAGAATATTGATAGCGTATACAGCTTAGGAGTTATGCCTTTACCTCCTTATATAAAAAGAGAGCCCCGGGATTCGGACAAGATTTTTTACCAGACCGTTTATGCTAAAAAAAAAGGAGCAGTGGCTTCTCCTACTGCAGGGTTACACTTTACCCGGGAATTAATCGCCAAGATAAAATCCCAAGGTGTAAATATTGCTTATTTAACCTTGCACGTGGGTAGCGCCACCTTTAAGCCGGTTAAGGTTGACGATATCCGTAAGCACAAGATGCAGCCCGAATATTTTGAAATTCCTGCCCAGACAGCAAAATTGATCGAAAGGATTAAAAGAGCAAAAGACCGTATAATTTCCGTTGGCACTACGAGTTGCCGGGCAGTAGAAACTTATGCCTCAGGAATTAAAAAAGGAAAGACGGATTTATTTATTTACCCCGGATATAAATTTAAATTGACCGATTGCCTTTTGACTAATTTTCACCTGCCGGCTACAACCTTATTTATGCTGGTCTGCGCATTCGCTGGAGAAAAGTTAATCAAAAAAGCATATCAGGAGGCGATCGAGCGAAATTATAGATTTTATAGTTATGGCGATGCTATGCTCATCATCTAGACATTAGTCAGAAGGTAAGGTGGAAGACATCGGTCAGGGCACAGGCCTTGGCCTTTACATCACCCAAAGAATCATTGAGCGACATCAAGGCAAGATAGAAGTAAAATCTTTACTTGATAAAGGTAGTAGTTTCGTGGTACAATTACCTTCTAAAAAGGGGGAAACCTAGCCATGGACAACAGGGAAAGCGTTCTTGTTATTGAGGACGATGAATTATTCCTGAAAACCTTAATCAACCTTCTGAAAAAAGAAAGCTATGATGTAGAAGGTGCGAAAACCGGGCAAGAGGCAATTGGGATAGCCAAAAATAAAAACTTCGATCTGATTATTGCTGATGTAAGGCTTCTAGGCGGTATGGATGGGATAGATACGGTCAAGGCCATAAAAGAGATTAAGCCCAATATTAAGACTTTAGTTATCTTCATTACGGGCTATGCAGATCAGGATGCGCCGGTAAGGGCAATAAAAGTAGGCGTAGATGATTATATCTATAAGCCGTTTGAATTAGAATATTTTTTACATAGCGTAAAAAGAAACTTAAATATCCATAAATTAGAAAAACAGGAAAGACAGTATATAGAAGATACCAAAGAAATTAAAAAGGAATTGGAAGAGCATAATGCCCAATTGGAAAATCTGGTCAAAGAAAAGACAAACGAGCTGACCCTTCTTTTTGAAATAGGAAGAGAGATTACGTCTTCATTAAGGTTAGAGGAGGTTTTATCCACGATTGTGGAAAGAATCTCAGATCTTTTAGGTATAGAGAGATGCTCCATAATTTTACTTGATGAAAATAAGGATGAACTTTTTATCGCCGCAGCCAAAGGTCTGCCGCAAGATGTAATCACAAATACCCGGATTAAAAAGGGAGACAAGATTTCTGGATGGGTTTTTGAGAATAAAGAGGTAATTCTGGTTCAGGACATTGAGCAAGACCAGCGGTTTGGTAGAGAAAACGAAGAGAGATATTATACAGGTTCCTTTATCAGCGTGACTTTGATTTTTAAGGGAAGGGCAATTGGAGTAATTAATGTCAATAATAAGCGTTCAAGAGAGGTATTTAATAAGGATGATTTGAGGCTGGTTGAAGGCATTGCTAACCAGGCTTCCATTGCTATTGAAAATGCCAGGCTTTATAGTAACCTGGAAGGGATATATTTACAGATTGTTTCTACCCTTACCTCGGTAATTGAACTTAAAGACCACTATACTAAAGGCCATTCTGACCGGGTGACAAAGTACGCTGTGGCTATTGCCGAGGCCATGGGGCTTTCTCAGGCTCAAATAGAGATTATCAGATTATCCTGCCAGTTGCATGATTTGGGTAAGATTGGTATTGAAGGACATATCCTGACTAAGCCGGCTAAGTTAACCGAAGAAGAATGGCATGAGATTAAACTTCATCCTCTCAAAGGAGTAGAAATCTTAAGGCCCTTAGCTTTTTTAAGAGACGAGATGAAATTAGTGGAGCAGCATCATGAGCGTTATGACGGTAAAGGTTATCCTCATGGATTGCGTGCGGATGATATAGATTCGAGGGCAAGAATAATGGCAGTTGCAGATAGTTTTGATGCTATGACTACCGAGCGGCCTTATGCCAAAGGTCTCAACCTCCAAGAAGCCAAAGAAGAGCTAATGAGCAATAGCGGTAGTCAATTCGACCCCAAGGTAGTTGAGGCTTTCGTCAACCTTTTAGACAGAAAACCAGATTTATTTAAAAAGAGCTAGATAACAGAACATACGCTCTCCTTTTTTCGTCGTTAAAATCCCATACCCAAGGTAGTAAGACTCCGTTTGCCAGATGAATTCCTTTGCTCTTATCCACCAGGATAAAAATAGTAATGCTCGGTTAGGAAAGTTATCTGTTTCTTGCCAAGACATCAATACCCCTTGCTTTATGCCTGTGGGAACTCAAGGGACAGTTAAGGCTTTATCGCCTTTAGAATTAAAAGAATGCCGGGCCGAGATTATCTTGTCTAATGCCTATCATCTTTTCCTGCGTCCCGGCATTGAAGTGATTAAAAAATCCGGCGGCTTAGCTAAGTTTATGTCCTGGCCTGGACCCATACTTACAGACAGTGGAGGTTACCAGATTTTTAGCCTTGCGCTCTTAAGAAAGGTCTCTGATAATGGCGTTGAATTTCAATCGCATATCGATGGATTTAAACATTTTCTTGCCCCCGAAGATGTTATTCAGATACAAAAAGATTTAGGTTCGGATATTATTATGCCTTTGGATGAATGCGTGCATTACCCATGCAGCAAGGATTATGCGCAAATCGCCGTAAAAAGAACCGTGGATTGGGCAAGGCGTTCAAAGGCAGTTATCAGCGATAATCATCAACTTCTATTTGGCATTGTGCAGGGAGCAACTTATGAAGATTTGCGCCGGGATTGCGTGCTTAAGTTGGTAGATATGGATTTTTCCGGTTATGCTATTGGCGGTGTTTCTGTAGGCGAGCCCAAAAACCTAAGATATAATATTGTGGCTTGCGTCTTAGAAGCTTTACCCGTTGAGAAGCCGCGTTATCTTATGGGCGTAGGTATCCCCGAAGATATAATTGGGGCAGTTGAGTTAGGCATTGATATGTTTGATTGCGTAGTCCCTACCCGTTATGGCAGAAACGGGACTGCTTTTACCAGCGAAGGGAAATTAACCATCCGAAATGCTCCTTATACGGAAGATCTTGGTCCTTTAGACAAAGAGTGCGGTTGTTATACTTGTAAGAATTTTAGCCGCTCATATTTGCGCCATTTATTCAATACCGGAGAAATCTTAGGGCTTAGATTAGTTTCGCTGCACAATGTCTATTTCTTCTTAGAATTAATGCGAAAGATTAGGCAGGCAATTCAGCAGGATAGATTTATTGAGTTTAAGAAAGAATTTTTAGCTAGATATAATAATTAAGATGCGAATCGACATTATTACAATCTTTCCCAAAATGTTTGAGCCCGTGCTGAATGAGTCTATCATCAAGCGGGCACAGAATAAAGGTAAGGTGAAAATTTATATTCATAACCTAAGGGATTATTCTTCGGATAAGCATAAGAAAGTCGATGACCGTCCTTTTGGCGGCGGATCAGGGATGGTTTTGCGGCCGGAACCAATATTTGCGGCAGTAGAAGATATTGAGTCAAAAGCACCTGCCTGGCCGGCAGGCAGGAAAAGCAAAAAGGTAAGAGTTATTTTATTGTGTCCCCAGGGTAAAACATTGACTCAAAAGATTGCCAGAAACTTGGCAAAATATAAACATATTATTTTAATTTGTGGCCATTACGAAGGCGTAGACGAGAGAGTAAGGCAATATTTAATAGATGAGGAGGTTTCCATTGGCGATTATGTTTTGACAGGCGGAGAATTACCAGCCATGGTTTTGGTCGATTGTTTGGTCAGGCTTATCCCTGGAGTTTTGGGGGATAAAAATTCCTTGAATTTTGAATCATTCGAAGGTAATCTATTAGAATATTCCCAATACACAAGGCCTGCCAAATTCAGAGGTTGGTCTGCGCCCAAGATACTCTTATCTGGTGATCACAAGGAAATAGAAGCCTGGAGAAAAAAAGAAGCGCTAAAAAGGACAAAGCAAAGAAGGCCCGACCTTTTAACCGATTAATAAATAGAGAGGAGAAATAGAGATGGATAGAATAAAACTTATTGAGCAAGAATACACCAAGAGGGAGCTTCCTGCTTTTAATGTTGGCGATACGGTTAAGGTTTTGGTAAAGATAAAAGAAGGCGAGGATAAGGTGCGCCTGCATCCTTTTGAGGGAGTGGTTATCGCCAAACAGGGCGGAGGAATAAAGAGCAGTTTCACCGTAAGAAAGGTCTCTTACGGCGAAGGTATTGAGCGCGTCTTCCCTTTGTATTCACCCAGCATCGAACGCATTGAAGTTATCCGCACAGGTAAGACCAGAAGGGCAAAACTTTATTATTTGCGGGGTAAAATAGGCAAGCACGCGACGAAGATTGAGAGTAAAGAAGAGCAAGGTTAGATGCTCTATTACGAGAGGAAGTTAAAGAAAAGAGGCTATAATATCGTTATTGGCGTGGATGAAGCAGGCCGTGGCCCTTTAGCCGGGCCTGTGGTTGCCGCTGCAGCGGTTTTAAAAACCAGCCGCTTTAAGAATCGCATAGACGACTCTAAGAAATTAACTTCTTTTCAAAGAGAAAAGGCATTTTCAGAAATTATTACCAAGTCTATTTTTGGCATCGGCATAGTTAATGAGAAGATAATTGACCAGATAAATATTTTAGAGGCTACGCGCTTAGCCATGAAGCAAGCAGTAGTAGCATTAATAGATAAATTAGAGAATCGACGAAATAAGCGTATTCATATAATTATAGATGGGAATGTAAAAATCGATCTCGATATGCCTTTTACCAACATTATCAGAGGCGATTCCAAATCCAAGAGCATTGCCTCAGCTTCGATTTTAGCCAAGGTTACAAGAGATCGCATAATGTCTCTGTATGATAGGATATATCCGCATTATGGCTTTTTGAAACATAAAGGCTACGGCACAAAAATGCATAAAACAACATTGAGTAAGTTTGGCCCGTCTATAATCCATAGGGCGACCTTTTGTCATGTCTAAACAGAATTTATATTTAGGCAAAACCGGCGAAGAAGCGGCAGTTAGTTTCCTAAAAGATAACGGCTATAAGATTTTAGCCAGAAATTATAAAACCAAAATAGGCGAAATAGATATCGTGGCTAAAGATAAAGACACCTTCGCATTTATAGAAGTAAAAACCCGGCATTCCGATAGATTCGGTGAGCCTTTCGAATCCGTGGTTAAATCCAAACAAAGACAGATTTCCAAAGCCGCGCTCGTGTTTCTTAAAGAAAATAACCTCTTAGAGAAGAAAGCAAGATTCGATGTGGTTTCTATAATCTATGCTCAAGACACGCCAGAATTAAATTTAATCAAAAATGCTTTTGAATTAGATTCCAGTTTCAGCTATTAGGAGGAATTTATGCTATCGGATATTGAAATTGCGCAGAAAGCAAAAAAAGAACCCATTGAAAAAATTGCCAGAAAATTAAAAATAGACCCGGGATTCCTTATCCCTTATGGCCGCTATATAGCCAAAATAGATTTAAGTATCCTGGATAAAATCAGAAATAAGCCTAAAGGCAAATACATCTTAGTAACAGCGATTACGCCTACGCCCTTAGGAGAAGGCAAAACCGTAACCACCATTGGCCTTTCCATGGCTTTAAATAAATTAGGCAAGTTAACTTCAACTTGTATAAGGCAGCCTTCTTTAGGCCCGGTATTCGGTATTAAAGGCGGAGCAGCAGGAGGCGGATATTCCCAGATTTTACCGATGGAGGATTTTAATCTGCATTTTACCGGCGATGTGCATGCTGTTGGACTGGCGCATAATTTAACCGCCGCCTTCCTGGATAATTCCATTTTTAAAGGTAACCGGCTGAAGATTAACCCTGATACAATTACCTGGCGCAGGGTCGTAGATGTAAGCGACAGATTTTTAAGAAATGTAAAGATTGGTTTAGGCTCTAAAGATGACGGAATTCCCCGAGACACAGGCTTTGATATTGCTGTAGCCTCGGAAATAATGGCAATACTGGCCTTAAGTGACGGTTTAGCGGATTTGCGTAAACGCTTAGGCCGGATTGTGTTGGCTTATACTTTTGATGGTAAGCCAGTTACCACCGAAGATATAAAAGTTGCAGGCAGCATGTCCGTTCTCTTAAAAGACGCACTCAAACCAAACCTGATTCAAACCATAGAAAATACGCCTTGCTTTGTGCACGCTGGACCTTTCGCCAATATCGCCCACGGAAATAATTCAATATTGGCAGATAGAATAGCTTTAAGCCTTTCTGAATATGTGGTTACTGAAGCCGGATTCGGCGCTGACTGCGGAGCTGAGAAATTTTTTGATATTAAATGTCGCGCCAGCGGCATTGTTGCGGATGCAGCTGTTATCGTGTGTTCTGTCCGGGCATTAAAAGCGCATAGCGGGAAATTTCAGGTAGTGGCTGGTAAGCCGCTGGATGAGTCTTTAGTTAAAGAAAATATTTCGGCAATAGAAGAAGGGATCTGTAACTTAGCAAAGCAAATAGAGAATCTCAAGAATTTTGGTGTTCCCGTTGTGGTCGCAATTAATAAATTTAATTCAGACACAGACAAAGAAATTGATTTTGTTAAACGTAAGGCTTTAGGATTTGGGGCAGATGGCTGCGAAATAAGCGAAGTTTGGCTGAAAGGTTCTAAAGGAGGCCTGGACTTAGGCAAGGCAGTTATTAAGGCTGCATCCTTGCCGAAAAAATTTAATTTTCTTTATCCTTTGGATATACCCATAAAGGAGAAGATTAAGATAATTGCGACTAAAATTTACGGCGCCAAGGATGTGGAATATTCAGAGTTAGCGCAGGGGAAAATCAAGGCTTATACTGAGATGGGCTGGGATAAACTGCCAATTTGTATGGCTAAAACACACCTTTCATTATCACACGATCCAAATCTTAAAGGAAGGCCTAAAGATTTTACTTTACCGATCAGGGATGTCCGCGCTTCCGTTGGCGCAGGATTTTTGTCTCCCCTCTGCGGCGAAATGAAGACTATGCCAGGCTTGCCAACGCATCCCGCTGGAGAGATTATTGATCTTGATGGGCAGGGGAATATTGTGGGGTTGTTTTAAAAAATGTATAAAGATGACTCGATAAAAAAATATTTAGACGATTTAGCAGCAAAACTGCCTGCTCCAGGCGGCGGTTCAGCTGCGGCTTTAAATGCAGCCCTGGGCATATCTTTAGTCAGCATGGTGGTAAATTTTACCTTAGGCAAGGTCAAATATGCTCAATATGAAGAAGAATTAAGAACCATTTTAGGAAATGCGGAAAAACTAAGGAATGAATTCTTAAATTTAGTGGATTTAGATGTTTTAGCCTATCAGTCCAAAGACATACGCCAGGCCCTGGATGTTCCTCTTAACGTCTGCCGTCTTTGTTTTGAAGCTATAAAATTGTGCCCGCCATTGATTAAAAAAGGAAATATTAACCTCATTAGCGATGTGGCAGTGGCCGCGATTTTATTGGAATCTGCTTTTGTCAGCGCAAATTTTAATGTCGAGATCAATCTGAAGTATTTAAAAGACGAAAAATTTTCTCGAGAGACAAGAAAAGAGTTAACCCAAAAGGCAAAAGATGTTAAAAAGATAAGATTAGAAACGGAGGTAAAAATTGGCCAAATTATTAGTGCCTCGTAACCTGTCGTTTTAACTTTGAGGTTACTCGGCACTAATGCCGAGTCACCTCGTGCCGAGCACCCAGCACGAAAGGGCACTCGGTGCGAGGCAAATCCGTTAAAACTTATTTGACGAGGCATTAGAGGGTAAAGCAGATATTAATTAGGGATTAGGGAGGTAATAGTGGCTAAATTGTTAGAAGGCAAACCAATCGCTGAAAGAATAAAAGAGGATATAAAGCAGCAGATTCAAGCGTTAAATTTAAAGCCGGTTTTAGCCAGTATCCAAGTTGGAGAAAACCCCGGAGCTGAGGCGTACGTTAAGTCGCAACAGAAGACTGCCCAGAATTTAGGTATTGAATATCAATTACACAAATTGGCTCAGGATACTACGGAGAAGGCCTTGGCTGAATTTATTCAAAAATTAAATTCTGATAAATTTGTCAATGGTATCATTGTCCAGATGCCCTTACCGCTACAAATAGACTACAAGAGAATAAGCCAATTTATTTTACCCGAAAAGGATGTCGAAGGCATGCATCCGGCTAATATAGGTAAGCTATTATTTGGCAAGGCTAAAATTCTGCCTTGCACACCTCAAGCAGTGATGGAGTTATTGCATTCTATAAATCTGAACCTTTATGGCAAAGAAGTAGCGATAGTCGGCCATAGCGAGATAGTAGGCAAGCCTTTAAGCCTTTTATTGCTGGATAAATTCGCTACTGTGACAGTGTGCCATATCGGAACTTCCCAGGCAGGAAAATTAGAAGAACATGTTAGGCTTGCTGAGGTTTTAATTGTGGCAGCAGGCAAAGCCGGTTTAATCAAAGGTGAATGGATAAAACAAGATGCGGTGGTCATTGACGTAGGCATAAATCGTGTGGCTGATAAAATCGTCGGAGATGTAGAGTTTGAGGAAGCCCAAAAACGCGCAAGCTACATTACGCCTGTCCCGGGCGGCGTCGGCCCTTTAACAGTCACGATGCTGATGCGCAATCTGGTTGAAGCAACGAAGTTACAGCAATAATGCTCTTTAATAATATAGTTTTGCTGCGGGTTTTGTTCGCGCACTGGAAATTTTTGCCGTCTGCTTCGGTTTACGCCTCGCTTTCGGCCAGTATCCTTACGCGGGGTCAATGCCTTTCGCTCGGCGTAATTCCTCGCAGACATTTGCCAAAAGTTTCCTAATGTGCGCTCACAAACCCTCCGCAAAACTTTGATATTTAGTTGAATATAGGAGATGATATTATGGCGAGAAAAAAAAGCCAATCATACAGATTATCTTAAACATCAAGAATTTATTCGTGCAGGGTATATTAAGGATTGGTATCCACAAGTAAAAACATTAACTTTCGAACTGAATTATCGGGATCCTGACGGCCTCGCACAACCGTCTTCAGAAACTTATACTCGAGGGCCTGAACATTCTGCTTTTTTAAAAATTCAATGTCCCTATCGTGAATGTATCAATGGCGGTTACGACTTGACTGAGCTAATATCTGATATGCTTAATAATAATAAATTAGAATGTCATGGAAAAGTTTCTTGTCAAGGATGGCAGGATCGTAACCGTATCGGAAAATATAGATGTTTATGTGAGTTGACATATAAGATTACAGCTACGTATTTCTAGATAAGGGAAAATAAGGGGGACGGGACGATTTTTGATAAAAATGAACCTGGCGGTTTTCGCAGCGAATGGAGGTTTTAGCCAAAGCATGCTTGAGCAAGCGAGGGAATCCGAACGCGAAAGCATTCGGACGACGAGCATGTTTGAGCCCGTCCTGGCGGAAGCCGACGGGCGAGTTGCGCAGGAGCCGAGCTTGCGAAAGACCTTTGGCGTGCCCGAAGGGCAAAACCGACTTGAGCGAGAAAATCGACAGATTCATTAAGGAGATCGAAATTGAACTTTAAAGAAAAAATACAAGCGGGGAAATTTTTGCTTACTTCGGAGATTGGGCCGCCGAAGGGCATTGAGACCAAGGCTATTTTAGAAGACGCTGAGCTTGTCCGCGGGCGGGTTGATGCCATCAATGTTACTGATTTACAGAGCTCAGTGATGCGTTTAGGCTCGTTAGTGGTTTGTAGCCTTCTTAAACAAAAGGGATTCGAGCCGATATTTCAGGTAACCTGCCGGGATAGAAATCGTCTGGCTTTACAATCCGATATTTTATCAGCAGCCGCCTTAGGGATAGAAAACTTACTCATTTTGACCGGTGACCATCCTACATTAGGAGACCATCCAGAGGCAAAGCCGGTATTTGATTTGGATTCAGTGCAGTTGCTGCAGGTGGTGAAAAAACTTCAGGAAGGCTTGGATATGAAGGGTAATAAATTAGAAGGCGCGGCACCGAAATTTTGCCTGGGCGCAGTAGTTAATCCCGGGGCTGACCCTATAGAACCGCAGATTATCAAGATGGAGAAAAAGATTGAAGCGGGCGCAGAATTCTTTCAGACCCAGGCAGTTTATGATATAAAAACTTTTGAGAATTTTTTAAGCAAGATTAAACATCTTAAGGCCACTATTTTAGCCGGGATTGTCTTATTAAAATCCGCTGGTATGGCGCGATATATGAATAAGAATGTTGCCGGGGTTTTTGTGCCGGATAATTTCATCAAAGAGATGGAAGAAACCAAAGACAAGTCAGCAAAATCAATAGAGATCGCTGCTCGGTTAATTAAAGATTTAAAACCAATGTGTGAAGGCATGCATATTATGCCTATTGGCTGGGATAAGAAGGTTCCTTTAGTATTAGATGCTGCTGGATTATAAATTTAACGGAGGAAAAGCATGTCAAATATTGAACAAAAATCTATAGATTTAGCTACGCAGGAAGTTTTAAAAAAAGCCAAAGAGGAAAATATTCAGACTGCCTGGGATAGGCTGGAATTACAGCAGCCGCAGTGCGGATTCGGGCAATTGGGTTTATGTTGTACAGTCTGCGATATGGGTCCTTGCCGGATAGACCCTTTTGGCGAAGGAGCAAAAGAAGGAGTGTGCGGTGCCAACGCCGATACTATTGCGGCAAGGAATTTAGCCCGTAAAATCGCCGTGGGCGCTTCAGCGCATTCTGATCACGGCCGGGATGTTGCGCATACTTTATCTTTGCTCTCTGAAGGCCATGCCCACGATTATGGAATTCTGGATGTTGAGAAACTAAAAGTGCTGGCCCAGGAATTCGGCATCGATATTAATAAGCCCAAAGAACAAATCGCCAAAGAACTTTCCAAGAAATTGCTCGAAGAATTCGGCAAGCAGGAAGGAGAGCTTACGTTTCTTAAGCGCGCACCCAAAAAACGCCAGCAGATTTGGAAGAAATCGGGTGTTACGCCCCGCGGGATTGATAGAGAAGTAGTTGAGTTATTGCATACTACGACCATGGGCGTGGATAATGATTATAAAAATCTTATCACTACCGGCATGCGTTGTGCTCTATCTGATGGTTGGGGCGGCTCAATGATTGCTACGGATGTGCAGGATATTATTTTGGGTAGCCCTCAGCCAATTAGGGGCAAAGTTAATTTAGGGGTGTTAAAGGAAAATTATGTCAATATCGTTGTTCACGGTCATGAGCCGGTATTGTCGGAGATGGCAGTTAAGGCCAGTCAGGACCCCGAATTGTTAAAATTAGCTAAAAGTTTAGGCGCAGAAGGTATAAATTTGGCGGGAATCTGCTGCACGGCAAATGAGGTTTTAATGCGGCACGGCATTGCAGTAGCAGGAAATTTTTTACAGCAGGAACTTGCGGTTATTACCGGAGCCGTCGAGGTAATGATGGTTGACGTGCAGTGCATTATGCCTGCATTGCAGGAAGTGGCCAGTTGTTTTCATACCAAACTAGTGACCACAAGTCCCAAGGCGCGTTTTCCTGGAGTAATTCATGTGGAATTTGAATCCAAAAAGGCATATGAAGTAGCCAAGCAGATTATTAGGCTTGGTGTTGAGAATTTCGCCAATCGGAAAAAAGACAGGGTGAATATCCCTAAGCAAGAGATGGATTTGGTTGCCGGGTTCACCAAAGAGGTGGTTTTTCAGATTTTAGGCGGAAGATACCGGGCGACCTATAAACCTTTAAATGAAGCGATTATTTCGGGAAGGCTCCGAGGTTTAGCCGGCGTAGTCGGCTGCAATAATCCCAAACAGACTCACGATTATTTTCATACTACTTTAGTCAAAGAGCTTATTAAGAATGATATTTTGGTTTTACAAACCGGATGCTCAGCGATTGCCTGTGCTAAACAAGGCCTGTTAATACCCGAGGCAGCTAAAGTTTATGCTGGAGGAGGACTGCAGGAAATATGCGAAGCAGTGGGTATACCCCCGGTTTTGCATCTCGGCTCCTGCGTGGATAATTCCCGTATTTTAACTGCCGCTTCCTATATTATTGAGGAGGGCGGTTTAGGAGAAGATTTATCCGATATTCCCGCAGCCGGTTGTGCGCCAGAGTGGATGTCAGAGAAAGCAATTACTATTGGCTTTTATTTTGTGGCTTCCGGTGTTTACACTGTTTTTGGCGCAAGCCCCTTTGCTACTGTGGGGAGTCAAAATTTAACCGATTATTTAACTAGCGGCTTAGAAGGAATCGTCGGCGGCAGATTTGAGTTTTGCGATGACCCCTTGAAGATGGCAGAGTTGATGATTGCGCACATTGATAAGAAACGCAAGGCGCTGAATTTAAAGCCAGTGATGTACGAAAAATGAAACAGTTATATTACGATGTAGATAAATGTCTAGGTTGCAAATCCTGCGAGATTGCCTGTGCCCTGGCGCACTCTCTTACTGAAGAATTATTTAAGGCCATAAAAGAAGAGAAGCTGTCTTTACCGCGAAAAAAGGTGCTTTTTTCTCAAGGCAAAAATTATCCGGTTTCCTGCCGGCATTGTCAGGAACCTAAGTGTCAAGATGCGTGCATGGCGCATGCCTTAACTTTTAATCAAGAAAAAGGCATGGTTTTACATGATGAGTCGCGTTGCGTTGGCTGCTGGATGTGCGTAATGGTCTGCCCCTATGGTGCCGTTAGGCCAAACACAAAAACCAAAATACCTTTACGTTGCGATAAATGTAAGGACAAGGACGAGCCAAGTTGCGTTAAGGCCTGTCCAACGGGTGCGATTATCTGGCAGGAAGAGGTAGTAGCTAATAAATGAATCTGTCGTTTTTCTCGCTCATTGATAAATCATTATCATAGATTTTGTGGGTCCTGCCTTAGTTTGTTTCTCGTAGGGACGCTTGTTTTGCCCCAGCGTGGCAAAACTGCGCTCGCCTGCGGACCCTCGCTCTGCCTGACTTCGTAGATAGCTGGGCAACCGTGCCCGCTCGGGTTCCTCGGACGCCCTACTCGAAATCAAACTAAGTCACCCACAAAATACGAGCTATTGAAAATTTACATTTACTGTGAAAACCGCCAGATTAATTTTGTAGTTATGAAATATATATAGGAGGACAGTTGATGAAAATACCTATATTGATATTAGTAATATTATTAGTAAGTTCATTCTGTTTTGCTGACGAAATGGAAAAATATACAAGCGATGAATATCAGTTTATGATAAATAAACCCAAAGATTGGATTATTGTTGATGATTATCACTATAAAGAAGTATTAGATAAATGTGGGAGTTCCGGACCTGACGACCGTATGATATGTATTTTTGTTAAAGAGAAAAATCCTGATCTGATGCCTTCAATAAATATTGGAATCCAGAAACAAGAGTACGACACTGATTACTATTTTAATAATTTAGAAAAATTAAAAGGATTTTTTACAAAAACGGGACTCTCGATTGTTGACGGTTCAAAATTAGTGTACTTAGCAGATAGAAAAACCATTTATTATAGCGGGAAAATGATTCAGCCAGATAGTAATAAGCCATTTATCGGAGAGACTTATTGGTTTTTCATAAAGGAAGAATTCTTATAGTTAGCACATTAGCATTCTCAGACGAATACGGCTCTTATAAAACCATCTTTCAAGAGACGGTGTCAAGTATTAAATTTTATTAGAAATATTCCAAGTAAATGAGAAGTTTAGATAATTTTTTAGCAGTTTGCTTAGAATGTTTAAAGGTGAAAAGATGAAACAATATATAATTATAGGAAATTCTGCGGCAGGTATTTCGGCGGTAGAGGCAATACGCAAGAGGGATAAACAATCCAGGATTATGGTTATTTCAGATGAAGACTATCTTTCTTATTGCCGTTGCCTTATTTCTTATTATCTGGCAGGCGAGGTTAAGGAAGATAAAATCTTATATCGAACTGAAAATTTTTATAAAGAAAATAATGTGGAGCTTTTATTAAATAAAAAGGTTGAGCGCGTTGACCCGAAAAAGAACCGCGTAATCTTAGAAGATAAGAGCCAGTTTAATTTTGACTCGCTTTTAATTGCTACAGGCTCAAGCCCCAAATTTCCCGAAACAAAAGGGATTAAGAAAAGAGGCGTATTTGGTTTCCGCACGATAAAAGATGCCCAAGATATTTCCGGCCTATTGCCGGTTACCAAGACCGCCTGTATTTTGGGCGGCGGTCTCATCGGTCTTAAAGCAGCCTACGCCTTAAAAAAACGGAATATCGAAGTAAAGGTCATTATTAAATCCAAGCAGGTACTGTCCCAGATGTTGGATTTTGAAGCCGCGCATTTTGTGCAAAGGAGATTAGAAGAGAATGGCATGGAGATAATTTTGGGCCAGGATGTAAGCGAAGTTATCGGCAACGGAGATATTAAGGCAGTAAAACTTGATTCAGGCAAGGCCATAGGCTGTTCTTTAATTATTGTAGGCAAGGGTATTATGCCGAATATAGATTTAGTCAAAAATACCGAAATTAAGATTAATGAAGGTATAATTGTTGATAATCTTTTACAGACCAATATCCCTAATATTTATGCTGCAGGAGATGTGTGTGAAAGCCTGGATATGATTTTAGGTAAGTTGTCCGTGAATGCGCTTTGGCCGGTTGCGGTTGAGCAGGGTAAAATCGCCGGAGCGAATATGGCCGCAGATAATACCATTTACGATGGCTCTTTAGGCATGAACTCCATAGAATTTTTCGGTCTTCCCGTAATATCCTTGGGAATATATAAGGTAAAGGAAGGCGACTCTTCTGTTGGTGAGCTTAAAATCCGCGATGACAAAAACAACCGCTATAAAAAAATAATCTTAAAAGATAATATTGTTCAGGGCGCAATATTGATTGGCGATATCAAAAATAGCGGCATATTTTTAAGGTTGATGCGTGAGAGAATAGATGTGTCTGCTTTGAAAGATAGGCTGCTAGATGAGAATTTTGGTTATCCCGACATTATGGGTTTAGTCACAGAGAAGGAGAATATATATGTCTAAGGTTGTAGCTACTCAAGTCATAAGAGGCGCGCAGGATATCTTTAAGCAGGCCTCAGATTTTTTAGATAAAGCGATTAAAGAAAAAGGGCCTAATCAAAAAATCGGTTTTCCTGAAACCGCATTTTATCTGCCTATGGCGAATGCCTTATTAGGGGCCAAAATTGAAACCCTGAAGGACGCCATACCTCTTTTAGAGCACGCTAAGTCTTTATTGCCTAAGGCGCCTTTAGATAAAGTCTGGCTTCCTTATTTAGGAGATGCCCTTAATGCCGGGATGAGCGCATTATTTTGCGAAGAGATTATTGTGGCCCTGCGCTATCTGTATGGACAGGAACCCCAGAAAGACTGCAATGGTTTTTTTACTGATACGATAATGCGTTCATTAGGCATCCAGCTTGTGGACGGACGTATGCCGGGATTTGCCGCAATATTAGGCGCAGCGCCGGATAATCAAACAGCAGTGCAGATTATCAGAGAGTTGCAGGAGAGAAATATATTAATATTTGTCGGCTCGTCGGCAAACGGCCGTTCTATTATCGACCAGCTATTAGAGGAAAATATCCAGATGGGTTGGGACAATTATATTGTCCCTTACGGCAGAGATACGATTACGGGAATATATCCTTTGAATTGGGCTATTCGTTCAGCATTAACCTTTGGCGGAGTAAAACCTGGCCAAGCCCAAAAATGCCTTTTATATACTAAAGAACGCGTCTTTGCCTTTGGCTTAGTTTTAGGGCCGCTTGATGATATAAAATACGCCACCGGAGCAGGCGCAATAAATATGGGTTTTCCGATAATTGCCGACACAGATATACCGGAAATAAAGCCTTCGGGTATTACTACGTATGAAGCGCTGGTTAAAGAGTTGGACCATAAAAAAATCGTTCCCCGCTGCATTGAAGTAAGGGGGGTTAAGGTAAAAGTAGCCCATATCCCCATACCGGTTCCTTATGCTGCTGCCTTTGAAGGAGAGCGGGTAAGAAAAGAAAATTTATACGTGGAGTTCGGCGGCAAGAGTAGTTTCTCTTTTGAGTATCTGGCCACTCAGAAATCAGAAGAAGTTGAAGACGGCAAAGTTGAATTAATTGGCCCGGATATTGACCAGTTAGAAAACGGCAAGAAATCTACGCCTTTAGCCATTATTGCCGAGGTATATGGCCGCAAGATGCAGAAGGATTTTGAGCCGATTTTGGAACGCCAGATTCACCGTTTTGTCAATTATGCTATGGGCCTGATGCATATTGGCCAACGGGATATGAATTGGATAAGAATAAGCAAGGATGCTTATAATAAGGGGTTCCGGCTTAAGCATATCGGTATAATTTTGCACGCGATGCTACATCAGGAATATAGCGCCATCGTGGATAAAATCCAGGTTAAGCTCTATACTAAAGAAGAGGATGCGAAAAAACTCATTACTCAAGCGAAAAAGGTATTTGATGAGCGCGACGAACGTATCAGCGGGATGACCGACGAGAGCGTGGATACATATTATTCGTGTCTTTTGTGCCAGTCTTTTGCGCCAAATCATGTTTGTATTATTACGCCCGAGCGCTTAGGTTTGTGCGGGGCATATTCCTGGCTGGATGCCAAGGCCTCTTATGAAATTACCCCCACAGGGCCAAATCAACCTATATTAATCGCAGAGACGCTGAATAAACAATTAGGCCAGTGGAAGAATATCAATGATTTTGTAAATCAGAAGTCTAACAAGACCATTGAGAGAGTGAGTATGTATTCGCTTATGGATTCCCCGCAGTCTTCCTGCGGTTGCTTTGAGTGTATTGTGGCAATAATACCTGAGGCCAACGGAGTGATGGTTGTGCATCGGGATTATTCCGGGATGACCCCTTCGGGAATGACCTTTACCACATTAGCCGGTTCAGTGGGCGGAGGCGTGCAAACCCCGGGTTTTTTAGGTATTGGTAAGTTGTATATAACGAGTAAAAAATTCATTTCGGCCGAAGGCGGGCTTAAACGCGTAGTCTGGATGCCGAAGGAGTTAAAAGAAATATTGGGCGAGAAATTAAAGAAACGTGCCCAGGATTTAGGTGAGCCGGATTTAATTGAGAAAATTGCTGACGAAACTGCGGCCACAACCTCCGAGGAATTGATTAATTTCTTAAAAAAGATGAACCATCCTGCTTTAGGCCTTGAGCCATTGATATAATATTTTTCTTGACGAACGATGTTCACTTAGTATATAATAGAACAAGATATGTTTTATCTTTCCTTAAGAAATAACATAAAAACGATAATCTTGCTAATATTTATTTTATTAGCTTTGGCGCCTTCCCTTTTCTCCCGGGAGAATAGTTTAGAACAAGCGGCTGGCCTTAACGAAACGAAAGGTTTATCAGAGCTACAAAAACAGGCAAGATTATACCGCATTCAGGGATTAGACTTACAACTTGTTGGCAATTTAGACGGGGCAATGAATTTATATCAAAAGGCAGTTCAGTTAGATCCTACCTACAGTGTAGTTTATAATGACTTAGGGATAATCTATGAAGCGAAAGGACTATTCACTCAGGCAGAAGATTCTTACCTTAAAGCCATAAAAATAGATCCTTATTATTTAAGCGTTTATTCAAATTTGGCCATGCTGTATGAGAGCCATCGCAATTTTGATAAGGCAATCTTCTATTGGACGAAGAGAATGAAATTAGGTTTAGCCAATGACCCCTGGACGCAGAAAGCCAAGCAACATTTAGAAGATATATATTTAATCTTAGGAAAAACCAATGAATTTGAGGCGCTTGATTTAGCCAAAGAGGTAACTAAGCAAAAATCCATTAACAGAGAAAGCGATAAAGAACTCGCTAATAGCTATTTTCAGAAAGCGAAATTAAGCTATGAAAGAGAAGACTATGTGCTGGCTTTTAAGCAGGCACTGGATGCTTCGCAAATGGATCCTTCTAATCCCGAGATCGAAAAGTTTATCGAGAAAGTTCTAAAAAGGTCGTTATCGAAGTAAAAAACCACAATTTTAGCCCCTACCATAAATTTAATTTCCACGCATTAAATAATGGGTAATAAGAAATTATACCTGGTTGATGCCACAGCCTTTTGTTACCGGGCATTCTATGCGTTAGGTAATTTGGGCACTTCTTTTGGCCAGCCTACCAACGCTATATATGGCTTTATAAATATGTTAAATAAGATTTTGCGAGAAAAAAATCCCGATTTTTTGGTTGTTTGTTTTGATGTTTCAAGGGATACTTTCAGGAAAAAGCAGTTTGCCGAATATAAAATACACCGGCCGCCTATGCCGGATAGTCTTTCCAGCCAGATTCCGTTTATCAAAGAAATAATTTCAGCCTACGGTATTACTATAATGGAAAAGGAAGGCTTTGAAGCCGACGATATTATCGCGACTTTAGCCAAAAACGCTAAAGAAAAAGGTGTGCCTACAATTATTGTCAGCTCTGATAAAGATACATTGCAGTTAGTAGATGACGATGTGACTGTATTTAGTCCGCATAAAGATGAGGGGGTAATTTACGATAAGCCTAAGGTCTTCGAGCGTTTTGGGGTAAAGCCGCCAAGAATCGTCGATATTCTTGCCTTAATGGGTGATGACGTAGATAATATCCCTGGCGTACCCGGTATTGGCGAGAAGACCGCGGTAGAATTAATTAAGAAATTTGGCTCTTTAGAGAAATTAATAGAGAACGTGGAAAACATTAAGCAGGACAAGACAAAAAAAGCAATAAAGGATAATCTCAAGCGAATAAAACTTAACCAAGAGTTAGCCGCGCTTAAGGAGGATGTAGGCGTCGATTTTAACTTAGAAAAATCTAAAATCGGGCAGCCTAATTACAAAGAATTAGCCAGGCTGTTTAAATATCTTGAATTTAAGACCTTATTTAAGGATCTGCCTCTTGAAGAAGATGAGCCTAAAGAGATAAAAGTGATTGGGCTAGAAGAAGAGAATTTGAAAGAGATGCTGCATCTCAAAGACGAGCTGGTTTTATGCGGACAAGATTTAGGCAATATAGTATTCTATGCAAAAAATAAATTTTTCAGGTTAAATAAGTTTGGGGTTGTGGCAGGGGAAATCTTAGCCGATCCTGATATTAGAAAAATTGGCCATGACTTAAAGAAGATCAAGGCGGCTTTAGCAAGAAATGGCATAAATTTAGAGGGATTATTTTTTGATACTATGATCGCTGCTTATCTGCTTAATCCTTCTCAATCTGCAAATAACTTAACCGATGTGGCCTGGGATTATCTGGATAAGACAGTGGGCTTTAAATCACTGGATAGCCGGTATGCTGTGGATTTAATCCTGGAATTAAGGCCGAAGCTCCAAGAGCTCCTGCGCGACAAATCGCTTTTTGGCCTTTTTACAGATTTAGAGATGCCGTTGGTGGAAGTATTGGCGCAGATGGAGCTTGCGGGCATAAAATTAGACCTTAAGGTTTTAGGGGAACTTTCTAAAGATCTCGAAAAAAGATTGATTAAACTAATTGAGAATATTTACGAAATAAGCGGATGCCAGTTTAATATAAATTCTCCCAAGCAATTAAGAAATATCCTATTTGAGAAATTAAAACTGCCGGTGGTTAAAAAGAGTAAAACCGGGCCCTCTACGGACGAAGAGGTATTAAAGAATTTAGCAGGGAAGCATAAGTTGCCTGCCTTATTATTAGAATATCGTCAATTAGCAAAGCTTAAGTCCACCTATATAGATGCCCTGCCTGAATTGATAGATGCAAAAACAGGCAGAATTCATACCTCTTTTAACCAGACCGCCACCGAGACCGGTAGATTGAGTTCTAGCAACCCTAATTTGCAGAATATTCCTATAAAAACAGACATTGGTAAGAATATAAGGCGGGCAATAATTGCCTTTAGCGAGGATAGTTATCTTCTCTCTTGCGATTATTCTCAGATAGAATTAAGAATTTTAGCCCATCTGAGTAAAGACGAAAAACTTACCCTCGCCTTTAAAAAAGACAAAGATGTGCATAAAACCACTGCTTCTTTAATTTATGGTTTAGATGAAAATGATGTTACCGAGCAAATGCGCGAGGTAGCCAAGAGAGTAAATTTCGGGATTATATACGGCCTTAGCGCATACGGTCTAAGCAGGGATTTGGGCATTTCTCATGAAGAGGCTCAAGGTTTTATCGAAGCCTATTTTTTAAGATACTCTAAAGTAAAAGAATATATCCAGGAGCAGATTGCTAAGGCTAAGAAGGACGGTTTTGTTACTACTATTTTAGGAAGGCGAAGATATATTCCAGAGATTAATAATAGGAATCAGGGAATTCGCCAATTCGCAGAACGACAGGCGATCAATGCGCCTATACAGGGCTCAGCCAGTGACTTGATTAAATTAGCGATGGTTGAGATACACAATCAGATAAAAATGCGCAGGCTAAAAGGCCGGATGATCCTTCAGATTCATGACGAATTGGTTTTTGACGTTCCCAATAAGGAGATTAATGAGTTCATAAGCCTGATTAAAGATAGGATGGAGAATGTTCTAAAGCTGGACGTGCCAATAAGGGTCGATATAAAAAAAGGGAAAAATTGGTTAGAAATGGAGCCTGCCTGACGCCTGCCTGACGCCTGCCTGACGCCTGCCTGACGGCAGGCAGGGCAGGCAGGGCAGGCAGGGCAGGCAGGGATGTCAAATGAATCCCGCCCTTCCTAATGCGTATGAATCGCGAAAAAAGGGGAAGAGTGGGATTATCACAAAGAAAGGAAGGGCGGGATGAAGATACTTTTAGCCGCATCTGAGGTGGTGCCTTTTGCCAAGACCGGCGGCTTGGCAGATGTAGCCGGGGCTTTACCTTTAGCCTTAGAGGGATTAGGGCAGGAAGTAATTATTGCTATGCCCAGATACAAGGCAATAAACGAGGCAAGGTTTAAGATCGAGAGGTTATCGGGAGATATTTCTTATTCATCTATCGGCAAGGGTATCAAGGTATATTTTATAGAAAATGAAAAATACTTTAATCGCGATGGGCTTTACGGGGATAAATCCGTAGACTATAAAGATAATCTGGACAGATTTTCTTATTATTGCAAAAGAACCTTAGAACTTCTAAAAGAAATAAAATTAAAACCTGACATCATCCACTGTCACGACTGGCAGACAGCATTGATTCCGGTATATTTAAAAAAGTTTTTTGCCAAAGATGCTTTTTACAAGTTTATCAGGACGATGTTAACTATCCATAACATAGGTTATCAGGGTTTATTTCCCAAGGAGGATTTTATAAAAACAGGCTTGGATTGGAGCCTTTTTAATATGGAAATGCTGGAATTCTATGGCAAAGTAAATATTCTTAAGGGCGGCATAGTATTTTCCGACCTTATCACTACGGTCAGCTCAACATACAGCAAAGAAATCCAGACTAAAGAATTTGGTTTTGGGATGGAGGGCATATTGAACAGGCGCCGGGACTCTGTGTTCGGCATATTAAACGGTTTAGATTATTCTATCTGGAATCCCGGGGCAGATCAATCCGTTGTTAAAAATTATTCGCTAAAGAGCCTAAAGGATAAATATAAAAACAAAGAAGAATTGCAAAAAATTTGTAAACTTCCGGTTAAAGAAGATATGCCGTTATTTGGTATTGTTTCCAGGTTGGTTGAGCATAAGGGATTTGATATTTTATCCGAAGCAATAGAAGCGATTATGAAAATGAATCTGCAGTTGGTTATTTTGGGGACAGGCGATCAGAAGTATCATTTGCTTTTAGAAGATATCGCCAAGAAATACCCCAGGGTCTTATCTTTACACCTTAAATTCGACGATCCGTTAGCGCATAAGATATACGCCGGCTCAGATATCTTTCTTATGCCTTCCAAATATGAGCCCTGCGGATTAGGCCAGATGATTAGCTTAAGGTATGCTACGATACCTTTGGTCTTTAAGACCGGAGGATTGGCGGATACGGTTACGTCAGATAATGGATTTGTCTTTGATAATTATAAAGAAGAGGATTTGATTAAGGCGATGAAGCAGGCAATGGAGGCATTCAAAGATAAAAAGAAATGGAATGAATTGATGCAAAGGGCGGTAAAATGTAATTTTTCTTGGGAGGAGTCGGCTAAAAAGTATATCAAACTATATGAAAAGGCAAAGGCCTAAAAAAAATAAAGATGATATTAGGCATTACGGGCGGTTTTGGTAGCGGAAAAACCACTGTGGCAAGGCAATTTTCTTCTTTGGGCGCCAAGGTAATAGATGCGGATAGAATTGCGCATAGAATTACCAAGCCGGGAAATAGGATTTACGAAAGAATAGTTAAGGCCTTTGGCAGGGCCATCTTAAAAAACGGCAAAGCCATCGATCGGCATAAACTCTCCAGCATTGTTTTTAATCATGGGGATGCCTTGAAGAAATTAAATAGGATTATGCATCCCGAGATAATCAGGATTATTCGTAAATGCATGCAAACTTCCCGCGTAAAGATCATTGTCCTAGATGCGCCCCTGTTAATTGAGGCCGGCCTAAGAGGGATTGTGGATAAACTAATTGTGGTGAAAATAAATCCGGGAGAGCAGTTAAAAAGGTTAGTTAAAAAAAGATCTCTTAGCAGAACGGACATATTAAAGAGAATTCATCGTCAGATGCCTCTTAGCAAGAAAGTGAGTCTGGCGGATTTTGTCATAGATAATAGCGGAACCATTAAAGAGACAAAGAGACAGGTGGAAAATATTTGTAAAAATATGAATTTATCCCTCGCAGATAAGAAGTAAATATATAACTGCTCGGGATCCCCGCCTTCGCTCTTTCAGAGCTTCGGGGGGTCCACCGAAGCACGTGGGTGCGTAGGTGGAAATTCGCCTTTGCCTTTGGCAGAGGCTCATTGAGGAGGCTAGGGTGGAAAAATTAGATATCGGCAAGCTAAAAGAGATGAAGATTACGGAATTAAATAAGTTGGCCAAGGAATTAAATATTAACGGTATAAGCGGACTTAAGAAGCAAGACCTGATCTTTAAAGTACTCCAGGCCCAGGCAGAAAAAGAAGGTTTGATGTTTGGAGAGGGGATCTTAGAGATACTCCCTGAAGGATTCGGATTCTTACGGTCGCCGAATTATAATTACCTGCCTTGTCCGGACGATATTTATATATCGCCTTCGCAAATAAGGAAGTTCGATTTAAGGACAGGCGACACGGTGAGCGGACAGATTCGGCCGCCCAAAGAAGGAGAGAAGTATTTTGCACTCCTCAAAGTAGAGGCGGTGAATTTTGAGAATCCTGAAGAGACCAAAGAAAAAGTGCTTTTTGATAACCTCACCCCTATATACCCCCATGAAGCCTTTAGTTTGGAATATAAGCCTGAAGATGCATCTACCCGTATTATGCAATTACTTACGCCTATAGGTAAAGGCCAGCGCGGACTTATTGTTGCCCAGCCATATAGCGGAAAAACCGTACTGTTGCAGAAAATTGCCAATGCCATCATGCATAATTGTCCGGACGTAATCTTAATTGTCCTCCTTATTGATGAGCGTCCGGAAGAGGTTACCGATATGCAAAGAAATGTAAAAGGCGAAGTAATATCTTCTACCTTTGACGAACCACCGGAAAGACATGTGCAGGTTGCGGAAATTGTTTTAGAAAAAGCCAAGAGGCTCGTAGAGCATAAGAGGGATGTAGTTATTCTTTTGGATAGTATTACGCGTCTTGCCCGGGCCTACAATGCGGTTGTGCCGCATAGCGGAAAGGTTCTCTCTGGCGGCATAGATTCTAATGCCCTTCAAAAACCCAAGAGATTTTTTGGTGCCGCCCGCGGCGTAGAAGAGGGCGGTAGTTTAACCATTATTGCCACAGCGCTGGTAGATACAGGCAGCCGTATGGATGAAGTAATCTTTGAAGAGTTCAAAGGCACGGGTAATATGGAATTACAGCTTGACCGCAATCTATTTCAGCGCAGAATTTATCCTGCCATTGATATAAAACGTTCCAACACCAGGCACGAAGAATTGCTCATTAAGCCAGAACATCTGCAGAAGATTTGGATATTAAGGAAGGTCTTAAATGAACTGAGCAATGTGGAGGCCATGGAACTTTTAATTGAGAAATTGTCCAAGACCAAAACCAATGAAGAGTTTTTAAACAGTATGAACCAATAAGTAAGGACATAACTTATGGAGCGCCTGCCTGGCGGCAGGCAGGCAAGCGAACATAAGTTATCTGTCCGAACTTATCCCGAGCAACCATCTATGAGAAGTAAGTTAGGAGGGATATCCCTCGCTTCGAGCTATAAATAGCGAGAAGCTTGCCTCGCGCCGAGGTGATGAAAATATTGGCGCTCGGCACACCGAGGCGGGATTAATTTGCCCGCTATAACGGGTCAGCAAATTAAGGAGGATTAAGAAAATGAAAGAAAAGATTCATCCCAGCTATAAAGAAAGCACGATTATCTGCGCCTGCGGTGAAACCATACATACCCGTTCCACTAAGCCGAATATCAGGGTGGAGATTTGTTCCAAATGCCACCCTTTCTTCACCGGTAAACAAAAATTCGTTGACTCCGCAGGCAGAGTGGATAAATTTATGAAGAAATACGGAAAGACCGCCTCCTAATATGTTTGAGCAATTAGAGAAACTTCAAAAGCGGTATCAGGAATTAGAACATCTTTTGGCTGTTCAGGAGGTTGTTTCGGATAAAGGGCAGTACAATAAATATGCCAAAGAGCTATCTGACTTAGCAGGGACGGTATCTCTATTTCGAGAATATCAGAGAGTAACTAAAGAGATAGAGGATTTAGAACATGTACTCAAAGAGAAGTCTGACCAAGAGTTAGTGGAGTTAGCCAAGAAAGAAGCTCAGGATTTAAATGAAAAGAAGATAGAGTTAGAGCGAAGGCTTAAAGCGGTTCTCGCTGGCGAAGATAAGGATGCAGGAAAGAATGTTATTGTTGAGATACGTCCTGGCACAGGAGGTTTAGAAGCAGGGTTATTTGCTGCTGACCTTTACCGCATGTACACAAAATATGCCGCAAAAAAAGGCTGGACCGTTGAATCTATGTCGGGAAGCGCTACCGAATTAGGCGGATTCAAAGAAATAGTTTTTAGCGTAAAAGGCAAGGATGCCTATAAGCGGATTAAGTTTGAAAGCGGAGTGCATCGCGTGCAGCGCGTTCCTACCACAGAAGCCCAAGGCCGTATCCATACTTCTACAGCTACGGTCGTGGTGCTGATTGAACCCGAAAAAGTAGATTTGGTTATTGACCAAAAGGATTTAAGGGTTGATACCTATAGGTCTTCGGGGCCCGGAGGACAGCATATGCAAAAAACCGACTCTGCGGTAAGGATTACCCATGTCCCAACAGGCATGGTGGTTACTTGCCAGGATGAACGTTCGCAGTTAAAAAATAAGAATAAGGCGATGCGTATATTAGGCGCCAGGCTATTGGATATGAAAAGAGAAGAAGAGTCTAAAAAGATCTCGCGAGAGAGAAAATCCCAGATTGGTTCTGGCGATAGAAGCGAAAAAATACGCACCTATAATTTTCCTGCCCGCCGGGTAACTGACCACCGGATTAATTTTACTACGCATAGATTAGAGGCAATACTCGAAGGGGAGTTAGATGAGTTATCCGATGCCTTGATAAGCGCTGCGCAGGAGCAAAATACATGAACGAAGCAGAGTTGTTATTTACGGAAGTCCTTAATTGCGATCGCATGTCTTTATATTTAAATCCAGGATTGCATTTAGATGCAGCTAAAAGAGATTTAATTTCCTCGGTTTTGAAAAGAAGATCCTTCGGAGAGCCTATTCAGTATATCTTGGGTGAAACCGAATTCTTTGGTTTAGAGTTTAAAGTCAACCCTGATGTGTTTATCCCCAGGCCAGAGACAGAGATTTTTGTAGAGACGGTGATAGATATTGTCAAAGCGTCAACCCCGCCCCTGCGCGCAGGAGCGGGGTCAAAGCGTCAAAGCGTCAAAGCGTTAGATTTGGGTACGGGCTCGGGTTGCATTGCCGTTTCTTTAGCAAAATTTCTCCCTAACCTTGAAATAACTGCGACGGACATTTCGGATAAAGCAATAGAAATAGCTCAATCCAATGCCAGGTTGAATAATGTAGCGGATAGAGTTAAATTCGTGAAGAGCGATTTATTTTCAGCTTTCAGCTCTAACCTTAGAGCCTTCGACATGATTGTTTCCAATCCCCCGTATATTCCATCTTCAGAAATAAAAAATCTTCAGTCGGAAGTCAAATTTGAACCAGCCATGGCTTTAGACGGCGGCAGTGATGGTTTGGACTTTTACCGAAGTATAATTAGTAACTCGCCGGATTATTTAAAGGAAGGCGGATTTTTAATTATGGAGATGGGGTTTGATCAAAAAGAAACCATAAAAGATATTTTTCGAGCATCGGGAGATTTTACGATAGTTGAAATTGTTAAAGATTTTAATAGTATAGATAGGGTAATAGTGGCACAGGCGAGGACAAAATGGATAAATTAATTATTGAAGGCGGGATAAGCCTTAAAGGGGAAGTTACAGTATCAGGGGCAAAGAATGCAGTCTTGCCGATTCTTGCCGCCACGTTGCTGACTGATGATGCCTGTATTATTAAGGGCGTGCCGAATTTACGCGATACAAATACTATGTTAAAGATCCTGCGTTCTTTAGGCAAGAATGTAGAGTCGGATAAAGGCATGATTACAGTTAGCTCAACTAAAAATACAAATTTTGTTGCGGATTATAAACTAGTCTCGACCATGCGCGCCTCTTTTTGCGTCTTGGGCCCGCTTTTAGGCAAACTAAAGAAAGCCAGGGTTTCTTTGCCCGGCGGTTGCGTTATCGGCATAAGGCCGGTGGATTTGCACCTTAAGGGCCTTAAGGCATTAGGTGTTGATATTAGCATTGATGCGGGTTATGTCTTGGCCAAAGCGCCCCGCCTTAAAGGCAGCCATATATACTTAGGCGGCGCTTTTGGTTCTTCGGTTCTGGCCACAGATAACGTGATGATGGCGGCAGTCTTAGCTCAAGGCAAGACGGTCATTGAATCCGCTGCCTGCGAACCCGAAGTAGCGGATTTAGCCGAGTTTATCATTAAGATGGGCGCCAAAATAAAAGGCCACGGCACTCCCATTATTGAAATCGAAGGAGTAAGGCACCTGCATGGCGCAACGCATACTATAATACCGGATAGGATAGAGGCAGGTACGTTAATGATTGCCTCTTTGATTACCAAAGGAGATATCCTGATCAAAAATGTCTTTTTTAGCCACTTAGGAGCAGTGATTGATAAATTAGAGGAAGCAGGGGCTTATATAAAGAAAACAGATTCTTCTTTGCATGTGCGATTTAAAAAGCAACTGAAGCCCGTAAACATTACTGCCTTGCCTTATCCGGGCTTTCCTACGGATATGCAGGCGCAGATTATGAGTTTGATGAGTATTACTCCCGGCATAAGCGTGATTACCGAGAAAATTTATCCCGATAGATTTATGCATGTAGCTGAATTGAATCGTATGGGCGCGCATATCCAAAGAGAAGGCCCGCATGCCATTGTAGAGGGCGTAAAAGAATTATCCGGCGCCCCGGTTATGGCTTCAGATTTACGCGCTTCAGCGAGTTTAGTCTTAGCAGGCTTGGTGGCTAAAGGCAAGACCTCGGTTTCCAGGGTTTATCACTTAGAGCGCGGTTATGAGAATTTAGAGATGAAATTGCAAAAGTTAGGCGCTAAAATCTGGAGAGAAAAAGAATAAAAAATAAAAAAATATTTTTTATTGATTTCACAGATTAAAAAAGCAGATTACACAGATTATTAACGTAGTTTAATCTGCGTAATCATGTTTAAAAATCTGTGTAATCATAGAAGTTTAGAGGTTTAAGAAATGATTTTAATGATTGATAACTATGACTCGTTTACCTATAATCTTGTGCAGTATTTAGGCGAATTAGGCCAGAATATCAAAGTGGTAAGAAACGACAAGATTGCGATAGAGGCAATTATGAGGCTTGAGCCAAAAAGAATTGTTATCTCGCCCGGCCCGGGTAGGCCGGAAGACGCGGGTATTTCCTGCGAGGTGATTAAAGAATTCGCCGGGAAAATTCCTATATTAGGGGTATGTTTAGGGCATCAGGCAATAGGCTATGTTTACGGCGGAAAGATTATTAACGCCAAAAAGCTTATGCACGGGAAGATTTCTCTAATTTATCATAATCAAAAAGCCATATTTAGAGGAATACCCAATCCCTTTGAAGCCACGCGTTATCACTCGCTTATTGTGGAGAGAAAAAGTTTGCCCCGTTGTTTAGAGATAATTGCCTGGACGAAAGACGATGAGATTATGGCCTTGAAACACAAAAACTACCCGGTATGGGGAGTGCAGTTTCATCCCGAATCTATATTAACCAATGCAGGCAAAGATATTTTGGCTAATTTTTTGAAAATTTAGTTCCAGATGAAAAAGACAGATGTCCTGAAAGAGATAATTGAGAAAAAGAAAGAAAGAATCATCTTGGCTAAACAGAATTTCCTTGAGGAGGATTTAAAAGCCAGGATTAAAGATCTTGCGCCTACCCGGTCTTTTATACCGGCGATATATAAATCGCGTTTTATTTCACTGATTGCCGAGATAAAAAGACAGTCTCCTTCGAGGGGGATAATCCGTCAAAACTTTAATCTTCAGGAGATTGCCAAAAGTTATCAAGATGCGGGTGTCCAGGCGATTTCAGTATTAACTGAAGAAGACTTTTTCGGCGGCAATATCTCTTATATCAATGAGGTCAAGGGTCTGGTAACAGTACCTATATTAAGAAAAGACTTTATAATTGAGCCGTATCAGGTATACGAGTCCCGTTTCTTTGGGGCTGATGCTATTCTTCTGATTGCGGATTTATTATCCAAGGAGAAATTATCAGAGTTAATCCAATTAGCTGATAGTTTGGGTTTAGATTGCCTGGTGGAGGCGCATACTGAAAAGGAGCTAAAGAAGGCATTAGATTTAAAGGAATCACTGATAGGTATAAATAACCGGGATTTACATACACTAGAAGTAAATTTTAAAACCACGGAAAGACTGTATCCTCTAATCCCTAAAGATAAGGTTGTGGTGGTGGAGAGCGGGATAAAGATACGTCAGGATGTTTTATTCTTGAGAATATTGGGCGTAAATGCGGTTTTGATTGGCGAAACATTTATGGAGGCTGAGGATATCAAGAATAAGGTAGAAGAGGTGATGGGGTGGTAAAAGTAAAAATATGCGGGATAACTAATTTAGAAGATGCTTTAGCTTCGGTCGAAGCTGGTTGCGATGCCGTAGGCTTTTTATTTTATAGAAAAAGCCCAAGATACATTAATCCAGAAAAGGCAAAGATGATAATTAAACAATTGCCGTCGAATATCATAAAAATAGGCGTATTCGTTAATGCCCCTGAAGATACAGTCAGGCAAATTGCCAAATCCTGCCAGCTTGATATATTGCAGTTTCACGGAGATGAATCGCCAGAATTTTGCTCCAAATTCGGAGGTTATAAAATAATCAAGGTTTTTAGAATAAAAGATAAAATAGATTTAGCTAAGATATTAAGATACAGAACCTTTGCTTATCTTTTTGATACTTATGTAAAGTCAAAGATTGGCGGATCAGGAAAGAGATTTAATTGGGGCTTAATGGAGAAACTAAATGAGATTAAAAAGCCGGTCTTCTTATCCGGCGGGCTAAACGAAAAGAATGTGCGCCAAGCAATAGAATTGATGCATCCGCATTGGGTGGATGTTTCTAGCGCTGTGGAAAAAAGGCCAGGTAAAAAAGATCATCAAAAAGTTAAAAACTTTATCCGTGCGGCAAGAAAAGGGATACAATCATGAAAAAATGCCCCTATTGCGCCGAAGAGATTCAGGATGAAGCCGTAAAGTGCCGTTTTTGCGGCGAGTTCTTGAAGAAAAAGAAAAAATGGCAGGGCTGTCTTACAGGTTGCCTTATTTCAATGGGGATTGCGTTACTTGCGACAATCTTATTTATATTTCTCGGTGCTATATTGCTGAAGGTAATCTTCTACAAAATATTTGTAGGCTTACAGCATTTTCCTTCTTATAATTACCCTCCTTTTACGGGTCAGGGGATAGAAGGGATTTTAAAAGAGTTTAGCGGGGTTTTTGGGGCGCTTTGGGAAAGATTAAGGGATTTTTTTAATTACAATGCCCAAAATTACAAAATTACATTTTAGTTAATATTTATTAGAGGTTAATATGTTGCCGGATAAAAAAGGACATTTTGGTATTTTTGGCGGCAGGTTTGTGCCTGAGACGCTTATCTTGGCGCTTGACGAATTGGAAAAAGAGTATAAAAAGGCAAAACAGGATAGGGCTTTCAAGCAAGAGTTAGATTATTATCTTAAGGAATACGCCGGTAGGCCTACGCCACTATACCTTGCCAAAAATCTCAGTAAATATTTAGGTATAAGTAGAATCTATTTAAAGCGGGAAGATTTACTGCATACGGGTGCGCATAAAATCAATAATACCTTAGGCCAGATACTCTTAGCTCTTCGGATGAAGAAGACGCGTATTATCGCTGAAACAGGCGCAGGCCAGCACGGGGTAGCCACTGCCACTGTAGCTGCGATGTTTGGTTTTAACTGCGATATTTATATGGGCGAAGAAGATATTGGCAGGCAGAGATTAAATGTTTTTCGCATGAAGCTTTTAGGGGCTCGGGTGATATCGGTTAAGAGCGGTTCCAGGACTCTGAAAGATGCGATGACCGAAGCCTTAAGAGACTGGGTAACCAATGTGCGCAATACGCATTATATCATCGGTTCTGTAGCTGGGCCGCATCCCTATCCCATGATGGTGAGGGATTTTCAAGCCGTTATTGGCCGGGAGACCAAAAAGCAGATAATTAAGAAAGAGAATAGACTCCCGGATTATTTAGTTGCCTGCGTAGGCGGCGGAAGTAATGCCATGGGTTTATTCCACCCTTTCTTTAAAGACAAAAAAGTAAAATTTATCGGAGTTGAGGCAGGCGGCTTAGGATTGACAACCGGTAAGCACGCAGCCACTTTGGTAGGAGGAAAGCCAGGGGTTTTACACGGCTCAAAATCCGAACTTTTAGAAGACGAATTTGGCCAGGTAAAAATTGCCCACTCCATTGCTGCAGGCTTAGATTATCCTGGCGTAGGACCGGAGCATGCCTATTACAAAAGAATAGGCCGGGCCACTTACGCCGCAGTTACTGACCGAGAAGCTTTAGAAGGTTTTAAATTGCTCTCGGAAAGCGAAGGGATAATACCCGCCCTTGAGCCGGCACACGCCATTTTTTATTTGAAGAAAATGAGCAAAAAGATTAGCAAGAATTCTATTATTGTGGTTAATCTTTCCGGCAGAGGCGATAAGGATTTGGATATCGTGACCCGAGCGTTTAAAAATATGAGTATTTGAATATTTATAAGGCGCGGGATGAATAGAATCGAGAAGAGATTTCAGGAATTAAATAAACTTAAGAAGAAAGCATTCATTGCTTTCATTACTTCTGGGTACCCTAATTTAAGAACGACTAAAGAATTAGTCTTAGAATTTACTCGTATCGGCGTGGATATTGTAGAATTAGGCGTTCCGTTCTCCGACCCTATGGCTGATGGCCCGATAATCCAGGAAGCCTCTCGGGGCGCTTTAAAAACTAAAATTAATTTAAACGATATATTAAATCTGGTTAAGGAAGTGCGTATTTATAGCCAGATTCCTCTATGTCTCATGACTTATTACAATCCAATTTTCTGTTTTGGCGATGAGCGATTTATAAAAGCTAGCCGGGAAAGCGGCGTAGATGGCGTAATTATACCTGATCTTCCGCCTGAAGAGAGCAAGGCATTTATGAGATTAGCCAATAATTACGGTCTTGATGTGATATATTTTATCTCCCCCACTACATCTTTAAAGCGCATCAGGTACATATCGAGAATTTCCCAGGGTTTCATTTATTATGTCTCTTTAACCGGCGTTACCGGGCCGCGCAAGGCATTACCTTCGGATCTTAAAAAGCATCTGAAATTGATTAAGAGAAGCACAGCCAAGCCGGTTTGCGTGGGGTTTGGCGTATCTTCGCCTTCCCAGGTAAGAGAAATTTATAAAATCGCTGACGGTGTAATTGTGGGTAGCGCAATTGTCAAAAAGATTAAAGATAATATAGGTAAGCACGATTTGGCGAAAAAAGTAGGTAATTTTGTGCAAAATCTGAAATCATGAGCCAAGAATATAAGGAAACAATACTCAATAACGGTTTAAGGATTATTACTCATCAGATGCCTGAAATGCAGTCAGCAGCCTTAGGGATTTGGATAAAAGTAGGCGGCAGGTATGAGACGGCTAAGCATAAAGGCATCTTCCATTTTTTAGAGCATTTAGCTTTCAAAGGCACTAAAAAATATTCTTGCAGGAAGCTGAAAGAGTCTATTGAAGGCGTAGGCGGCTCATTGAATGGCTTTACTTCTGAGGAGCTAACCTGCTATTTAGTGAAGTTGCCTAGCCGTTACCTTGGCATTGCTTTGGATATTCTATCTGATATGGTTATTAATCCTCTGCTTCAGCTGCAAGATATCGAGAAGGAAAGAACCGTAATCTTAGAAGAGATAAAAATGTATAAGGATTTACCTCAGGCCTATGTTTACGATTTGCTCGATGAGCTTTTGTGGCCGGTTCAACCTTTGGGTATGAGTATTGCCGGAACAATTGAGTCTGTAAGCCGAATAAGAAAAGAAGATTTAAATTCCTTTAAGCAGCAATATTATGTGCCTTCCAACATTGTTATCAGCGCTGCAGGAGCATTAGAGCGCGCGGGGCTTAAGAAAAAAATTGAAAAGATTTTCTTTCATTCCCAAGAACAGACAAGAAGTCCTTTCTTAAAAGCCAAAGAAGATCAGCAAAAGCCAAATTTCAAACTTTTTAATAAAGATACAGAGCAGACGCATCTGGCCTTGGGATTTCACAGCTTTAAAAGAGAGCATCCCTTAAAGTACGCCTTAGGACTATTGCATATTATATTGGGCGCGAATATGTCCAGCCGCCTCTTTAATGAAATCAGGGAAAAGAGAGGTCTGGCTTATGAAATTGGCACCCAGGTTAAGCATTATCTTGATACCGGAGCCTTTATTGTCCATGCCGGAATTGATAATCGTAAGGTAATAGAAGCAATAAAACTAATTTTGCAAGAGCTTCAAAAGACAAAAGAAAAATTGGTCGGCCTTGATGAATTTAAGCGTGCCAAGGAGTTCTATTTGGGCCAGCTTATGTTGGCGCTCGAAGATACCATGGATCATATGCTCTGGATTGGCGAATCTACCGCTGCTTTAGATAAAACCTATTCTTTGCAAGATATAATTAAAGAGGTTAATAAAGTGAAGCGGCAAGATATTCAAGGGGCAGCGGAATATTTATTCCAAAATAGAAGGTTGAATCTGGCAATTATCGGACCGCTTAAAGATAACGAGCAAAAAATATATAACCAGCTAAAGATAGATTAGGAGAAGTATAAAATCATGGAATCCGTGCTTTCCATACCGGCTATCATTGTATCTTTATTTATCCTGGTGCTTTTGTCCTTTTTCTTTTCCGCCTCCGAAACTGCAATTATCGCTTTAAGTAAAATACGCCTTAAGCACATGCTCACCCAGGGCATCAAGAGGGCGCAGAGTATTCAGCGCCTAGTTACTAAACTGGATAAATTTATTGCCGCTATCTTAATCGGGAATAATTTCGTTAATATCGCCATTTCCGCTATTGTCACCGCGATATGCGTGCCGATATTTGGTTACCGCTTAGGCATAGTTATAGCCACACTTACTACTGCATTTTTTGTGCTCGTCTTATGCGAGATAACACCTAAAATCTTAGCCACAAAGCATACGGAAAAGATTGCTTTGCTTATTTCTCCTTTAATGGAGATCTTTATCAAGATATTTCATCCCGTTATTCTTCTTTTCATTGGAATAAGTAATTTTATCCTTAAGATGCTAAGGATAGCGCCCGCTAAAAGGTCGCCTTTAATTACCGAAGAGGAACTGCGCCTGATGATCGAGGTGGGCAAAGAAGAGGGGGTCTTAAGCGATGAAGAAAGGAAGATGTTGCATCGGATTTTTGAATTCGGCGATACCAAGGTCGGCGATGTAATGATGCCCAAAGAAAAAATCATCGCCGTCAATATCAATACTTCGCCAGATGAGTTATTGAATATATTTGTGGAACAGGGGCATGCGCGCCTGCCTGTTTATAAAGACTCGATTGATAATATCGTCGGCATAATTTACGCCCGGGACCTGCTTTATATTTTAAGGGACAAAGGGTTATTCGTATTGCAAGACCTGATACACGGGGCTTATTTTGTGCCGTACACCTTGCGCGTGAATGAACTTTTGCGGAAATTCCAATCAGATAAAATGCAGATTGCCATCGTGGTAGATGAACATAAGAAAACATTGGGCCTGGTGACGTTGGAAGATTTAATTGAAGAGATTGTCGGAGAAATTGAAGAAGAACACGCAAATCACGCTTTAAATAAAAATTGACACTTAAATTAACCTGTGATATCATTATAAAATAAAATTTGGTAAGTGAAGGCGAGGCTAGAAAATCATTCAAAAAGGAGGAATAGAAATGGCAGAAAAAGGATACTGTGTTAAATGCAAAAAGTCAAGAGAGATGAAAGACGAGCAGAAGGTAACGATGAAAAATGGCCGTTTAGCAGCAAAAGGAAAATGTCCTGAATGCGGAACAGGTATGTACAGGATATTGGGCAAGAAGTAATTTTAAGAGGAACACATTTTAGTCTTAATAGTGTAATTATTTTATAAGTAACAAAGGAGGCCGGTTTCGATAGAGCCAAAAAAATAGCATTGCGTATTGCAAGTGTGGCTAAAGAGAAAAAAGCGCAAAAGCTGATTATCCTGGATATGCGAAGCGCCGCAAGTTTCTGCGATTATTTTGTAATCTCAAGCGGCACGTCGCTAAGGCAGGTAAATGCGATTGCGCAAGCCATAGAAGAAGATTTAAATAAAGATAGAATAAAATCTCTCTCTAAGGTCCCTCCCAATGATGAATCGGGATGGGCGGTTTTAGACTTTGTGTCTGTCGTGGCGCATGTTTTTTATAAACCGATGAGAGAGTTTTATTCTTTAGAGCGCCTGTGGTCTGATGCCAAAAAGGTAAGAATCCCTAAGAGCGCATCTAGACACTCAAAATAATTTTCTTCCTTAACCTATCCTCTCGAATTTAGCAATTGCCGACCGAGTAAGAATAAACGATGCGAAAGAATATTCAAGATTTATTACTTTCTATAATCAAAAACTCCCTAAGTGATTTGGATTTAGACAAGTTTTATCCCGGGGGTTTATTTTTAGACCTGCCTTCAGACCCCAGATTTGGCGACCTCTCGACAAATATCGCCATGCAGTTAGCCAGGGCGACCGAGAAATCCCCCCATGAGATCGCCTTAAACCTGCTGGAAAATATTAATAAACATTTAGAAAAAAGCCCGGCGAAAGATTATGTTAAAGAAATTAAAGTTGAAGGCGCAGGATTTATAAATTTCTATTTCCACGGAGATTATTTTTATGAGCAGTTAAAAGGCGTAATTTCTAAAGGCAAGGCCTCTTTAGAAATAGATGTTGGGAAATCCAGGCGCGTGCTTATCGAATTTGTGAGCGCAAACCCCACGGGCTCTTTGTCCGTTGCCCATGCCCGGCAGGCAGCGGTGGGAGATGTTTTGGCTAATATTTTAGATTTTTTGGGGTTTAAAGTTAAAAGGGAATATTATCTTAATGACGAAGGAAATCAAATAAATATTTTAGGTAATTCTATAGAATTAAGATTGAAGGAGTTATGTGGAGAAAGAATAGAATTTCCTGAAGAATATTATCAGGGGGATTATATTTACGATATAGCTAACGAAATCAAAAGGCACCTGCCTGTCGCCTGCCTGCCGGACAGGCAGGGCAGGCAGGAGAAGTTTCCGCCACAAAACGTGGCGGATTCGCCAAGAATTATGGCGAAAAAAGTAAAAAGTTTTTCCGAATACGGCTTAAAATACATTTTAAATATAATTAAAAAAGAATTACAGGATTTCGGGGTTAAGTTTGATTATTGGAGGAGTCAGAAGGCATTACGTAAGAGCGGCAAAATCAAAAAGGTTTTTGATTTTTTGAAGAAAAATGGATTCTTGTATGAACTAGACGGCGCACTTTGGTTTAAATCGACTGAGTTTGGAGACGATAAAGATAGAGTGGTGGTTAAAAGCGACGGTTCTTATACATATCTGGCGCCGGATATTGCTTATCATCAGGAAAAGTATAAGCGCGGTTTTAGCTGGTTAATAAACCTCTGGGGCCCTGACCATCACGGTTATATCAGCAGGCTGAAGGCGGCAGTAAAAGCCCTGGGTTATGAGTCAGATTCTCTGTCAATTATTATTGTGCAATTAGCCTCTATATTTAAGGACGGTAAACCACTGCAGATGTCTACGCGCAAAGGCCAATACATAACGCTTCGCGAAGTCCTGGATGAAGTAGGCCCTGACGCTGCCAGGTTCTTCTTTCTGATGCGCAGGACTTCCAGCCATTTAGATTTTGATTTGGATATTGCCAAAAAGCAAACTCCGGAAAACCCCGTCTATTACGTGCAGTATGCCCATGCCAGGATTTGCAGTATTTTACGCAACAGCACCACAAAAATCGGACCTAAACAAGCGGATTTAACCTTGTTAAAAGAAAAGGAAGAATTAGAGTTAATCAAAAAAATACTGCAATTTAACCCGGTGTTGAATATTTGTTTAGCCACTTTGGACCCCTATATGCTGACGATTTATCAACAGGCGCTCGCCGAAGATTTTCATAAATTTTACGACCAGCATCGCGTATTGGGAGAAGATAATAAATTGACCAAGGCAAGGCTGGCTCTTATTGAAGCAACCAAGATAGTTCTTTCTTGCGGCTTAGAATTATTGGGCGTTTCCCGGCCCGAAAAGATGTAAGTGAGGACATAAGTTATGGAGCTTGCTATTTATCGGTCTTTAGCGACATAACTTATATGTCCGAACTTATCCCGAGTCACAATTAAATGAATAATCGGTGACGAGGGATATCCCTCACGGCCTAGAGTAATGTGTTGTGGGCTCATTTAATGCATAATCATAAGATTTTAAATATCGCTCAACCGAATACGCACCTGCAGAATAGCTTTAGCCAAGAATTGGGTATTTCTAAGATTCTCGCCCAGCTGTTAGTTAACCGCGGTATTTATAATACAGAAGAAGCAGAAGAATTCTTAAAGGCAAATTTGAGCCATCTATTGGACCCCAATTCTTTTTTAGACATGCCTCGGGCAGTGGATTTGATTAAGAAGTCAGCCAAGAATAAAGAAAGGGTAATGGTTTTTGGCGATTATGATGCGGATGGCTTGACCGCGGTTACTTTGTTAAAAACCACGCTCTCTAAAATAGGCCTAGAGCCAATGCACTATTTGCCCCATAGAATAAAAGAGGGTTATGGCTTGACCAAAAATATCCTCAACATTGCCAAACAGAAAAAAATAAAACTTCTCATTACTGCTGATTGTGGGACGAGCAATTTCGAACAGATTAGGGAGCTAAGGAAGAATAATATCGATGTCATCATCACCGACCATCACGAAGCCATTAATAATGAACTGCCGCCTGCCTCGGCAATCATAAATCCCAAAATAATAACTTCAAATTATAAATATAGAGATCTGGCTGGCGTGGGTGTAGCCTATAAGCTCTGCCAGGCGGTTACCGGCGATATGTTATTTGGAGATCTAGACTTGGTTTCTTTGGGCACGATTGCCGATGTTGTTCCTCTTACGGGAGAAAATCGCGTGATTGTCAAGGAAGGCCTATTAGGGCTTTCTTCAACCAAACGCTTAGGGCTCAAGGCGTTAATAGAAAATAGCGGCATAAAAGATAAGAAAATGACTTCCACTTTTGTCAGCTACATCATTGGCCCGCGTATCAATGCCAGCGGCCGCATGGATACAGCGGAAATCTCATTAAATTTACTGATGAGCGAGAAAGAAGACGAGGCTAAGAAACTGGCTCAACTTATAGAGACATTTAATCGTCAGCGCCAAAAGATAGAGAACAAGATATTGGAAGAAGCCCAGGATTTGATTGACAGAGAGATTAACTTTAAGGAGCACAATGTAATTGTGATTGCTAAAGAGGATTGGCATCAGGGGGTTCTGGGGATAGTAGCTTCAAAGATCGCGGATAAATTTCACCGGCCGACGATTATTATCTCTAAAACAGGCAATTTATGCAAAGGTTCCGGCCGCTCCATTAAGAACTTTCATCTCTTTCAGGCACTTTTAGAATGCCAGGAATTTTTAGAGACCTTTGGCGGGCATAGTCATGCCGTAGGCCTGATTATTTCTTCTGATAGGATTGCGGATTTTAAAAATGGCATTAACCGTTTGGCCAAAGAAAAGCTGAAGCTGGAAGATTTGCTTCCCAGTTTAGATATTGATATGGAGTTGTCTCTTTCGGATTTAGATGATGAGATAATCTCAGGGCTTGAAGCCTTGGAGCCTTTTGGCACCGGCAATCTTGAACCTTTATTTTATACCCGCAACCTAAGGCTAAAAGGCGAGCCGCAAATCTTGGGCAGGGAAACCGTAAAATTCTGGGTTACGGACGGGAATATAACTTATCAGGCCATAGGTTTTGGCATGGCCAGTTTTAAAGATTGCCTTGAGAGCGCAGAGAGTTTTGATTTTGTTTATACGCCGCGGATAGATAGCTGGCAGGGCGAGGGAAGCATTCTTTTAGAAGCCAAGGATATATTTTTTAAAGGACTCTAAGCGTTAGGCTTTTTGGATACGGCCTTTTTTGATGCATTTGGTGCAGACATAGGCTTTGCGGGGATGATTGTCTATAAGGATACGCATCTTTTGCAGATTAGGCAGGAATTCACGTTTGCTGGAACGGCTGATTTTACTTCCAGTGCCGCCTTTCTTTTTAGCCAGGCCCTTTCGCACCACAAGTTTTCCTGTAAGCGAACCCTTGCCGCATATCGCGCAAATCTTTAACATAGCTTTCTCCTTCAGGTCTTAAAGTATACTTGAAAATAGCTTATTGTCAAGGTAAAATAAATGAGGACATAACTTACGGCAGCCTGTATTTTATATGAATAATATCTTAGAAGGACTTAATCAAGAACAGAAAGAGGCGGTGATGCACCGGGAGGGGCCGCTTTTAATCATCGCGGGAGCTGGAACGGGCAAGACTACGGTGATTACGCGCAGGATTGCCTGGTTATTGTCCGAAGGTCTGTGCAAGACCGATGAGATATTGGCCCTCACTTTTACGGATAAAGCAGCCCGGGAGATGGTTGAACGGGTTGATATTCTGGTTCCTTACGGTTACACGGATATATGGATATCTACCTTTCATGCCTTTGGCGACAGGCTGTTGCGGGAAAATGCCTTGGTTGCTGGAATCAATCCTGATTTTAAAGTACTCACCCGTCCAGGGTCAGCGGTTTTTTTCCGCGAGCATCTTTTTGAGTTTAATCTCTCATATTACCGGCCTTTAGCTGACCCCACCCGTTTTATTGAAGCCCTGATTTCCTTATTTAGCCGGGCTAAAGACGAAGACATCTCGCCTCAGGAATATTTTTCTTTTGCCCAGGATTTAATGCTTAAGGCAAAGAATATACCCGAAGATTCAGCGCTAGAGGAAGAAGCGCGGCAGCAGATTGAGATTGCCCAGGCCTATATCAAATATCAGGAACTTTTAACCAAAGAAGGCCTGGTTGATTTCGGTAACCAGTTTTATCTGACGCTTAAACTTTTAAGAGAGCACCCTTTAATCTTAAAAAAATATCAAAAGCAATTTAAGTATATTTTGGTAGATGAATTCCAGGATACAAATTATGCCCAGTTTCAGATTATCAAGCTATTAGCAGGGGAAGCTAAAAATATTGCTGTAGTTGCCGATGATGACCAGTGCATTTATCGCTGGAGAGGAGCGGCTTATAGCAATGTCTTGAATTTTATGGAGAGTTTCCCTGAGAGTAAAAAGATCAGCCTTATCCGGAACTACCGTTCAGGGCAGACTATATTGGACAGCGCTTATCAACTTATCCAGCACAATAACCCTGAGCGGTTTGAGGTTAAGGCTAATATTGATAAGAAGCTGGTGGCGGCAAATGGAAAGGGCAGCCCTGCCGAACACAGGCATTTTGAGGCCAATTCCCAGGAGGCAGATTGGATTAGCCAGGCGATCAAAGAAAAAATGCTCTCCGGGGATTACAAATATAGGGATTTTGCAATTCTCGTGCGTTCAAATTCTGATGCTAAAACCTATTTACAATCGTTGAACATGCAGGATATCCTCTGGCAATTCAGCGGTAACCAGGGGCTTTATTCGCGGGAAGAGGTTAAGCTGTGCATCAGTTTTTTGCGCGTAGTTTCTAATCAATCAGATTCCTTGAATCTTTATTATCTGTCCAGTTCTTTAGTTTATGGTTTGGGTTTAGCGGATTTGACTCTGTGTATGCATTATTCCGATCGCAGAAATAAATCGCTATATTCTGTGTTCAAAAATATAGATGGGATACAGGAACTTGCTGAAGTAAGCCCAGAATCTAAGGGCAAGATAAAAAAGATCATTGAGGATTTGGATAAATTTATGAATGTTTCGCGTCAGGAGACCACGGGAAGGCTCTTATATACCTTTTTGACTGAAACCGGATATCTGAAAAAACTCACCCGCGAGCAAAGCCTAGAGAGTGAAGCCAAAATCCAGAACCTGGCTAAATTCTTTAATATTGTGCGCGACTTTGAGTTGGTCGCTCAAGAAGACCGCGTGATATATTTTACTAATTATCTTAATCTCTTAATTGAGGCAGGCGATGACCCGCCTACGGTGGAAGCGGATTTAGACACCGATGCAGTAAACGTACTAACCATTCATAAGGCTAAAGGCCTGGAATTCAGAGTGGTGTTTTTAGTCAGCCTGGTCAACGGGCGTTTTCCCGTGCCGCGGCGAAGACAACCCATTGAATTGCCTGATGCATTGATTAAAGAGATTCTGCCTTCGGGAGATTTCCATCTTCAGGAAGAACGCCGGCTTTTTTACGTAGGAATGACCAGGGCCAAAGAAGCGCTATATTTTACTTCGGCCTCAGATTATGGCGGCCAACGCCTGCGCAGGATCAGCCAGTTTATAATTGAGGCCTTGGGCAAGGAGGTAGCCGAAAAGGAAAAGATTAAAACTAAGGCTATTGAGGAGATCCGGCGTTTTGCGCCTGCAATAGCTGCAAAAAAAACTAAAAAGGAAAAATTACCTGCGGATAAAGTGATTAGCTTGAGTTATTATCATATTGATGATTATTTGACCTGCCCTTTAAAATATAAATACGTGAATATTCTGCGGGTTCCTATCATGGAGCATCATACGGTTGTTTACGGGCGGGCGATGCACGAAGCTGTATGCAAGTTCTTTCAGTATAAGCTGGCAGGTAAGAATATGGAATTAAGCGAACTCCTGGATACTTTTAGTAAAAGCTTTGACCCGCAGGGATTTTTAGACGAAAAACATCAAGAGGAGCGTTTTCGTATTGGCAGCGATGCCTTAGCCAGATTTTACCATTCTGAAAATACTAAAGACACAAAACCCTTGTATATCGAAAAAGCCTTTTCCTTTATGCAAGAAAATAACAAGATTGCCGGCCGTTTTGATAGGATAGATATAGAGCAGGGCCAGGCAGTGATTATTGATTTTAAGACTTCGCAAATTTCCAGGCAAGAGGATGCGGATAGGCGCACCAAGGAAAGTCTGCAGCTGGTTTTGTATGCCCTTGCCTATAAGAATATTCAGGGAAAATTACCCAAGCGCGTGGAATTGCATTTTTTAGAGTCAGGGCTTATCGGAAACGCAGTGGTTAAAGAAGCAAATCTGGAAACGATTATTGAGAAGATAAATGAAGTCTCTGCCGGCATCCGTAGACAAGATTTTTCCGCTAGACCCGCTTATATGTCCTGCACATATTGCGCCTACAGCCAAATATGTCCTTCTGCCGCCATTAAATAAAGGATAATTTAATTGCAAGAATTTATTTTTAGCAGTAAAATAATAAAACTATCTAGCCGTAAATAAAACTTAAGGAGGAAGGATATGAAAATTAAAGAGATAAAAGCGGAAGAATTAAATCCCCAGGAATTTATTACCGAAAAGACCAAAGAGATTTCCTCTTTAGTGGGCAAGGGATTAGCTATTAATGCCCTATCCGGAGGAGTCGATTCTTCCGCAGTTACTATGTTAGGCCATCACGCCTTAGGTAAAAGACTAAAAACATACTTTATTAATAATGGTTTAATGCGCCAGGATGAGCCCCAAAAGATCACCTCATTGTTTAAAAAATTAGGTGTCCCTGTAGAGATTATTGATGCCCAAAATAAGTTCTTTAAAGCCCTTAAAGGCATTACTGACCCTGAAGAAAAGAGAGAAGCGATTACCCAGGCATTTTATAAAGATGTTTTTGGTAAACTGGTTAAGGAAAGCAAAGCAAAATATCTTTTGCAGGGAACAATTCTGACGGATGTGGATGAGACTGTTGCCGGTATAAAAAGGCAGCACAATGTTTTTGAACAATTGGGTATCGATCCTAAAAAAGCCTTTGGTTATAAAATTATTGAACCCTTGGTCCAGTTGCGCAAGGACGGGGTAAGAGAAGTAGCCCGCGCCTTAGGACTGCCTGAGTCCACATACAAAAGAATGCCCTTCCCCGGACCGGCCTTGTCTGCGCGGGTAATCGGAGAAGCGACTCCCGAAAAAATAGAAATAGTCAGGCTTGCCACCGTCATCACCGAAGAAGAGCTCGCCTCTATTAATGCCTTTCAATATATGGCGATTTTGCATCAGGACAGAGTTACGGGCATACGAGACGGGAAAAGAGATTTTGGCTTGCAGATTGAGATTAGGTGCTGGGACAGTATTGATGCCCGGAATGCCCGGCCTACAAGGTTACCTTATGAGGTATTAGATCGCTTGGCACACAGGATTGTTAAAGAAGTCCCCGGTGTAGTGAGTGTTACTTACAATATAACTTGCAAACCGCCATCAACTATGGAGGCAGTGTAAAGGTCTAAAAGTCCTCTCTCAAGTTAATCCCTTGGTTATAAATTTTAAGGATAAGAAGTTTGTGCAAGTTCCCATTTTGATACAGTAGTTTGTTAAAATTATGATTTCACTGATTAAATTCAGATTTCACAGATTATTTATCGAAGAGATAATCTGTGGAATCTGTTTTAAAATCTGTGAAATCAACCTTAAGGGATAAAATAGCTGCATTATATTGCTTGGTAAAAGGTTACATAATTTAGACTGCTAAAAATAGTAAAAATTTGCCAAAGTACTATTTTGATAATAAAATGTTTAAAGTTATCTTCTATATAGCGATAACCTTTATTTTATTGACAGGTTATATTAAATATTTAGAGAACCGAAGCGTATTCTTTCCTACAAAGAACATAGAGTTTACGCCTGAGCAGATAAATCTTTCCTTTGAAGATATCTACATAGATACCAAAGATAGACTTAAAATAAATGGATGGTTTATTCCTGGCGGTAATGTGAAATATACTCTTCTTTTTTGTCACGGTAATGCCGGAAATATTGGCGATAGGCTTGATAAGATAAGCCTACTTCACGGTTTAGGTATGAATATATTTATCATTGATTATCGAGGATTTGGCAGGAGTCAAGGAAGGGTATCCGAAGATAGTATATACCTTGATGCTAAAGCAGCCTACGATTATCTGCTCAATAGCCGTAAAATTAAACGCGAACATATTATATTGTATGGCGAGTCTATAGGCAGTGCGGTAGTGATAGATCTTGCCGCAAAAGAAAAAATCGGCGGATTAATTGTCGAGGGAGCATTTAGTAAAGGCAGGGATATAGCGGAAAAAATTTATCCTTTTTTGCCCGCATTTCTTTTTTCTAACAAATTTGATTCCCTGGAAAAAATTAAGAAAGTTAATGCCCCAAAATTATTTATTCATAGCGAGAATGATGAAATGATCCCCCTTAGTTTAGCTGAGAAACTTTACCATGCTGCACCCCAGCCAAAGCGATTTGTAAAAATAATAGGCGGGCATAATACTGCCTTTTTAGATTCCCAACCGGTTTTTCTTGCTGCGGTCGGTTCATTTATAAAAGAACTGTCGATAGATATAAAATGAAGATCATTAATGAGATACTAAAGATAAGCACGAAAGGCAATCCTGATTTACTTAATATAACTAAAGAGGTTGAGAAATATTTGAAGATTTCAAAACTTAAACGCGGAAGTGTAACAGTCTTTGTTATTGGTTCAACTGCCGCAATTACCACATTTGAATACGAGCCTGGCTTGATAAAAGATATCCAGGAACTTTATGATAAGCTCGTACCTTTAAATAAACATTATTCTCATGATGATACCTGGGGTGATGCCAATGGATTTAGCCATTTAAGAGCAGCTCTCCAGGGCCCTTCTTTAAACATTCCCTTTGAGGATGGTCAGCTGTTACTCGGCACTTGGCAGCAGATAGTCCTGGCAGAATTTGATAATCAACCAAGGATACGCCAGATAGTCATTCAGATTATAGGAGAATGAGTTTATTGACACATTCGGCGACCCCCGCAAATTACGGGGTCGCTCTTCCTTCGCTTCACTTTGGGACTTTCGAACGCATTCGTTACACTCAGTGTTCGTTCCGAGTGTAATCGAGGGGCGAAGGACACTAAAGACGAAGTCGAAGTGCGGTGTTCCTTCGCATGAGCTCAGGATGCTTCGAAGGATGCTAAAGCGAAGCGAAGCACAACACTGAATATGCCCACAATGAATATAGAAAGCGATATACGAATTTGTTGACTTATGAGCCAAATTAGAATATAATGAATTTCTAAAAAGAAGAGGAGGTGAGAAAGATTGGTTCTCGTTAAAGATAAAAAGGTAAAGATTATTGATGCCTTCAAGGTTCACAGCCGCGATACGGGTTCGGCAGAGATACAGATTGCGCTCTTAACTGAGAGGATTAATATCTTAAATGAACACTTCAAACAGCATAAGAAGGATTTTAATTCTCGCCGGGGGCTCTTGACGCTTGTAGGCAGGCGCCGCAGGTTCCTCAATTATCTCAAGAAAAAAGACATAAAGAAATACGAAGATGTCTTGGATAAGCTTAGCTTGAGAAAATAGATCGGTTATTAAATCCCTAACGAAAAGGTGAATTTATGCAAGATGGTATCATGAAAATTAAATTCGGCAGAAACGATTTAGTTCTAGAAACAGGTGCGATTGCCAGGCAGGCTAACGGTTCGGTTACTGTTCAATACGGCGGAACCGTGGTTTTGGTAACTGCCTGTATGTCTAAAGAGCCCAGGGAAAACCAGGGGTTTTTTCCTTTGACCGTAGAATATCAGGAAAAGACCTATGCCGCAGGAAAAATCCCCGGAGGATTCTTTAAGCGGGAGGGCCGCCCTTCGGAGAGTGAAATTTTGACTGCCCGGCTTATTGACCGGCCTATCCGGCCGCTTTTCCCCAAAGGCCTCCTGAACGAAGTTCAGATTATGGCCATTGTTTTATCCAGTGACGGAGAAAATGACCCGGATGTTTTTGCAGTAATCGGCGCATCCGCGGCTTTATCTATATCTGATATCCCATTTGGGGAACCCCTGGTTTGTTGTCGCGTAGCCAGGGCTAACAATCAATTTATTCTGAATCCCACCTATATAGAATTAGAGGGTTCGGATTTGGATTTGGTAGTGGTGGCGAACCTTAAAGGCATAGTAATGCTGGAGTCCAAGGCCAAAGAGGTATCCGAAGAGGTATTTCAAGCCGCAGTTAAATTCGGTTTTGAAAACCTGCAAGACATAATCCATTTGCAGGAAGAATTTATGCGCAAATACGGAAAGCCAAAGTCTAATCTTGAATTTAAGTTAGTTGACCCGGACTTAAAAAATAAGGTTGAGGAATTATCCCGGGAAAGATTAAAGGAAGTTTATAAATTAAGCAAAAAAGAAGAGCGCGAAGAAGAGATTGATTTACTATCCAAGGATTTAGAAGCCAAGCTTACCCAGGAAGGTTATTTGTCTTCGGACATAAAGACGGCTTTAGTGGAAGTAGAAAAAGGACAGGTAAGGAAGAAAATACTGCAGGAAGATGTGCGTATAGATGGCCGGGGATTTAAGGAGATCCGGCCGATTAATTGCGCGGTTTCAGTCTTGCCCCGTACTCACGGCTCAAGCCTCTTTACCCGCGGCCAGACTCAGAGTTTGGCGGTTACTACTTTGGGTACAGGCGAAGATGAACAGCTTATTGAGGCCTTAGAAGGCGAAAAGTATAAAACCTTTATGTTGCATTATAGCTTTCCGCCTTTTAGCGTTGGCGAGACTGCGCCAGTGCGCGGGCCTGGCCGCAGAGAGATTGGCCACGGCGCTTTAGCCGAAAGGGCGCTGTTGGCAGTTATGCCTTCTAAGGAGAAATTTCCTTATACCATAAGGGTAGTTTCTGAAATTCTCGAGTCGAATGGCTCATCGAGCATGGCCACGGTTTGCGCCGCAACCTTATCCTTAATGGATGCAGGGGTGCCGATAAAGGATGCAGTAGGGGGTATTGCTCTAGGCTTGATTAAAGAAGATGCCAAGGCGCTTATCCTAACCGATATCACTGGACTGGAAGACCATTTCGGAGATATGGATTTTAAGGTAGCCGGGACTAAGGCCGGAATTACCGCAGTGCAATTAGATTTAAAAATAGATGGCATTGATTTAAACCTGTTAAATAAATGTCTTTTGCAGGCCAAAGAGGCCAGGCTTTCGGTGTTAGAGAAAATGCAGCAAGCGCTCTCTGCCCCGCGCCAAGAATTGTCGTCTTATGCCCCGCGGATAGAGATAGTTAAGGTAAGGCCGGAAAAAATCGGCGAACTGATTGGACCGGGCGGAAAAACCATCAAAAAGATTATTGCCCAGACCGGGGCGAGTATTGATATCCAGGAAGACGGCAGTGTTTTGATTGGCTCAAATGACGCCTCTAAGTGTAAAGAGGCAATTGAGATGATTAAGGCCATAACTGATGATGTTGAGATCGGCCGCATATATATAGGTAAGGTAAAACGCATTATGCCCTTTGGCGCATTTTGTGAAATCGCGCCAGGCAAAGAAGGGCTGGTGCATGTCTCTGAATTAGCTAACCACTTTGTCAAGGAGGTAGACCAAGAGGTTAAGATAGGAGATGAAATCAAAGTTAAGGTTATTGGCATAGATGAACTGGGCAGGATTAACTTAAGCAAAAAGCAGGCCCAGCCGGAAATTCCTGATCCTGGAAAATAAGAAGTGAGAGAAAGAAGATCAACCGAAGTCAAAGGCGTTATCTTATTAGCCGTAGGCCTGATGATTTTAGCCAGCCTAATAAGATTCTCCATCCTCGACCTACCTTTTTACACCTCCAATCCTAATATCCCGCCTAAGAATCTTCTAGGGATTTTCGGTGCGTATCTGGGAGGCTTAATTGCATTCTTATTCGGCAGGTTTACCAGTTTCATAATCCCTTTATTAGTCATACTCTTTGGGGTTAAGTTTTTCCGGCAAGAGAAGCCTTATTTAAGCGCGCCCAGGCTTTTGGGGATGGCGATTTTGTTGTTATCCATAAGTTCTCTTATCGGGATGTTTAATTTAAAAAACATATATTTTAAATATTATTATGCGGGTTTTTTCGGCTTTGTTATATCCGATTTTATCACGGCATATTTTAGCCGGTTAGGCAGCTACATTATCTTTATTACGCTGGTTATTTTATCGCTTGCCCTGGTTACCGAGATATTAATTTCTTCTCTTTTTTATAATATTATAAGTAAAATCCAATCTATACTCAGGCCAGTTTTCAGATTTAAGAAAAAGGAAAAGGCTTTTCCCGAAACCAGGCAGGGTATCGGCCCTAAGAAAGAACCCAGAGAATCTTTGGTCTCCGAGCCAAAACCCAAAATTGCCGCAACTGAAACTGTGGCGGCAACAAAGTCCAAGATTCAAATCAAAACTAAGCCATTGACTCAAGAGCCAAAGATAAAGCCTAGGGAACTAAAGATCGGGGATTATCATTTGCCTTCTTTGGATCTCTTGGAATCGCCTCCGCCGTTTGAGGCCAGGCAAATTAAAGAAGACCTGAAAGCCAACGCCCGCATCTTAGAGGAGACCTTAGAGGATTTTGCTATCTCGGCCAAGGTTACGGATATTGAACGCGGCCCGGTCATTACCCGCTATGAGCTTGAGCCTGCGCCGGGGGTAAAATTAAATCGTATTGTGGCTTTAAGCGATGATATTGCTTTGGCGATGAAGGCGCAATCAGTGAGGATTATTGCGCCTATTCCTGGTAAGGGCAGAGTAGGCGTGGAAGTGCCTAATACCCAAAGCGCTTTGGTGTATTTGAAAGAGGTACTCGCCTCGCCTGAATTTATGGAGTCCGAATCCAAATTGACCCTTTCACTAGGCAAAGATATTGCCGGCCAGCCCATCGTAGCTGATCTGGATGAAATGCCGCATCTTTTAATTGCCGGCACCACGGGTTCAGGTAAAACCGTCTGCGTTAATTCGCTAATCCTTTCTTTGCTTTTTCGGGCCACGCCCCAGGAACTGAAATTTTTAATGGTTGACCCCAAGATGGTAGAATTAGCTCCTTTTAACGGCCTGCCGCATCTTTTATGCCCTGTGGTTACTGATGCCAAAAAAGCCTCGCATGCGCTTAACTGGGTAGTTAATGAGATGGAAGGGCGGTATCGGCTTTTAGCTAAGGTCGGCGTAAGGAATATCGAGGCTTATAATGAAAAGCAGGAGAAGATTCCCTATATTGTGGTTATTATTGATGAATTTGCGGATTTAATGAGCGTTTCCCGGGATCAGATTGAGAGTGCGATTACGCGCCTTGCACAGCTGTCTCGTGCCGTTGGGATACATTTAATTCTGGCTACGCAGAGGCCTTCGGTGAATGTAGTTACCGGGGTAGTGAAAGCGAATTTACCGGCGCGCATATCGTTTAAGGTTGCCTCCAAAGTAGATTCGCGCACGGTATTAGATATGAATGGCGCGGATAAACTTTTAGGAAAAGGAGATATGCTATTTTTGCGTCCTGGCGAGTCAAAGTTAATCCGCATTCAGGGCACTTTGGTTAGCGATAAGGAGATTGAAAGGGTTGTGGATTTTATTAAGTCCCAGACTGAGCCGGTTTACGATGAAGATATCCTCAAGGAACAAGAAAAATCTTATGTGGCTAATGGCGAGAAAGATGAACTCTATGATGAGGCCGTGAGGATTATTATGGAAAGCAACCAGGCCTCGGTATCGATATTGCAGAGGCGCATGCGCTTAGGCTATACGCGGGCTGCCCGTATTATTGATATGATGGAGCAGGATGGTCTTATCGGGCCTTTTGAAGGAAGTAAGCCCCGCAAGATACTGGCTGATAGAGAATCGTGGTTAGAAAAAAGCTTAATCCCGGAAGAGGAGAGTAAAGAATAATGGAATCTCAAGGCGCAAGACTCAAAAAAATTCGTTTACAAAAGGGGCTTAGTCTTGAGGAGGTCAGTAAAAAGACCAAGATTCATTTAAAAATCTTAAAGGCCATAGAAGAGGATAGCCTGACCGATGTCAGTCCTGTATATATAAAAGGATTCTTGAAAATCTACTGTCAATTCTTAGGTGAGCAGCCAAGAGATTTTATTCCGGATTATAGAGAGCCACAAAGCGCAGTAAGGTTTGGGCCAGGCGTCCAGGAGAAGCCCGTATCAACACGCAACTTAACTTCGTTTAAATTTGATTTTTTGGATTCAAAGATAATCAAGTTTTTTATCTATGCTTTGATATTTATTTTGGTTTCAATTGGGCTGTTTAAATTGGGCAAGGCTATTTCTTTAAAGCGCAGCTTACCTAGCCGAATCGAGAAAAAGGCGCCGGCTACTAAAGCCGAGAAGAAAGAGGCCACAGCCCCTACAATTAAGCCTGTCGCTGCTGAAACTTCGTCTCAAAAGAGCGTTTCCTCCGGCGTAAGGTTAGCTATACAGGCTAAAGAAAATTGCTGGATATCTTTAAAGCTAGACGGTCACACCGTCTTTCAAAATATTCTCAAGAAAGGAAGATCAGAAAATTGGCAGGCCAAAGAGAAAATAGAACTATCTCTGAGTAATGCCGGAGTTGTGGATTTAGAAATAAATGGCAAGCTGGTTTCTAATCTGGGTAGAAAAGGCCAGGCAATTAAAAATATCGTGATTACCAAAGAAGGCCTGACTGTTGGCGGCAGGTAATGGATATGGATAAGCCTAACATCGGAATATTGAGTCTGGGCTGCCCGAGGAATCTCGTGGATTCAGAGAGTATACTCGTCCGCCTTAATTTTAAAAAATATAAAATTGTGGATATGGATAAGGCGGATATTGGTATTGTCAACACCTGCGCCTTCATCCAGGATGCCAAGATTGAATCTATAGATGCCATATTAGAGTTAATTGATTTAAAAAAATCGGGTAAACTAAAAAAGATAATTGTTTATGGTTGCTTAACTCAGCGTTATCAAGATAAATTAAGAAGAGAGCTGCCTGAAGTCGATGCCTTTGTGGGCAGGATTTCTTTGAACCATGACTTAAAATCATTTTCTTTGACTCCCAAATATTATACCTATCTTAAAATCTGCGAAGGCTGCATCAACAACTGCAGTTATTGCGTAATCCCTAAGATAAAAGGTAAATTCAGTAGCCTGGATATAGATTCTATCCTCGGTAAAGTAGAAATTTGGGATAAAAGAAGGATTTCCGAACTCAATATTATTGGCCAGGATATTACAGGCTACGGTATAGATTTACATAAGGATGCCAAGTTATCCGGACTTTTAAGAAAAATAGTCAAAAAGATAAAAAATATTGGCTGGGTCAGGCTGCTTTATCTATATCCGAGCAGAGTCAGCGATGAACTGCTGGGGATTATCCGCGACGAACCGCGTATCTGCAAATATCTTGACTTGCCAATACAGCATATTAATGGCCGCATCTTAAAACTGATGAATAGGGAGACGACTAAAAAGGATATTTTAAGGTTAATTGAAAAAATCAGGAAAAAGATTCCTGATGTAGCTATACGCACCTCGCTTATAGTCGGGTTTCCTTCTGAGACAGAGGAGGAGTTTCAAGAATTAGTTAAATTTGTGCAGGATAGCCAGTTTGAAAGGTTGGGCGCTTTTATTTATTCCCGCGAAGAAGGTACGAAGGCATATAACCTTAAAGGGCAAGTTCCTCAAAAAACGAAACTTACGCGTTTTAATACCATTATGTCGTTACAAAAGAATATTTCTCAGGAGATTAATCAGAGATTTTTAGGTAAGGTTATGGATGTATTAGTTGAAGAAAGAGAGAAGGATTATTTCTTGGGCCGCAGCCAATACGATGCGCCTGAAGTGGATGGCCTGGTCTATATAAGCTCGCAAAATAAATTAAAGCCGGGAGATTTTGTAAAAGTAAAGATTGCCGACACCTTAGAGTACGATTTAGTCGGAAAGGAAATTTAGATGAATATAGCCAATAGATTGACAGTATCGCGCATTATTTTAACTTTTGTTTTTATGTTCTTTCTCTTTGCCCACGGGCTTTGGGCCAAGGTCGTAAGTCTTATCATCTTTATCTTTGCGGCTTTATCGGATTTTTTTGACGGCCGGATAGCCCAGCGGAATAATATGGTTACTGACTTCGGCAAACTTATGGACCCAATCGCGGATAAGATTTTGGTCTTGGCAGCCTTCGCTGCCTTTGTCCAGATGCAGTTAATTGAGGCCTGGATGTTTGTGATTATCGTATCGCGGGAGATATTAATCACATCGCTGCGTCTGTTTGCCTTAAATAAGGGCAAGGTATTATCTGCCACCCGGGTGGGAAAACACAAGACTTTATCTCAGATGTCAGTAATATTATTGATATTGATTTTTGTTGTTTTAAAGGAAGTAAGGTTAAAATTCTTCGACTGGAATCCTGCCTGGGAAAAGCTTTTCCGTAACGGCATATATGTCCTCATGTTATTTATCGTTGGGCTCACCCTTTATTCAGGCATGTCCTATCTGTGGGAAAACCGCAAGATAATCGCCAAATTTTAATTATTTATAAGGTGAAGATGCGCGATTTTATCATCAAGACAGTCAGCACTTTTTTTTATGTGGGTTACTTGCCGCTTATACCGGGAACCTTCGGTAGTTTAGCCGGCGTTTTTTTATTTTATATCATGCGAGGCAGCAGTTTTACTCACGCCTTAGTTACTTTACTTTTATTTTGGCTGGGTTTTTTAGTATCCGGTAAAGCAGAAAAGCTTTTCCAAAGAAAAGACCCGTCTTTTGTGGTCATTGATGAAGTCAGCGGCATGCTTTTAAGCCTTTTATTTATACCTTTTGATTCAAGATTTATTATTTTGGCCTTTATATTGTTTCGTCTCTTTGATACCCTTAAGCCATACCCCATAGACAAACTTCAGGATTTAAAAGGAAGCCGGGGGATAATGTGCGATGATCTCGTAGCTGGGTTATACGCCAATGTTGTCCTTCAGATTGTTTTTAGATTAGTTTCTTTTAAGGCTTCATAGAGAGGGCCTTTTGGGGTGAGGATGCTTTTAAAAAGAGTAATCTTAGCAACAGGAAAGTCCAAATTATTTTGCTCTAAGCCAATCGCTAACTTCTTCAATTCCTGAATCAGCTTAATCCGGTTTAGGCTTGATCTGGTCCTGCCAATAGTGATGTGAGAAGAGAATGGCCTGCCTTCTTTAGGAATACCAGCTTCCTTAGCAATTTTTTCTTCTAAGGCCCTGGCTATTTCTTTAGTTTCTTTATCCCCCTTTTCAATACCTACCCAGATTACTCGCGGAAAATCTATTTTTGGGAATGCGCCAAGGGAAGATATCTGAATATAAAAAGAATTGCTATTTCCAGCAATATCATCCATAATCCCGGATATCCGGGAGAGTTTCTTGTCATCGACTTCTCCTAAGAACTTTAAAGTCAAATGTATATTTTGCGGTTCAACCCATTTCACATCTGCGTCAGTAGTTTTTAGCTGATTTTGAATATTGGCTAAGGATTCTTTGATTTTACCGGGAAGTTCTATGGCAAGGAAGGCCCTCATTGCAGTAAACCCTTTAATAATTCCAGACTTTTTAGGGCCGTTTTTCTTCTTACGGTATTACGGTTTCCTTGAAAAAGAAATCTTTTGCAGATTTTCTTATTTTTGCTATCTACGGCAATAAATACCGTGCCAATAGGCTTCTCAGGGGTTCCTCCGGTTGGTCCGGCAATCCCGGTTATACCTATCCCAAAATCAGTTTTAGCGATTTTTTTTATGGATTTCGCCATGGCAGCTGCCACAATCTTAGAGACGGCTCCTTGCTTGTTAATAACAGAAGAGGAGATTTTCAAGATATTTTCCTTAGACTTGTTGCTATAGGCAACAAGTCCCAGGATGAAGTATTTAGAGCTGCCGGATATATCAGTAAGGAGTTTTGAAAGCAAGCCGCCAGTGCAGGATTCTGAGACCGCCACTGTTTTTTGCTTTTTCATCAGGAGTAAATGTATTTGATTTACAATATGTTCCATGCAAACTAGTATTATAGACCAATTTAAATCTATTGACAAGATAAGAGTTTTTGCTATAATACATCATCAGATTAATCTTCGGGGCAAGGCGAAAATCCTGACCGGCGGTTAAGCCCGCGACCCTTGACATCAAAGATTTCAAGGGAGATCTGGTAAAATTCCAGAGCCGATGGCGCCACAGAAAGTGGCGTGCCGATGCATCCATTTGCATCGGGCGTTCCAGAATAATGGAACGTCAATGGTACACCCAAACCTATCGGATGGTTTGGTGTGCGCTATTGCGCAAAGTCCAGATGAGAGGAGATTAATAATTCTTACCCGAAGACCGTCTTCGGGTTTTTTAATGAGGGCACAAGTTACGGAAACGTTAGTGAACGTAAATTGTTTGCCCGAATTAATCCCGAGCTAGTTTCTATTAAGATATTTCTAGCGAGGGATAACTATGGTAATCACTTATGTTTAATTCGATTGCAGAAATATTAGAGGATTTTAAAAAAGGCAAAATGGTCATCGTGGTTGATGATGAAGACCGCGAAAATGAAGGCGACCTGATCATGGCAGCGTCTTTTGTCAGGCCCCAAGACATAAATTTTATGGCCAAGTATGGCCGGGGGCTTATCTGTGTGCCCATGGAAGAGGACAGGTTAAAGAATTTAGATTTAGAGTCGATGTTAAAAGACAATGGCCTATTCGGACGCAAGGACAGGTTTTCTACTGCCTGGATGATTTCTGCAGATGCCACCCATGGCATCACCACCGGTATCTCTGCTTATGACCGGGCGCATACAATAGAAGTTCTGATAAACCCTCAGACTAAACCCGAGGATTTAATCCGGCCCGGCCATATTTTTCCCTTAAAAGCACTTAAAGGCGGAGTTTTAGTCAGGGCAGGCCATACCGAAGCAGCGATAGATTTAATGAAATTAGCCGGGCTTTATCCGGCCGGGGTAATATGCGAGATAATGAATGACGACGGAACTATGGCCAGATTACCGCAATTACGCGAATTTTCCCGACAGCATAATTTGAAGATTTGCTCTATCGCCGATCTTATTGAATATCGCCGGCGTTCAGAAAAACTAATCGAGAGGATTTCTGAGACGGTGCTTCCCACAGGCTTCGGTAAATATAATTTAATTTTGTACCGGGACTTGATTAATAATAAAATTCACGTTGCGCTTACTATGGGAGAGTTGGTTAATGAGCCGGTGCTTGTGCGCGTGCATTCTGAGTGCTTAACCGGAGATGTATTTGGGTCTTTGCGCTGCGACTGCGGACGGCAACTTAAAAAAGCCATGCAGATTATTGAGCAAGAAAGAAAGGGCGTTATACTTTATATGAATCAGGAAGGCCGCGGCATTGGTTTAGTGGATAAAATTCGCGCCTATAGTTTACAAGATAAAGGATTGGATACGGTTCAGGCCAATCTTGCCTTGGGCCATAAACCAGACCTGAGGGATTATGGGATAGGTGCCCAGATTTTGGTAGATTTAGGCCTAAAAGATATCCGGCTACTTACCAATAATCCGCGTAAAATTGTGGGTCTGGAAGGTTATAGCTTGCGTGTTATTAAGCGAGTTCCTTTAGAAACCGAACCAAATCCCCTAAATTACAATTATTTAAAAACGAAGAAAGAAAAGTTAGGGCACGATTTGAATATATGAAATATTGGATATCCCTCGCCTAAGCGCTTGTTAATTTCTTCGAAATTGACTGCGTAGGCTCGGGATTAATTCGCAGACGTCCGCCGCAGGCGGACTATAACTTACGTCGTTTCGCTCCGTAAGTTATCTGCTCATTAAAAGGAGGAGGGAGATGGTAAAGACAGTTGAAGGCAATTTGATTGCCAAAGGTAAGAAGTTTGGCATTGTTGCCTCGCGCTTCAATGATTTTATGACTAAAGAGTTGGTTTCGGGATGTTTGGATACCCTGATAAGGCATGGCGCTGAAGACAAAGATTTAGCGGTTACCTGGACGCCAGGCGCGTTTGAGATTCCTTTAATCGCCCAGAAACTGGCGAAGTCAAAATCCTATGATGCCATTATTTGCTTGGGCACGGTGATTCGCGGCTCAACCCCGCATTTTGACTACATCGCCTCAGAAGTAGCCAAAGGTATTGCCAGGGTTTCTCAGGATGCGGGCCTGCCAGTAATATTTGGCATTATTACGGCTGATACCATCGAGCAGGCAATTGAACGCGCTGGCACAAAAGAAGGTAATAAGGGCAGGGATGCTGCGCTTTCAGCCATTGAAATGACTAATTTGTTAGCGCAACTTAAATAATTCTATTTAAGCTAACTTAACGGAACATAACGACGATGCGTAGACGGAGTCTCTCCCGAGAATTTGCTTTGCAAATTTTATACCAGATGGATATTACTCAAGACGATTATAACCTTTGTTTGGATAGCTTCTGGGATGCGCGTACTGAAGAGCAAATTGATGAGAATGTAATAAACTTTACTAACGAGCTGGTCAGGGGGGTGGCCAAGAATTTAAAGGAGATTGATAGCAAAATATCTCAACATGCGGCTAACTGGCAACTTAAGCGCATGGCGTTCGTAGATAGGAATGTCCTGCGTTTAGGAAGTTACGAACTTATGTTTCGTAGCGATATTCCTCCCAAGGTTTCTATCAATGAAGCGGTTGAACTTGTCAAGAAATATTCTGGTCTTGAGGCTGGTAAATTTGTTAATGGCATTTTAGACAAGATAAAGCCAGAGAAAAAACCATGAGCCCCGCCCTTCCTAAGAATAAAGAATTCAATAAGCTAAGAAAGGGTTGGGGCAGGGATTAGAAAGGAAGGGCGGGGTGAGATTTGCCGACCTGCATTTACACACTATTTTTTCCGATGGCACCTATACGCCAGAGGATTTAATTCGGGAGAGTGAGAAGGCAGGTCTCTCGGCCATCTCAGTTGTTGATCACGATATCATTGAGGGCATAGAACCTACTTTAGAAATAGCCGGGAAGAGAAATATTGAAGTTTTGCCGGGCATAGAACTCACTGCTGAATACGAAGGCACAGAGGTGCATATATTGGGGTATTTAATTGATTACACAGATAAAGAATTAAGAGAAAAATTAGATTCCTTAAAAAAAATCCGTATTCAGCGAGTTTATAAGATACTGGATAAACTACAAAAAATAGGTATAAACTTAAAAGCGCAGAAAGTATTTGACCTTGCCCCGCAGGGAACCGTGGGAAGGTTGCATATTGCCAGGGCTATGGTTAAAGAGGGTTTAGTGAATTCTACAACTGAGGCCTTTCAAAAATATATCGGGGATAAATGTCCGGCCTATTATTTAGGATTTAGATTATCGCCTTTTGAAGCAATAAGGTTAATTAAGAATGCGGCTGGAATTCCCATCCTGGCACACCCTTATAGTTTAAATAAAGATGATTTAATCCTTAAGTTTATCGAAGACGGGATAATGGGTTTAGAGGTGTATTACCCTGAGCATTCCCAGTCATTGATTAATTTCTATTTAAGTTTAGCTAAAAAGTATAACTTATTAGTTACAGGCGGTTCGGATTGCCATGGCCAAGCCAAGCCCGGGGTTCAGATAGGTTCAATTAAAATACCTTATGAGTTGGTGGAAAAATTAAAGGAAGCAAAAGCCAATATTTAATGATGAAAAAAGATCATATATATTATATGAATTTGGCTATGAAATTAGCCGAGAAGGCAAAGGGCAGGACTTCGCCTAATCCCATGGTCGGCGCTATAGTAGTAAAGGACGGCCGAATCGTAGGCAAGGGTTATCACAAAAAAGCAGGCACAAGCCATGCCGAAGTTATCGCTTTGGATGCGGCAGGCAAAAAGGCCAAGGGGGCAACTTTATATGTAACTTTAGAGCCTTGTGCCCATCTTGGAAGAACCGGGCCTTGCGTGGATAGGATAATTAAAGCTCAGGTAAAAGAGGTTATCGTGGGCATGATTGACCCCAACCCTTTAAATGACGGTAAAGGCATCAATATTCTAAAGCAACAAAGAATAAAAGTTGATGTGGGACTCTTAGAGGATAAATTAAGAAAACTCAATGAATCATTTATAAAATATATCACTAAAAGAAGGCCTTTTGTGACGGTTAAGGTAGCCCAGTCTTTAGACGGTAAGATTGCCACTAAAACCGGTGATTCCAAATGGATAACTTCGGATAGGTCGCGCGGTTTTGCCCACCGCCTGCGCCAGAATTATGATGCGATTATGGTCGGTATCAATACTATCTTAAGAGATAATTCTAAACTTGAGGCCTGGTTTTCCAAAAAACAGCTTATAAAGATTGTTGTAGATAGCCAGTTAAGCACTCCCCAAGACGCCAATATTTTTTCTAAAAATAGTTCGGTAGTCATCGTTACGCTCCCTATTTCGCCTGGCCAGGAGACCGAGAATAGAAAGGTATTAGCTGGGAAGGCTAAGATTTTAGAAGTCAAAGAAAAGGCAGGCCAGGTGAATCTTAGAGATATGATGAAGAAATTGGCACAACTGGAAATTACTAATATCTTGGTCGAAGGCGGTGGAACTCTTATTGGTTCCTTATTTGACGAAGGCCTGGTAGATAAAGTGTTATTTTTTATCAGTCCAAAAATTATCGGCGGTAAAGAGGCAATTAGCTCAGTGATGGGCAAAGGCATATCGCGCATCGATAGCGCCATAAAATTAAAGGATCTCAGTTTTAAACGTATAGGAGAAGATTTTTTAATCGAGGGGTATATAAAGTAACATGTTTTCCGGTATAGTAGAAGAGTCGGGCGTAGTAAAGAACATATTTAAGCGCGGCAACAGTACGCTATTGGAAGTAAAGGCAGAAAAGGTTACCGAGGACGCGAAGATAGGTGATAGCATCGCTGTAAACGGAGTTTGCCTGACGGTAGTAAAGAATGAGCAAGGGTGTTTGAGTTTTGAAGTCATCCCTGAGACTATTAAGGTTAGCAATTTAGGAACTTTAAAGGGCTCGGATAAAGTTAATCTTGAGCGTAGCCTAAAGATGACAGACAGGTTATCCGGGCATTTCGTCACCGGACACATTGATTGCGTCGGTATAATCCGTAAAAAGAATTATGTGAAAAATAATTTAGGTTTTGAAATCGCTATTCCTAACGAATTTATCCCCTATTGCCTAACTAAAGGCTCTATTGCTGTTGACGGCATAAGTTTAACCATTCAGGATAAAAAAGCCAATACCTTTACCGTTTATATCATTCCGCATACCCTTAAAAATACCACCCTGGGTTTTAAGGGCCCATCAGATAAGGTAAATATTGAGTTCGATATTCTCGCCAAAAGCGCCTCTAGGTAATCGCTTATCAAATTATTGCTAACTCGTTTGATTTCTGATATACTAATCCCGTTAGAAATACCAAATTACTATATAAAAAAATAAGATTTCTAACGGGACTAATCTGGCAAATTGAATTGGAACATATCCCTCGCCTTTTGGCTTATCGTTCTAAAGGCTCGGGATGTTTTTACCGACACGTAAGAGATTGTAAAAACTCGGGGCGTGGCTCAGTTTGGCTAGAGCGCTTGGTTCGGGACCAAGAGGTCGACAGTTCAAATCTGTCCGCCCCGACCAGATTTGACTTGGCGCAATTTTTGACGGAAAAGAGGGATTTTTAAAATCTTTTTGCGCCAAAAAATTTTCATCATAACTTCTTTTATAATAAGGGATTAAATCAAAGGGCTTTTTGAAATCTAAAAGCATAATTCTATTCAGCAGGCGGCGGTTCGTTCCAATTTTTTCCACCAGAGACTTAATTTCGTAGAAATCTCCAGATGTGGCAAGTTTCTCGGCTGAGCAAGCAAGATTTATCCATTCCCGCAATGGTTCGTTCCAATTGTTTCCCTTTTCAATTGTACCATCCAGAAAGGCATTAACTAACTTATCCAGCTTCTCTTCAGTTTCCTCAATCTTTATTTCAAGATTTTGGGCGAAAGATTTCGAAGACTGAGTTTGTTCCTTTCCCCAAATATCAACCTGGGCACGCATCTTTTCTGTCCAGTCTGGGTAAAGAGCGACTTTTGAAAGTTCATCTCTTAACTGAGTAGCTAGTAAATCTTCTCTTAGGTATCTTTGAGAGCAGGGGCCAAGCCGTTTAGTACAGCGATAATATCTGTAAGTGCCACCGCAACCGTGAGCATACTGAGCGGTTATCGCTGCGCCACATTCACCACACCTTAATAACCCAACGAATGGAAAGTTATGGCTCTTTTTGCTTTTTCTGGGCTTAGCTCTATCCTTGAGGATTTTCTGCACTGTTTCAAAAGTCGCTCGGGAAACAATTGCCTGGAATTTTCCTTCGTAGGTTTCGCCATTATGTACGATTAAGCCTGTATAAATGGGGTTGGTAAGCATATGTTTAACCACTGCCTTACAAAGCCGCTTTCCTGTCTTGCTTGCCACGCCCAAAAACTTAAGGCGTTCAGCTAAGCTTTCTAAAGTATACCTTCTTTGGCTAAATTCCTCGAAGGCTTTAGCGATGACCCTTGCTTTTGTGGGGTCTGGCTCGATATTTCTTGTTTTAGCGTTATTCACATAGCCAAGGGGCGCTAAGCCTGTCCATTCGCCACGCCTAAGTTTTTGGCGCATCCCACGCTTTACATTTTCAGAGAGATTATCTGAATAATACTTACTTTGGCCAAAGGCGACCTGAAGCATAAAGAGTCCTTGAGGGGTTGGCTCAAACCAGAAGGCAGGGAAGCGCAAAGAAACCAGCTTTCCTGTATCAATAAGATAAATTATTTGCCCGCCATCAATACTGTTTCTCGCAAGGCGATCTGGATGCCAGGATAAGAGGCCAAAGGGTTCTTTACTCTCGTTAATCTTAGCAATCATCTCACTAAAAACCTCTCTTCCGGGTTTCTTTGCGCTCTTGCTTTCAATGAACCTTTCGGTTATCTCAAGCTTTTCGCGCTTGGCGTATTCTTCCAGTTCTGTAAGCTGGGCTTCAATAGACATTACCTGTCGTTCCTCGTCCTCGGTACTTTTGCGTGCGTAGAGAAAATATCTTGTCTTCATTAGGTCACCTCTTAACGGTTAGGTCGCCTTTAGCCTTAGAATGTAAAGCGTGGGATACCTGCCTGCCGGCAGGCAGGGAGAAACTCGTCTTTGACGAACTAAGGAAAAAATTGGAAAACAAACAATTTTTAACCCTCGATAGTTAAAAATTCTTTGTTAATCCCGCATATGCGGGATTACGAACCGCCGCCTGTTGAATAAAAAAGCCCTTTTTGATTTTAAAGAGCCCTTTGATTTAATCCCTTATTATAAAAGAAGTTATGATGAAAATTTTTTGGCGCAAAAAGATTTTAAAAATCCCTCTTTTCCGTCAAAAATTGCGCCAAGTCAAATCTGGTCGCAGCTATTAAACGCTGCGCGAACTTATTTTGAGAAATTGACTACTGAAATCTAATCTATGTTACCGCCCCGCAGGAGCGGGGCTGCCGTATCTCCCTTTTCCCCGCTCGGCTTCTGTTGGC
>Ga0315287_10000121_pt1 | contig 64356 bp, 35 predicted proteins | sample YL17G11_0_MG_FD_205037 | JGI IMG/M metagenome (GOLD analysis project Ga0315287, IMG submission 205037) | Sediment microbial communities from Yellowstone Lake, YNP, Wyoming, USA - YL17G11_0 | ecosystem: Environmental > Aquatic > Freshwater > Lake > Sediment | place: USA: Wyoming | collected...
GGTCCAGCGGCCAGCCCAAGGGCGTGCCCATCAGCCACCAAAACCTCTCTCCCCTACTCCATTGGGGCTACCGGCACCTGGGCATCGGGTCAGCAGACCGGACCATCCAGAACCTCTCCTATTACTTCGATTGGTCGGTCTGGGAAATCTTTATCACCCTGACCACCGGCGCCTGCCTCTATACCGTGCCCGAAGAAATGATGCTCGACGCCGCGGCTGCCGGCGAATTTATGACCAGACATGGTATTACCGTGCTCCACGCCACGCCCAGCCAATTCCTATACCTGGCCGCCTCTGGCCGAAACTTCCTCACCTTGAAATACCTGTGCCTGGGCGCAGAAAAACTGGCTTACGATCTGGCGAAACGAAGCCTGGAGATGGTCGGCAAAGAGTGCCGGGTATTCAACATGTACGGGCCGACCGAGGCCACCATTATGGCGGCCGTGCTGGAGATAGATGGTCATAAACTGGATGATTACCGGGAATTATCGGGCATACCCATCGGCCGGCCCATAGCCAATATCCGCTTGCTCATCCTGGATAAATCCTTTAAATTGTGCCCACAGAACATTGCCGGGGAACTCTATATCGGCGGCGATGCCCTGGCCCGCGGCTACCTGAACAACCCGGAGCTAACGGCGGAACGGTTTGTGGATGTGGATATACCGATAGGGGCGGGTCTCTCGCAGCAATCCCCTTCACTACCGGCCAAAACTGTGCTAAGTTTTGCCTGCGGCTTCACGAATTGCGGGCTTTCCGCAATTCGGTTCAGCATGCACGTTCCGGGGATTGCTGCTGCGCCCCGCACGCCAGCCACCCCTCACCAATCACCAATCACCACTCACCTCTACAAGACCGGGGACCTGTGCCGCTGGTTACCCGATGGGAATATCGAGTTCCTGGGACGGGTAGATCAGCAGGTCAAGATCAGGGGCTTTCGTATCGAGCTCGGCGAGATCGAAAACAGGTTATCGACGCACCGGGCAGTTAAAGAGGCCGTGGTCATCGACCGCACCGGCGAGGGCGGCGATAAATACCTGTGCGCCTACATCGTGCCGGAAGACACCGAGGATGGCCAAAAGCCGCTGACCATCCCGGGACTGCGGGACCACCTATCCGCCCAGGTCCCCGATTACATGATCCCCGCTTTCTTTGTCTTTATCGACAAAATCCCCTTAAATCCCAACGGCAAGGTCGATCGCCGGGCCCTGCCCGAACCTGGCCCATCGGCCATTACAGCACCTGGTAGCGTCTACAACGCCCCGGGAAATGCCCGGGAAGAGAAATTGGCCCACATCTGGGCAGAGGTGCTGTCTATATCCCGGCCCATCGGCAGAGACGAGAATTTCTTCGATATCGGCGGGCATTCGTTGAAAGCCACCCTGGTGTTGTCCAGGATTCGCTTACATTTCGAGGTCAAACTGGCGCTAACCTCCCTATTCATGAACCCGACCATCCGCAAATTGGCTGCCGTTATCGGGGCTGCAACCGGCGACAGGTATATCCACATCGAACCGGCACCCAAAATGGACTATCACCCCTTATCCTCCTCCCAGAAACGCCTGTACATCCTGCATTATGGAAACCCGGCCAGCACCCTTTACAATATCCCGGAGGTCTTCATGGTCGGGGGCGATATCGACCGGGAGCGCCTGGAAAACACGTTCCGGCTGCTCATCGACCGGCATGAGAGTTTCCGCACCTCGTTCGGTTTCGAGGCCGGCCAGCCGATGCAGAGGGTGCTGGAGCAGGTGGCTTTTGAGCTAGAAGCATTTAGAACTGGTGGACGAGGTGGACAGTATGGACGTAGTGGACAGGAGCTTATAGAGCATATCATCCAGGGCTTTATCCGGCCCTTCGACCTGGGCCAGGCCCCGCTCTTGCGGGTCGGCCTGACACGCCTGGATGAACAAAAACACTTGTTATTGCTCGATTTCCATCACATCATTACCGACGGCACATCCATGAAGGTGTTGATCGACGATTTTATCGCCCTGTACACCCACCCGGTCGAGAAATTACCGCCCCTGGCTCTGCAATACAAAGATTTCGCCGTCTGGCAAAATTCGATCAACGGCCGGCAGGTCATCGATCGGCAGGCCGCCTATTGGCTGGATATATTCAAAGAACCGGCCCCCCGGTTAAACCTCCTCAACGGCCACGCAGAACCGGAAGAGCCCGACTTTAAAGGGGATGCCTGCTTCTTCTCGATCGGCCCAAAAGAAACGGCCGCCCTCCGGCTCATGGCCCGGGAAGAAGGGGCCACCCTGTTTATGCTCCTCCTATCCATGTATGTCGTCCTGCTGCATAAACTGACCTGGAACGAGGATATCGTGGTCGGCACGCCGGTCATGGGCCGGGACCAGGCCGAACTTCAACCGCTCATCGGTTTTTTTGTCAACACCCTGCTGATCCGTAGTTTTCCTGTTGGCGAAAAGAGCTTCCGGGAATTTTTGGCAGAGGTCAAGAAACAAACGCTATCCGCTTTTGAAAATGCCCTCTTCCCGTTGGATGAGCTGGTGGAGCGGACGGGCGCCACCTTTAACACCCTATTTTCCCTGCAAAACCTCGATATCCCCAAATTAGAGGTGCCCGGTCTCTTCACCTTGACCCCTTTCCCGTGGCGTCGCACTATGGCCAAGACCGAGCTGGTCTTCACCCTCAGCGAAGAGGAAGAAACGCTCAATGGAGAAATCGAGTACCGCACCAATCTTTTTAAAGAGAGCACGATAAAAACGTTGGTGCGCTATTTCAAGCAGATCATTGCCGAAGTATCCGCTAATAGAAACATGAGAATAAAGGATATCTCCTTGAGCACGGGCTATTCCGACTCGCAATCGAGTATTTACGAAGAAGCTGCCGGAGATTTCGGCATATTATAATGAAAGAGGCGCCCATGAAAAACGATAGAGATGTACAATCGACCATTGATTTTAAGATCGAAGCCGGGAGAAGATCCCAGGAGAGGAAGTATTGGCTGGAGAATCTATCCGGGGAATGGGTCAAAACCTGCTTGCCGGCTATTCCCTTTGAAAAGAAACCCGGGGAATTAAGCCCGGTAACGCTAAAAGAGACCCTCTCCGCCAAGTTATCCGCCGGCCTGGTGCAACTGGGCACCGGTTCGGATGTACGTCTGCATATCGTCATGACATCGGTGGTGGCACTGCTTCTCTCCCGGTACACGGGCGGCGACGACATCTTCATCGGCAGCCCGATTGCCCGGGCAGAACCGCCCCAAGAACATGAAGAACTCTTAAACACGGTGCTGATCCTGAGGGTGCGCCCCTCAAGCGGCATGACCTTTAAAGACCTGCTCATGCACATGCGACAAACGATCATCGAGGCGGACAAAAACAGGAATTACCCGATGGAATTCCTGGCCCAGGAATTGCACCTGCCGGTAAAGCCCGGCGAATCCCCGTTCTTCGATGTGGCGGTAATGGTGGAAAATATCCATGACCGGGCCTATCTCCAGTCAAGCCAGCCAGCGGTGATTTTTTCATTTTCCCGCAGCCCCGGCGGCATCGATGCGGAAACCATCTATTTACCTTATAAATACAGCCGGTCATTCATGGAACAGGTCAGCCGTCATTTGAGAAACCTGGCCGAAGCGATCATCGATAATCCCGGCCTGGGCCTGGGAGAGTATGAATACTTATCCCCGGAAGAGCGACAGCGACTGCTCGTGGAATTCAACGATACCCTTCGGCCTTACCCGGCCCATAAAACCATTGCCCAGTTGTTCGATGAACAGGCCGGGTGCACGCCGGACCGGCCCGCCCTGATCGAGACACCATCAGGGGCGGTCTTAACCTACCGGCACCTGCAAATAGAAGCCGATAGTCTGGCCCAAAAACTGCAAGAGATGGGCGCCGGTCCCAACTGCATTATCGGCATCAAGGGGGATCGCTCGCTCGACACGGTTATCGGTATCCTGGGCATACTCAAATCGGGCGGCGCTTATTTACCCCTGGACCCGGATTGGCCGCAGGAGCGCATCGATTATATTATCTCTGACAGCGGAGCAGAGATTGTTATTGGGCAAACCTCACCCCCCGGCCCCCTCTCCAAGCGTGGAGAGGGGAACCCTACCGATCTGGCTTATGTCATCTACACCTCCGGCACCACCGGTAAACCCAAAGGCACACTGGTCGATCAACGCAATGTGGTGCGCCTGGTCAAAAACACAAACTATGTCGAATTCAATGAAAAAGATCGCCTCCTGCAAACCGGCGCACTCGCCTTCGATGCCTCCACTTTCGAGATCTGGGGCGCTTTACTCAATGGCCTGACCCTGTGCCTGGCCGACCTGGACACCCTATTGCAGGCCGACACCTTGAAACGGGCCATCAGGCAATACGACATCACCATGATGTGGCTCACGTCCCCCCTCTTCAACCAGGTCGTTAATGCCGATATCGAAGTCTTTGCCGGGTTAAAGAGCATGCTGGTGGGCGGCGATGTACTCTCTGCACCCCACATCCTCCAGGTTTTACGGCGTTTCCCCCGGCTCGCTATCATCAATGGTTATGGGCCGACGGAAAATACCACCTTTTCCACCACCCACAAAATCGACCGGGAGTATGACCGGGGCATCCCGATCGGTAAACCCATCGCCCAGTCGCTGGCCTATATCCTGGATCAGAACCGGAGACCGGTGCCCATCGGCGTGCCGGGGGAACTCTGGGTCGGCGGGCATGGGCTTTCCCGCGGTTACCTCAACAACCCGGAGCTGACCGCGGAGCGGTTTGTGGATGAGGAGATACCTATGGGGGCGGGTCTCTCGCAGCAATCCCCACTTACCCCTCACCACTCACCAATCACCACTCACCACTCACCAATCACCAATCGCCTCTATCGCACCGGGGACCTGGCCAGGTGGCTGGACGACGGCAATATCGAATTTTTGGGCCGCCTCGATTTCCAGGTCAAGATCCGCGGCTTTCGCATCGAGCCTGGTGAAATCGAAAACCGGTTGTTATCTCATCCAACAGTCAGAGAAGCAGTGGTTATGACCCATGAAGAGAAGACAGGTGAAAAATACCTGTGCGCCTACCTGGCCGGCAGCCCCGGACAGCCCATCGACACCCAGGTTATACGGGACTTCCTGGCGCAAAAACTACCCGACTACATGATCCCGGCCCATTTCGTGTGCCTGGAAAAAATGCCCCTCAATGCCAATGGCAAAATCGACCGCCGGCTCTTGCCCGAACCGGAGGTCAGCACCGGGAAGCAATCGGCCTTACCCCGGGATGAAATGGAGAAAAAACTCCTGGCTATCTGGGTCAACCTGCTGGGTCTGACCTCAGACCAGGCCATCGGCATAGACGATCATTTCTTCGACCTGGGCGGCCACTCCCTGAAAGCCATGACCCTGGCCGCGGAGATTCACCAAAAGTTCAATGTCAAAGTGCCATTGACCGAAATATTCAAGAATACGAGCATCCGGGCGTTGGCCAATCGTATCCGGCAGGCGACCGGGAGCCGGTTTGAAGACATAGAAGCAGTGGAGAAATGCGATTATTACGGGCTTTCATCGGCCCAGAAACGCCTCTACTTCCTGCAACACATGGATTTAAAGAGCACCACCTATAATATGCCCTATATCCTGCCCCTGGGAAAAGAGATCGACCGGCAAAGGCTAAAACAGGCAGTAAAGGAATTAATCGCCCGGCATGAGAGCCTGCGCACATCGTTTGAGATGCTCGACGAGAGGCCGGTGCAGCGCATTCATGGGCAGGTTGCTTTTGAGCTAGAAGTATTTGAACTGGAGGGACAAAAAGGACATAAGAGACATAAAGGACAAGAGCTGGTAGACCAAATTATCCAGGAGTTTATCCGGCCCTTTGACCTGGCCAAAGCCCCCTTAATCCGCTCGGCCCTGATCGAAACGGCAGACGGGGATCACATCTGGGTGGTCGATGTGCACCACATCGTATCGGACGGCACCTCGCATATCATCCTGGGCGAAGATTTCCAGGCCCTTTACCAGGGCCGCGAGTTACCCCCGCTAAACCTTCATTACAAGGATTTTTCCAATTGGCAGAACCGCTTTCTTACCTCCGGGCACCTGGAAAAACAGCAACAGTACTGGCTGACAAAATTGTCGGGTGAAATTCCCCGTCTCGATCTTGCCGGTGACTTTCCCAGGCCCCATCTGTTTACCTTTGCCGGTGACACCTGCCCATTTTCCCTGGAAGGGGAAGAGGCGCTTAAATTCAAGGATCTGGGTAAAAACCTGGGCGCTACCCTGTACATGAATATGCTGGCCGCCCTCAATGTCCTGTTGTTCAAGTATACCGGCCAGACCGATATCCTGGTCGGCACCGGCATTGCCGGCCGCCCCCATGCCGATGTGCAGCGTATTGTCGGCATGTTCGTCAATACCCTGGTGATGCGGAATAACCCGACCGGAGATAAGACTTTCCGGGACTTTTTAGAGGAGGTTTCTACCGTTTGCTTAGCGGCCTTTGAGAACCAGGATGTGCAGTTTGAGGCGTTGGTGGAGCGGCTGAATGTGGAACGCGATGCTTCCCGCAATCCCTTATTCGACATTTCCCTGGTGGTACAAAATTTCCGGCAACCCGGCATCGGGCAGCAGCAAAAGGAAAATACCCTCCCACCGGCTCTCTATCGCCACCCGACCAGCAAATTCGATATCACCTTCTTTGCCGAAGACAGAAAGACCGGCATTCACCTGGACATCGAGTACTATTCAGCCGTATTCAAGCGGCAAACCATTCTTGCCCTGGCTGCCCACCTGGGCCGGGTGATCAAAACGGTTTCATCCAATCCGCAGGTGAGATTAAAAGATATCGAGCTGATCGACGAGCCGGAAAGACGAGAAATATTGGATGTTTTCAATGCCACCAACCATGATTTCCCCCAGGACAAGACCATTATCGGGCTCTTTGAAGACCAGGTAGAAAAAAACCCGGCTTGCCTGGCCCTGATCGCCCCCGGGCCATCGGGCGAACCGGGGTTCCTGACCTACCGGGAATTGGATCAAGCGGCCAACCGGCTGGCCCATTACCTGGCCGGGGGATGCGGACTGAAACCCGATACCTGTGTGGGTATCCTGATGGACAACAGCCTGGACCTGGGAATAGCCGTACTGGGCGTACTTAAGGCCGGGTGCGCCTACCTGCCCCTGGATACAGGATCACCCCGGGAAAGGATAAAGAGCATCATCGACGATGTGGAGGTGGCGGTGGTTCTCTCACAGAATCGCTATGTCGATCTTTTAGACCGCTGGCAATGGGAATGCCCCTCATTTCATACCTATTTATGCCTGGACAGTACCGATATTCCAGAAAAAGAATGCCTAAAGCCCCTTGATCCGGCGCCCTCTCCCGGGCACCTGGCGTATATCATCTATACTTCCGGCAGCACCGGCAAACCCAAAGGGGTGGCGGTTGAGCACCGCGGGGTCGTCAACATGCTCCTGGCCCGGCAGTCTGCCTACCGGTTGGGCCCGGATAGCACGGCCCTGCAATTGTTTTCCTATTCTTTCGACGGTTTTGTCACCAGCTTCTTTTCGCCGCTCATCGCCGGTGCCCGACTGGTCATGCTCTTGAAGGAAGATACGGCAGATAGTCAAAAGATCGGTCCTGCCCTGGTCAACCACCGGGTCAGCCATCTCATTTGTGTGCCGGGCCTTTTTGGGGTTTTACTCGAGACTTTGTCGGCTGAGGAGTTATCCTCTTTACAGCAGGTGACTCTGGCCGGGGAAAGAACCAGTGTCGAAATTTTAAAACAGGCCCGGGAGAAAAACCCCAACCTGGAGATTATCAATGAGTATGGTGTTACGGAAGCCTCGGTCATGTCCACGCTTTATCGCCACCAGGAACAGGATGAGACGATCAAGATCGGAACGCCCATCTGGAACACGCAGGTGCTGGTTCTCGACCGCTACGGTTTCATGCAGCCCACGGGGGTGATGGGGGAATTGGCATTGGCTGGCGTCGGCCTCTCCCGCGGCTACCTGAATAACCCCGATCTAACGGCAGAGAAATTTACGGGTGCGGATATACAGATTGGGGCTGGGCTTACGCCCCGCTCGGGGACCGCTCCTCTCCAATCACCACTCACCAATCACCAATCACCACTTACCAATCACCATTCACCCCTCACCACTCGACTTTACCGCACCGGGGACCTGGGCCGCTGGCTGGACGATGGCACCATCGAATACCGCGGCCGTATCGATCACCAGGTCAAGATCCGCGGTTTCCGCATCGAACTGGGTGAGATCGAGAACCAGTTATTGCAGCAACCAGGGGTTAAAGAAGCGGCGGTATTGGCCAGGGGTCAGGATAACGACCGATACCTGTGCGCTTATGCCTGCCCGGGCACCTTGAACCCAGAAGAATTGCACCAGCACCTGGCCGGCCGGTTGCCCGATTACATGGTACCCAGGCATATCCTGGTCCTCGATCGACTCCCCCGCACCCCATCCGGCAAAATCGCTACCCGAGCCCTACCCGCCCCCGATATAATGGCCGGCAATAAATTTCAGCCCCCGCGGGACCAGCTCGAACAGCAATTGGTCGATATCTGGGCCGAGGTACTGGGCATTTCCCCGGCCACACTGGGCATAGACGACGACTTTTTCCATTTGGGCGGCCATTCGTTAAAAGCCACCATTCTTTCGTCCCGCATCCAGAAACGCACCGACGTTCGTCTGCCCCTGGCCGAGATATTCCGCCATCCCACCATCCGCGGGCAGGCCGAATACCTGCGCACCGCGTCAAAGGAAGCCTACAGCGCCATCGAACCGGCGGAAAAGAAAGAGTACTACCCGCTTTCCGCCACCCAGATGAGATTCTATATCCTCCAGCAGATGAACCCGGAAACCACTGCCTACAACATGTCCAACGCCCACCTGATGACCGGGGCGATCGACCGGGATCGCTTTGCCTGGGCCGTAGACCGTATGATCGACCGGCATGAGACCCTGCGCACCGCCTTTGTGACCATTAACGGCTTACCGGTGCAGCGCATCCATGAGCAGGTGGCTTTTGAGCTAGAAGTCTTAGAACTGAAAGGACCAAAAGGACGTAAGGGACATAAAGGAGAAGAGCTGATAGAGACCATAGTCAGGGAGTTTACCCGGCCTTTCGATCTCACCTGTGCCCCATTGCTGCGCCTGGAATTGATCGGCCTGGAAAAAGACCGTTTCCTGCTGCTCTTCGATATGCACCATATCATCTCGGACGGCACCTCCATGACCCTCTTTATAAAGGAGTTTACCCGCCTCTATGCCGGTCATGAACTGCCGGAACTCGCCCTCCAGTACCGGGATTTTGCCGACTGGCAACACCGGCAATCGACTCTTGGCCAATTCGATACCCAGAAACGGTACTGGCAGCAAAAGTTTGCCGATGGCGTACCGGTGCTCAATTTAACCACCGATTTTCCCCGGCCGGCGGTCCAGAGCTTCGAGGGCGATAACCTGGAATTCCGGGTAGAAAAACCGCTCTTCCGGCACATAAAGGAAGCGCTGAAGCAAACCGGCACCACCCTCTACATGTTCTTACTGGCTGTTTTCAATGTGCTGTTGGCCCGCTACAGCGGCCAGGAGGATATCGTCACCGGCACTACCATTGCCGGCCGTCATCACCCGGACCTGCAGCAGGTCATCGGCCTATTGATCGAAACCCTGGTACAGCGCAATTTCCCCGACAGCAGCTTACGGTTTAGCGAATTTTTAAAAAACGTTTGCCAGGAGACCCTGGCCGCCCATGAAAACCAGGCCTACCCTTTTCGCCAATTGATCCACGACCTTAGCGCAGACAACGAATTGGCCAGGAACCCGGTTTTCGATGTGATGTTGATGGTCCAGAATTTCGATTTCTCCGGCCAGAACTGGGAGGGGATCGATATCAAGCCATATAAACCGAAAACCGAAAACCAGGCGCAGACGGCCAAAGTCGATATCACCCTGGAAGCCCTGGAACATGAAGCGGAGGAATCGCTCCATTTCACCCTGGAATACTGCACCCGCCTTTTTGAGCGCCGCACCATGGAGAGGCTGGCCGGTCATTTTGTCCATATCCTGGGCGAAGTGGTGGAAAACCTGCACATCCGGATCCAGGATATCGAGGTCATGGACGACCGGGAAAAAATGCTGGTGCTAGAAACCTTTAATCAACCCGAACGCCGGTATGCCGGCCGGGTTTTCTCTTCGGTCACCGAGATGTTCGAAAAACAGGTCGATCAGACCCCGGACCGGGTGGCCCTGGTGGGAAAGAGCACCGATAAGCCTGGTAATGATGAAGTCAGCCTGACGTACCGCGAACTCGACCGGCAGACCGATGCCCTGGCCCTGGAACTCCGGCAAAAGGGAGTGGACCGGGGAATGATCGTGGCGCTCCAACTGGGGCCCGGGCTGGAGATGATTATCGGTATGTGGGCCATATTGAAAGCGGGCGGTGCTTACCTGCCGATAGACCCGGATGCCCCGCAGGAGCGCATCGGTTACATGCTGGCAGACTCGGGGGCCGAGATTGTTATTGGGCAAACCTCACCCCCCGGCCCCCTCTCCAAGCGTGGAGAGGGGGAGAATGGCGTAAGCCCCGCCCAACGGTTCCCGGCCCCTACCGACCCGGCTTACGTGATCTACACCTCCGGCACCACCGGCCGGCCCAAGGGGGTATTGGTAGACCACGGCAACCTGGCCGGGTACATGGCGGCCCTGGCCGCAGAAATAGAATTGCAGGCCAGCGATATTTCGGTGCAACTGGCCGCCTACGTTTTCGATACCTTTGGAGAAGAGCTTTACCCCATTCACCTGAGCGGTGGAAAATTAACCATTCCCGACCCGCAAACCTTCAAGGACATCCCGGCATTGTGCCGCTACATCGCCAGGCACCAGGTGACTTATTACTCAGGTTCACCGCTGTTGATCAATGAATTGAACAGGGAGGCGGGTCCGGCCAGAGGCGCTAATCAAAACCTGCTGGCCTCCCTGCGCTTGATCCTGGTCGGCGGCGACCGCCTAAAGGCCGGGCACATCGATAAATTGCGTGGCCAGGGCGAATTATTCAATACCTATGGCCCGACCGAGAGCACGATTTGCGCCGCCTATTACCGGTGCCCCGGGGAAGAGAGCGGACTCCCGGCCAATGTGCCCATCGGCAAACCGCTGCTCAATTACCACATTTTTATCCTGGATCGCCATTCAAAACCGCTACCCCTGGGTGTACCGGGCGAGTTATGCGTGGGCGGCATCGGCGTTACCTGCGGCTACCTGAACAGACCGGAGCTGACCGCGGAGCGGTTTGTAGATGAGGAGATACCTATGGGGGCGGTGCTCTCGCAGCAATCCCCTTCACTACCGGCCAAAACTGTGCTCAGTTTTGCCTGCGGCTTCACGAATTGCGGGCTTTCCGCAATTCGGTTCAGCATGCGTAGCCTCTGCAAATTCAAGGCAGAGGATAGAATTGGAACGCGACCCAAAGGAGCGTTCATCTGCTCCACGGGGATTTCTGCTGCGCACCGCTCGGGGACCGCTCCTCTCAAATCACCACTCACCACTCACCAATCACCACTTACCAATCACCACTCACCACTCACCACTCGGCTCTATCGCACCGGCGACCTGGCCCGCTGGCTGCCTGACGGCAACCTCGAATTTTTGGGCCGCATCGACCGCCAGGTCAAGATCAGGGGTTTCCGCATCGAACCCGAAGAGATCGAAAACCGCCTGGCCCGGCAGCCAGGCATTAAAGAGGCGGTAGTAGTCGAAATGTCCCGCAAAACAGGAGAGAATTACCTGGTCGCCTATGTGGTCGGCGACGGCTTAATAGACCCTGGCCAGGCCAAACGCCGGCTTTCCCGCGAATTACCCGACTACATGGTCCCACCCTACATCATCACCGTGGAGAGAATACCCCGGACCGGCATGGGGAAAGTCGATACCCGGCAACTCCCCCGGCCCGACACCCAGGTCTTAAGCGGCACAGAACCAGTGGCCGCCGGCACCGATATAGAGAAACAGTTGCTGGCCATCTGGCAGGATGTGCTCGATGTGGCAAAGGTCGGTGTGGCCGATAATTTCTTCGATCTCGGCGGCACATCGCTGGACATCATGACCATCCAAAACCGCATCAAAGATGCGCTGGGTCAGCAGTTACCGGTGGTGGCCCTGTTTCAATACCCAACCATCCAGGCACTGGCCCGGTACATCGAAGAGACGACCGGGTTGGCCGGTCAGGGAAACTCGGCTGAGAAGCAGAAAGAGATGGAATTACTCCAGGCCATCGAATCGGGTCAGTCCAGGCTGAAGGCCGGGTTTAAGAGCCAAGAACCGGGGCGCACCGGCCTGGAAATCGCCGTTATCGGTATGGCCGGACGTTTTCCCGGGGCGCGGGACCTGGATGAGTACTGGGACAACCTGGCAAACGGTGTCGAATCGGTCACTTTTTTTACCCGGGAAGAGCTCGCCGAAGCCGGCGTGGATGAGGCGATGCTGGACAATCCCCAGTATATCAGGGCCAAGAGTATCATCGACGGAGTGGAATATTTCGACGCCGCCTTCTTCGGTTTCACCCCCCTGGAAGCCCAGTTAATGGATCCCCAAATCCGCATCTTCATGGAGTGCGCCTGGCACACGCTGGAAGATGCCGGTTACGATCCCTATACCTACGGCCGGCGCATCGGCCTATTTGCCGGGGCCTCCCCCAGCCTGTACTGGGAAGCCCTGACCATATTTTCCCGGGCCGGTTCCGGCCTGAGTCCATTCATGATGGCCCAATTGACCGATAAGGATTTCATCTGCACCCATATTTCTTACAAATTGAATCTCAAAGGGCCCAGCGTAGCGGTGCAGACCGCCTGCTCTACCTCGCTGGTGGCCATCCACCATGCCGTCCAATCGCTGCTCCAGGGGGAGTGCGAGATGGCCCTGGCCGGCGGCGTATCCTGCATTTTCCCGCAAAAAATCGGTTATCTCTACCAGGAAGGCATGATCTTTTCCGATGACGGCCACAACCGCTCCTTTGCCGCCAATGGCCGGGGCTCGGTTTTCGGCGACGGTGTCGGTTCCGTGCTCCTAAAACCCCTGGATGCGGCGCTGGCCGATGGGGATTACATACATGCGGTGATCAGGGGCGCGGCCATCAACAACGACGGCAACCGCAAGGTCGGTTACTCGGCGCCCAGCGTGCCGGGCCAGATGGAGGTGATCCGGGCGGCCCAGGTGATGGCCGATGTGGGTCCGGAAAGCATTACCTATATCGAAGCCCACGGCACGGCCACGCCATTGGGCGATACGGTAGAATTCGAGGCCCTAAAGCAAGCGTTTCACACCGATCGAAAGCAGTTTTGCGCCCTGGGAACGGTGAAATCGAATTTCGGTCACCTCTATTCGGCTGCCGGTGTGGCCGGGTTCATCAAGACCGTACTGGCTTTAAAACACCGCCAGATCCCGCCCAGCCTCCATTTCGATAACCCCAACCCGCAGATCGATTTTACCGGCAGCCCCTTCTTTGTGAACACCGGGTTAAAAGCCTGGGAATGCGAAAAATACCCATTGCGGGCCGGCGTCAGTTCTTTTGGCATCGGCGGCACCAATGCCCATGTGGTGCTCGAAGAAAGGCCGCCCATTCCCCAACGGGGACAAGACCCGTATGGGCCGAATACCGGTCGCGACCACCACCTGCTGGTGCTGTCGGGCCGGACGCCGCTGGCGGTCAAACGCTTAACGGAAACACTGGTGCGCCACCTGCACAAACACCCGGAGACCGAAATGGCCGATGCCGCTTATACGCTCCAGGTGGGCCGGAAGCATTGGCCTTTCCGGCGCATGCTGGTGGTCGAGCCGGCACCCTTTACCGGCGACCTGAAAGAGATGATGGTCCTTGCCGGCCGCGCCCCCCTGGTCCATGCCGTGGACAAACAGCGCCCCATCTACTTCATGTTCTGCGGCCAGGGTTCCCAATATGTCAACATGGGATTGGATCTCTACCGCACGGAAACGCTCTTCCGGCAAGAAATGGATGGCTGCATCGATATCTTATTCCAGCTCACCGGGGAATCATTCAAAGACATCCTCTACCCGGACCCGGCTGCCCAGGACCCTGGGGACGACCGCATCCACCAACCCGAATACACGTTGCCGCTACTGTTTAGTTTCGAATATGGCCTGGCCAGGCTGCTCATGGCCTGGGGTATAAAGCCCACGGCCCTGATCGGCTACAGTTTCGGCGAATACACGGCCGCCTGCCTGTCCGAAGTGTTTTCCCTGGCAGATGCCCTGGAGATGATCGTTGCCCGCGGCCGGCTGATCCAGCAGACCCCGGCCGGCCGGATGACCAGTGTCACCCTGGCGGAAAATGAACTCGCCCCCCTATTATCGGGCAGCCTCCAGGTGGCCATCGTCAATGGCCCCACCTGCATCGTTTCCGGCCCGGCGGACGAAGTGTCTGCCTTTGAACAGGAGATGAAGAAGCGGCGGGCGATCTGTGTGCCGCTGAATATGTCCCACGCCGTCCATTCGCCGGTGATGAATACCATCCGCCCGGCCTTCGAGCAGGTAATCGGCCAATTTCACCTGCATCAACCCCGGGTTCCCATTGTCTCTAACCTCACCGGCGACTGGATGACCGGGGCGGAGGCGACCGACCCGGCCTATTGGGGCGCCCATCTCTGCTCCACGGTTCGCTTTTCCGCTGGTCTTAAAATGGTATTGAAAGAAGAAAATGCCGTATCGATCGAGATCGGACCGGGCCGGATCCTGGGCATGATGGCCCGCATCCACCCGGACCGCAAGACCGGGCAGGCGATACTCAATACCGTTAAACATCCCCAGGAGCGGGTAGCGGACGATGCCTTCCTGCTCGATAAATTGGGCCAGTTGTGGATGCAGGGCCAACCGGTGGATTGGCCTGGATTCCATGGCCAGGAGAAACGTTACCGCCTGCCCCTGCCCACTTACCCTTTTGAGGGCAAGAAATTCTGGCTCGATATGAAAGATTTTTCTCTAACCGGCGGTCTATCTATGGTGACGCCGACTCCCGGCGGGTCGGTCAACCCGGCCGATAGCGCCGGTTTGCCTGGCGCAGCCGGGCCCTCCCCGGCCGGCCGACGACCGGACGCACCCGGCAACCCATTGGAAATCCGTGTGGCCCGGATGTGGATCGACATGATGGGCCTGGAAGATGTGGGTGTACAGGACAACTTCTTCGATCTGAACGGCAGCTCCCTGGTCGCCACCCAATTAATGGCCCGGCTGCGCCAGGACTTAGGCGTGGAGATCCCCATCAGCCATTTTTACGAAAACCCCACCATCGCCCACCTGGCCGGTCTCATCGGTGAACGACAAAACCCAGACCTGGTAACTTAAAAAAAAAATGAAGGAGGATACTTCAAGATGAAAAAAAAGTTTTACCCAATGTTGATATGGCTGGCATTCCTGGCCGGCAGTACGTATTTATGGCCGGTGCAGACGACCGCCGGGCCGCAGCAGATTATTGCCGACCGGCTCCCGGATAACGAGAAGATGGTCATCGACGGCAACCTCGATGAATCCCCCTGGCAACTGCCCCCGATCCAGGAAACCTTTAAAACCCTGACCCCGGTCTTTGGCCAGGAGTATACCGATCAAACCCTGGTGTGGGCCGCTTACGACCCATCGGGCCTCTATTTTGCTTTTCGCTGCCACGAAAAAAAACCCGATAAGCTCAAGACCTCGGTCTCCCAACGCGATAAAATCGGCACCGACGACATGGTGGCTGTCCTCCTCGACTCCATCGGGTCCAGGCAGTCCAGCTATGAATTTTACGTTAACCCGAGCGGCATCCAGATGGATGCGGCCAATTCTTCGGTCAGCAGCTCCGACTTCACGCCCGATTTTATCTGGCAGAGCGCGGCCAAAGTGCTGGCCGATGGCTACCAGGTGGAGATCCGCATCCCCCTGGAAACGATCCGCTATCGACTGGACAAGCATAACAACGCCCACATGCGGGTGATGTTGGTCCGCCAGGTCAGTTATGAAGGGGTGCTGGCCACCTGGCCGGCCATCGTACCCGGGCAGACCGATCTCAATTGCATGGTTCCCCTGCTCGTTCAGGATCTGAAAAAGACCGGCCACAAACTCGAGCTGCTACCCAATTTCACCTACAGCCGCACATCCGACCGGGTCAGCGACAACGATTGGGCCAGGGACACGGACACCGATTACGGCATCGGTATCAAGTACGGCATCACCTCGGCCATTACCGGCGAAGCCACCATTAATCCCGATTTTAGCCAGGTGGAATCCGATGTCTTCCAGGTGCAAACCAACCAGCGCTATCCGCTCTTTTACAGCGAAAAGAGGCCATTCTTCATGGAAAGCCAGGAAGTGATGGATTTCACCATTGTCCACGATACCATGGCCTCGGTGCTGGAACGGGGCATGATGATCTCACCTATCCATACCCGGCGCATTGTCGATCCCGGCTGGGCCGTTAAGCTGAGCGGCGCTACCGGTAAATTCAATTTCTCCTTGCTCAGCGCCGATGACCGCTCACCCGGCCGGGAATGGGGCGACGAGGTTAACCCCTTTGCCGGGAAAAGCGCCCTATTCGGCATCCTGCGGGCCAAATACAATTTCGGCCAGGATAACTCTTTCGGCATCCTTTACACGGGCCGCCATTTTTCTGCTGCTAAGGAGAGCAACGATGTGGCCGGACTGGATCTCAAATACCGCCTGGACGGGCACACCCGGGCCAGCGCCTCCTATCTCTTTAGTTCCAGCCAACAGGACAATGAGCGTGCGATCGATCATGGTCGCGGTTTTAATGCCGTTATCCAGCGCATCACCTCCGGCTACATCGCTATGGCCGCCTACGAGTATTACGATACCGACTTTCTCATGGCCAGTGCGTTTCAGAACCGCATCGGCATTAGCCGCTGGTGGTTCGGGTTTGGCCCTTATTTAAACATCCATTCAAAGACCCTGCCCTGGCTGAAGCGCCTGGTGCCCTACATTCACTATGCCCACCTCCAGGACCTGGACACGCACCTGGACGACATCAGCCGGGTATTCGGCCTGTACATGAACTTTGCCCCACGGGGGGAGCTCTATCTCGAATACCGGGTGGAAGCTGAGGCCTGGAAAGGGAAGGTCTTTGATAAGAACTACTTCACTGTGCTCGGGAATATCCAGTTAAACCGGTGGTTGAGCGTCCAGACCCATATCTATCACGGCGGCCAGGTTTACTACGATTCGCCGCTGCCATTCAGCGGCCGAGATACCACCCTCCAGGTTTCTACCCTCATCCAGCCCAGTCTTAAATTCAAGTTTAACCTCGATTACACCTATTCTCATTTCAAAGACAAAGAGACCCGCAAGTCCCTTTACAAGATCGATATTTTCAATTTCCAGGGCGAATACCAGTTTAACCGCTACTTCTTTGTCCGGGCCATTCTCCGCTATGATCATGACCGGGAGAAGTTGTTAACCGACTTTTTGGCCTCATTTACCCTGATCCCCGGCACAGTGGTTCACCTGGGTTACGGTGCCCTCTACCAGGAAAATGCCTGGCAAAACAACGCCTGGGTCCCCGGACCGGGCGAGTTTTTAAAAATGCGACAGGGCCTGTTTTTCAAGGCCAGTTACGTATGGAAAATTAATTAACGGACACATTTATCAAGGAGAATCGATATGAAAACCAGCAAACGTTTTACTCTTTATCTGCTATCACTCGGACTGGCACTCGCCAGTACCGGCGCTATCGCACCGCTCCGGGCAGAGGAGCAGAAACCCGTTTTATCCGAGGAAGAGCAGAAGGCCATACAACTCCAATTGGAGATTGGCGCCCCCGGTCCGATGCACAAACACCTGGAGTACTTTGTCGGCCAATGGCAGAGCGAATTTAAAACCTATGATGACCCGAAAAAAGAACCGCTCATCCACCGCCAGGATATATCTGTCTCCATGATCCACGGCGGCCGCCAGACTGTGGCCCACCTCAAAGGCGAGGCCATGGGGCAACCCTACGATGCCCTGGTCATTACCGGTTACTCTAAACATAAAAAACAGTTCTACGCCATCCAATTCAACTCCATGATCACCGAATATTTCACCACCACCGGCACACTCGACAGCACCGGCAAGATCAGGACGGAAACCGGAATCCTGGAAGGCGATCCGAGCGGCGAGATATACCGCATCAAGGCCGTGACCACCCTGCTCGACCTGGATCACTACCGCTACGATCTGTACATTATCCAGCCCGGCGGCCAGGAGGTCAAGAACATGGAGATCTTCTACACCCGCCAAAAATAACCGATCAAAACATCCTTGATTGACGGGCGTAAACCTTTTGGCTATTTCTTACGTTTTAACGGCTATGAACAACACAAAGAACTGGAAAACATTATGGGTAAGCCTGGTGTTCTTATGTCCGTTCACCCTGGCGGCCAACCCCGATCCTCTTCAAGAAAAGATTGTTTCAACCGTGCGGGTTACCGAATCGATCCGGATCGACGGGATTCTGAATGAAAAGGTGTGGCAAAGCGGGGGAAGCAGCGATTTTATCATGTCCGACCCAACGGATGGCGGCCAGCCGACAGAACGAACCTTGGTCTGGGTGGCCTATGACGAGAAAGCCCTGTACGTGGCGGCCCGGCTGTACGATTCCCAACCGGAGTTGATCAAGAGCCGTCTGGGTCGCCGGGACGATTATGTCGAATCCGACTGGTTCCAATTTTCGGTCGATCCTTACTTTGACCGGCGCTCCGGTTACCAGTTTGCCGTCAACCCGGCCGGTTCCATCGTAGACTGGACCCTATCCAATGATGTGGACATGGACGATACCTGGGATGGGGTGTGGGAATGGCAGGTGGCCATAGATAAAGAGGGTTGGAGCGTGGAGATGAAGATTCCCTTCGACCAACTGCGTTTCCCCAAGAAAGAAGAATATACCTGGGGAGTCAACTTCCAGAGAACAATCAAACGAAAGAATGAGACGGTTGGACTTATCTGGGTTCCCAAGGAAGATACCGCCTATGTCTCCCGCTTTGCCAGGCTCGAAGGCATCAAGGGTATCCGTCCCGGCCGGCACATCGAATTCCTGCCCTATACGGTGGCACAGGCGAAATTTAGCCCGGAAGAACCGGGTAATCCTTTCCAGACCGGCGAACAAGGCCGGGGAAATGTCGGTTTCGACCTGAAGGTGGGACTTAAAAGCAACCTGACCCTGGATGTCACTGTGAATCCCGATTTCGGCCAGGTCGAAGTGGACCCGGCAGTGCTCAACCTGAGCGATTACGAGACCTATTACAACGAAAAAAGGCCTTTTTTTATCGAATCGGCCAACATCTTCGACGGCTTCGGCTCCGGCGGCGTGCACCTGAATGCCAATATCAATTGGCCCCAACCGACCTTCTTTTACAGCCGCCGCATCGGTCGCGCGCCCCAGGGCTATGTGAGCCAGGGGGATTATGTAAACTATCCCGATAGGAGCAGCATCCTGGGCGCTTTAAAGCTCACCGGTAATCTCGGCAAAGGCTGGAATTTCGGTTTCATCAATGCCCTGACCGCCCGCGAATACGCCGAAATAGACACAGCCGGTAATCGATCGCAGCAAGAGGTGGAGCCTTTTACCTATTATGGGGTATTGCGCGGTTTGAAGGAATTCAACCAGGGAGATACGGGATTTGGCTTTATGGCCACATCGGTGCTCAGGGATATCGATAATGATGAACTGGCTTCATTTCTCAACGACAAAGCTTTTAGTCTGGCTGTGGACGGCTGGACAACCCTGGACAAAAAGCGGGGCTGGGTGATCAACGGTTGGTTCGGTGCCACCCGGCTGGAAGGGAGTCGGTCCTCCATATTGGATCGCCAATATTCGTCGTTGCACTACTTTCAGCGCCCAGATGCCGGCCATGTAGAAGTGGAGGAACAGGCCACGTCACTCTCCGGTTGGGGCGGCCGGATGAACCTGGCCAAACAAAAGGGACGCTTTTTCCTGCTCATGTCCCTGGGGGCACTCTCACCCGGTTTCGATCCCACCGATGTCGGCTTCCAGTTCGACGCCTCCGATATTATCAGCGGTAGCTTGCTGCTGGCCTATCGCTGGCCCCACCCCGGTAAAGTCTTCCGCAACGTGATTTTGTTTGCCGGGCCTTTCCGAACCTATGACTTCGGCGGTAATAAGACCTGGGACGGCGTGCTGCTTAATGCCGAGACCCAATTCCTGAACTACTGGAATTTTAACACCATGCTGGCCTACAACCCCCAGACGGTCAGCAAAGACTTAACCCGGGGCGGTCCTTTGGCCCTGGTTGCACCCGGCTACCAGGTCGATGCGAATATAGACAGCGACAACCGTAAACCGATCGTGCTGTCCGCCTACGGCTCCCTGTACAATCGGCCGGATTGGGGCGATTCCTCCTGGCATACCGGGATTTCCCTGCGCTGGAAACCGAAGAGCAACATCAGTTTTTCCTTTGGCCCTGAATATGGGATACAGGATACCTCTTACCAATGGGTCGATAAGTTCGATGATCCACTGATGACCGATACCTTCGGCGCACGCTACGTTTTTGGCCGCATTTACCAACGGACACTGGCTGCTGAAATCCGCCTGGATTGGACTTTTACGCCCCGCTTGAGCCTACAAGTATATCTCCAGCCTTTCCTGGCCGTGGGAGAGTACGGCGAATTCAAAGAGCTGGCTCATCCCAAAAGCCTGGATTACAATGTATTCGGGCAGGGCGATTCGACGATTACCTTCAATGACAGCATCTATACCGTGGATCCCGATGGACCCGGGCCCGCCTCTGCATTCTCCTTCGATAACCCGGATTTTAACTATAAATCGTTGCGCGGTACCATTGTCCTGCGCTGGGAATATCGGCCAGGTTCATTATTTTACCTGGTCTGGACACAGAACCGGGCCGATTTTGCCCATCCCGGGGATTTCAATTTTGGCCGCGACCTGGGCGACCTGTTCGGGGCACCTGGCGACAACATCTTCCTGCTCAAGATCACTTACCGTTTCAAAATCTGATCCTTTTTGGACATCTGCCAAAATCAGGATTATTCTTTTTTTGGTTTTGCCCTTGATATTCCGGTATTAAATCGCTAGAATAAAAACATTCAAACACGCAAAGATATTGCCAGGGAAGAATCCGGGGGTTTCCCCGGTAATAGGCCGGGGGCAGGTTATGTGTGGATGACCCCGATAGAGAGATGGGCGGTATCGAGCCGGGTCAGCGCCCGGTAAGATTTGTAGTGGTAGTAGAGGAGCAGGGCCGGCACATAAAAAAAGACGTTGGGCCCGGGCAGGAGGGCCAGGATGGGGGTGAAGGGCAGTAACAGGGTCTCAATGATGACAAACAGGAGGCGCCGGGCCTTTTCTTTTTTTAACCAGAGGGTGAAGATCGACCGGGTTTTCTCCTCATTTATCTCTTTTTCGGTTTTGAGCAGGATATGGTAGTCTTGCAGATGGGAGAGGATGTGCTCCCGGGAAAGATAGCGGAGCACGCGGGGTAATCGTTGCTTTAAGATGTCGATGCCCTTTTGTACCCATTTTTTACTGGAACATAGATCGGGGAAATCGACCCAGCCAAGCTTGAGTCTCAATGGCGACTTGATCTCAAAAGTGATGGTATCCATCGGGTGCGGGCTCAATCGACGATATATAATTTGGCATTGGCCACGGCCACCAGCTCGCCCCCGGGATTGGCCAGGGTCGCTTCGGCATAGATGATGCGTTGCCTGATGGTTAGTATCTTGCCTACGGCTTTGTATGCTTCCTGGGTGAGGGTGGGTTTTTTGAACCTGACCTGGATCTCGCCGGTGACGCACTTGATGCTTTTGGCTTCGGCTGCTTTGACCATAATCTCGTCGAGTAGGGTGGAGACCAGGCCGCCGTGGACGATGCCCGGCCAGCCCTGGAAGTGCCCGGGGAAAATGACCTGGGTCTCTACCTGGTCGGGCCCGGGGCCCGGGGAAAAGGAGAGCTTCAGGCCGAAAGGGTTCTCTGTGCCGCAAACAAAACACTTGTGGTTGTCGGTAAACTTGCGCATCCCCTTTTATACACCATTTGGCCGGAAATGTAAATAATTAAAAGTTTCCCCAAAAAAGACATGCCATTTGGGTTCGATTCTGGTATAATCTACTCTTTGTTTGGGGTAAAATCCTTTGCTTTGCCCCGGGCAGAAAACGTAAAGTCATGGCGAGGAGGATTCGATCATGGGCAATAGAATAGGACATAAAATGAAATGGCGGTGGGTGCTGGCCGTTTTCGTGCTGGTATTAGCACCGATCCTGGTCGTTGGCCAGGGGGGAAAAAGGGCATTGACCTTCGAGGATATCATGAAATTCCGGGAGATCCATAACCCGCTGATTTCGGAGGATGGCCGGGTGGTGGCCTACAATTGCCAGCCCGACCGGGGCAACGGCGAGGTGATCGTCTACCTGGTTCAAAACGGCCAGTCGTATTCTATTGCCCGGGGCAAGGGGCCGGTGTTGACCAAGAACGGCCGTTTCGCGGCCGCCGTGTTGTCGCCGGATGCCCTGGAATTGGAGAAGGCCAAAGAAAAAGATAAATTAAAGACCGGACTGGCCCTCCTGGAAACCGGTTCGGGTAAGGTGACCACCTTTGAGCGGGTGGCTGACTTTGCCTTTTCCGGTGACTCTTTATGGCTGTGTTTCCGGTTCTTCCCGGAAGAGGAGAAAGAGGAAAAAGAGAAACCGCCGCTACTGGAAAAGGGGGAAAAGGAGGGCGAGAAGACGGCAGAGAAGAAGCCGGAGGCGGAGAAGAAAGAGGATAAATGGGCCAAGAAGACGGGCCCGCTGGTGCTCTATCACCTGGAAACAGGGCAGCAGACGAGGATTGAGAAAGTATTGTTTTATGCCTTCGATCCGGCCGGCCATTTCCTGGCCTATTCGGTCTACGAGGAACAGGGCGGGGGCTGCGGTCTTTTTGAGCGGGACTTGACTAAGCCGGGCTTGCCTGAAAAAATCATCGGCAAGGAGATTTTCTCTGTCTACTCGAACCTGACCTGGAGCAAGAAAGGCAGTAAGCTGGCCTTCCTGGTTCACCGGGAGCCGGACCGGGAAAAGGAGATCTCAGCGACCGCCGGGAAGAAAGAACCTGTCCAGGGGCTCTGGCTTCATGAAGGGTTGCCGGGTAAGGGCCGGTTATTGGTGGGAAAGAGCAATATTCCCCGGGGCTATATGATCCCGGCAGAAAATAAGTTTACCTTTACCGAAGATGAAAAGCGCCTCTTCTTCGGTCTTGACCCGATCGCTGAGTACTACTTCTATAACCCGGAGGAGGAAGATAAAATTAAGGATAAAGGGAAAGATAAAGAGCCGGAGAAGCTGGAAGAGAAAGACCTGTTCGACCGGGAACGAATTTTACAGAAACGGGGCCTCGATGTCTGGCACTGGCAGGACGGGCTGATCAATTCTAATCAGAAAGGGATGTGGGAAGAGCGCAAGCTGAGAACCTACCCGGCAGTCTACCACCTCGAACAAAACCGGTTGCTGGCCCTGGCCGACCCGGAGATGCCGGAGGTAAAGGCGGTGGAAAACGCCCATTTTGCCCTGGGCCTGACCCGTCAGCCATATCTGCGGGAATCAACCTGGGATGAGACTTACCAGGACGTTTACCTGGTCAACCTGCAAAACGGTGCCTCAAAAAAAATCCTCAGCCGCTTCCAGCACGACGTTTTTCTCTCCCCAGGGGGCAAGTATGTGGCCTATTACCGGGACAAAGGCTGGCATCTTTTTAACACCGCCACTTTTCAAACCCTGGAGATGACGACCGCTATACCGACGCCTTTCTACGATGAAGACCACGATGTGCCGGGCGATGTGCCGGGTTATGGGCTGGCCGGTTGGCTGGAGGGCGACAAAGGGGTTTTGATCTACGATAAATTCGACATCTGGCAGTTTTTTACCGGTTCATCAAGATTTGTCTGTCTGACCGGCGGTAGGGGACGGAAAGAGAAGCTGATATTCCGCATCAAACAACTGGACGCGGAACAGAAGTTTTTCAAAGAGGGGGAAAAGCTGTTACTGTCGGCTTATTCGGATGAGAAAAAATTTACCCATTTCTACGCCGGCGTTGTCGGCCAGACCCAGGTCAAGCCACTCTTAGAGGGTGAGCATAAATACACTTTCGAGCTCAAAGCCAAAAAGGCCGACCGGCTCATCTATACGCGGGAGAGCTTTGAAGAGTTCCCGGACCTCTGGATCGCGGACCAGGACTTTACATCGCCCCAAAAGATCACCGCGGCCAACCCGCAGATGAAGGAATTTTTCTGGGGTAAAGCATGCTTGCTCGACTGGCAGAGCCTGGACGGTATCCGGCTGCAAGGGGCGGTATTCCTGCCGGAAGACTTTGATCCGGCCAAACGTTACCCGGTGCTGGTCTACTATTATGAGCTCTCATCCAACCGCCTCTATGACTATAGCCAGATGGTGGTTAACCACCGGCCGAATTTTCCCTTTTATACCGGCAACGGCTATGTCGTATTTTTACCCGATGTGCGCTTCCAGGTTGGCCGGCCCGGCTTTTCGGCCACCAAGTGCCTGGTGCCCGGAGTGCAGAAGCTGATCGACCTGGGCATTGCCGATCCTAAAGCCATCGGCCTGCATGGTCATTCCTGGAGCGGGTACCAGACGGCTTTTGTCATCACCCAGACCGATATTTTTGCGGCCGCTATTGCCGGGGCACCGGTAGCCAATATGACCAGCGCCTACAGCGGCATCCGCTGGGGCAGCGGCTTGGCCCGGCAGTTCCAATACGAAAAGTTCCAGAGCCGCATCGGCAAAAGCCTGTGGGAGGCGCCGCAGCTCTATATCGAAAACTCGCCGGTTTTCTTTGCCGACCGCATCGATACACCGCTGCTCATCGAGCACGGCGACCAGGACGATGCCGTGCCCTGGTACCAGGCGATCGAGCTCTACCTGGCCATGCGGCGCCTGGATAAAACCTGTATTTATCTCCAGTACAACGATGAACAACACTTGTTGAAAAAGTACCCCAACAAGCTGGATTATGCGATCAAGATGAAGGAGTTTTTGGATCACTACCTGAAAGGGGAAAAAGCCCCGGATTGGATGACCCAGGGCGTTTTGTACCGGAAAACGAAGTGAATCGTATTATTTCATAGAAAAAAGCGAGGTTATGATGATGAACAGACATGCAAATTCCCGGATGGTGTCGGCTTTATGCTTGATTTTCTTAGCGTTTGCGCTCTCTTTTGGCCAGGACCGGCCGCTACCTGTGCCCAACCCCGATTTTGACCGGCTTAGCGCCGGTTCGCTGCCGGTCGATTGGCAGATAGAGACCGGCGGGGGAGAAAGCGCCCCGGTCCAAGTCGGCATAGACCAGGGTGCGCTCCTGATCGATAACCGGGACTTTAAGAGCATAACTGCGGTCTCGGCCCCGGTCTCCTTGCAAGTGGGCCGGCTCTACCGTTTGAGTGCCCTCATCAAGACCGAAGGGGTGGAAACAAACCCAATGGATCGCTACCCGACATCTGTGGCCGCCTGCCTGACCATGGCCTCATTTCCTTTTACCAACCATTCCCCGACCGTGGGCGGGGATACGGATTTTAAACGGGTCTCTGTCTTGTTCCTGGCCACCGAGCCCAAAGACCGGGTGCGGCTGCACCTGGGACTTAACGGCAAAGCCAGGGGTAAAGCCTGGTTTGACCAGGTGCGATTAGAAGAGGTGAGCGATATTACCGCTTATATCCCCATGGAAACGGTGCGCTGGTTTGGCCCGGCTTTTCGCTACGAGGATAAGGGCTGGATATTTGTGCACATCGAGGGCCGGCCGTACGAGCGCGGCTATCAATATGGCTACCTGTTGGCCGATGAGATTTCTGCCTACATCCGCAAACTGGCTGTCCGGGAAAGCCTGGCCGACCCGGTGCGCGGCTGGCTAACCTTGAGGCGCTTTGCCGATGCCACCATGCTACGAAAATACGACCCGGAGTACCTGGAAGAGATGAAGGGCATTGCCGGCGGGGCAGCCAAAAATGGGGCCCAATTCAACGATGTCCCGCTCGATCTGATCGATATCGTTACCATGAATTCGGCGGTCGATATCGGCCAGGTAGACAGCGCCTTGACGCATACGGCACATGGCCTGAGCGGCCGCAATTTTTTTAAGGCCGAGGATGAAATGGCCGCTATTCCCCGGGAACACAAATGCTCCTCTTTCCTGGCCAACGGCCCGGCCACGCCACAGGGTGAGATCGTGTTCGGCCAGATATTCATGTGGAGCGGATATACCGGCGTGCACTGGAACGTAATTTGCGACGTGCTGCCGGAAAAAGGGCACCGCCTGGTTTATGAGACCTTCCCCGGCGGCATTCATTCCGGGGCCGATTTTTATATCAACGACGCCGGTATCATGATCGGGGAAACCACGGTCGTGCAGACGCCGCTTAATATCGCCGGCAGCCCGCAATCGAACCGCATCCGCAAAGCCGCCCAATATGCCGGTTCCATTGCCGAGGCGGTCAACATCCTGAAAAAAGATAACAATGGCCTATACACAAACGATTGGCTGATCGGCGACGCCAAGACCAACGAGACGGCCATATTCTTACTCGGTACCCAGCAAAGCAAATTGTGGTCCAGCCGGCAGGGCAACTTCCCCGGTAATACCAAAGGCTTTTTATGGAGCACCAATAATGCCAAAGACCCGGAGGTACGCAAAGAGTACATCCCGCAGCCGACCGATGCGCCGTTCGATAGCAATTTTTCGGCCAATAACCGCGATATCGCTTTTTACCGCTTTTACCAACAATTTAAGGGCCGCATCGATGCTATCGCTGCCGTTAACCTCTGGGCCTCTTCGCCGATCAACCGGCCCCATGCCTGCGACGGCAAAATCACCACCACGGCCATGGCGCGGAACATGGTCTTTATGGCCCATTTTGGTAAGGTAACGCTACGGGAAAAATTTCCCCAGAAAGATAGCCGCCTGATGCCCGATTTACCGGAAGCCTCGCCCCACCTGACATTGGGGTATTCGGTCTTTAGCCCGAAATTTGTCGTCGAAAAATTGCAGGCTTTAAAGAAGGCCGAGAAAGAGAAGGTCGAGGAGAAAAAACCTGCCCCGGATGACTATTCCCAGATCCAGGAGGTCTACACCTTTACTCCCCGGCTGCTCTGGTATAACACGGTCTTCCCGGCCACAAGCAAGGAAAACTGGTTTGTCAGCGGTACTGCCGCCTATTGGGCGCTGCTTAAACCGCTGACCGCCGAGCCGGGGGCCGGCGCTACCAATTTCATCAACTCCCTGGCCGAACTCAACCACCGCATCCTCTACCTCATGTCCAGGGAGGAGCCGGTCATTCCCCTAAAAGCCGAAGTGCGGTACGATGTCTACAGCCTTTACCAGGTGCCGCGCATCAAGGGCACGTTTTTACTGCACCAACTGCGGTTGTGCCTGGGCAATGAGCGTTTTTCAGAGTTCATGAACCAGGTCCATGACCGGTTCCGGGAAAAACCGCTGTCCAATGACGATTTAATAAAAATGGCCGAAAAGGTGGCCGGCAGATCCCTGCGGGCCTTCTTTTGGCAATGGCTCTCCCGGGCCGATTTCCCGCACCCGGAAGTCAAAGCCCAATCGAAAAAAACGGACCAGGGCTGGGATATCGAGCTAACGGTTAATCAACCGGGAGATCCTTTCCATTTCTTTACCACCGTGGCCGTCAAGACACGCGAAAAGACTTCCCGGCACAAAGTCGAGGTACTGGATAAAAGCGAACAGTCGGTTTTAATCCAGGTGCCGGCAGAACCGGTAGAATTGGTCTTTAATGCCGGTAACGACATACCGGTGCCGCGGGATAATTTCTACACCTGGGCGAATTTCTTCGATGATTTTCACCATTGCCTGATCCTGTACGGCACCAGCCGGCAGATCGAGGCCAACCATACGCTGGCCCTCCAGCTCCAGACTGTGTTGGCCGACCGGCACAGCGAGATCCTGCCGCCGGTCAGGAAGGAGAGCGAGGTTACCCGGGCGGAACTGGCCCAGTCGGACCTGATCGTCCTTCACGGTGTTCAAGATAACGGTATGGTCGCTGCCCTGGTAGAGAATTCGGGGCTTACATTGGGCAAGAACATGTTTACCTGGCAGGGGAAAACCTATGCCGGGGCCGATGACGGTATGTTCCTGGCGCTTCCCAACCCTTATAACCCCAACCGGGCGGCTTATATCTTCATCGCCAACAGCGCGCTCCAGCTCTACTACATGACCCGCCAGTATTACTCCCTGCCCGGCTGGGCCATATTTAAGAAGACCGAGATCAAAGAACAGGGTTATCATGCGCCGGCGGGTTTGACCTGGATCTTCCGCCCTTAACCGTTCCCCCACCGTCTGAACCTTGTCTCTGCTTATACATTGCAGAGGCAAGGACGCAACGAGTACCCTGGCAGACGGCAATGAGTACTTTCGCAGACGGGACCGCTACTTGCACCTTCGTAACGAGTATTTTGCCCTTCGCAGCTTTTACTCGCCCGGCAGGAAAGGCTTTTCCGGGGGTCTGGGCCGCTCACAACGATTTGGGTTGACCGTTCGGGAGAAATAGTTTATCATATAGGGTCAAATTCTCTACGGAGGTTAACCATGGAACTGGATAAGTTCATTCGCGATGTAGCGGATTTCCCGCAGAAAGGCATTATCTTCAAAGACATTACCACCCTGCTGAAAGATGGGAACGCTTTTAAACGGGCGGTCGATTGGATGGTAGAAAAGTACCGGGATCAGAAGATCGATAAGATCGTCGGCATCGAGTCCCGGGGTTTCATCTTCGGGGGCGTGGCCGCTTACCAATTAAACTGCGGCTTCGTACCGGCCCGAAAACCGGGCAAACTTCCGGCAAAGGCCATCCGCGAGGATTACACCCTGGAATACGGCACCAATACCCTGGAAATTCATGAGGATGCGATTACCCGGGGTGAGCGGGTAATCATCATGGATGATCTGCTGGCTACCGGCGGTACGGCCCTGGCTGTGGCCAAACTGGTCGAGCGATTGGGCGGGCAAATGGTCGGCATCGAGTTTTTGATCGAGCTGACCTTCTTGCACGGCATCGATAAACTGGAAGGGTATAACGTTCATAGCTGTATCAAGTACTGATCGATAAAACGATGAGGAAGATCCTACCCGGGGGGTTGCTCTGGCTGGCGCTGGCGCTTATGCTTGCGGCCGCAAGCGGCCCTTACCTGTTGATGTCGCCTATCGAGGAGGCGGTCAAAACAGGGGACTTTGCCGCTTTTGGGCAGATCTGCCCGGGAAGGGTCTCGGTCAACCTGGAGCTTCCTTTTGACCTGGCCGGCTATTTTGCCAGGGAAAAATTTATCCGCCGCCTGCGGGCCGAATTCTCTCTCTTTAAGGCGGAGAGGATCGAGTGGATCTCACTCCAGATCGAGGACGAATTTGCCGTCCAATCCCTGAACCTGATACTGAAGAACACCGTATCGGGCAGCCGCGTCTATTATAAACTGGTATTTTTCTTGACCAAGAGGGATAGGCAATGGAAATTGTACTATTTAAGAGGCTTAAGCCTGTAATCCTGGCCGGCCTCTTGCTCCTGGCCGTGGGCTATCTATCCCTTAACCTGTGGCAAATCAGGTCTGGGCTGGGGCCGGAGGAGGCCCAGCGTTCGCTGGAACTCATGGTGGCCGGCCTGGAAAAGCGCCTGTTAAAGGACATTGCCGCCCTGGAAAAACGCTCGGCCCTGTTGTTGGTTGCTTTGCAAAAAAATAAGCTGGCGCACCGGGATATCTTATCCAGGGAAGCGGTTATCCGGGTAGACCAGGGGGAGATCCTCGATTATTACGGTGAAATCTACCATTTCGAATGGCGCGACATCAAGGTTGGGCAATGGACGTTGATTACCCTCAACCAGGAGGTGTTCTTCTTAAAGAAGCTGGCCGCACGCGTTTTTTACGTGCGCTTCCTGTTCGACCTGGAGGATAATTTTCTCACCCGGTATTTTGTCGACCGATTCTCCTACGCCGAGCTGCTGCTGTTGGACAAAAACGCCGGCAACGGGGAAAAGGAGCGCCTGCACCTGGTGCCTGGGGGTATGTGCTCTTCTAGCCATATCCTTGCTTCTTCCGAAAACCGATTGCTCCTGAATTTGCGGTTCTCCTGGGCCGATCTTGCGCGTTACCGGCAGAAGCGGGAGAGCACCCGCCTCGGTATTACCTTGCTGATTTGCCTGGCCTTGCTGACGGCCTTCTTCTACCGGGAGAATAGGCGAACGGCTGCGGTCTGCTGGTTGGGTATGTGGGCCAGCCTTTTCTTGTTGGCCAGCCGGGCCGGGGACAGCAATCTTTTCTTAAAGTGGGGACCTATCGACCTCCAGTCGATCTACCAGGTTTTGGCCGGCCTGGTCTTTTTTTTATCCTTACTCTACTTTTTTATGCCAGCCCAAAAGACGTGGCCGGCCAATTATTTCTACTTTAACCTGGCGGTTCTCCTGGCTTTGGCGGTCAGCGGCAAGATATTATCGGCAGTCGATTTTATTTATTCGGGTTTCCGGCTCTCCCCGGCTTACCTGGCCCTGCTTTTTTCGCTCTTTTTGCTCCACCTTTTGCCGCTCTTCTTCTTGCCGGGCCAAAAGAAGCCGGGGAAAGCATCCGGCTTCGCGGTCTGTGGCTTAATCCAGGCCGGTTTCATCTTACTGGGCAGCCTGGTATTTCATATCCCGGCTTTCAGCCTGGTGCTATTCTCCCTGGTGCTCTGTGCCGGCCTGGTGGTTAAGGCCGGGTTCTTACGCCGCTTGATGGTGCTCTTCCTGCTGGCCATATCGCTTTTTTCCCTCCTCTATAGGAGCGCCGTGCTGGAGAAAAAAGAATTCATTGCCCATAATCTGAAGAATATTTTCTTGAACCAGCGCAATTATGCCAAGTTTATCGCCCGGGAGATGGTCCATGAGATCAACTCCCGCAGCTTCTTGCTGTCCGATTTTTTTGAAAATTGCACCACCTCCGGCCTGGTAGATATCTGGCGGCAGAGCATTGCCAGGCAAGAGAATATCGCTTCCGGTGTTTTCCTCCTCTCAAAAGAGGGCGAGGTCAAGGTGCAGTACTCTTACCAGATGCCTTTTTTGAAGATAGCCAGCCAGGAATTCTTCCCCTTCTGGGCAATCGAAGATGCTACTGCCGGGATTTACGGGAAAGAAATTTCCCTGGCCCAGGCATCTGTCGCTGTCTATAAACACCGGGAGCACCTGGGTTACATCATCGTCCAGGTGCTCGATTCCCCCCGCTTGATCCTGCGACACCAGGATGCGAGCAATATCTTTACTATCGATCACAGGATCGATGGCCGGGATTTGAGTTATATCAAGCTCAATCCCAGGAACCAGATCGTGGAAAATCCTTCCAACATCAACCTGGAGAATATCCTGGGTATTTTGCAACACAATAACCGCTGGGTCCGGTTCGGTTTTACCGGTGTCGCCTTTTCCGGCTATATCTTCAAGGATGACCGGAATGCCACCATCATCTTTTTCCCAAAAAGCTCGTTTTTTAAAGATTTCTCCGAGGTCGTTAAGATTTTTTTGTTTCTCTGCTTCTTTGCCCTGTTGTTCTACTTCCGTGACCGGCAAAAAATAGACTGGAAGGCTATTTATTACTCCTTTTCCATCCGCATATTCTCCATCTTAACCTTGATCTCGCTCTTGACAGCCGTTATTTTTTCCCTGTTTTCCCTCAACTTTCAAACCCATGCTTCGGAGCAGCAGTTGCGGCAGATCAAGTACGAAAGCGGTAGAACCGCACAGAATATCGTTACCAACCTGATGGCCCAGGACATAGACCTGACCCAGGAACAGTTGTTTTTAATCTCCGAGATACTGAACAGCGACATCAGCGTTTACGATGACGGTGTTTTTCTCGATTCTTCCAACCAGCGCCGGACTTTTGCCGGCCAGATGCCGGTGTTTCTCCATTCCCACATCCTGGACCGGCTCAACAAAAAAAATCAAAAATTCCTCCTGGGAGAAGGAGGGAATAATCTCTACTTTAAAGTCAACGACTACATCTTCGAGCTGGAGTTTTCCTATAACTGGCAGAAGCTACTCGCGGAGAAAAATTACCATACCGATTTCATCATCACCCTCTTTTTTCTCCTGGCGGTGATCGGCTTTTCTTCTGCCTTCTTTTCGCGTAACCGCATCATCTCCCCCATCCATGAACTGAACCGGGCCATGGCCGAGGTAGAGAAAGGCAACCTGGAGCACCTGGGGAGAATCCCATCCGAGGTGGAGCTCAAGAGCCTTTACCTCGGTTTTAACTCCATGGTGGAAGGCATCCGGCGCGACAAGCAAAACATCTCCGAAATCTCCCGCATGAAGACCATTATCAAGCTCGGCCGGCGGGTGGCCCATGAGGTCAAGAACCCCTTAACGCCGATCAAGCTTTCGGCTGAACAGATATTGAGCATCATCAAAGATAAAAAACCCGGCTGGGAAGAGCTCATCAAAAAGTCGGTGCACTTCATCGTCGATGAAACCGAACACCTGCAACGGGTGGCTTTCGGGTTCCTCGATCTTTCCCGCCTCGATGAGATCCTGGCCGAAGATTTCGATCTGTTGGCATTAATCGAAGAGGAGGTCTTTCATTTTACCCAGATTTACCCGCGTATCCATTTCATGGTCAAAGGGGAACAGGCGAAATACCCGGTATTCCTTGACAAAATCAAGATCAAACAGGTGTTGACCAACCTGATCTTAAATTCCCTGGAAGCCATCGGCGAAAAGAACGGCCGGATCACCCTTGCTCTTATGCCCGCCGATGAGCGCCTGGTACTCGGAATAACCGATGATGGCCTGGGTATGGATGCGGAGGAAATCGGCCAGGTCTTCAACATCGAATATTCCACCAAAGATACCGGGTCCGGGTTAGGATTATTCATCGTTAAACGGATTATCGAGCTACACGGCGGCGCCATCCACATGCACTCGCAGAGGGGCAAAGGTACGACAGTGACCCTCGATCTACCCCGGAGAGTTGGGCCAGGCTGAGGTGGGCATGCCCCAGGAAGCGGGACGGTTGCAGCCAGGCGATAAGGTCGGTGTGTTTGCCTGTTCATCGCCGGTAAAAGAGGAATTCCGCACCAGGGGATTAGAGCAGATCAGGAACATGGGTTTTATCCCGGTGGAAGCGCCCGCTATCCTGTCCGGTGACCATTACCTGGCCAAAGAGCCGCACCAGGTTTTGGCCGATATCCAATCTTTTTTTTCAGACCCGGAGATCAAAGCCCTCTGGGCCGCGCGTGGCGGGTACGGCGCCAACCTCTTGCTACCCCTCTTATCTTCCCTCCATATCCCTGGTCCGCGCATCGTTATCGGTTCTTCCGATGTCAGCTATTTGTTGTGGTACTTACTCGACCAGCGGGAAATGGTCGTCTTCTATGGGCCCATGGCCTATTCAACGCTGGCCGAGCAGAGGGAAAACCGGCAAAATCTCATCCAGGTCTTGGGCGGTGCTTACACCGGCCTGGAGATCCCCGGCCAGGTGCTAAGAGGGGGTAAAATCAAGGCCCCGGTCACCGGCGGTTGCCTCTCAAACCTCGTCTCCCTGCTCGGCACCCCCTATTTTCCCCGGGTCGAGGGCCAGGTACTTCTTTTAGAAGATGTCGGTGAGAGGCCCTATCGCCTGGACCGCATGTTCTGGCAGCTTTCTGAGAGCGGCATTTTTCACAAAATCACCGGCTTGCTGCTCGGTCAATTCCCCGGTTGCTTCAAAGATGATGGGGAAAAGAGCCATCTCTTCGGTCGTTTGCTAACTTACCTGGGAAAAAACGATATCCCCGTTATCTATGATCTCCCGTTCGGCCACGGCCACAACCTCCACACTTTACCCCTCGGCCTCCCGGTGCAAATCGACACCCCCACCTTCCCCGGTATTAGCCTCTTATATTAATACCATTCCATGATCATCTCTTTGAGATGATGGGTTTCATTGACTTTGGCCAGGGTAAAGCCCAGCTCGCCGGTATAGAAGGCCAGGCAGACCGAAGCGTTATCCAGGTGAAATTTCCAGAAATAACAGTCCTTTAAGCCGGTCATGGCGGCCAACATCACTTTAATCACCGAGCGGTGGCTAACCACGGCGATATTTTCCTGTTCGAGCCCGGTAAGCTTCTCCAAAAACTTCTCCACCCGGGCATAGACATCGCTCAGCCCTTCGCCGCCGGGAAATACCATCTTTTCCGGTTCCTCGATCCAGCGCTGCCATTCTTGGGGAAACTCTTCCTGCATCTTCTTCTTTTCTTTGCCGCTCCAATCGCCCAGGTTGAGGTTATCGACCAACCGATCGATGACCGGGGGAAGAGTGGGGAAAGCGATCTCTGCCGTGCGTACGGCCCGCTGCAAGGGACTGGAATAGACGATATCGATGGGGATAAGGGAAAAATAGCGGTGTAAATCTCCAGCCTGTTCCAACCCATTTTTGGAGAGGGGCATATCGAGTGTGCCGCGAAAAATTCCTTGGCGATTGGATTCGGTTTCTCCGTGCCGGATAAAATAAATTTTCTTCATGGTCGATCCTTGGTGTCGATTTTGATAAATACCTGGGTGCCCCGCGGCAGGTTGTTGAAATCCTTGACCAGATCGCCGGTAACCAGGGACTTTCCCGGTATCAGGTAGATGGTTTCTTTTTGGTTATAGGCCTTTTTGGCAATACCCCAGGGGGTTTTCCCTTCTTTTGCCGCCACCAGGATCGGTCCCTGGTAGCCGACGATGATGCGGGTGCCGCTGGGCAGGCTATCCCAATCCCGGACAGCATTTCCGGGCACAACGGTATCGCCGGGCAAGAAATAGATGGTACTGGGACGGCGGTAATTGGCCCCGGCAAAACTCCAGGCCGTGTACTCTTTGGTAACCTGGAAAATGGGACCCTCTTTCTTTTCCCGGTCCAGGGGCTGGTTTAACATCACCTGGGTACCGGTGGGGATTTTGTCCCAACCGATCTCTTTGCCGATCAGGTCCCCGCGGATGGTTTTCATTTCCCGGCCAGGCAGCACATAGATGGTTTCCGGGCTGTCGAAATCCTCGCCGGCAATGTTCCAGGCCGTATTGGTGCTGCCGACCACGTTGGATACCTGCATGGCAGGCATGACGGTAGCCGGGGGTAGCACTTCCGTACCCGATGCGGCCTGGACCGGCGGCTTTTTCCGCAGGTAAAACATTTTGGCTACCAGGTGATCGGCCTGCAGTCGACCGGCTTTGACATCCGGGTCATAAGACCAGGCGTCTAAAAGGCCGACCCGGTAACGGTCAAAATTGAGTGCGCACCGTTTCCGGCCCCGGTGAGGCCGCTTGAACCATTGGTTGGGGTTACCGTATGAGACCTGGCTGTGGGCCAGCACATCGCGGTCAGTTACCCGGAATACGCGCTGGAGCTTCTTGATCAGCCAGGAGAGCGAATAGTACTGCTCGGCGGTAATCTCATCGTAATGGTAACCGACCAACTCGATACCGATGGAATGGGAGCTGATATCTTCAAGGCCGTCCCACATGCTGAGCCCGGAGTGGTCGGCCCGGTAAAGGGTACTTAAAACCTGGTAAATCTGGCCATCCCTGGCAATGGTGTAATGGGCATGACCGCCAACGGTAAAGTCGCGCTTACCGATTTTTTTCCCATTCGATAGCGTACGCAATGTACTTTCCATACCGGCTTCCGAGGTATGAACGATAATAAACCGGGTGCTTGACCGGGGTTCCTTCTTAAACCGGGGATTCAGACGCTTCTGTAAATCCCGGATAATTAATTCTTTTTCTCCTTCGCCGGCTGGGTCGGGAATTTGCATTGCCCAGGAACATAGACCATAGAGAAGCACCACCGCAAAAGCCAGGAAAATGGGGACAACCTGTTTTGCCTTTATCAATTAGCCAATGGTGGAGTCGAATCGTCCCGGTTGGTGCTTAAATTGAACAGGGAATCGCTAACCCTGCCGATGTAGGCGGTATTGTTATACCGGTAACCGTTATTGTAAAGGTGCAGCGCCCGCGGCATATTCCCTTTCGACTCGATCAGGTATCTTTTCAGGATTTGTAACCCGAGATCGATATTGTAGTCTACATCGAAGATACTGTCCTCGTTGATGGCCAATTCATTTTTCCAGACGGAGAGATTGACCTGCATCAATCCGTAAGCTCCGCAGTAGGAGACGGCATTGGGATCATAGTTGCTCTCCACTTTCATCATACCCAGTACCAGGTCGGGATGAAAACCGTATTCATGGCTCTTACGGTACACGGAATCGACGATCCGGGAAAATTTGGGATATTTCAAATCGAACGCATTGACCTTGAATTCGAGGAGGTCGTAATTTCTCAGTTTCCAGTTATCGTCACCCATCCGGCCTTCAACTTTCATCAGCTCGCTTGACATCATGAAGAGGGCTTGCTGATTCTTCACATAATTGGTATTCACATCGCCCAGGGCGATGAATAACCCGACCACCCCCATTATAAAAAGGGTGAAAAGCATAAGGAAAGAGATTTTAAGGTTTCTGACCAACATCGTTCTATTACCTCTGTCATCCATCGCCCCCCATTATATAACAAAACCGCTAAAAAAAGCAATACTCTTCCCTTCATCCGGGCAAATTTAACACCGAAGGCCGACTGAACCTAAAATAGGATCAGGGGATAAAAGCCTCTACACGGAAGTTATTCAGTTCGTTAGACTCTGCTACCACGGTGGAAAAGTCTGCCGTAGCCTTGAATGTCGAGTTCATACCGTTGGCGTTGTTAAACTGCCGCGGCGGTAAATCGATAGTAGCGCCCGCGGCCAGGCCGGCTACATCCAATATGCAGGTGGCGCAGGCATTGATAAAGGTTCCGCCCGGGCCGATCTTCCTTTCCAGGAGCACTTTAAACGCCCCGGCCGGGGTGGCGCCCTGGTTTTTGACTTTGATAATGATATTAAATATCCAGTATGTCTTTCCCTGGCTATCGATGCCGCTCTTGACTTTTTGAAAATCGAGATCGGTAACGATCAAATCCGGCATTTTGGTCGGGGGTGTCGATGTGCCCCTAACCGTTAACTTACAGAAGTGAACATTGTTATTCTCGCTCGCTTCCACTTTCGTATTGCCGGCATCGACCACTGCGCCCAGGTAATAGATACCGGGCGGGGTATCGTCCGGGATTTTGTTGGTGCCGTTCAGCGGCACATTAACGGCACCGGGACCGGCAAAAGAAATATTCTCCCGGCCGCCCTTGAGCAGGACATTATCCGAATAATTGGCCGAATAGACGGCATAAGGCGCCGGCACCGGGTAAACGGGATTGGCTGTCAGGATGAAATCGACAACCACGCCATTCACCGCCCCGGGGAAAGTGCTTTTGGCCTTGACCTGGAAGCCATTGCCCAGTTCTTCACCGGCAGCGACCACATTTTTCGGGCACTGCACGATATGAATGGTGAGATCGCCCCTAACTATCGTCAAACTCTTTGTTTGCAGCTGCGTCTGCTGGGAAAATGTGGGCAGCACGACCAGGAAACCCACCAGTAAAACGAGAACCAGACCTCCGAAAAGCAGGTGAAGCTTTGAGAAACTTCGATATTTCATGATTACCTCCAATTAACGCTCATGATGATAAAAGTTAAATAAAGAATCTCTTCAAAAATCTCACCCCTTGACTTTATCTAAAAAAAGGATACAATAGGCTCTAAATCCCAATTCAGCGTAAATCCAACTTTTAAGCGGGATGACTGCATTGGGGTTAAATATCCAGTTTGGAGGTAATGAATATGAAAAAACTGTTAACCATAGCGATTTTGATTGCACTCGTGGCCGGATTCTCTTTTGCCGGGGTGGAATGGTCCACCCGGCTTACCAGCCAGAGTACCGAAAAAAGACAAAATTACGAGATGACCTCTTCCCTGTATGCCCAGGGCGGCGATGTCAAGCAGGTGTTTGAGAACGCACCCAAAAAGAACGACCTGTACGTACAAGATGGCTACTGGCTGTACAAGGGCAAAGAGAACATGATCTACATCGTCAACGACAAGGAAAAGACCGTTATGCCGATGTCGCTCGATTCCCTGGCGCAGATGGCCGGTTTTGTCGGCCAGTTGGTCAAAATCGAAATCACCGATCACACCATCAGCGCAGAGGAACTGGGCAGCGAAACGCTCCTCGGTTATCCATGCCAGCACATCAAGATCGTTTCCGACTACACCATGAAGATGAAGATCGCTTTCATCAAGAAAACCATGACTATCCACGAAGAGAAAGAGATCTGGGGCAGCACCAACATCAAATATTTCCAGGAAGTGAATGCGGCCTTCTTGAAAAAAGACTTTAAAACCGGTTTTGCCCAATTGGACGAGATGATCGAAAAGGAGATGAAGGCCCAGAAAAACATCGGCCTGCCCTTGAAGATGATCACCCACACCCAGCAAAAGGATAAAAAAGGCAAGGTGGCCAGCGATACCACCCTGACCATGGAAATGGTCAAGATCGCCGCCGGTAATTTCCCGGCTTCACTCTTCGAGATACCCAAAGACTATAAGCTAGTCGAAAACCCCATGTCTGAAGAGGGTAGCGGCAAAAAGAAAATCCCGATTTTCTGAGCGAACGGTCAATCTTATAGACCAGCCAAAAATTTCCGTGCTTTGAGTACTTTGGAAATTTCATCGATGGCCAGGGCATAAGCAGAGGCCAGGCCTTCCATGTCTGCCATGACATGCACCAGATCGCTGTCGTTATCGATAAAGAAAGGCTCGGCTATAATACAGGGGGCCGAAGTATAGCGCAGCAGGTATCCCCCTTTCTCTTCGCTGGTTTTCGGCTTAATGCCCCGGTTGGGGAATTTCAGATGAGAGACCAGGTATCCAAGCATGATGGCGGCTATTTCCATACCTTTGAGCGATTTGTGGTAGTACAACACTTCGCTCCCGGAAGCCGTTCCATCATTGGCGTTGCAGTGGAGACTAACGACAAACGCGGGATTAAGGGCATTGATATCGGCCGGTAATTGGGCGTATGCCCGGCGGTAGACCCGCTGCACCCGCGTGTTCTTCACCCGGCTCTCGATCATCGGGGCGAGCCGTTCGTTGAATTCAAACTCGCCGATATTGTGCTTCTTGTTCATTGCCCCCGGGGAATCCTTTTTGTGGCCGATCACCAGGGCGCACAATTCCCCTATCTCGTCATCTTTGCAAAACACTTTTTTCAAGAAATCGGAGAGCACCGGACCGGCTTCCTCTACCACCCGGGCCGAATAAAGCCAGTCGCCATTGTCAATTCCATTGACCTCGATGATCTTGCCCTCATATTCCGAGATATCGATCTCTGCGCTTTCCGGCGGCCTCGATTCCTGGACGTCGATGCCGGTCAAACGAACCAGGTTCCCCTCACGATGGGGGGGCGCAAAAATACAGAACTTCTTATTTCTTACCATACCGAAAAATTGCTCGAACCCATTCATGACGTCCTCCTGTTTGTTTTCACGTTAGCTCATCCGTTATATGGCCGTCTTTAAATTTTTCTTCTCCATAGAAGAAGATATTATATTATCAGTCTGCCAATTTTTCAACCGCTAAAAAAAAATTCCCTCGAGATTAGAAAAAAGATGCTTTAGGTCAACCCGGGTGATCAGCGCAATTCGGCGCTGCTGCCCGGTACGGCCTGCCAGGGAAGGGCACGGCCCCCCAGGTGCCCGGCCAGGAAGATTTCCACCCGCTTCATCATGTCCATGATGTTTTGCGGCTGATTCGGCCCATGCCCCTCATCGGGGTAGACCACATAGATCACCTGCCGCTTGTTCCGGCGCATGGCAGCCACAATCTGGTTCGATTCTTCGATCTTGACCCGCGGGTCGTTTTTACCGTGGATAATGAGCAGGCTGCCTTTGATCTTGTCCGCATGGTACAAAGGGGAGATGCGGCGGTTCAGGGCATCATCGGTCAACACATTGCCGATGCGGCGCAGCCAGCGCTGCTTGATCAAATACCACCAATCGGGCATGGACTCGACCGATGTTTTCACGTTCGATGGGCCGCACATATCGACGCCGCAGGCATAGAGATCGGGGGTAAAGGCCAGGCCGGCCAGGGTCGCATAACCCCCATAAGAACCCCCGATAATACCGATCCGCTTTCGGTCGGCCACGCCTTCCTTGACCAGCCATTCGGCCGCATCGGTGACATCGTGCTGCATGATACCCACGCCCCACTCCCGGTTACCGGCATCCATAAATTTGCGGCCAAACCCGGATGAACCGCGGAAATTGACCTGTAACACCGCATACCCGCGGTTGGCCAGGAATTGGCCGATGGGATCGAATCCCCAATCGTCCCTGGCCCAGGGTCCACCGTGGATGAGCATTACCAGGGGGAGGTTCTTGGCCGGCACGCCGGCCGGCAGGGTCAGGTAACAGGGGATGGATACACCGTCCCTGGCCTTGATGACCAGGGGCTCCTGTTTGGAAAACGTGTACTTCTTCATCTGGGGGGCAGTCTCGAACAGGAGCTCGGCTTTTTTCGTTTCCCGGTCATAGAGGTAAACCAACTGGCTGGCTGTGTCTTCCCCGAATACCACTGTCCACCAGCGGTCGGATAGGTCGCGGCTGGTAATATAGATATTGCCCGGGGCGACTTTGGCGAGTTCTGCAAAATCTTTTTGCAGGGACGAATCCAATACCGTCCATGAGGGCTTTAGGTAGTTGAAAGCGACGGCCTGTACCTCCTGGGTGACCGGGTGGAATAAAACCTGGGCATGATCGTACAGATTCGCATCCATGATCGTCCATACGTCCTCTCCCGGTTTCTGGGCAATATGCTTGAGCACCTGGCCGGTGGCCACATCCACCAGCGCCAGGCCGGTATGGTCGCCGCTAAAGGCACTGACCACATACAGGGCTTTACCATCGCTGGTAAATGAGACGGCCAGTTGGCTGCCGTACCCTTCCAGGTGACCGGTAGCGCCGAAAGGCCAGGTGATCAGGTCGCGCCAGGGCTTGTCCGCCCCATCCCGCACGCGCAAAATCGTACTAATATCGGCCGGGTTGAGGGCCACTGCCGCCCGCACCACCAGGTTGTGATCGGCCAGCCACCAGCGAACATCGCCCGGATTTTCCGTGTCGAGGACGATCTTGCCGGTAGTCAAATCGATGCGGTACATATCGACATACCGTTTGTCGCGCACGTTCAGGCCCACCAGGATTTCCCCGGGGCGATCTTTGGCCATCAGCAGGTTCTGCGCTTTCACCTCTTTGAAGGCGGCCAGGTCGCGGACTAGCCCGGTCTCCACGTTCAGTGCATAGATGTGGAAATTTTCATCGCCGCCGCTGTCCTGCATGAAGATGAGATGACGACTATCCATGGCCCAGTCGTAATTGTGGAAAGCCAATTTGGGATCGCGGCTGACCGGCCGGTCATCGTTCTTGTCCCGAGATTTGATCCACACGGTGATGGTGTTTTCCACCGGTGCCACATAAGCGATATACTTGCCATCCGGGGAAATGGTGGCGCCGCCTTTCATACCCCCGCCGAAAAAGGCCTCTATGGGCAGGATCTCCGGCAGCTCTGCCAACAGCGGCAAGCTCACCGCGAGCAAAACCAGTATAGCCCAAACAGCCATTATGGCTTTCAAATACCGTCTATTCATGGTGTCCTCCTCTGGACATATCCAGGTTATTTCAACTGGTATTAAACGAAAATTCCTGGAAAAAAGTTGCCCAAAATATAAATCTAGACTTTTGAACGATCATTACCGTATAATTAACTTTAAGAAATTTCCCGGGAAGTCATTTTCCCCAAGGAGCCGGAAAAATGCGAAAAAGATTTACGATAAAAGCGGTATGGTTGACGGCGGCAGTAGCACTCATACTCTTCTGCCGGGAGACAAATGGTCAGACCCAGGAATACCAGGATTTGACGGCCATCGAGAGTCAACTCCTGGACTTGCTCAACCGGGAGCGGGCCGACCGCGGGTTGCCCACGCTGGGTGAAAACCGGAAGCTATCTGAGGCGGCCCTCAAGCACAGCCGCAAGATGGCTGCCGAAGAGCAGCTCAGCCATGAGTTTCCCAACTATCCATCGCTCGGTCAGCGCCTGGAAGAAGTCGGTCTCTTTTTTGCCAGCGCCGGGGAGAACGTCGCTTACAGCCAGGTTTATTTGGCCCAGGCCATTCACCAGGGATTCATGGATAGCCCGGCGCACCGGGATAATATCCTGGACCCCCATCATACCCACTGCGGCATCCGGGCAGTGGAAAAGGGCAAAGAAATCTACCTCACCCAGGAGTTTGTCCGGTTGTTCACCCCCTTGAGCCGGGATGAGATCGTGGTAATCTTAAAAGAGGACCTGGCCCGCTGGTATGTCAACAAATACGGTTATCAACTCACATTTTTCGACCAGGTAGCCAGGGTTAAGGAGTTTGCCGACCTCGGCGCCAGGGAACAATTAAATGGAAACGCAATTAGAAGTTCTTCCGAAAAATGGGGAAATTATTATTCGGTGCGCTTGCTCTCGCCCGACCTGGAAAAACTGAAGCTGGACATGCGCGACCAGGCTTCCAGGGTCGATTTCCGCGCCGCCGAAATCGGTGTAACTTTCGGCAAACAACCGACCAACCCGGGCGGCACGTATTCGGTTGTCGCCCTGCTCTTCCCGGGCAACCGCTACGGGGAAAAAAACGAACAGGACCTGATTCGCCTGGTTTTGGCCGAGGTGAACAGATTCCGGATAGAGAATGGCGGTCGGCTATTCACTTACACCGGCTCGCTGGAGGGTGAAGGCAAACGGGCGGCCCGTGCTTATTATGAACAACCGGATGAACCGATCCATCCCCGGGGTCGCTGTTCGATCTTCGTTTACCAGGCCCATGACCTGCAGAGTCTACCGGGCCATGCCCAGGAGTTTCTCCAGCAACGCAAGGCCGATACCCGGGTCGGCATCGGGCTGTTTTCCCCGCTCGCCAATCACCTGCCCGGCAACTTCTTCATCGTTGCCCTGGTCCTGGCGAACTAACCAAACAAATTAAATATGGCTTGACATGGTTAAAAGACTATGCTATTAATTGAGAACCAGCCTTTGGATTGGTAAACCCGAGGAGGATTGCGATGAATGAGGAATATTCCCTGGAAAAAGCTCTTACACTTCCAAAAGGCGCCCGTTTCTACCGCTGTGCATTGCAGGTCAATCCTTTCGATTACCTGGAGAGAAATGGCCAGGAATCTTTATTCCCGGATGAAACATCTTACAACCGGGCCATTATCCGGGCCTGCAAAGATCAAAAGATCGAAGTGGTGGCCATTACCGACCATCATCGCTGGGACACGTCAAGGACCCTGGCACTGGCTGCCCGGGAGGAGGGATTGGTCGTATTCCCGGGCGCCGTGGTGGAAACCAGCGAAGGTATCCATTTCCTGCTGCTATTCGATCCATCCATGCCCGATCAGAAGATAACCGGGATCCTCGGAGAATGCGGTATCATCGATCCCGTCAATCCCCCAGCAAGTATTAATCTCAATGCTATCGGTCTCCTGGAAAAGAGCCAGGATCCTGCATGGCAGGCGATATGTGTGGCCGCCCATGTCGCTTCAGAGAAAGGCCTTTTAAAAACGCTGAAAGGAAATGCCCGGGTCAATGCCTGGAAATCCCCTAAACTGCTGGCTTGTTCTTTACCCGGCCCGGTAACCGGAGCGCCCCAGGATATCAGACCGATCCTTGAGAACAAAAATAGGGACTACAAACGTGAAAGGCCGGTAGCCGTTATTAATGCCCAGGATGTTTCCGGGCCGGAAGACCTGGAAAAGCAGGGAACTTCGTGTCAGATTAAAATGTCCGAAGTAACCGTCGAAGGGCTGCGGCAAGCTTTTATCGAACCGGTATCCCGCATCCGCCTCAACACCGATTCGCCTGTGGACGACCACACAAAATTCATTGCCATCACCTGGCAGGGTGGTTTTTTGGGCGATACGGCGGTCCATTTCAATGAAAATCTAAATGTCCTGATCGGCGGTCGCGGCACCGGGAAATCCACTTTTATCGAGAGCCTGCGCTATGTACTCGGCGGGGAACCCCTGGGGGACGAGGCTTTAAGGGCTTACCAGAAGATCGTCCAGCAGGTGATCAAGAGCGGGACAAAGATTTCCCTGCTGCTGCAATCATTTCATCCCTGCCCGAAAAAATACCTGATCGAAAGAACTATTCCCAACCCGCCCGTTGTCCGCGAATGGGATGCCATCGGCAAAGTCATGGATCTAAGCCCGGGGGATATATTGCCCCGGATCGATATCTATGGCCAGCACGAAATATCTGAATTGGCCAGGAACCCGGGGAAACTGACCGAAATACTCAAACGTTTTATACCCAGGGACACCGGTCTTGAAAACCGGAAACTCGATTTACGCCGCCAATTGGAACGCACCCGTACCCGGATCATGGAAAATGAAAAAGAGCTCAAGGCGCTCGCAGATCGCCTTTCTTTCCTGCCGGGACTGGAAGAAACCCTCCAACGTTACCGGGAGGGCGGTCTTGAAGAGCGCCTCAAGGAACAAAGCCTGCTGATCCGCGAGGAGCAGGTTCTCAAAAATATACTCCAGCGTGTTCAATCCTATCGCGAGCCGGTCGATAACATCGAAAAATCGTTGCCCATCGATCGTGCTTTTCTTTCCGATAAAGCCCTGGACGGTCTGCCGGGTAAAAGTATCTTGATCAAAGCAGACCGGATACTCCAGGCACTGGATGATGATTTGCATGAACTTATCGAGCGGATAAAGACGGCGTTTGGCCGTTCCGAAACCGAATTGAATTCTCTGCGGACCGAGTGGGAAGACCGTAAAAAACAAGTCCAGCAAGCCTACGAAAAGATACTGCGGGAACTTCAAAGAACTAAAATGAATGGCGAGGAGTTTATCCGTCTGAAAAAAAGGATAGAAGAATTGCGTCCTTTAAAGGAAAACCAGGTGAGATTGCAGCAGGCCGGGGAAGAATTCAAAAAAGAGCGCCGACGTTTCCTGGACGAATGGGAAAACATCAAAGAGGCCGATTACCGCCAACTTGAGCAGGCTGCCAAAAATGTGACTGGAAAACTGCCTGGGCGGGTACAGGTCTCTCCTTGTTTTGCCGGTAACCGCGAACCCTTTTTTCAATTTCTACGAGACCGTATCGGCGGCCGGTTGGCTGAGACCAGCGAAAAAATCTCACAGTGCGCCTCTTTCTCATTGGAAGAATTTGTCGCTACTTGCCGCCAGGGATCGGATCAATTGGTCGCTAAGTACCTAATACCAGGCAACCAGGCAGATAACCTGGCCAACGCCCCGAATGATGTACTGATGGAGATGGAAGAACTGGAGCTGCCGGCCACCACCCAGGTCAAGCTCAATGTGGCAGCGGATGAAGAAGGGGCCGACTGGAAAGCCCTGGAAGACCTCTCCACCGGCCAAAAAGCCACCGCCATCCTCCTGCTCCTGTTGGTTGAATCCGACACCCCGCTGGTGGTAGACCAACCGGAGGACGACCTGGACAACCGCTTCATCACCGATAGCATCGTACCGAAGATGCGTGAAGGCAAACAGAACCGCCAATTCATCTTTTCCACGCACAATGCCAATATTCCTGTACTTGGGGATGCGGAACTGATTATCGGGCTTTCTGCCGGCCGCCGGGACGGGGAGGAAAACAGGGCCAGGATTACCGAAGAGACCATGGGATCGATCGACTCCCCACCGGTCCGGCACCTGGTCGAAGAAATCCTGGAAGGCGGAAAGGCCGCTTTTGAAACCAGGCGCTTAAAATATGGATTCTAAGGAGATTTCCTCATGACATGGACCGAAATCCTGGAATTGATTCAAAATGGGGAGGACTCCCATGTCGAATTTAAACGGGATGATATCACAAATTACGATATGGCCAAAGAGATCGTGGCTTTCTTGAACCTGGACGGCGGCGTCTTGCTCCTCGGCGTTGAGGATGATGGAAGCATAAGCGGCACCAGCAGGGAAAAACCGGAAGAGTGGGTGATCGAGCTTTGTCGGTCTAAGATAAATCCCCCGGTAATCCCTTATTTGTCGCGGGCAAAAAATATAGATGAAAATAAACAGGTATTGGTTGTGCGCGTTCCCGTCGGCCCCAATAAACCCTATGCGCGTGTGCACGAAAACCGGCGTACTTATTATATCCGCGTGGGTAGCACCAGCAGGGAAGCCAGCCAGGAAGAATTGGAGCGTATGTTTCAGGATTCCGGTCGCGTGCATTACGGTCTAAAGCCTGTACCTGGAACGACTCTGGATGACCTGGATCTGCGACGGCTTAAGGATTATTTGACCCGGGTGCTCGGCGGTCAAGCCCCCGAAAATAGTAACCGGGCTTCCTGGGAAGACTTGCTGTGTAATCTTGATCTGATGACCCGCAGCGGCGAGCAAAGTATCCCAACCATCGATGGCATTCTTTTGTTCGGAAAAAATCCCAGGCGGTTCTTACCCCAATCCGGCATACGCGGCCTGGCTTACAATGGCCTGGAGGCAGATTATGCTGCCAGGGCCGATGAAGTTTTAAAAGGGGCACTTGTCCTATTGGCCGGTGAAGACGGTTCGCTGATGGAATCGGGCCTGGTTGAGCAGGCACTTGCTTTTATTCAACGTAACACCGGACAAACAGCCATTATAGATGCAGGGCAGCGGATCGATCGACCGGATTACCCGGGACCTGTCCTGCGGGAAGCCATTGTCAATGCCCTGGCGCACAGGGATTATAGTATCATGGGCAGCGATATCACCCTGGCTATTTATGCCGATAGGCTGGAAATCCAGAGTCCCGGTAGATTACCCAATACGGTTACCGTCGATGGCATGAAAGCCGGACTCCGTTATGCCCGCAATCAAAATCTCGTAAACGTAATGCGGGATTACCGTTACGTGGACTTCCGGGGCATGGGCATCCGCCACAAAATCATCCCCGGTATGAGAGCCCACAACAATACGGAGCCCGGCCTTATAGCCGAAGAGTACCGTTTTACGATCAGGCTATGGAAATCGCCCCGGCCGGGGGCGTAAAATTTAATCTTTGCTTAAGAATGCCTGTACGCCGAAGCTGACGGCGCGGCCCTTCATCGGGAAGCCGGGTTCGGAAAAGTACCCGGCAGCGAGCAGGTTTTCTCCTTTGATGTACAGGGTAACATCGCCCAACCGTTTCTCTATCCGGGCATTGAGAATGGCATAGCCGGGGATATCCAGTAAAGTAAACGGCGGTTGCTTGCCCAGGCGGGCGATCGAATCGGTAGCAGCCATGGCCCATAAAGAGAGGGAGAAACCGGAGAAATCGCCCAACTGGATAAAGGCATTCAACTGGGAGGTGGGCGTAAAATCGAGGGGTTCGTTATCTGCCCGGTCCCTGGCCTGGAGATAGGTATAATTCAGGTCGAAATGCAATTTTCCTATCGTCTTACCCAGGCCCAGTTCAAAGCCGTAGATTTCGGCCTGACCGACGTTCTGGTAATTCTTATAGCCCTCCAGTCCCCGGTAAGCCTGGATCATATCGTCGATGCGGGTGAAAAACAGCGCCCCTTCCAGGGAGATGCCCCGCTGGTAATGGATGCCCCATTCGGCGGTCCGGGCCGTCTCATCCTGCAACTCCGGGTTACCGGAACTGGTGCTGTAAAGTGACCGCAGCGAGGGGAAACGCGATTTCTGGGACAGGGAGATGTGGAAGTCCAACCAGTCGTGGGGAAAGTACTTGATCCCGATAATCGGGTTGACCCGGGTTACCTTCTCATCTGTCTGTTTGACCAGGTAGTCGATACTGGCGCCGCCGATCAGTTTCCACTTATCGCCAATGGATATGTGGTCTTCCAATCCCAGCGAATATATCTCGCGCCTGTATTCTTCCCAGGGGTCGCCGATATCCGACTGCTGGTTAACATCGTGGTTGCTGTAAGTCAAGCTCATCTTCACGTCGTTCCCGGCAAAAAGATCGTACTCGGCCAGCGCATAGACACCGAAAGTATGGTTCTTATAGGTCGATTCCCAGTTAGGTACGGTGGCGCTCCAGGAAGAGAGATCGTCCAGCACATTGAAATGGTCCACATAATAGCCCCTGACCTTTACAGAGCCGCGGTCGCCCAGGCCAAAAGTCCCGCCCAGGTTAACCTGCCAGCGCTTCCAATCGGTGAATTTCCAATACCTCGGCTTAGAGAACTCGGTAGCAGCCGGGATCGAGTATTCGGCGTTGTAATACAAAACCTGGGCCATGAATTCGGCATTTCCCGAAGGCGTATAATAGAATTTCCCCGAAAAATTGCCGCGCTGATAATCGCTGCCGTCCCGCTTTGTCCTTTGACCCTCTCGATTCCAGTTAAAACCGTCCGATTTGTCCAGGGTAGCAGAGGTGACAAAGGATAATTTATCCCATTTGTAACCCCCGGTGCCGGAAAGAAAATAGCTCGCTTCTTCACCCACCTGGGCGTCCAGGGAGAGGAAGGGCTGCTCCGGGCGCATCGACACAACATTGATGACGCCGGCCATGGCATTCGGCCCGTACAGCACCGAAGTGGCACCTTTGATCACTTTGACAGAATCCAGGCCGCCGCTGGAAAAACTCTTCAGGTCGAAAGAGTTGAAATAGGGTTCATATATCGGTATGCCATCGTAGAGCAGGGTTAAGCGTTGGCTCGATAAGCCCCTGATCATCAGGCCCGATTCCCCTTTTTGACCCTCGGTCACATAGGCGCCCGGCGTGAAATTCAACACCTCGCCCAGGTTCTTCGGTGTGATCTTGTCGATCTTTTCTTTGGGAATCACCGATACCGTAGACAGGGGCAGGTCGGCCGGTACTTGGCCGACGACCTCGATCTCCTCGACGATGGGCGGTCGGTTTTCTTGTTCCTGTTTCTCTTTTTCCTCTACTGGAGAAGCGGATAGGATGTTTATCCCCAGGAACAGGATAAAACAGAGAATGATAATGGTGGGTGTAGCATACTTCTGTCGTTTCATGACGACCTCCTTTGCGATATTTGGCAGGCAAGCGCGTTTCCCCGCTTACCCTAACGGTCAAGACCCCTGGCCGGGAGCCGTCCCGGCTTTAGTAGTTTTGACTCGGAGACACCCCAATATACCACACCTCCGCTTCTTAGTCAATATTAATCCTTTCCCTAAAAATCAACTGGTTGGCGATCGGAGCCGAGGGGCCGGGCCAGCGGTTATTTGCCGATGCAGAAGCGAGAGAATATGCCCTGGAGGATATCTTCCTGGGTGATCCGGCCGGTCAACTCCCCGATGACCTGCAACGCCTGCCTGATCTCTTCGGCCATGATCTCGACCGGCGATGACGGGCAATCGATTTTCTCCTTGAGCCGGTTGAGTATCTCGAGGAGCCTTTCTAACAGGGTCTTCTGTCTCCGGTTAACGGCGAGCTCGATCTCCGGCCCTTTGATCCCCTGCACCAGGGTATCTAGAAAAGCACGTATGGCTTCGATATTGATATTTTCCCGCACCGATATTTCCACTTTTTTCTCCCCGGGAAATTGGGCTTCCAGGTTTTCCAGTATCTGGGGGTCGGCAATATCGATCTTGTTAACCGCCAGGAGCCGGCGTTTGTCTTTAATAAGCTCGAAAATCTGTCGATCGGCCTCTCCGCCTGCTGCCGAGGCATCGAGCACGAATATCACGGCATCGCTGGCAGTAATTTTTTCCAGGCTGCGCCGGATACCCTGGGCCTCGATATCGTCCCGGGTATCGGGGTTTAAACCGGCCCCATCGGTGATTTCTACCGCTAGGCCGGAGATGAAGAGCTTCTCCTGGAGGTAGTCGCGGGTGGTGCCGGGTTTAGCGGAGGTGATGGCCCGTTCCTGCATGAGCAGGGTGTTGAACAGGGAAGATTTACCGACATTGACCCGGCCGACGATGACCACCCTCAGGCCGCGGTTGATTAGATCGTTAAACCGGGCATTTTCCAGCACTTTTTGCACGGCTTGGATGGCCGTCTCGACCTCTGCCCGCATGGGAATGGGCCCGGTCTGTTGATCTTCCTGGAATTCGATGCGGGTTTCGATCATGATGCCGAGATCGACCAGTTCCTGCCTGATTTTGCCGATCATTTGCGATAATTTCCCTTCCAGGCTGGCAAAGGTCATGGCCGCAAAACAGCGGGAATTGGCATCGATCAGCTCATTGACCGCCTCGGCCTGGATCAGGTCGATCTTGCCGTTTTTAAAGGCCCGGTAGGTAAACTCCCCGGGCAAAGCCAGCCGTACGCCCTCGACCGGGTCGCTGATGGCGGCCAATACGGCTTCGATGATAAAGGGGTTAGCGTGGACGGAGATTTCGGCCAGGTCCTCGCCGGTATAGGAATGGGGGGCTTTAAAAAAAACCGTCACGCACTCGTCGATCTTCTCATGCCCCTGGGTGACAAAACCGTGGTAGGCCCGGTTGGGAACCAATTGCCCGGGTAAACCGGCGATGATTCGCCGCAGTACTGTTTCCGTTTTCTCCCCAGAAACCCTGATCACACCTATCCCACCCCGCCCGGATGGAGTGGCCAGGGCGGTTATGGTCTCAGATTGCATCACTTTCTTTTAATGGTCAGGTCCTTCTGGAACGTATCTCCATAGCTCTTAGACTCCAGGTCCGAGTATTTATTGATCGTCACATGGATGACCCTTCTCTCAAATGGATCTAAGTCTTTTAACACCACCGGTTTGCCCGTTTTTCGCACCATGTGGGCGTAGCGATGGGCCTGGTTGGTCAGATCGAATTCCTTTTTCCGACGGAACCTCTCGCATTCGCAGTAAACCTTTTTACCCAGGTCATCGGAAAAGAGCCGGTTCAGGATGTATTGCACAGCATTCAATAGGTTACCGTTCTGGTAAAGCATCAACTTGTAATCGACACCGCTGAAATCGACCTTAACGAATCCTTTGCCGTAAGAAACCTGGAAATCGAGCTCCATCTCCATTTCTTTGAGCAACTCCCTGACAAAAGCGGACAATGCCTCTTCATCGGTGCCGTCCGTGAGCCAGGCCCGGATGTAAATCTCCCGCTGACTGTGGCCGAAATAGCGGGTCTTCTCGGTGATAATCTCGTATTTGAGCTGCTCTTCATCCACCTCGAATTCGGCCGCAGCCATGGCAATGGCCTCCTTCAAAGAGCTTGAAGAAAACTCCTTTTTTTCACTCATTTGTCCTTTACCCCTTTCTTGCGTTTCAGCGCCTTGACTTCTCTTTCTTCCTCTTTTCTCTCATGGAATACTTTTTTATTAATGATGAGCTGCTGCCCCATTTGCAGGAGGTTGGAAACGAACCAGTGTAGGGTAAGGCCGCTGGGGAGGCTGATGACAAAAAAGGTGATGACCACCGGGAAAATGTACATCATTTTCCGCTGGGTGGCATCCCCGGTTGTGGGGGACATCTTTTGTAGGACGATCTGGGAAATGCCCATCAAAATGGGCAAAAGGTAGATGGGATCTTTTAAGGACAGGTCTTTGATCCACAAAATCCAGGGTTCGTGTCGAACATTGATACTGGTACGGAGTAGGTTGAAGATGGCGAAGAGTATGGGCATTTGCAAGAGCAGGGGTAAACAGCCGCTGGCCGGGTTGACTTTCTCCCGCTTGTAAATCTCCATGGTCTCGACATTCATCAGACGCCGCTGTTCCGGGTCACGCAGGTTTTTATACTTCTTGCGGATGGCCTTCAGCTTGGGCTGTAAAGCCTGCATCTTGGCCATAGAGACACTGGAAAAATAAGTGAGGGGAAAGAGGATGAGCTTTAAGAAGATAGTAAAGATCACCAGGGCCCACCCGTAGTTGGGAATGAAGCGGTGAATGAGATCGATCCCCTTCAGCATCAACTTAGCTATGGAACCCAACCAACCGTAATCGATCACCCGGTTGGCCTCGATGAAAGAGCCCTCCTCCGAGGAGAGGATGCGCTCATCTTTCGGGCCCAGGTAAACCTTTTCCGGGTTGGTAACCACGATGTATGAATACAATTCTTGCCTTTTCTTATCCAGTATTTCCCTGACCAGGGAATATTTGAGCGGCGCCGTCCTTTTGGCGCTACGGAAAATAACGGCAAAGTAAGACCGCTGGAAAGCGGCCCAGAAAAAAGGCCGGTCCAGGTAGCCGCCGCCCTTCTCGAGGGTGATTTGACCAGGGGATTTGTCTGTCTTGATCCTGGCAAAGTTGATCGACTGCATGTCGGTGCCGTCAAAGGAGGTGATATTCAGGTCTGTGCCCATCCGCTCGGGCTTGGACTTATTCTCCAGGTCAGGCCCGAAAATCAGCGGTGCATCGATCACCACCCCAGCCCGGATCACCTTCTGCTCCATGTCGATGACATAACGGCCGGTCGAGAAGACAAACTTCTTCATCACCGAGATGTTGGCCGCCTTATCGGCGTACTCAAAAATGATTTCCTTTGGCTGCCCGGCCTCCACCTTCACCTGGGGCTCGCCCCGGTAAGAGAAGATTTCCTTATTCAGCTTTTTAAACTCTTCGTCTCCGTCGAAAACGGAGAAATAGAAGGGGTAGAGCCCTAAAGTAGGGTGCTTTGCCTTCCCGGAAACCAGGTCCAGGGGCTGCATGTCGTCATCCTTATACTTCTTTAAGATAAAGGATCTCAGGCCCGCGCCTTTGCTGGTGAACACGGCCATAAAGAGGTCGGTCTCGACCGTGATATCCTGCGCCGTTTCTCCTTTAACATCGGCGGAAACAGGCTCCAGCAACTGGGTTTTTTCCTCTACCGGTTCTTCTTTTGAAAACATATCCGAGATATCGCCGCCGGCCGTTTCTGCGGCCGGTTTTTGCTGGACCGGTTCCAGGTCGCGCCCCTGGGTGGACGATGGTTCGGGCAAGACCGCCGTCTGTGCCGGCGGCTTGGGGGCAAAAAACATCTGGTATGCCATGATAACGGCAATCGATAGGGCAATTGCCAGGATTAACCTTTTTGTATCCATTTTATATTCACCTCAAATTTTCCGGGTACAGGGTCATACCCTCCTGGATGAAAGGGATGACACTTTAAGAGTCTGCGGCCCCCCAGGTAGATTCCCCTGCCCACCCCATGAAGGAGAATGGCGTCATGTGTGTAGGTGGAGCAAGAGGGATAGAAACGGCAGTGTTCCCCAAGAAATGGCGAGATGAGGTGCTTATAGCCGCGTAAAAGGAACAGGCTCGCTTTCTTGATCATCGTCAGTCCAATCGCTTGAGCGAATCGGTGAAGGTCTTTTGTACTGCCGGGACTTCTCCCCGGGAGAATCGCCTCTTGATGACCACCCAGATATCGTACCTGCGGTCTGTCTTTAAGAGGCCCTGGTTTAACCTGAAGAACTCTCTCATTTTCCTCTTGATGTAATTTCTCTGCACGGAATTCCCGATCTTCCGGTTGATGGTAACGGCAAAACGGTGATAGGGGTAGTCATTTCTTAAAAAGTAGAAAAAAAAAACCGCATTTCAGCCTTCCGGCTCTACGGATTAAGGCTTTAAATTCTTCTTCTCTTCTGATCCTCTGGAAAGACGGGAATTTTTGCAGCATGTATCAAACAGCCAGTTTCTTCCTGCCTTTCCGGCGTCTTCTGTTGATCACATCACGTCCGGCTTTGCTGGACATGCGTTCCCTGAAGCCATGCGTTGTCTTACGTTTTCGGTTATTCGGCTGATACGTTCGTTTCACTATTTACTCCTTCCGAGTTGAAATTTAAGCTATAATATAATAAAAAAAACACTTATTGTCAAGTCACAAAGGAAAAAAATTTTTCCTGGCCCCCGGTCATCCCCCTCCAATGATCTGAAATCACCGATTCATGATCTGCATGAGTAGCTTTGCGATGAGAAATCGCCGCCGAGCGATCTGAAACTGCCGCCAGGTGATCAAAGATCGGGGATGCTATCTTCTGAATCTTCTATGCCCAATTTTTTATAGACGAATTCCTTGATCCTCCTGGCAATCTCCAGGCTCTCTCTCGCTTCTCTCTCTGTTGGGATATAGAAATCATCCGGGTATCTTACCTCTACGGCGTAGAACGATAGATCCCCGACATCGATTTGAGAAAAATCGTTATCATCCTCAATACAAAGCTCAAGTAAGTATTCCAATTTATGGGACCTATCGAAATCTATATTCCTGGAAATCAGGAAGGTCTTTAAGTACTTTTCTACAGCCTGCTGGGAATGAAAACAGATGGCATCCGTTACCATATCTTCCGGTGCTTGATTGATCAGGCTTTCTGCTGCTTTTAAATCATTTCCTGCCTTGGCCAACCATTTTTCGAGGTATTCGTCGATCATATCTGCATCCCTTCATTAAATGCACTACGCACAATATGCCCGATCTTACTCTTGTAGTAATTCGACTCCTCCTGGGATTTAATGACAATATCCACATTATACTTTTGCCTGGCCAATACACGGGTAAGCTGGGTAAAGAGTTTGATCTTCTCTTTCATCCCCAATGTTTTCCCGGTGACGATCAAGATGTCATAATCGCTTTTGATTGAAAAATCGCCCCTGGCCCTTGAGCCAAATAAATAGATGCCGGTTGTATCGATGTTCTCAGCGTTTAATGTAAGCGTTATCGTCTCTTTAATCTTTACCAGGTCTTCTCGATTTTCCATGATCCTATTTTACATAATTACACGCAGTTTGTAAAGTGCAGGTCAAAAACCGAAGGGCCTATCGCTCCCCTCTGTTTGTATTCCAGGTTCGTTGCTGACCGGAAACAGTCCTTTGCAAGGCCGGGGTTTTGGTTAGCCGGGTATCCCCATCCGGCGCATCGAGGAAAGGAAATGCCGAAATTACCGGCTGGCACTTTGGCGCACTGGAATCATAATCTGAAATCACCGCCGGACGTGAAGAAATTGCCGTTATGCGAAAAGTAATTGCCGCACCATGAAAAGTAGGAGCCGTTCTGCGATTTGTAAAAGCCGCTCTGCCTGAAGAAATTGCCGTTGTGCCCGAAGAAGTAGCCGTTCTATGATTTGCACAAGCCGCTCTGCCTGAAGAAATTGCCGTTATGCGAAAGGAAGAAGGGGGACGGTGCTTGACTTCTTGACTTTATTTTGATATATTTCAACCATGAGACGAGCCAGAGTAACATATCACGCCGCTGGGCAGCTGATTATCGTCTTGAACTATGATTGACGTGATTACAGGAAGACTATGATGACTAAAAGGTATAACCGTACCGGCAGGAGGTAAGACACACATGAGACCTAATCATCATCATAGTCAATCAAATAATCAGGTGAATCAAAGTTCCAGACAGTATTACTCATAGCATCTATGTAATCTGCGTAATCTGGTTAATGCTCCTTTTGAAGCAGATGAATGCTCCCTTGATAAGCAGGTGAACGCTCCTTTGATAAGCAGGTGAACGCTACGCCAGCTCGCGTTCTACCCTTGTTGCCTCTGCCTTGTACCTTGCAGAGGCAAGGTTCAAACGTGGGGGGATATTGCTTTTTCCCCTGGTTTTGGGTATCATATAGGGGCTATGACCCGAAAACCTGTGAAAACAACCCGCCCGGCCAGGGGAGCCAGCGATTACGACTCCGCCTGGAAGGACGTTATCGAAGAACTCTTCGAGCCTTTCCTGGAATTCTACTTCCCGCACATCCACCGGGACATCGACTTCTCCAAAGGCTACACCTTCCTGAGCAAGGAATTAAGAAAGATTGCACCCGACAGCAAAGTAGGTAATCGCTATGCCGACGAATTGGTCAAAGTCTACCTGAAAAACGGCTCTACCGGTTACATCTGCATCTTTATCCACGTGGAAGTCCAGGGCGCCAGGGATACCGATTTCTTGACAAGAATGTACGTTTACCAGTACCGCATTTTCGACAAATTCAGGCAGGAAGGGGCGGAAGTCATCAGCCTGGCCATTCTCACCGATGAAGACCCTTCTTACCGGCCCGATGAATACCGGGTCAGTCGCTGGGGATTCGAGTTAAAGCTCAAGATACCGGTGGTCAAGCTCATCGATTACCGGCTGGATGAAGTAAAGAAACAGGAATTAGAGAGATCTGAAAACCCGATGGCCATGGTTGTGATGGCCCATTTTAAGAGCCAGGAGATCAAAAAGGCGAGGCCGGAATCGAAATTCAGCGCCAAGACAGAGTTGATCCGGCAGTGTTACCGGCGGGGTTATGGGAAGGAGCAAATCAGGACGCTACTAAAATTTATCGACTGGATCATCCGCTTACCGGATGACCTGGAAGGTAAGATTAGCGATGAAATTATCAGTATCGAAAAGGAGTATAAGATGCCTTATGTAACAACCTGGGAAAGAAGGGCCGAAATGAAGGGTCAAGAAAAAGGGATTGCCCTGGGTAAGAGAGAAGGGATAATAGAAGAAAAGACAGAGATAGCCAAAAGATTGTTAAGTGAAAGCATATCCCTGGATATCATCTGCAGAACCACCGGGCTGTCCCGGTCAGAGGTCGAGTCCCTGCAAGCAGAGGAGCCGGTGCACTAAGACGAAAACATGATCCCCCCGGTGCAAGACATAGCTTACCGCCTGAGCTTTCACCGGCGCCACGTAAGGAAAGTCGCCCCTTAACACCCCATCCCCGGAAGAACATGCGCAAAAGCCCCCGTCTCTTGACATCACCTTGCGTTTTCCAACAATTCCTTGAGCTTCTTTTGTTCTATGTTTTCACGAATAACGCCGTCGATCTTCATCCCCCGGCATTGCAATGCCAGTTTGAATTCAATCGGGTCCCCAACCGTCTGTTCACCCTGGTTAAATTTAAGTAACTTGATGGCTTTATCGAGACCGCCGGTTACAATGCACGAGTCATCTACAAATGCGATATCTTTAATAGCCTGGTTTTGTTTGTGCAGGAGCTTCTCCAGTAATTGATTATATTGCCGTTGCTTTACCTGGATTTGCCATACTTGAACAATACCTGTATGAAGACCGAGGGCCAACAAATAATGGTCTTCCATGTTTTCACATTTACACGTGGCCAGGCATGTGACCCGGTCCAGGATAGGCAGGAGATAATCGCTATCGTTACTGGGTATAAAATCTAAAAATTTGACTTTTTCATTTTGGTCTATAATAATCAGACCGTGGTCATCGAAGTGATCGCAAAGAGCAAAAGGCGGACATTCCCTGGTTCTAATGATCGCCTCTTTATCCAGATCCACCAGGTGAACCCGGTTTTCTATCCCGGATTTTTCATTAAGTAAAAGGTATTTCCTGTTAGCCTTTATCAAATGGATGTCCGGCCTGGTCTCGAATTCTGCTTTTAATTCAAATTTACCTGAAATCCTATCATAGTAGTGTATACACCCTGCTTGCATTACCGTTAAATCGTTACCGGGAAGGGCAATAAGTTTCAGATTTTTCCCTTTTATATTTTCGGCCAGATGCGATGAGATTTCCCTTTTATGGTGTTGATATACCCATTCTCTCATCACCCCATCGCGATATAGGGCCAGGATATTCCGATCTGGAGCCACGGCAACGGATTCTACCGGCGTGGTTTCTTCGATCCGGACTTCGGTCAGATCGCAATTGGAAAAATTTGCACCGGATAGGTTGACATTATCCAGGTTTGCATATTGGAAGGTTGTGCCGGAAAAATCCTTGCCCGATAGATCTGCATTTGGAAGAATAGCGACGTTTAAGATCAGGTTAGTCCAATCATCACCAGGGAGCTTACCTTTATATCGATAAAGCAAATTTACGGCATTTCCGCCCAGGTAACCGCAATTGATCCTATTTATATTTTCAACAGCCCGGGTCGCTTTTATTAACTGGATTAGACTCGGTTCATAATCGAATTCTTTATTTTTCATAATTTCGCCGGCAAAGAAAAGTATCTCGTGACTGAGGAAACATCTTCTCAAAAACTCTCCTGCCTCCTCCAGGCTTTTTTCGATTGAATTACATACGGCCCCGGCAACAAAGTATTCCCGTATAGAGCGGTGGCAGAAGTCTACAGGCCATTTCTTGTCGCCGGGTTGGTTCTTGACTTCGACACGTTTTAGAAGCGAGCGGGTGGCTGCGCGCGTAGTTTCATCCTCGGTTGTCTCTTTATCCGGGTTGTCTAAATCCCATAACCATTCCTTTATTTCGGTATTCCCCCTGATATCCGATAAATATACAAACTCACGTTTCGATTGATACAGCTCTTGGGCCACTACCCCCAGTAAGTGCAATAAATTGTCTGTAATTTTAGGGTCTAGGGTTTGTTTAGTTTTGTCATCACGATATTCTTTCTTCCTTTCCAGGGAGTCTCGTACATAAGTATCATAGAGTATATATTCATTTAAGTTTTCAACAAGAAGCTTTTTTAAGGAGCCCCTGATCATTTCCAGGAAAAAAGGTTTTGAAGCCATTTCTATGGGGTCATGACATTCTATGAGTTTATTGAACTTTTCTTCTACTTTTTCTTTAACAGCATATTCCCGCAAATACTTCTCTGTGGTTGCCCTATCGATCGGTGCCAGGTGTAATAACCGGGGATTATCCAGTTTATCGATAAGCCAGTCTTTTCCTTTCTGGTCATCAAAGAAATGCTTCCTTGAGGTAATCAACAATTTCGTGCCGGAGAAATAATCGCTTTCAAAACAATCGGTTAAAATGGAGATATTCCTGTGGATCGTTTGGGGATCAAGCTCATTTGATATTTCGTCAAAGCCGTCCAATATGGCCAGGATTTTATGCCCTTTGTTTCGGAGCTCATTCCAGCCGGCAATGTCCGCCCTAAAATTTTTCAGGTGGAGCTCAAGAAAATCCTGGATGCTTTTAGGGCTCCCGGACTCAAAATTTTTTAAGGCAAAGTGTACCGGCAACCAGTGATCCCTGGGGGATTGCTTGAATCTCTCTACCAGCTTTCGCGTTAAGATATAGGTAAAGAAGGTTTTCCCATCCCCAAATTCACCCAGCAGGAATAAGGTGGGCGATTTGGGTTCTTCCAGCCAACTGAGCACTTTTTCTTCCAGGGATTGGGGTAATAGGGCACCGGTCTCATCCAGGCAATTCATATCGACATAGTCGTGTTCACTGTAGCGAATCTCAAAATCCTTTTCATTTTTATTCAAGAATAAATTAGACGGATCGTGCAAGTATTCTTTCCAACCGTTGGGCAGGCGGAGAGGGGGTTCTAATTTCTTTTTCCAGGACGCGATAACTTCCTGCCTTTTCTTTTCATCCCAATCTTTGGGATGGATATCAAGTTCCCGGCCTATGATAAATTTGGAATAGAATTCGGGAATAAGCCCGAAAAATTTTTCCACACTTTCCGCCGGCGTCCAGACCTGCACTTTAAATGGGTACTTCTCTTCCTTTTCCCATGATTCGATGCGCTTATCCAGTTCATTCGATACATTGGCATTGGGGCTAACCAGTATCCAATGATCAATGGGTGTATTATGGTTGTAAGCTTCGGCTGCCAAAAGCTTACCGGCGATGTTATCTAGTGTTATCTTTCTCGAATAATTCTTACATTCTATCAAAAATCTTAATATCTTGCTTCCTGTGATTTCGCAAACAAATTTCAGATCATGACCGGATTGCCGGCCCCGGTCTTGCTGTCTTGCACTTATCAATTGAAACGATTCGTCCGGTTCACATCTTTCAAAGAGCTCCTTAAAAAGTGCGAATACCGCTCTTTCCAGACCCTCTCCCTTCTCTTCGGAGGGAATTAGATCTTTTTCAACCGGCTTTACTATTTCTTTTTTGGCACTATCGGTTTCTTCTTTTTCACTATCGCTGGATTCGGTCAGGTTAGGGGCAATGAACTCAAAATTGCCGTGCAACGATAGTATTCTCCACAGCTTGCGCCGCCAGTCGATTTGGCCCTCTTTTTGTTTCCAGTTGTTTTCATCTTTATCTGGATTCTCAAAATCGTAAATATAGCCAAACTCTTTTTTTAATCTCTCCTGCCTTTCGGGGGAAATTCGCATGATTTCCATTAAGTTCTCTTTACCTTCTAAATAGAGTCCCTTTTCTACAGCCTTACGTAATTCTTTTTCATAAAAATACGGATCAATATAAGAAATGAATGCCGAGACCCCGGTGCATATTGGACCATATGATATCTCATCATAGCTGGGATAAATAACAGAGAAAACACCTTCGTGTGTTTCCCTAAAATCTTTACTATCGGTACGCGACAACAGACCGACCACTTCATGGGTTTTCCCATCGAATATCGGTGATCCAGAATTACCCGCGAAACTATCTAAATCGGCTACAAAACAGTTATTCAAAATTTTGAATACCGATGCTCCTGGTGCTACTTTCAATGGTAATCCGCATGGATGGCCTATCATATAAACACCTTGATCTATAGGAAGATCGGACTTAGATAATTTGGCCACCCTCTTGCCGGTGACTCTCCGATCCAGGCGCACCAAAGCCCAGCTCGGTTGGGGAGCCAGTTTATCGGATAAATTGTGGATATCCGGCGAATACCAGTCGATGATCTTCACCGCTCTGTAAATGTCGTTATCGGGAATATCAGTCACAGCCTGGAGACTATTCAACATTTTAAACCCGAAGATAAATCGGTAATCGGATAGGGGGTAGTTATCCAGGCAATGACTGGCCGTGGCAATTACATCCTCTTCCACCAGGAATGCGGTGCATATAAACCCGTTATATGCTGGCTGGTCCCGGAAGCGTTCACTCCTCACCAGGTTATAGGATTCTCCAAAATTCCTGACCGGCAGGGTGTAAAATCCAGCCTTTCCTTGCCTCAGATCTCCTTTCAGACAAATAGCCGCAACACATTCGGTGTTTTCCCTAACCTGTTGATTCTCGATATCATAATAATCTAATCTTTCATCAAGGCCCCATATACCCATGGTGAACTCCGTTTTTTGTATATAAATTATTGGCTCAGCTAAAATTAAGATTTTTGACGGTTTTTGTTAGATGCAGGAATTTTTATTTCAGTCAAGAGATATATACTGCCCACTTACTTTACCTCTTGAATGGGTAAGCACCCGAAAACGGAGACCATCAGAATCTTATGCCTAACAAGCCGCCGTCATCTGTGGCATCCGTAAGTGTGATGATCACATGCTTTCCAAATTCGGTCTTGAATGGCTCACTGAAATCATCGTAAGGCACATTGTCCGAATTCAAGGCGCATATGTACTGGATATCCCCGGCCCCCGCCTCATGCGCTGCCAACTCCAACGCTTTGGCAATCTGCCGCTCATCCACGCCGTCAAATATGGTACTGTCATGAATTAAAGACCGCCAATCCCTCCCTGCCCCGGAAGACAAAAGAACCAGCATCAAGTCATAACAGAATACTTTCATATACCCAATACCCTGGCTACCTGCCCTCTTTATCTCCACTTGAAACCCGTATCCCGTATCTAATAAATCAATGGAAAGAAAACCCAATTCAGAATATAGATTTTTTGAAAACCGGTTATAATATTTTAGTGCTTTCTCTAATTGTAGGAACCGATCCTGGAAATCTCGAACCATTTTTTGATATAATTCTTCTTTAGCAATTCTTATGCTATTCTTCCCATCCTTGTAGAGCATTGAATTCTCTGATCGGTTTTTAATCTCTTCCAACCTCTGTCTGAGAATCCCGGCCCGCTCCTGCAATTTCATGTACTCCGCCAATGCACCGTGGGTCTCCAGTATTTGCATTAATTCCGCCCTTTTATTGGAAAGTTTTTCAATCTCCGACTCCTGTTCCGCGATCTCCCGCGACAGCCTGATAATCTCCGAATGCAGATACTCCTTCCTGTTTTCAATCAATTGCTTGTGAAAATCCGAAACCTCTCCCAGCTTTCTCAATAAACCGGCAGCAAAAACCAGGCCCGCTTCCCGGTAAACCTGCTCGACCTTGTCGATCGATACATCTTTCTCTTCCACCACACTTTCCCTGTATTTATCAAGGACCTGGCGGTTCATCGTATTACGGTTGGCAATATCGTGAATTTCCTTTGTTAAACCGTTGACCTCCTCCTGTATTTTACCATATTGCGGATGAACCTCGAAGGACTTTAATTCTTTCTCTATCCGAGCAAGCTCATCTTTCAGGATCAGTCGCTCCGCTCTATTAAATTCTATGAATGCTTTTTCTTTATCTTTCAACTCCTGGAAATCCACCGCGTATTCCCAGTTCAACCCCAGGAGGAATGCATTATTGGCTTGAATATCCCATTCCTTCTGCTGCGGGAAATGCTTAAACGGCTCTTGGAACGCCCCCACTCCCCGCCTCATAAAATAAGAGATCAAACTGCGAAACGTAGGCGAATATTTCTTCTCGCTTGTTTCTATCGGCAGGCCGAAAACCAGGTATCCCAACACGACATTCCAATCCTTAACAGACAGGATGTATTTCTTCTCATCCCGGTCATATACCGGTTTTATCGGCCAAGCGGACACATCGCCTTCGATTTTAACTTTCGAGAAGTCAAGCGTATTGCGGTAGACAGAATAATCCTTTCCCTTGAGCGTCACATCCAGAATAAAAGTCCAGTTTTCCAGCTCTTTTACCCGCAATCCTTCATCCTTTTTAGTGGAGGCACCCAAACAGAAATGAATGATCTCGATAAGGGTGCTTTTCCCCAGGCCGTTCCTGGAATCTTTATCCGTCGCCTCCCCTACCCTTTCGGCAAGGATAACATTAAAACCCGGCTTAAACCGGATTTCCCTAAATGATGATTTATCGCACCGGAGGGCTTTTATCATGCGTTAATCCTTTTCAATACCCCGGCTTCAAGCTCGACCAGGTGCAGGAGAAAAAGCAAATCCAGGGTGAGGATGTATTTTTCATAGGAATGAATTTCGCCGTAATGCCGGACCTTTTCCCACAAGGAAGAAACTGTTTGGGGTGATTTGAGTTTTATTAGCAGCCCGGCCCCCATTCCCAGGAGCGAATTGGCTAACAAAATGTTTTTATCGGGAAGGATCATGATTCAAATACCTTGCACTTCTCAAAAAAATAAACCAGGACCGAAAGTCCGGCTGCTTTTCTCGTAAAATCCGTGGACGAACTGATGGAAAAATCCCACAATTCATAAAAGAGTTCATCACCCATCAGCCCGGTTCCCCTGGCTTCAACATATTTATCGACAAACCCTTTCGTGAGCCTGGCGGCGAATTGGAGATCTGGGTGTTTGTTCAAATAATCTTCGACCAGTTTCACCTGCATCATACCCATTGTAATTGAGTTTCCAACTGCCACTGACAGATCGTTTTTCTTTATCTTTTTTCCTGGTGGAACAACGGTTATGGAGCCATTTTCAAGTGGAACCGGGGCTGCCGGTAAATATTTGAGGATCACTTCCAGTTCGGCGAAGGTGATTTGCGGCATTTGCCTTTTTAAAGAATCTTCTACCCATTTTTCATGGTCTTTCTTTATTTGCCTTAATTTTTCCACCGGGTATTGAGCCTGGTTTTTATCGACCTCGGTGTGGTGGCTTGGACAGAGCAAGATAAGGTTGTCATAAGCGGTTCTTTGGTCACCGGTCATGTCCGGATTGTACCTGGCGGAACCGGGATTTTCTCCTTCAATATGGGCCATTTCGCCTAGCAGGAACTCTTTGCCCTCTCCTGGAGATTTTATAAGACTTTCCTGGCATATAGAGCACCTGGCCCCGCTTTTTCCCCAAAGCAGTTTTATTTGAGATGGCTTAATGTCTTTCTTACTCATCTGGATATAAGCTACCGCCCTGGGCCAATGAAGGTGTATAATGGCATTGTCTCAAACATCCTGTCTCATCTTATACCGGTAAACCTTTTTGAACCGGTTCGCCGGTTTCAAAGAAATTTGTAACACAGCCGGGAAAGAATGTCAAGGGGATTTTTGCAAAAAACTCTTCTTGGGGGTGTGGGCCTATACATACCTCTCGCCCATCATTCCCCCTCTCTACACCTGGAGAGTGGGAGTCCTGTAGGGGCTTATTGCAATAAGCCCCTACACCCGTTCCTGTCCGTTGAATTGACGGGAGAAGGGATTGTGTTCCCGCCATTGCCTGGTGTGAGAGAAATTTTGCCCGGCAGGAGGATTCCATCAAGATGTGGGAGAGAAATTTTCTCCAAAATACCCGAACCGTTCACCAAAGTTGGTGAAACGTTAAGCAAGATTGGTGAAATTTTCTCCAAAATACCCGAACCGTTCACCAAAGTTGGTCAACCGTTAAGCAAAATTGGTCAAATTTTCTCCGAAATACCCGAACCGTTCACCAAAGTTGGTCAACCGTTAAGCAAAATTGGTCAAATTTTCTCCGAAATACCCGAAATGTTCACCAAAGTTGGTGAACGGTCAAGGAAAATTGGATAACAGTTGAGAAACATCGGGAGTGTATACTTTTTTGTGTAAATTGTCCAGACCGGTTGTAAGTTCGGCCCAAAGAAGGCAAAAATGTGATAGAATAACCGATTTAAAAGGAGAAAAAGAATGTCAGATAAGAATGAGCTATTG
>Ga0315287_10000126_pt1 | contig 63701 bp, 48 predicted proteins | sample YL17G11_0_MG_FD_205037 | JGI IMG/M metagenome (GOLD analysis project Ga0315287, IMG submission 205037) | Sediment microbial communities from Yellowstone Lake, YNP, Wyoming, USA - YL17G11_0 | ecosystem: Environmental > Aquatic > Freshwater > Lake > Sediment | place: USA: Wyoming | collected...
ATCGATCCTCCGCGACGCGACGACCGACCTCGCGCTGCACTACCTCGCCAAGGCCAAGATTCTGGTCGTGCGCGACGTGGAGCGGGACGAGGTGGAGCTGGTGAGCAAAGCGCTCGGGCTCACGCCCGTCGCGCACATCGACGCGTTCACGCCCGAGAAACTCGGCGCCGCGTCCCTCGTCGAGGAGGCGCGGGTCGGGTCGGGCCGCGTCGTGCGCGCGACCGGGGTCGCGCGCCCCGGGCGCACCGCGTGCTGCCTGCTGCGCGGGTCAAACTCGCTCGTGCTGGGGGAGGCCGCGCGCTCGCTCCACGACGCGATGTGCGCCGTCCGCTGCCTCGTCTCCCGCCCTTTCCTGCTGCCCGGCGGCGGCGCCCCGGAAGCCGCGTGTGCGGCGGCGCTCGCCAAGTGGGCCAAGGGCCAGACCGGCGCCGCCGCGGTGTGCGGCGCCGCGTTCGCCGACGCGCTGGAAGCCGTCCCCTACACCCTCGCCGAGAACGCGGGCCTCGTCCCCATCGACGTCGTGTCCGAGCTGCGGTCCCGGCACGCGGCGGGCGAGGCGGGGGCGGGGGTGGACGCGCGGCGGGGGGTGGTGCCCGACATGGCGGCGACGGGCGTCGTCCAGCCCCTGGCCGTCACCCGGTCGGCGCTCACGCTGGCGGCCGAGTGCGTGCGCATGATCCTCAAGATCGACGACATCGTGCCCACGCGGTGATGGGGGGGGAAGGGAGGGAGGGGGGGTGTGGGGGGGGGAGGAGAGTTCTTGCAGCACGCGCCCCCTCCCCGCCTTTTCCCGCCATGCTCTACCCCTCGCGCACGACGTCGTCCGCGCTCGCTTTCGTCGTCATCCCCCCCCCCAGGCGCAGGGTGAGCTTGCCGCCGCGCGCGACGGACGCGACGACGGCGCGCGCGCGCAGGCGCGGGAGGAACACGGTGTCGCCGACGGAGATTGGCTTGGCGGCCGCGGCGGCGGCGGCGACCGCCGCGGCGGCGGCCTCGGCCGCTGCGGCCTCGGCGGCCGCCTCGGCCCGGCCGCGCGCCGCGTCCTTCGCGCGGCGCGACCGCTCGCGCGCCGCCAACTCCGCCCGCCCCGCCGCCACGGCGGCCGCGGTCGACGTCGCGACCGCGAGCACGGCGGACGCCTCGGCGGCGGCGGCGCGGGAGCGCGCGGCGGCCGCGGCCGCGCGGTCGGCCGCGGCGGCCGCCGCCGCGGCCGTCGCCGCCTCCCTGTCCGCCGCCGCCGCCGTGCGCGCCGCGTCCAGCGCCCCGGCCAACCCGTCCAACGACGGCCCTGCCGCGCCCAGCAGCGACCGCGCGGCCGCGACGACGGCGGGGTCGAGGCCGAGGCGTTCCGCGGCGGCCAGGCCGCACGACGCGCCCGGCACGCCCCACAGCAGCCGGTGCGTCGGCGCGAGCGTGGCGGGGTCCACTTCAGCGGCCACGTTTTCAAAGCGCGCGTCCCGAGCCTTCAGGCGGGCGAGCGAGGCGGCGTGCGTGGTGGCGAGCGAGAGCGCCGCGACGCCGCGCGGGGGAAGCGTGGCGCGCGCGGCCAGCACCCCGGCATCCGCCGGCTCCCCGCCCGCCAGCGCGGTCAGCAGCGCGGCGCCCAGCGCGGCGCCCTCGTCGGGGTCGGTGCCGGTGCCGAGTTCGTCGAGGAGGACGAGGGACGACGGCGACGATTCTTTGCGCAGCGCGCCGACGCGCGCCAAATGCCCCGAAAACGTCGACAGCCCGGCCGCCAGCCCTTGTCCGTCGCCCACGTCGGCCAGGACGGCGTCAAACCAGGGGACGCGGGGCGGGCCGGACCGCAGGGAGGACGCGGGGAGGGGCACGCCCGCGCGCGCGGCGAGCGCGGCGAGGCCCACCGCTTTCAAGGACGCCGTCTTGCCGCCCGCGTTCGGCCCCGTGACGACGACGACGCGGGTGCCACGCTCGATGACGACGTCGACGGGGATTGGGGGTGGCGGGATGGGGGTCTTGAGGGCGGCGCCCGGCCCGCGCGCCGCGCGCCGGCGCGCGGCCGAGTCGCGGCCGGCCAGGTGGCGGGCCAGGAGCAGGGGTTGGCGCAGAGAGCGGAGCTCGACGAGGGGGGCGTCGGAGCAGTAGGATTCGACAAAGGCGGCGTCGGGCGAAGACGAAGGAGAAGAAGAAGGGGAGGTCGCGCTGTCGCCCGCGTCGCCTCCTTTCCCTCCTTTGCTCCCGCCGCGCGCGCGTCCACCTTTGCCTGGCGGCGGGGCCAGGGGCACGAAGCGGGCGAGGGAGCCGGAGATCCAGACGCCGTAGCGCGCGCGCGCGGCGGCCAGGTCGACGGCAACCACCGCGTCCGCCCCTTCGGCGACCGCCGCCGCCGCCTCCCCCACCACCGCCGACAGCCCCGCCCGCGCGGACGCGTCGGCGGCGTCGGCCTCGCCGCGCGCGGCGGCGAGGGCGTTGTTGGCGGCGACCGCAGCGGGCGGCTCGAAATAACAGACCCCGCCGCTGCCCGTCGCCAGCAGCACGGCGCCCTTTGGAGGGGCGTCTCCCGGCCCCACCGCCAAACAGAGGCGCCCGCGCCGTTCCGCGGGATCCCCGCCGCCGCCGACAGCGGCGCGCGCGCGCGCCGCCGCGTCGCGCGCGCGCGCGCGCGCCTGGCGCAGGCCCGGGGACGCGCCGTCTTTGAGCACGCCGTCGGGCGCGACCGCGTCGTCCAGGGCGCGGGAGAGGGTCTTGAGGGCGTCGGCGTCGACGCGCGCGACAGCGGCGACGAGAGGGGCCACGCGCTCGGCGGCCGGCCCCGCCGCGCGCTCCGCCGCGCGCACGGCGGCCGCCAGGCGCACAGAGCCGGATGCTAGTGACGCGACGGCGGCCAGGTCGGACCCAGCGAGCACGGCGCCGCGCGCCGCGCGGTCGGCCGCGCTCGCGCCCGCCCCCGTGTCGATGCCCCCAAAGTCCAACGGCCGCCCCAGGTCGCACTCGACAAACCGCGCGGCGTCGGTCTGGCGCGCGAGCGCGACCGAGTCGGGGAGGGTGGCGCCGAGCGGGTGCGCGGCGGCCGCCGCGGCGCCCGCCGCGGTGGACGCGAAGCGGGCGACCGATGCGCACAGGGAGCGCCACTCGAGCGAGTCGAGTGCGGCGGCCGCGGCGGGGCCGAGGTCGGGGTAGGAGGAGGAAGGGGAGGGGGGCAGCGGGTCGCCGGGCGCCGCCCTCGGCGCCTGCGGCGCGCGTGCTCCTCCTCGCCGGACGCAGGCGCGCGGTCGCCGCGGCGCGGCGGCCGCGGCCGCGCCGGGCGGACGCTGGGCGCGCCGCATCGGTGTGTGCGCGCCACTCTCGCCGCGGACGCCGCCCCTCGATGCGCCCCGCTCGCCCGCGACACACGCCTCGACAGTCGCCAGCGCGTCGCATCGACCGTAGGCGCCCCGGGGCGAGTGGCGGGATGCCCCCCCCGCCCCCTCCCCGCGCGCCGCGCCCGGTCGCCGCGGGCGGCGGCGGCGGTGGCGACGCCGGCGGCCGCAGCGCGCTCTCGAAAGTGCTGCGCATCCTGGGCATCATCGTGGCGTCCGCGGCGGCGTCGGCCGCGGCCGCGCCGACCGTTCTCTCCTCGCGCCCCGGCAAGCGCGCCGCGCTCACGGTCGCCAACCGTTCCCTGCGCCCGGCAAAGCTGTCCATAGACTCTCTACACCTGCGCTGGCGCCACCCTCCCGACGCGCGCGGGGTGAAGCTGGTGGACGGCGCGTCCGGCGCGACCGTCGCGGCCGCCGAGCGCGTCGGCGGCACCGCGTCCCTCGCCGCCGCCCTGCTCGGCGGGCGCCCGTTTGACGTGGTCGTCGCCAAGCCGTACGTCGACCTGACTGTGCCGGACGCGACCGGGGCGACGAGGCTGCAGCGCGCGTTGGGGCTTGCTCCGCCGCTGGACGACGGCGACGACGACGATTCCAGCCCGCTCGCGGGCGTGCCTGCGGACCGCAGTGCGTCGACCGAGGCGCCGGTGCCGCCCTTGGGCCCGCCTGCCTCGGTCCCCTTCTCCGCCGAAGCGCGCGGCGGCAAGAAGGGGCGCTTCCGCCTTTTCGTCGCCGACGGCGTCGCCCTCGTCCCCGCCGACGTCGCGGAAAGCCTCGGCGGGGCGGTGCATGCGGCGGTGTTGGCGGGGCGGGAGGCGATCGCGGAGGACGGGCCCGACCTGCTGACCGCCGAACCCGCCGACGGCGCCGACCCCGCTGGGGAGCCGCCAGAGGGGGTCTATGACGCCTCTTGGGCGATGGGCGGCAAGCTGTGGCGTTCCGCGGTCCCGTTGGCGGCCGACCTGCGCGCGCCGCGCGCGCGCGCGTCGGCCTCGGGCTGGCTCAACGCCCGCTCCCGCTCCATCACCCTGCGCCGCCCCATTGTGGCGCGCGCGGACTTGACGCCGTCCCTGGCGAAGCACGCGCTGGCGCGGGTGAGCCCCCTGCTGGCCGACGCGGTCGCAGCGGAAGGCGGGGCCCCGATCGTTGCCGCGCTCGACACACCCAACCACGCCCTCCCCTCCTCCCGCCTGTCCATCCGCCTCGCGCCTTTGACCTTGAAAGTGGAACGCGGCAAGGGCGGGGGCGGCCTGGCGGGCGCGGCCCTTGATTGGGTTGGGGCAAGGGGCCGCGGCGCTGTGACCGCCCGCACGACCGCCGCCACGCTCGACGTCGCCCCCGGGGGCGCGGTCACGTGCCGACGGGTGGACGTGCTGTTGGGCGGGGTGCATCTCGCCACGTGGGGCGCGGTCGACGCGGCGGGGAGGCGGCTCGCGGTCACGCTAGGCGTCCCCGCCGCCACCCTCGCCCGCGTCGGCTTCAAAGCGCCGCCCGGGTCTGTGCTCCCCGTCGCGGTGCGGGGGCGGCTGGCGACGCCGCGCGTCGATTTCGCCGCCGCGACCGCGGCCGCCGCCGCGCTCGCGGCGGAAGCTGCGGCCGCCGAGCCGGACGCGCCCGGCGACGACCCGACCTCCGGCGCCATTGGCGCCCTCAAACGCCTGCTCCTCCGCAGCGCCGCGCGCGGCGCGGGCGCGGTCGCCGCCGCACGCGGCGTTCGCGGCGGCCGCGGCGCAGTGCCCCCGCCGGAAGACCTGCCCTGGGCGCCGGGGCCGCCGGGGCAGATTGACGCCGTGCTGGAGCGGCAGCGGCGAGCGGCGGAGAAGCTGGGGTGATAGGCGAGAGGGGGGTCGCTGGCGCGGGGGTCGGTAACGCGGCCTGCGCCACTCCCGCCCCCTCGCCGGGCGCGCGCCCCCCGCGCGCCCGCCGCCGGGCGCCCGCCGCCGACCATGCTCTTCGCGGCCCGCGTCCTGCTCGCCGCCGCGCTCGCCGCAGGCGCGGCGGCCGCGCCGCTCGTCGCGCCGCCCGGCGCCGCGACGACCCTGCTCCTCGAACCGGTCCGCATCTACGCCAGTGGTACGCGATGTGTTGTGCGGGAGCGTTCGAGGAGGAGGATGCGGGGGTTTCGCGGCGCGCTGGGGCGGGCTGGCGGCCCAGCATGCGCCCCCCCGACGCCGCGCCCCCTCCCCCTCCCTTACCTAGTCGGCATCGGCGCCATCGCCGGCGCAGCGGCCTACACCATGCTGGCCACGCTGCCGTCAGCGGCCGAGTCAGGGCTGGCGGCGGCCGCAACGCGCGCCGCTGCGGCGGCGGCGAAATCGGCGGGCCGCGGGGCGCGCGCGATGCTGGCGTGTGCACTTTGAGAGATGGAGATGGTATGGTCGGATACGTCGCCCCAGTGAGGCGGATGCGCTGGCGGACCCTCGGGGCGGCCGCTTCGGCCGTGGCTAGGCCCGTCAGCGTTCTCGCCCCCGCACCGCGGCACGCCCCTCCTCCCGCCCCCGAACCGAGCCACACGCCGCCCGCCGGACGCGACTCGGTGCTCGACTTCGAGCAGCGCGCGTGCGGCGGGCGAGCGGGCGCTCTGTTGGGGGGCGGCGAGCTTTCTCTTTTTCTTCTTGGGTGTTTTTTTTTTTCAACCCCGCCCGCTTGTGTGACGGCCCGCTGCCCGCCAAACCTTCGTCTCTAGAACATCGCAGCGCCCGCACCGCTCGTCGGCAGACGAGGGGAGCCGGCCGCCGCCGCCTTGGAGGCGCCGCCCCACACACACACACCCGCCGCCGCGGCGGCAGCCACCGCAGCCCTTGCAAATGCCTCCCCACCGTCGCGCGCCGTCAGCGCTGCCGCCAGCGTGAGCGCGTTGTCCCGGGCTTCCGCGGTGGGGGCCAGCACGAGGCCGCGCGCGGCGGCGTCGGCGTCGAGAGCGGCGAGCGCAGCCGCGGGCGCAAGCCTCGCCAGCCCGCGCACCCCCGCCTCCACCGCGTCCGGCCCGCCCTCACGCACCAGACGGGCTAAAGACCAGGCGGCACCGGCCGCTTCCAGGTCGGCCGCCACGCGCGCGTGCGCGGCGGCGGCGGCGAGCGCGCGGCCGGCGGCCGCGCCGCCCGTTTCGGCGTCCAGTGTGGCCGCCGCCGCCACCAGCGCCGCCACGCCGCCCGCGCCCGCGATGTGGGCCCAGCAGCGGCCGCCGCCGGCTACGAAATTTGAGAGGCAGCGCGCAGAGGCCGAGGCGCCCTCAGACCCCCCGCCTCCCGCCAACAGCCCCAGCAGCGAGTGGCTCGCCGCCGTGCACGCCCCGAGCCGGGTGTCGGGGTCGGCCGACAGGGGGAGCAGGGCGCGCGCGGCGGCGGCGCGGGAGCGGGGGGGGGCGAGGGCGTCGCCGGCGAGCGCGGCCAGGGCTTCTGCCGCGCCGGCGGAAGCTGCGGCCCGCTTGGCGGCGGGCGCAGAGAGGCAGAGCACGCGCAGGGCGGCCGCGGCGGGGCCGCGGGCGGCGGCCCCCGCGCCGCCGCGCGCCGCGCGCGCGAGCGCGGCAAAGCAGTCGGGCCCGCCCGCCAGCGCGGCCGCCGCGCCCGGTGCGGCGGCGGCCAGGGCTTCGATGGCACCGCATGCAGCAGCCGAGCTCGCGGGGCGCCACACCATGGCCACCAGCGACGCCGCCGCACCGCTCGCGAGCGCGGCGGCCGCAGACGCGCCGTCGAGCGGCAGCGCGGCCATGGCTGTCGCCGCCAGAGCGCCCGCTCTCGGCCCTCCCGCGGCGATGACGCGGGCCAGGGCGGGGGCGGCGCCCGCGCGCGAGGCGGCGGCGGCCGACGCGCCGCCGCGCGCGGCGAGGGCCGCAAGCGCGGCAGTCGCGGCCGCGGCAGGAGCGCCCGCGCCGGCGGCGGCGCGCGCGACCAAGGGTTCGGCGGCCGCGGAAGCCACGCACGCGGCCGCCGCGGTTGCCGAGCCTCGCACCAGGTTGCCGAGCGCGGCCGCCGCGGCGCACGCCGCCGCGGGCGACCCCCCCGCGACGGCCGCCACAAGCGGCGCAACCAGCGCGGCCGCCGTCGCGCCCGCCACCGCCCCTGGGTGCCGGCTCGCCTGCCACACGACGGCCGCGACGGCAGCCGCGGGGTCGGGCGCGGCGTCGTCGGCGGGCGGTGAGTCGCGCAGCGCCTCGGCGAGCGCGCCGCGGCCGTCACCGAGCACGAGGGCGGCGACGCCCGCGCTGGTCGCCACCGCGGCCGTCAGTTGGGACGCCGCCGCTTCACGCTCGCCCGCGGTGCCGCCGGCGACGAGGGCGGCCAAGAGAGAGGTGGCCGCGTCTGCGTCGCGGCGCGGCGGCGGTGGCGGTGGGGCTGGGGGCGCCCCTGCGCTCACCGCCGGCTCCAGCTCCCACACCAGGCGCGCATCATCGTCACCATCTGGCTCCACGTCGGACGACGCGTCGCGCGGCACGGCGACGGCCGTGGGCGGCGCGCCCGCACGCGTGCGCCCTCCTCCCGCTCTTCCAGGGCCCTCGTCGTCCGCGGCATCCACCGTGGGGGCGCCGCGGGACGCGGCAGGAGCGAGTGCTGGGGCGAAGGCGACCGGCGCAGCCGCGGCATCGAGTGCGGCTTCGAGCCGCGCCAGGCGGGCCAGGGTGTCGCTTGTCGGGGGTGCCATGCAGTTGTTGGAGTGCAAAGTGCTTCCAAGAGTGTCTGGTGTCGGCCGCCGACTGGAAGAAGGAGCAAAAGGGGGGTCGATGGGCGCATCGCGCCCACTAGTACGCGCGCCCGCGGCGCCCGCCCGCGCCTCGCGCCCGCTCGCGCCCGCCCACACGATGCCCAAGAACCCAACGCACCTGCCCAGCGGGCGGGCGGGGCAGGGGAAGCGGCTGCGCGCTCGGGGGTGTGATGCACAGCGGGCCGTCTCCCCCTCCTCCGCTCCGCCTCCAAAACACGTGCGCGCTCTCCTCGCTTCCTCCCTCACACAAAGTAGCCACCCCCGCCGGCGCTGGCCGCGTCCCGCAGCGCGTCCCAGTCGTCGGCCGTGAGAGCCCCTTCGTCGTCCGCGTCGCGCGGGTGCGACTTGCGAAAGGCGGCGACCGCCGCCCGCGCCGCGGCGCCCACGGGGTCGGCCTCGCTCGCCGCGCCACAAGCAGCGGCGATGGCGGGACGTAATGATTCCGGCGCTGCGTAGGGTGACGCGGCGAGCAGGGCGGAGATGCCGAGCACCGCAGCGAGGCGGCCGGGCGGGGGCGGCGCGCGCGCGCGCGCGGGGCGCGTGGCGGTCTCCGCCGCCAGGAGCTGGTTCCGCAACGACGTGGCGACGTCGGCGGGGGCGAGTTGGAGGTAGCCGGCGAGCGCGGCGGCCGCCAGGTCGGCGCACTCGCGGCGCGCGTCTGCGAGCGCGCCGACGGCGGCCTGGACCACGGCGCCCCCATCGTCCGCCCCCAGCAGGAACGCGTGCCTGTACCAGAGTGACGACGCGCCCCCTATCGCAAACGCGCGCGCCGCCGCGGGCCCGGTCGACGCGGCGGCTGCAAGAATGCGCGCAAACGCCGCTGCGTCCGAGGGCGCCAGAGCAAGCGTGCGGGCGCCCGCGGCGGCGGACGCAGCGTCTCGAGCCAGAGCATCCATGCCTTGCAGGTCGGTGACGGCGCCGAGGCGGGACGAGAGGGTCGCGAGGCACGGCGCGAGCGCGCGAACGTACGCGCCGCCGCGCGCGCGCAGCGCGCAGAGCACCAGCTGGGCGGCCGCGTCGACGGCGGCGGCGTCGGCGGGGTCGGCCACGGTGGCTTCCAGGGAGCTGGCGGCGTCGGCGGCGCGCGCGGCGGTGAGGCGGTCGACCGCGGCGGCCGCGCGTTGCGCTGCCGCCGCGAGCGCCGCGCGCGCCGGGTCCTTGAGACGCGTGCCCAGTTCGACAGCCGGCCCCGCGACCGCGACCGCGAGAGACGCCGCGGCCGCGCGCGTGGCGGGCTCGCAGTCGCCGGCAAGGGCGGTCGAGGCGGCGGCGAGCGCGGCGGCCAGCCACGGCTCGGTTGCGGCCGCCACCGCGCCCCCGGCCGGCGCGCGCGCCGACCGCGGGAGACCGCCCGACGACGCAATCTCGTCCGCCGCCGCAGTCGCGAGCTGCAGCCAGCGCGTGCGCGCGAGCGACGGCCCGGCCGAGGGCGCGGGGCCGACCGCGGCGAGCAAGGCCGAGACCGCGTCGACACTTCCGTCGGCCACCACGCCGCACAGCGCGAAGCGCAAGGCGGCTGCCCAGGTGGGAGTAGAGTCCAGGGGGGCGGCGGCAAAGGCGGCAGTGAGGGCAGAGGCGACCCAAGCGTCGCCCCCGGTCAGCCCGACCCCCGCCGCGGCCAAGCCCGCGAGCGCGTCGGCCGCCGCAAGGGAGCGCGGCCGATCGGAGTCGCCGACCGCTATCGCGGCCGCCGGCACCACGCCCCGCAGCGCGGCCGCCGCAGCTGCGGGAGCCGCGCGCGCGGCCGCGGCGACGCCCGCCGCCGCGCGCGGGTTGAACGTGCCGTCGCCGACGCCCGCCCACGCCGGTTCCCCTCCGCGCGTGATGGGAGGGTAATCGACGTCGGCCACCATGGACAACAGCTCCGCCAGCCGCACGTCGGGGCCCGCAGCCATCATCGCCGCGACACGGGCGGCGGCGCCGGACGGCGCGCCCGCGTCGCCCGGGGTGGGTTTGTCCGACGCGAGCGCGTGCAGCAGGGCCTCGCCCCAGCCGGGGGCCGAGAGCGCGCCCCCGACCGCGTCCGCGAGCGCGGGGTCGGGGGGGGTGGCGGCGGCGGAACGGGGGCAGAGCAGGCCGAGCGTCGCGCCCGCCGTGAGGCGCTGCGCGCGGAAGCGGGAAGTGAGGACTGTGGCCGCGGACGCCGCGGCGGCTGCTGGCGAAGCCACCGGCGCCAGCATTAGCCGCGCGGCCGCCACGGTCGACGCGGCGCGCCAGTGCGGGCCGCCGCCGCCGCCGCCCGCCGCCGCGGCTGCCTCCAGCGCCGCGTCCAAAGCCGCCGCCGCAGCATCGCCGTCCGCTCCCGGCGGGCGCACAAAGCGGATGGCGTGGTTGCCGAGCGCGGCCGACACGGCGTCGGCCGCGCCGGGCGAGGCGGCGCGCGACGCGCCCGCGACCAGGGCGGCCAGCGTGGCGGCCGCGACGTCGGGCGACCGACAAGCCGCCCGCCACAGTGTCTGTGTACGCAGCAGGCCGGCCGCGCCGGCGGCCGCGCCGTCCTCGGCGGCCGACGGGAGGTCCGGGGGCGGCGGGGCGGCGCCGGAGGCCGCGTGAAGGAGGGCGGCGGCCAGTGCTGGTGAGATGGTGGCCGCGCCGTCCTCTCCAGCATACCCAATGGTGGCCGCGCCGTCCTCCCCAGCATCCCCGACGCGGGCCAGGGTCGCGAGCGCGTGCGCGAGCGGGCGCGTGAGGGCCGGCGGCGCCCGCTTGATCGCGTCGTCGACGCAGCGCACCGACGCCGCGCGCACGCGCGCGTAGGAGCCCGTGGTGAGCGGCAGCATCGCGTGCAGCAACGACAGCCACGCCGGAGGCAGGTCGGCGCGCGCCGGTGCAGGCGCGCTGGCCGTCGGCCCACCCCACAGGCCCTTCCACGCGCGCTGGCCCTCGCGCCAGTGGGCCGCGGCGGCGACGCGCTCGACGGCGAGCCAGCAGGGGAGGCGGCGGTGGGGGATAGCCGGGCCCCGCGCGCGACACGACGCCGCGACCGCGGGCTCGGCCAGGAACGCCGCGTCCGCGTCGGCCGCGCGACTCTGGGCGGTGCCCTCTCCGTGCTGAGATGCACCGTGGCTGAGGGCGGCGTCAGAAACGCGCGCGACGAGCTCCAGAGTCTCCGGGTCGAGCGCGGTAGACGCGGCGGCGGCGACGAGCGCGGCCGCGAAAGCGGCGCGCGCGCCGGGTGGGGCGAGGGGAGGGCGGGACGCGCCCGCGACGACGAGCACGTCGCAGCGCGCGGCCGCGGAAGGCGTTGGCTCAAAGTCGGGCACCGCGGTGCGCCCACCCAGCAGCGCGCCCTCGGCGCGCAGGAGGGCGCCGCGTGTGGAAGCGCGCGAGCCGCCGGCGAGCGCGACGGTCAAGTCGGTCGCGGCGCCGGCGAGGTGGTCGTCCAAAAGGACTGCCGCCGCTGCGCGCTCGCTCTCGCCCGGCGCGTGCCACGCCGGGGCGGGCGGCGCGTCGGGGCCGGACACGTCGGCCAGGTCGACGTACGCGCCCGCGCCCACGGTCGAGGGCGCGGGGTAGGTGCCGACGAGGCCGGCCAGGGCGGACGCGACGAGGCGAGACGCGGCACGCTGCATAGCGTCGGAAGTAGAGGAAGAGGCCGCGGTGGCGACCGCGCGCACGCGGGCCGCGTGCGCGGCGGCCGCGGGCCCGGCTCGGTAGAGCGCGGCGGCCAGCAGGGACAGCGCCCACGTCGCGGCAGCCTCGCCAGCTTTGGACGGCGCCGAGCCCGGAGGCGGCAGGGCGGCTTCCGCCGCGGCGAGCAACGCGGGGACGAGCGTTTTCCCTGCAGCGCCGGGGTCGGCGGCCGCCGCCGCGTTGACCACGAGCGCCGCTTCCGCCCCCACGCCCGCGCGCGCACCGTCGGCCGCCCAGCGGGCCAGCCGGGCGGACGCGGCCGCACGAGCGACCGGAGCCGCCAGCGCAAACGCGCGCTCCAGCGCCGGGCGCAGCGCAGAGGACGCGTCCAGGAGGAACGTCGCGCCGCCGCCCCGGCCGCCCGCGCGGTCGCCGGACGCCGAATCGGATCCGGCCAGCCCGTCGAGCAAGGCCAGCACGCGGTCGAGCAGGGCGTGCACAAAGCCGGGCGGGACGGGCGAGTCGCCGGGCGCGTCGCCGTCGTCGGGGAGGGGGGAGGGGGCGGACGAGAGCGCGGCGACGGCGACGCGCAGCGAGGCCAGGGTTTTCGCGCCGTCGTTGGCGTCGAGACCGGGGAGCAGGGCGTCGAGCGCGTCGCGCACAAACTCGGCGCCGCGTTCGGGGTCGAGCGCGGCGTCGGCGGAGGCGTCGGCAGCATCAGCCCTTCCGGCCGCGCTCATAGGGTCAAAATCGGGCGGCAGCCCCAGCACGACCATCGGCCGCACGACGGCCGCGAGCACGTCGGCGGCCGCCGCCAGTTGAAATGTGGCGTCGCTGCCTGCCGCGGCCGCGCGCGCAAAGCGGCGCGCGGCCAGCGGCAGCGCGGCCGCGGGCGCGAGCCAGGCCAGCTCGGCGAAGGCGGCGGGCGCGACGCCCGCGAGGGCATCGTTTTTGGAAAACACGGCGGCGCCGGCGACCACCGCGAGCCGGGCGGCCGCCGCGCGCGCGGCGCCGGCGCGAGGGGGCGCGCGAGCCGGGGCGCGGTCGGGGCGCGAGTCGGCGTCGCGCGCCACGCGCTTGGCCAGGGACCGCGCGGCGCCGCGAAGGAAGTCGGCGACCGCGTCGCCGCCGCGCGCGACGTTGGACGGGTGCGCGCACACTTCCACCGCCGCCAAGAGTCTGTCCAGGCCGCAGTCGACAGGGCCTGCTTGCGTCCCCGTCCCCACCATGGCCGCCACCAGCCGCCCAGCGGCCCCTGGCCCGGTCCCGGCCCCCGCGAGCGAGAACGCCGTGCTCGCGCGCGGCGGCGGCGGCCGGGAGGCCGGGCGGGCGCCGCGGTCGGAGGCGAGGGGGAGGTCCAGGGCGTCGAGCGAGCGCTGGAGCCACGCGGGGGCCAGAGCGTCAAACGGGACGGCGCCCGCGGGGGCGCCGAGCGCGACGCGGGCGAGCAACGCAAGGACTGCCGCGTCCCACTGCGGCCCACGCACACCGGATGCGGCGACTGTGATACCGGTCGCGATGGCCCCCCAGTCGGCGCCGGCCGCGCCGGGGCCGTGCGCGGGGAGGAGGGTCAAGAGCGACGCGAGCGCGCCAAAGGCGGCCCCGTCGGCCGTGCTCACCAGGCGGCCATAGCGCGCCCAGATGGCGGTCGCCGCGCCGGGCGCGAACCGGGGGCGGGCGGCGGCGGCGAGGGCGTGCAGGCCGGCCGCGAGTTGCTGGCTGACGACAGGGCCGGCGAGAACCGTCGGCGGCGCCTCCAGGCTCTCCTCAATCGCCACCGCCACTTTCTCCCAGTCCAGCGTCAGCGTAAGCCTCGCGCGCAGCGCGCGCGCATGGCGCGCGGCGAGCTGCGCCCAGCGAGCGCGGGCGGCGGGGGCGGACGCGGTGCAGGGGTCCGTCGCGACCTCAAACATGAGTGCCACCGCCGCGTCCGCGGTCGCGGACGGAACCGCGGCGCGCGGGAGGACGTGGTGGTAGCTGCAGAGAGGAGGAGGCGGGTCGACAGACAGAGACGGCGGTGGGGTTGTCGACCCTCGGCCCGCCCACCACCCCTCCCCCCCTCGGACCACCCCCCCCGCCCTCCCTCCTGCTCACTTATTGAAAATGGCGACCCAGGGGAGGGTGGCGAGCGCGCGGTCGGCGTCGGGCGCGGACGCGGACGCGCGCCACGCCGCAGAAAATGCCTTCAGCGCGGCCTCCCAATTAGCCAGATCCGTCTGCGCCGCGGCCTCGGCCAGCGGCGGCGGCAGCCAGGCGTGGAGGGCGTGCCGCCGCTCCGCCGGCGCTGCATCGGTGTCCATTGGCGCCAACGAGGCGAAGTGCGGGGGGCGCGTCCGACAGCGGGTGCGGCACTGAGTCTGGCGGCGGGAGGTGGGCGGGCGTGGGCGTGGGGTGGGGCGGGCCGCCCGAGGAGGTGTGAGGGCGGCCGCGGCCGAGCGGGCTGGGGGCGCTGGCCGCCGCCGAGCGCGCCTTGATCGATCCCCAATCGATCCAAGGTATTCAACCACGCATGTGCGGCGACGCGGCGGCTTTGAATGTCTCGGGCGGTGTCGACTCGAGCGACCCGCCGCCGCCCTTCGCACCCCTCGGCCCTCGACACCGCCCTCGGCGCCTATCGCGCGTCTTCATGGCTCCCACGACCGCGCCTATGGGCCCGCACCGATCGGCCGGGGTCGGTGGGCGCCAAAAAAGAACCGCGCGCGTCGGCGGTTGAGCGGCAGCGCGCGACGCACCCCTCAACCTCCACTCCCGGCCCCAGCGCGCCGCGGTCGCCGTCGCGGGGCGCCCGCTGTTGTCACTCGCCTTACACTAGAGGCGCCGCCCATGGCCCGGTGCGCCGCCGAGGGCGCGGGCGCACATGCGCCCGGCTGCGCGCCCGCGACCGCCCGCCCACGCCCCCTCCCCTCCCTCTCTCCAGCCTATTTTCGTCCCAGCGACGCCGCGTTGCCGACGCCACGGAACCGTGCACCAGCCGCAGCCCCCCCCGCAAGCTGCTGGCAGCGGCGACCGTCGCGGCCAAATGCGCGGCGGTCGCAACCACCTCCCCCCCCTCCCGCGTCCCCTCCCTCATCGGCATCGACGTCGCGATTGAAAGCGCGTCGACTGGGGTGTGTCGCCCGCCCGACTGGCTCGAGGGCGCGACGCCGGCGCGCGCCCGCATGCCGGTCCCCCTGCGCGACGAGCCGCGGCCGACGGTGTGGGGCCTGGCCCGGTCCCTGATTGGCAAGGTAGGTGGACAAGGTTTTGGGGGGGGGAGCGGGCCCGATCCCGGGGTCGGGTGGGGGGGCCGCGAGGCCGCCGCCCGCGCGCGCGCGCGCGCGGGCACCCCCGCCGACACCCGCTGCCCCCCTCTTCCCAGGCCTCGATCGACCTGCACTCGATCTCCGTCCCCGCCCACTTTAACGAGCCCCTGACCGAGGCCCAGCGGCACGTTGAAATTTTCGAACACTCTGCGCTGCTCGACGCGGCCGCCCTCCTCCCGCCCCGCTCCCCCGCCCGTCTGCTGGCCGTGTTTGGGTTTGCGGTGTCTGTCGTGTCGACCGTGCGCCGCACGAGCAAGCCGTTCAAGGACGTGATGGGCGGCACGGTCGACCTCATCGCGCCAGACCGCCGCGTCCGCGTGCTCGCCGAAAAAGTGGCCCACAAACCGCCCGCAGTGGCGGTCATCGCCCAGGGCGCGGCGTGGACGTTTGAAGCGCACGACGAGCTCCACGTCGAGGTGACATTTTCCGGCATCAAACTGGCCCCCACCGGCTCCCTGCGCCTCACGTTTGCGGACGGCGGCGAGTACCGGTGGAACACGCCCGCGTTTTACGTGCGCGACGTCATGTCGGGAAAGCTGCGGCTGGCGCACAGGGGGGCATTTTTCGCCAAGTGCATGGCGACGGGCGACGAGGTGCGCGCGACAGCTGTCGAGGCCCCGGGGAAAGCCGCCAGAGCTCAAGCGGCGGCCGGCGGCCCGCCCCTGATGTCGGAGCTGCGGGGCGCGTACGTGGCGGGCCCCGGGCGCCCCCCACACGAGGCGACCGTCTCGGGCCGCTTCCACGGCGCCTGCGTCGCCACCACGCCCGACGGCGCGTCCACAACACTGTACACCGCCTTTCCCGCTCACGAGGGCGGCGGCCGGTGGCAGTTCTCCGCGTGGGCGACGCGCCTAGGCGGCGCGCCGCCCGGCCTCGTCGCGCGCGTGCCGCCCACCGACGCCCGGCTGCGGGCGGACGTGGCGCTCTTTGAACTCGGCTGCTACGGTGCGGCGGACAAAGAGAAAGCGGCGCTGGAGGCGGCGCAACGGTCTGCGCGCGCGGCCGCGCCGGCCGCGTGGGCGACCCCTCAGTGGTTCAAGCCCGTCCCCGGCACCGACGTCTGGGGCCGCCCCTACACGCGCTGGGTGTACGCGGGCGGCTACTGGGAGGCGCGGGCGGCGGGGGCGTGGCCCGCGGCCGTCGCGGCGCGCGCGGCCGCGCTCGCCGCGCGGCCGCGGCCCCGCCGCGCGTCGCGCGCGTCCTGGGCGGGGTCGCGGCGGGCGAGCGCGGCGGGCAGCGCCGACTCCACGCCGTACACGACGCCGCGCGGGTGACGAGAGGGGGGGTGGAGGGACGGGGGGGGGGCGGCGCGCGCGCGCGCCGCGCCCGCGCCCCCCTTGTCTCGCCCGCCCTTGCTTTCCGCAGCAGCGCCGGGTTTCAGTTTTTTGTTTGCCATCGATTCATCGCCCCGGGGGGGGCGGGCAGCGGGACAGGGACGGGAGGGGGGGGCGCGGGCGGCGGCGCGCGCCGCGCTGGCCGCGCTCGCCGCCCGCAAAACCATCACGCGCGCACGCGCGACAGTAACAATGACGACCCCGCGACACACACACAAAGCGGTGCCGCCGCCCCCACGCCCTCACTCGCTCCCACTCTCTCCGCTCTCGCCGCCGCGCCCCTCCCGCAGCCGGTTGCCCGCCGCCGCCGCCGCCGGCCGGCGCGCCGGCCGCCTCCCCCCCCGCGGCGGCGGCGCGACCGCGCCTTCGTCGGCGGGCGGCGGCGCGCGCGGCGCGGGCGGCACGCTGTACGCCTGCCCCAGCAGCGCGTCCGCGTCGGGCGGCGGGTGCAGCCCCGCCTTGCGCGCCAGGGGCGGCAGCGGGGCCGCGTTGCGGGCGGCGGCGAGGGCGGCGAGCAGGGCGGCGGGGGGGGGGCCGCCGGCCGCGACGCCGTCGCGCGCGGCGGACGCGAGGGCGACGTCGTCCGCCGTCGGGCCGGTGGCGGCGTGGCCCGCAGACTCGGCAAAGGCCTGCACGAGCGAGGAGGGGAGGGGAGGGGTTGAGGTGTGCGCACCGCGCCGACCCGCCCCTCCCTCACTCTGCCTCTCCCACTCCCTTACATCCGCGTCGGCCAGCGTTTCGCTCACGTAGCGGTACAGAAAGTCGAGCAGCTGGTTGACGACGCGCGGCTCGTACTCGGCGGCGCCCTGACGAGGAGAGGAGAGGACAGAGGGCGAGGGGGGTCGGCGCCGGCGCGGCCCGCACCGCCGCGTCCCCAGATCCCGCCCCCACCCCTCCACCTCCCCTTCTCACACCATCGAACGCAGCAGCTCCTTGACCAGGGTCGCGTGCCGCGGCTCGTCCGCCGGCGCCACGTGCGGCGCGGGCGCGGGCTGGTCGCCGGCGCGCGGCATGGCCGCCGGGGGGGCGGGAGGCCTGCCGCGGTCTAGGCGCACGAGCGCGAGCGCGCGCGCGGGCGCAGATGTGTGTGCCGGCGCGCCAGAGCGCGCGCTGCTGAAGCCGTCGCCCTCTTCCACCCTCCCTGCCGCCACCCTCCCACCCCCCACACCGCGTGAAACGGGCCCGGGATTGCACGTGGGCGCCCGGGCGGCGCCGAGAGCCGGCCCGCGCCCCCGCCACACCCCGCCCCACCCCTCTCCCGTCTCGCCTCACGCCTTGTACCCGCATGAGTTGCGGCGCCCGCGCGCCTTTTCGAATTTGCGGCCCTTGGACCGCACGTACGGCTTGGTGTGCGACCCAGGGACGCCGGGAGCGGCGCCGAAGTGGCGCACCGCCTCGCGCGCGGTGCGCTTGCCGCGCAGGAGCACGCAGTTGGCGCCCGTGGGGGCGGCGAGCGCGAGGGCGTCAAACGTGAGGACTTCGCCGCCGGCGGCGACGATGCGGGCGCGCGCGGTTTCCGTCGCGCGCAGGCACGCGACGCGCAACTTCGGCACGTCGAAAAAGCGCACGTCGTCCGTGATCGTGCCCACCACGACCGCGGTCTTACCCTCCTTGCCCGCCATGAACGCGGCCAGCTTGGAGAGCGACAGGGGCGGGCGGTTGGTCCGGGACTGGAAGAGCCGTTTCAGCACCGCGGCGTTGAACTTGCTCTCCGTGCGGCGCGCCAGGAAGCGGTAGAGCTTGACGAGCAGCTTGATGTACACGTTGTCCGACGCGGGCGCGGTGCGGTGCTTCTTCTTGTTGCGGCCACCGGCCTCGAGGTCGATGCCCTGGAAGGAGGGGGGAGAGAGAAGGGCGTGTGTGGGTGTGTGCGGGGTGTGTGCGGGCGCTGGTGGCGCCCCGGGAGGAAGCGGCGGCGGGCGAGGCGGACGGCGGGGGCTCAGCGCGGGCGACGCGGCAATCGGCCGGACGCGGCGCCGGCCACCGCTCGCCGCGCCCCCGATCGACGCTCGAGAGCACGGATGAACCGGGTGACGGAGGGGCGGAGGGCGCGGGCGGCCGCGGCGGCCGGCGCCGCGCGGCGGCCGGCGCGATTCCCAGCCGCGCGAGCCGCACGCCCCCCACGCCACGCATCCGGCACGCCGCCGGGCGCAGCGACGTAGCGCGCGTCGCGCGAGCGGGCGCGACGATGCGGTGGGGGGCGCGGGCAGCGGCGGACGAGCCCGCGCGGCGCCGCACCGGCCGCGCCGGCGCGGGGAGCGATCGGGCACCGCCCGCGCCGGCGCGCGCCAACCAGCGGCGCCTCCATGCCACGGTCTCACCATGGTGGAGGCTGGGGGGGTTGGTCTCGCGGCGCGGGGCGAGGAGTGGCAGCGAGCCCTGCCGCGCCCGCTGCTCCAGCCGCCGCCACACTCCTTCCCCCGCCGCCGGCCGCCGCTCCCGCCCGAGCAGGTGCGGCGCTTGATGGGACGATCGGACGCGCCCGTCCGGCGCCACGCGGCGCGCGCGCGGGCGGATCGGCGCGGGCGCGCCGAGCGGCGGCTCGCGCCGCCGCCCCGCGGCGGCGCGTGGGCGGCCCGCGCCCCGCCCCAGGCGATTGCACGTTTATGTGTCGCCGCCCGCGTCGGGCGGCCGCCGCGCCGGCCGGCGCGTGCGGGCGCGCCGTGCGCGGCAGGCGGCGACGCCCGATTGGCCCCGCGGCGGGGCGGCCGCCGCCCGCGGACGCCGTGCGCGGCGCCGCGCGACCCGTGGCGCCCTCCCTCGCCCGCTCGGAAGTGGCGGGAGCCGCGCGACCCCGCCGCCACCGCCCCGCCGACCCCCCCGCCCGCCCCCCCCCCCAGCCCCCCCTGATGTCGTTCACTGCGCGCAAGAAGCTCGTCACCGAGCGCGGCCGCGAGCCGACCGAGTTTGAGAAGACGGTCGCCCAAGCCCTCTTCGACCTGGAGGCGACCAACGCCGACTTGAAGGCCGACCTGCGCGACCTCGCCATTTCGGGCGCGGCCGAGGTCGACACCGCCGCCGCGCGCAAGGCGGTCGTCCTGCGCGTGCCGCACCGCCTGCTCAAGGCGTTTCAAAAAGTGCAGCCGCGCCTGGTGCGGGAGCTCGAGAAAAAGTTTTCTGGCCGCGACGTCGTCGTCGTCGCCGACCGCCGCGTCGCGCGGCCGCCGACCGACGGCAAGGCGACGTCCCGCCCCCGGTCCCGCACCCTGACCGCGGTGCAGGCCGCGATCCTGCACGACCTGGTGCACCCCGTGGAGATCGTGGGCCAGCGCGTGCGCTTCCGCGCCGACGGCGGCCGCGTCCTCAAAGTGTTGCTCGACCCCAAGGACCGCAACGCGGCCGAGGCCCGGGTGGACACGTTTGCGGCGGTGTACAAGAAGCTGACCGGCAAGGAGGCGAGCTTCGAGGTGGCGCCGACCGAGGCGTGAAAAGGAGACGTGGGGGTGGGGGGCTGGCAGCTTCCCGGCCCGCCCCGCCCGCGCGCGTTGGTGTGCGTGTCATCTGCTCCGGAATTTCCATTTCGGGGTGGCCGCGCGACGGCGCGGCCCCTCCCCCTCTCTCCCTCTCACTCTCCGCGGCGCCCACCGACGCGCGCGGCGACCGCCTCGAGCCAGCCCCAGTCGCCCACGGGGCGCGGGGGGGCGGCAGGAGGGGGCGGTGGCGACGGTGGGCGTGGGGCCGGTGGCGGCGCGGGCCGAGGAGGCTCGGCGCGCGGCGGTGGCGGCGCGCGGCGCGCCCCGCCCCCGGCGGGCTCCGGCGCAGCCCGCTTGCACGTGCCATCGTCCACCTCCATTCTCCTCCCGGGCGGCAAGCAAGCCAGCGCCGCCCGCAGGTCGGCCGCCGCGCGGCCGCGCGCTCTCCCCGCGAGCGCCGCCGCGTCTGCCAACAGGCGGGCCACCGCCCCGCCCCGGGTCCCGTCGACCGGCGCACCCCAGTCGATGCCCGCGTGCGCGCCCGCGAGCGGGCCAAAGCCGCGCAGGGCGGCGTCGCCCGCGAGCGGCGGGCGCGGCGCGGACGCCGCGGCGGCCACCGCGGCCGCGCTCGCGCCGGGCGCCGCCGTCGCGGCCGCCAGGCGGGCGAAGCCGGCCAGAGAGTGTAGCAGGTCGGTGAGAGGCGCGTCGGCGGGGGCGGACGCGGCGGCCCAGGCGACGAGCGGCACAGCGGGCGCGAGCGCGGGGCTCGCCCCGACGCCCCCCCCTTCCCGCCCTCCTTGCGCGGCCGCCATCGTCGCAGCCGCTATCAACGCGGCCGCCAGCCGAACGGGAGGGTCGGGCGGCGCGTCGGGCGGCGCCGCGGCCGCAAGGGCGAGCGTGGCCGCGGCGGCGAGAAGGCGCGGGGCGCGTCCTTGGCTCTTGCCGTCGTCGCGGGGCGCGGCGACGGGCGCGCGGCGTAGGACGTCGGCAAGGGCGGCGTCCAGGCGGGCGGTGGAGGGAGGCGGGGCGGTGGGCGGCGCGCGCGGCGCCGGCGCACCGGCCGCCGCGCTCCCGGCGTCGCCCGACGCCGGCTCTGGCGGCAGCAGCGCGTCCCCGCATGCGAGCAAGATTGCGGTTTGGAGCTCGTCGAGCGCTTTGGAGAGGGGGGGGCGGCGGGAGGAGCCGGCGCGCGGCCGGGCCGGCGCCGGCGCGCGCCCGCCCGGGCCCGCCTCGGCGGCTGCCACCTCTTCCCGCCTGACAGCCCTCAAAACGTCGGCCAGATTGGCCGCCGCCGCCGGCAGAAACGGCGCCCGCGCCGCGCCCGCCGCGCGCGCAAACGCAGCGGCCGCCGCCGCGCGGCCGCCGCCGCCCGGCCCCGCCTCGAGCACGGCCAGCTGGTTGTGCGCGTGGCCGGCGCCGGGGTCGAGGTCGAAGGCGGCTCGGTAGCGGGAAGCGGCGGCGTCGGGGCCGGGGCGCGGCGGCGCGCCGGCGGCGCGTCGCCGGGGGGCGGCCGCGTAACGAGCCACGTCGCCCGACGCCACCGCAGCGACGGCAGCCGCCCGCGACGCGCCCCCTGGGTCGCGCTTAAAGCCGGGCGCCGCTCTCGCGGCGGCGGCCAGCCGCGCCGCGGGCGCCGCCGCGCGCGGCAGCGGCCACGCCACGCGCGCCGCCAGCGGGCCGTGCGCCGCTTCGAGCGCGAGGGCGAGGGCGTCGTAGTACAGGGCGGCGTCGTCGAGGCAGGCGTCGAACGCGGCGCGAGCCTGCAGGGGGGGAGGCGAGGTGAGAGTCGGCCCAGCGCGCGCGTCGCGCGGTGGTCGAGGCGAGAGACGCGCCTGGCCGCCCTCGACACCCTCTCCCTCCCGTCCGCCTCCGTACCTGGTCCCCGCCACTGCCGGCGCGTCCCGCCTTGGCCGCCGCCCTGCGCGCCCCCACCTCGGCCCTCCACCCGTCGCGCCAGGCGGCCGCCGCGGCCGCGTCCGCCTCGGGGCGGCCCGGGGCCAGCACGATGCTGGCCGCCGCGGCGCGCTGCAGCGTGGCGCGCGCGGTGGCGGCCGCGGGGTGGAGCGCGCCGTGCGCCCGCGCGGACGAGCGCGCGGCCGATGCCGCGTCATCGGCCATGGACGCGAGCGCGTCACTCACAAGCGGCGGGGTTGGCGGGCGCGCATCGTGTGCGACGCGGTGTGGAGGGGCGTTCGCGCGGGCGACGCCGTCCACACTGCTGGGCGCCCCGCCCGCCCGCGTCCCGCTCGCCGGGCCGCCGCGCGCCGGGGCTCGCACCGGCCGCGCGCCGCCCGCAGCGCGCCGCGCCGCCCCGCCGCGGGCGCCGCGCCGCGCCAACGGACGCCGCCCGGCGCCGCCCGAGCCGGCCGGCGGTCGCATCCACGACCGCTCGGGCCGCACAGGGCCCCGCATCTGGCCGCCGCGCGCCGTTTGCCCGCACGGGCCGCCAGCGCGCCGCCTCCGCAATGGACCTCGACGCCTGGATCGCCACCCTGCGCTCCTGCGAGCCCCTGCCCGAAGCCGCCGTCAAATCGCTGTGTGGGGCGGCGGTGGAGCTGCTGGTGGAGGAACCAAACGTTGTCGCGGTCGACGCGCCAGTCACCATTTGTGAGTGCAGGGGCGATGGAGGGGGTGGGAGGGAGGGTGCGGTGGTCGCTGCCGGGCGGCGGGAGGGCGGCCGGCGGCGCGGCGGTCGAGAGCGCGTCCCGACGCCGACCCCCCGAAAACCCTCGCTCTCCTCTTCAGGCGGCGACATCCACGGCCAGTTTCACGACCTCATGGAGCTCTTCGCCACCGGCGACGACGCCCCCCGCACGGCCTACCTCTTCCTGGGCGATTTCGTCGACCGCGGCTTTTATTCGGTCGAAACGTTTTTGTTGCTCCTCGCCCTCAAGGTGCGCTTCCCCGACCGGGTGACGCTCGTGCGGGGCAACCATGAGTCGAGGCAGATCACGCAGGTGTACGGCTTCTATGATGAATGCGTGCGCAAGTAAGAAAGAGGGAGAGAGAGGGGGGCAGGGCCCGCGCGCGCGCCGCCGCCTCGACCCCACCCACCGCCTCCCCTCCCGCGCAGGTACGGCTCCGCCTCGGTCTGGCGCCTGTGTACCGACGTCTTCGACTACACCCCCCTCGCCGCGCTCGTGGGCGGCTCCGTCTTCTGCGTGCACGGCGGCCTCTCCCCCGGCGTCCCGACGCTCGACGCCGCGCGCGCGCTCGACCGCAAGCAGGAAGTGCCGCACGAGGGGCCCATGTGCGACCTGCTCTGGTCCGACCCCGAGGACGTGGCCGGGTGGGGGCTGTCCCCGCGCGGCGCGGGGTACGTGTTCGGGGGCGACGTCGCCGCCGCGTTTTGCGGCGCCAATGGCGTCACCCGCGTCGCGCGCGCGCACCAGCTCGTCATGGAGGGGTACCGGTGGATGTTTGGGGGGCGCCTCGTCACCGTGTGGTCGGCGCCCAACTACTGCTACCGGTGCGGGGGGGCGGCGCAGGGAGGGGCGGGGGGGGTGGCGAGGGGCGACCCCGCGGCCGCCGCGCCGCGCCCACACACCACCCCACCCCCCGCAGCTGCGGCAACGTGGCCGCGATCATGGAGCTGGACGGCGCCCTGGCCCCGACGTTCAAAGTGTTTGACGCGGCGCCCTCAGGGGAAGGCCGCGGCGCGCCCGCCAAAAAGCCGGCCCCCGACTACTTTCTGTGACGGAGGGGGGGGGGGGGGGCGGCGTGCTCTGGTTTGTGTTTGGGGAGAGGCGAGTCCTGCAACGCGCGCCCGGCGAGGGTCGACACCGCGGCCCGCACCCCCCGCGCGCCGTCGTCACCCGCCGCCGCTCGTCTTCTTCCCTTCCTCCTGGTGCGAGTGCGAGTTGGGCGAGTGGTCGTCGGGGACCGAGTATTCAGAGCCGGGGAAGGCGGTGCCGTCGACGCCCGTCGTGCGCGCGGCGACAGCGGCCGCCTTGAGCGCGGCCTTGCGCGCTTCCGCCGCTGCGGCCGCCGCTTTCGGGTCTTTTGCCCAGGCCACGGGCGCGGTGGCGGCGGCGAGCAGGACGGCCGCGGTGGCGAGGGCCGCGCTGGAGGGGGTCGGGGGTTGAGTCAGCGCGCGGCGTTTGCTGGGGGCAGCGCCATTTCCGGCCGCCACTCCGCTGCCGCCACAACATGCAGCGATGATGGCGCCCATCGCGGAGGGGCTGCAGCGCAGCAACGGCCACCCCAAAAAAAAACTCGCACCGGCGCGTCGCCGCCGGGGCGGCGGGAGGCGGGCGGGCGGCGCCGGTCGCCGCCTGGGGGGGCAGGCAGGAGATGCGCGTGGTACGCATGCGGGCAGGCCGGGCCGGAGGGCGCAGCTGCGGGCAGAGAGTGGCGCAGCGCCGCAGTCTCGCCCACGATGAGCGACGACGGCGCCTCCCCGCCCGCCAAGCGCGCCCGCGCCGACGACGGCGACGGCGTCCCTGCCGCGGCTGCCACCGCGGCGCTCGACCGCCTCGCCTCCAAACTGCCAACGCGCCCCGCCAAGGCGGCGCCCCTGCTGGCGCGCCTGGTGCGGGAGAGCGGCGCCAGCGCCCTGGACCCGGACGCCGTGGCGGGGTGCCTGCTGGCCCTCGCCGGCGGCACGGCCGCGCCGCTCGGCGCCGGGGCAGACGCGGCGACCGCCAAAGAGGTCGGCAGGCTGTTTTCGGGTGTCAAAGACGCAGGGATCGCCGTCGGGGCGGCGGTAGGAGTGTTGGGCGAGGCCGCGGCGCACCGGTCCCGTTTCTCCACCGACGACTCGTTCGAGCTGGCGGCCGCCGTCCGCGCGTGGAAGGCCGACGTTGCCGGCCTCCCCACGGGTGCCGACCGGCTGACCGACGTCGAGTGCGAGGCCGCGTCCGGCCGGCTGGCCGCCGCGGCCACCGCCGCGCCACGCGGCGCGCGTGCTGCGCTTGACGCCGCCGGCGCCTTTGGCGCCCGCCAAACGGTCGCCTTGCGCGCCCTGGGCCTGATCGACGCCATAGCCTGGCTCTCAGGGCGCGCGGGGCGGCCTGGGGCGCCGTGGGCGGCGCCGTCCGCCGACGCCGCGCTCGCCGCCGCCACCGCCGCGGCCGCCTCGCTCCCACCATCCTTGGCCTCCCGCGTCGCCGCCCTCGCCCGCGACGCCACCGCCGCCAAGCGCGCGCGCGGCGGCGGCCGGCCGGCCGCGGGCGGCGGCGCGACCACTTTTGAGAAAGACGCCGCGCGCTGGGCGGGCGCGTCCGTCTCCGCCAAGGGCAGTGTGGGCGCGCTGGGGGACGGCAAAGGGTTTCAGGTGCTCGGGGGCGGTTGATTTGTGCTGTGTGAGGAGCCGGGAGCCACGAGCGCAGACCGCCCGCCTCGCCGCCAAGCGCCGCCTGCCCGTATCGCCGCCCGCGGTTGCGGCTGTCTCCGTATTTGCACACATACCGGCCGCACTATTTGCGGTGGGGCAGCGCACACGCCGCCGGCACGCGCCCGTGCCGCGCGCGCCGCCGCCGCCGCCACCCGCCCGCCCACTTGATCGGCGCGCCACGCCCGGCGCCCTACCCCACCCCCCACACCGGCGCCCCTACGGCGTCACGCAGTAGCACAGCGCCCCCAGGTTGGCGACGGGCGCGCCGATCAATGGACCCGCCGCGGTGGGCACCACCTTCCACACCGGCGTCTCGCACAGCGTCGCCGGGTTCACGTAGTTCGGCTGCGTCGGCTGCCAAAAGTTGGGCGGGCGTCCGTAGTAGGCCTGGTAGTCGTCCGCGCCCGTCGCGCCGCCGCCGGCCAAATTTGTGTATTTGCCGTTGACGCAGTAGTAGGTCCCCGCAACGCCCGGATAAGGGCCCCACTGTTGACCGGGTAAGGACGACGTGGACCCGCCGGCCGCGGACGGGCACGTCGTCTGCGACCACGGGCCGACGGGGACGGGCGGGAACGCAAACTGGCCCTGGTTTTCGACGGGCTGCCCCGTCGCCGTCGCGATGAATTGCTGCTTCTTCGCGATCTGGGCCGTGTTGACGCCCGCCTGCCCGAGCGCGTAGTACAGGCCGTCCTGGCACGAGGCGAGCGCGATGGCGCAGGGGTCGCACTTTTTGTTGCGCCGCGCGCAGAGCGTCGAGCAGGTGGGCGCGGTGCCGAGCGACTCCGCGATGGTGGCCTGCGGGTTGCACGCGGACGCAAAGGCCGAGTCGGTGAGGGCAGGGTCGACAAAGAGCCACTCGCCATAGGTGGTCACGGGGTTCGTCGTGCCGACGACGGTCGTCCCCGTTTTGAAGGCGGTGATCGTCCGGGGCAGGCAGTCGGACTGGTTGAAATCGTCCACGTTGACCGCGTTGTTGGCGTTGACGGGGGTGGCGCCGGGTAACGGGGAAAAGTATTCGTTGACCTGGGGACGAAGGGGCGGCCGCGCGTCGGCGCGACGCGGCGGCCCTTGCCGCCGATCTGCACGCCCTCCCCACGCCCTCCCCCTCCTCCATTTCACCTCCAGGTTGAAATTGTAGAGGGTGAAGACGGCGTTGAGCGTCAATGCCTCGGTCTGCGCAACGGCGCCCGCCGCGACCGCGGGGCATGCGCCCACCGCGCTGCACGCGGCCGGATCTTTGGCCGACACCGCTTGCAGCTTTGTTTTGACGAGGCGGGCCGCGGTCGCGTCGTTTTGGAGGACGGTCACTTTTTCCGCGACGCCCGGAAACGCAGCGCGCGCGGCGGCCTTGTCGGCGGACGCGACGGCGGCGACGGCGTCGATCTTGGTCAGGAAGCCGTCGACGAGCGAGGTGTTGGTGGCGGGGTCGACCTGGGGGGGGGAGGGGGGGCACACGTCGCCCGCCGCCCGCCGCCGCCGGCGCCCGCGCGCCCGCTCCCGACGCACGCCACACGCACTGTCCGCGCAGCCCTTCTCGCGCCCCCCGCACCTTGAGAAAGTCGACCGCCAGGCAGCCGGTCGCGAGCGCGAGCAGCGCGAGCACGGTCGCGGCGGTGGTGGGCGGCGCCATCGTTGCGGCCGGGGTCCGAGTCTGGGTGCGTGCGGGGTGGGTGCAGGGTCGCGGCGGGCGCCGCGCGGCCCACCCAAAACACGCCCGCGCGCGCGAGCGCGATTGGCACGACGGCCGCCGCCGCCCTCCCGAGCCTCACCACGAGCGCCGGGCGGGTGGGGCGCGCGCGGGCGGTGCTTCGAATGGGTGCCGAGTGCGGTGGGGCGCGGCGGGGGCGCGACAGTGCGCCGCGCCGCCATCGCATTCAACGGCGCGGCGCGCCAGCCGCCCCGCGCCCGATTCGGCCCCTCGATCGCTCGACCCCTGCCGACCGCCATCGCCGCGGCATGGTGTCGTTATTTTGTGGCGGCGGCGACGGCGGCGGGCTCCGGACGCCGGCGGCGCCGGGGAGTGGCGCGGCGACCGTCGCCGAGCGAAAACAAAAAGCACACACACCGCTCCTCCAACCCCTCCCACCATGTCCGAATCAGACGGCGACCCCAGCCCCGCCCCAGAGCCGCCCCACGCCGCGCCGACGCCGGGCGGCGGCAAGCGGCTGACCGTCGCGTCGCTCTTCTCCGGCGCGGGCGGCCTCGACCTCGGCTTTCACGAGGCGGGGCATAAGATCGTGTTGCAATGCGAGAGCGACCCGGGGGCGCAGCAGGTGAGAGAGGGTGGTGGGCGGCGGGTTGCGGGGCGGGGGGCGCACGCGGGGGCGGCGCCGCGCGCGCTGGCGGCGTCGCCGGCCGGCGCTCCGACTCGAGGAACGTGTATTCTATGCATGCGACCCCATCCACGGCGAGACCTGGGTCGCCGCGCCGCTCATCCGCCCGCCGCGCCCGCCGCGGCGCGCGGGCGGCGGATTCGGCTGCCCGCAGCGCGCCGCCCGCCGCGCGCTGCGGCCCTCATTGGGGCCCGGAGGATGGCCTTAAAATCGGCGCTGCCCGGCGCGGTCGCCCGCGCATCGCACGAGCGCGCCCGGGGCCGCTGACCCAGCCGCCGCGGTCCCACCCGCCGCGCCGACCAATGCCCGCCGACGCGTCACCCCCCTCCCTCTCCAGGTCCTCAACGCCCACTTCCCCGGCATCCACATGGCGCCCGACATCCGGTTCCTGACCCGCCTGCCCGACGTGCGCGGTGGTGTTGGGCGCGGGGCAGGGAGGGCCGGCGCGGGCCGCGCGCGCGGCGCCGCCGACCCCCTCTCGCCTCCCTCTCCCGTCAGGGCGTCGACTGCGTCATCGCCGGCTTCCCCTGCATCGACGTCTCCCGCGCGGGCCTGCGCGCGGGGCTGGACGGCCGGTCGTCGGGCTTGGTGAGGGTCGTGGGTGGATTGTTTGGGGAAAGGGAGGCACATATCAGTGGCATTCTTTTCTGACCTTTCCCTCCCGCCCCAACACCCTCCCCCCAGGTGAAGCACGTTTTCCGCCTGCTGGAGGGCGCTCTCGCCGCGGGGCGGGGCGTCGAGTGGGTGCTGCTGGAAAACGTGGAGGCGCTCCTCGACCGCGGCCGCGCGCCGCCGGCCGAGCGCGGCGGCGGCGCCGCGCGCCCGCGCGGGCGCTCAAACCCCGACGCCCCTCCTCCCGGCATCGCCGAGCTGGCGGCGAGGTTTGAGGCCCTGGGATACCAATCGTGGGCGCACCGCGTCGTCAACGCGGCGGGTGAGGGAGAGGGAGAGAGGGGGAGAGGAGAGAGAGGGGTGGCGAGCGCGCGCGCGCGCGCGACCCGCCGCGCTTGACCTCCCTCTCCTCTTCTCTCCCCAGCCTTTGGCCTGCCCCACCGCCGCCGCCGCGTGTTCATGCTCGCCTCCCTGCACGGCGACGCGCGCGACGTCCTCCTCGCGCCCGGCCGCGAGCCCTGCCGCGGCGGCTGCGCGCGCGCGCTCGGCGGGCCCTGCCTCCGCTGCGCGCGCCCCGGCGTGGGCGGCGCCGCTCTCTCGGTCGCCGTCGACCTGGGCAACGCGCAGTCGCAGCCGGGGGTCGGGGTCGTGCCCACGCTCAAAACGACAAACGTGTCGATCGGGCTCCTGCTGGCCGACGGCCGCGCGGGCAAACTCCCCGTGCCCGGCGCTGAGGCCCTGCAGGGGCTCCCCGCGGGCTGGACCGCGCCCGCGTGGCCGCCGGCCGGCCCCGGCGGGGGTGGTGGGAGCGCGCGGGAGCGGCCGCGCGGGACGGGCGGCGACGACGCCGCCGCCGCCAAGTACGCGCGCTGGGCCCTCGTCGGCAACGCGGTCGCCCGCCCCGTCGCCCGCTGGCTGGGCGACGCGCTGCGGTGCCCCGCGGCGCACAAATTTTTCGTGGGGGCGGCCGACCGGCCGCTGAGCGTGGCCGGGGTGCTGGACGGGCCGCCAGGGCCGGCCGAAGGGTCGGTCGCCGCCCTCCTGGCCCCGACCGACGGCGGCGACGGCGGCGACTGGTTTTTGTACGAGGCGGCGACGGGCGTGGGGGCCGGGCGGGGCGGGCGGCGGGCGGCGGCGGGGGTGGTGGCGGCGGCGGCCGCCGCCGCCGCGAGCGAGTCCGACAGCGACGACGCGGCGCCCGACCAACAACAAACGCCTCCTCGCACTTCGTACCCCATGCCCGGCGCAACCGTCGCCGAGTTTCAGGCCGCCGCGCTCACGCCCGAAGGCCGCGCGCGCCTCGCCCCCGCGCGCGCCGACCGCGGCCCCTCCGCCCGCCCCCGCCCCGGCCCCGCGACCGCCTGGCCCCGCGTCGCCTGGTATGTGGCCGGTCTGGGGCGGCACGCGTCCGCGGCGTCGGACGCGCCCGCGCTCGCGCGGCTCGTCCCGCTGCACGAATTTTTTGCGCACACGGCCCTGGACCCCCTCCCCCCCGGCGCCCTGCTCACCTACACCGCGCGCATGCGGGAGCAGGGGTGGAACGTGACGCCCGTGCTGGAGGTGGCGGCCGCGTGCGGCGTGCGCGTGCCCGACGGCGTCGCCGCGGCAGACGTCGAGGCGAGGCGCCTCCCCGGCCCGCGCCGCCCTGACGCTGTCGGCGACGTCGTGTGGGCGCGCACAGCGCCGGCTCCGGGCGCGCGCCGGGGCGAGGGGGGGGGTGGGGACTGGTGGCCGGCCGAGGCGCTCGACCCGTGGCGAATGCCGGCGGGGCGCACGATTCCGCCCGGCGTGGCGGCCATGCTGTCCGACGAAGACGCGGCTCTTTCCCTGCCGGGGCGCGCGCCGGCTCGCGCGGCGCCCCCCCCCCAGCCGACCTACGCTGCCGGCCCCGGCCTGCCGCCGCCACCGCCGCCGTCGGCGTCTGGCGAGCGGCGCGTGCTCGTCGTCTTCGTCTCCGGCGGCGCCCGCACCAAGCAGCCGCGGTGGGCGCGCCCGTGCGAGCTGGCGCCGTGGGGCGCGCGGCGGGTCGACGCCTCTGCCCCCGCCCCTGGCGACGCCGCCGCGCACGCACGCGCGGCGGCCGAGGCGGACGCGACCATGGAGGCCAAAGCCGGGCTTGCGGCGGGCGGGGGCGGGGCGGGAGGGGTCGCCGCGGCCGCCGCGTCAGCCGCCGGCGCGCGCGCGTTTGCCGCGCGGTCGGCCGCCCGCTGCGAACGCTGCGCCGCCTGCCGGGGCGCGACCGGGCGTGACCGCCGCTGCTTGGTTGCCCGCGTGGCAGCGGGCGCTGAAGCCGGCCATTTCGGGGCCCAGCTGGCGGCCCTTGGTGACGGCGCGGTCGGCGCGCGGGTCAAGTCCTGGTGGCCCCTCGACGCCGCCTGGTACGCCGCCACCATCGTCGCGTTCGACCCCATTCGCCAGGCGCACACGATCGCGTACGACGACGGCGACGTCGAGACGGCGGCGCTGTGGGCGCCGATCCAGGTGTTGAAGGCGGCCACGAACCCCCTGGCCTGGCCCGCGAACGCGGCCGTCATTGCGGAGGTGGAGGCGAGGGGGACGCGGCGGGGGGGGAGCGTGGCAGCGGCGGCGGGGGCGGCGGTGCTGGCGCGCGAGCGCGCGGAGGCGGCGGCGGCGGGCGCGGGCGGGAGCGGGTCGGGCGGCGCCTCCGCGACCGGCGAGCCCGTGCGGGCACCGCCGCCTCCACAGCTGGCACTTCCCGAGCCCGAGCCCGACACGGACGACGAGGCGCCGCCCGAAGCCGCGGCCCACTGCGCCGCGCTCGCGGGCGCCTCCTCCCGCTCCCGCCCCGGCGCCCGCTGCCCCGCGTGCGCCGCGCACCACCGCGGGTGCGGCACCGCGCGCGCGGCGCGCGGGTGCGAGCGGCGTGGGGGTGGAGGGCGCGCCGCGCCGCCGCGGTCAGCCGGCGGCGACTCGGGCGACGACGACGCCGCCGGGGACGCGGGCGACGTGGGCGAGGCCGTCTTGCGGACGATCCCGCTGCGCAGCGGGCGCCTGGCGACGCGGTGGTCGACCAAGGTCGAGGCGGGCGAGGCGGCGGACGCTGGGCCGTCTGCGCCGCCGCCCCCGCGCCAGCCGCCCGCCACCCCTCCCCGTGCCACCACCAAGCGGTGCGCGTCGTGCGCCGCGTCAAAAAAGGGGCACTGCGGCACGGCCGACTCTTTTGGCGGGTGCGAGCGCGGCGTGCGTGCGCCGCGCGGGACGCGCGCGGCGCTGTCCCCGTCGGCCGCCGCCACCGCGGCCGGTCCCGACAACGTATTTGCGCACAACCTGGTGGGCGCGCTCGACGCGGGGCTCGCGATGGGCGCGGCGCGCCTGGAAACGCTGCGCACGGCGGCGGCGCCCGAGGCCAAGCGCGCGCGCGCGGCGGGGGCGGGCACCGCGGCCGGCGACCGTTCGGCCGACGGCGCGTCTGACACGGTGGTGGCGGTGGCGGAGGAGTGAATAGGTGGTAGAAGCGCGGCCGCGCGCGCTGTGCGCGCGCGCGGCGACGGACGCGCTCCGCCACCGCGCGCGCGAACCGGGCCGGCGCAGCACTCCATAACGGGGCGGTGGCGCGAGAGGAAATAGAATAAAGGCCTGCACCGTGCCGAGAGCCGACACAACACACGGCGCACGCGCCCCCGCGCCCCCTTCCACCTCTCTCTCTTCATCTTGCCTCACCACGGCAAGCCCGTCAGCAGCCCGGCCACTGAAAGGCCGTCCCCGGCGCCCAGGGGTAGGGGCAGGAGCAGGTCGAGGCTGCCGTCGCCGGACGAGAGTCGCGGCCGCGAGCGCGGCAGCGGCAGCGCAAGCGGCAGCGCCAGCGCCAGCGCCAGCGGCAGCGGTAGCTCCTCTGCCCGCACCTGCCGCCGCGCCCGGCGGACGGGCGGCGACGCGGGCCCCGGGCTGCCGGCCGACGGCGGGCGCCGCTGGCGGCGCTCGCCGCGTGGCCGCGGCGCGGGCGCCGCGACCGGCGCCGCCTCGCCCGCCGCCCACCCGGCCCCCACCGCGGTCGACAGCGCGGCCCGCACCTGGGACGGCGGCGGCCGCAGCACGCCCTTGGACGCGACGAGGGGGGGCGCGGGCGGGCGCGGCGCTGCGACGCGCTTGCGCCGCGCGTCGCGCGCGCGCGCGCGCGCGGCCGGCCGAGGCGCGGCGCGAGCCGGGGCGGATGGCGGCGGTGGGGCCGGGCCCAGGCCGTGCAGCGGCGACGGCGGCAGCGGCTGGGGGTGCGCACACGGGCGTCCCGCCCCGGAAAAGGGCGTGCCTCCCCGCGCGGCGCGCGGGCGCGCCGCGCCCCGCCCCCGAATTGGGGCCGGCGCCGCGCCCTGCGGACGCACCCACGCATCATCAACATCCATGGCGGAGGATGGGGGGGGCGGGAGGGCGGGGAGGGCGGGGAGGGCAGGGCGCCCGCGCGCGCACGCGGACGGGTCCGGGACCGCCGCCCCGACCCCAGGCCGCGCGGCGCGCGCGCAGGTCGGCGCGGGAGGGGGCGTAGGACGCGACGAGGCGGTCAAAGGCGCGAGCGGGCGCGGGGCGGGGCGGTGGCGGTCGGCCCGCGTGCGCCCCTTTTGGGCGCGGCCGCCCGCGGCGAGCGCCAGACTCGGGCCCAGCGCCCCGATGCGGGCGCTGCACCCGCCACCCCCCCGCGCGCGCCTCCCGCCCCCCGGCCGCCGCCCCCTCCTCCCTCGCGCTGCGCCGCCCGGCTGGGACGGCGTCGCCGTCGTCGTCGTCGACCACGGCTCCAAGCGGGCGGCGGCCAACGACGCGCTGACGCACTTTGCGGAGATGTACAGGTGTGGGGTGGAGGGTGGCGGGGAGGGAGGAGGGAAGAGTGCGCAATGGGGCGGCGCGACCGGCGGCGCCGCCCTCACCCCCCGCCTCCTTCCCAGGGCCGCATCTGGGCGCCCCGTCGTGGAAGTGGCTCACATGGAGCTCGCCAGGTGGGGCGGGCGAGGGGAGGAGGGGTCGGGAGGGGCCGACGGGCCTCTGCGCGACCCCGACCCCCTCCTCTCTCTCTTCAGCCCCACCATTTCCGACGCCGTCGCCGCCTGCAAGGCCGCCGGCGCGTCGCGCGTCGTGCTGGCGCCCTACTTTCTGTCTCGGGGGAGGCACATCGACACGGACGTGCCCACGCTCGCGGCCGCCGCGGCGGCCGAGCACGGCCTCCCCGTCTCCGTCGCCGCGCCGCTCGGGGGCGACCCCGGCCTCGCAGCCCTGGTGGAGCGGCGCGTGGTCGAGGCCGAGGAGGCGTGGCGCGGACGGGAGGAGGAGGGAGAGGGCTGGGCGTGAACAATTGTGTGATTCATTCGTGTCTCTTTCTCTTCCCGCCCACACCCCTCGTCTCGTGTTACACCGCGGGGCTCCCGCCTGGCGCGCGCACCCCGCGCCCCTAGCTCGCGCGACCAAAAAAACACGGGGCGACGCTGACAAGGACCTGGCACCGATGTCTCTCATCTCGTTTCTCCCTACCCTAGAGGTTGTCGAGCAGCCCCCCGCTCACGACGACAAAGTCGCCGTCGGCGAGGGCGGTGACCGCGGGCACGATGCGGTTGTTGACGTTGACGGGGGAAGCGTCGAGCGACGGCGGCGGGGTGGTGGCTGTGGCGATGGCGGCGCGGCGGTCGTCGCCCGCGCCGCGCTCGGCCGCCGCGACCGCCTCCGGCGCCCGCGCCGCCACCAACGCGCCTGCAGTCGTGCCGCGCGGCACCCGCGCGATGTCGCCGGGGGGCCAGACGAGGACGAAGAGGTCGCCCGAAGCGGCGGGGGTGGGGGGCACAGTCGTGCTGTCGCCCTTGCCCTCGCCGCTCTCGCCGCCCTCCTCGCCCCCTTCCACGTCCTTGGTCCAGGCCAGCATGGCGCGCAGCAGCCGAATCTTGTCGCCCATGGCCGCGGGGGTCGAGGGAGGAGGGGCGTCGGCGACGTCGGCGAGCGCAACCGCTTCCGCCTTGGCTTCCGCCGCCTCGTCCCGCGTCGCCAATGGTAAGACCACCACGGGCAGCAGCCGCCCGTACGCGTCCACCCGGTGCCAGCGTCCGTCCCGGCCGGCGCGAAACTCTTCCACTTTCGCCCTCAACCCCCCCCGCCCGGCCGCCGCCCACCCCGCGTCGCGCGCGGTGGTCAGCAGGGCGTCCACTTCGGCGCGGGAGGGGGGGCGGCCGGCCAGGTCGAGGCGCGGGGCGACGCGGACGGCGATCAGAGCGGAGGAAGCGTCGTCGCCCGCCCCCACTCCTCCCACCTCTGGCGCTTCGAGCACGGCGCCCAGCTGCAGCTTGCCGCCCGACACGCGGGCGACGGCGTCGCCGACGGCGAGCGCCGGGGCGGCGCCGACGCCGGGAAACGCGGCGACCGCGGCGACCGGGGTGGCAGACGCGCCGCCCTCGCCCCCTCCCCCCGCCTCTTTGTAGATCCAGTGCGCAGCTGCGCCCGTCTCGGCGGCGGCGTGCATCCCCCCCGTGCGCAGTTGCACCTCGAAGGGCGCGGTCGGCACGGGCGCGCCGCGGCGGCCGACGACCGCAGTGTGCAAGCTTTGATAGCCCGACGGCTTGGGCGCCAGGATGTAGTCATCGTCTTCGCCCGCGATGGGGCGCCAGAGGCGGCGCACGGAGGGCAGGATGCGGTAGCACGCGGCGACGGCGGCCGCAGTGGCAGACTTGCCCTCGCCGGCGCCCGCGGCCGCGCCGGCGGCCGGCGACACCACCACGCGCAGCGCGCGCGCGTCCAGGACGGCGGCGGGCGGCACGCCCTTGCGCGCGGCCTTGCGGGAGACGGACAGGCAAGATTTGAGGCGCCCCTGCACGCGCACCTCCAGCCCCGTCGCCTGCCCCTCGACCGCCACCTCGCGCAGCAGGGCGCCGGCCGCGGTCCACAGGTCGCCCAGCGCGGGGGGGGCGGAGCCCTGGGGTGGGGGGGAGCCGGCGTCGCGCGCGGCGGCGGCGGCGGCCGCCGCCGCGGCGCGCGCGCGCGCGCCCGCGCCGCGCCCGGGCGGGCGCTCGAACGTGGTCGCGTCAAAGGGCGGCACCGTGGCCAGCAGCGCCGCGCACTCGGGCGCGCCGTCGCCCAGGGCGGCGGCGGCCGGCGGCGGCGACGGCGCCCGCGCGCGCGGCCCCGGTGACGCCGCGTCGAGCTCGGCCCGCAGCGCCTCGTACTCGGCGGGGCGCGTCGCGGCAAACGCGAGGTCCTCCAGCTCGCCCTGGAGCGCAAAAAGGCCGAGGCGCCCCGCGAGCGGCGCCCACACGCGCAGCGTCTCGCGCGCCACCGCCCCCCGCTTCGCGGGCGGCAGCGCCCACAGCGTGCGCATGTTATGCAGCCGGTCGGCCAGCTTGATGACGAGGCAGAGGGGGTCGTCGATCGAGGCGACGACCATGGAGCGCGCGGCGGCCGCGTCGCCGTCGGGGGAGGCGGGGGCGTCGCCCACCGCGCCGCCGCCACTGCTCCCTGCGTCCCGCCGCCGCAGCAGTTGGTGCGCGCGTGACAGGCGGGACACGGCGGCGACGAGCGCGCCGACCGGGGCGCCAAACTCGGCCGCCAGGGCGGGCGCCGAGATCGGGGTGTCGTCGGGGACGTCGTGCAGCAGGGCTGCGGCCACCGCGTCGGCGGCGCGCGCGGATGATCTCGCACCGCCGTCGGCCAAGAGGGTTTCGACGATGGCCGCCGTCTCGACGCAGTGCGCGACGTACGGTTCGCCCGACCGCCGGGTCTGGCCCGCGTGCGCGGCGGCGGCGTAGGCCGCCGCCCGGCGCGCCAGGGGCGCGTTGAGCAGGGTGGAAGAGAGCACGTCCACCCCGTACAGCAACGACGCGGGCGGGGTCGGCGGCCGGCGCGGCGCGGCGGCCGCCGCGCGCACGCGCGCGGCCGCCGCCGCGCTCGCGCGCCGCTCCTGCCACGCGGACGCGGCGGCGGCGCCCGCGGTGGCGGTGAGGAGCAGGGTGCCCCAGTAGGTGAGCACGGCGGAGGGGCCGACGGCGTGAACAGCTGGAGAAGGAGAGGGACAGGAGGTGGGCGCGAGCTGTCTGTTGCTGCTGCCCTCTCTCTCTCTCTCTCTCTTCTCTCACCGCTGGCGGCCGCGCGCAGAGCCGCGAGGCTGACCGCGGTGCGGGAGACGGCGTCGGCGGCGACCTGGGGAGGGGGCGGGAAGGCGGGGTCGGGGCGCGCGCGGCGTGGGGACGTTGCGGGGGGCAGGCGGCGCGCGCGCCCGGCGCAGGTGAGCGACACATGGCGTGAACCGAACGCGCGCGGGCAGGGGCGCGCGCGGAGGCCGCGGCGCCCGCCCGCCCGCCACGACGTCGGCCCGGCAAGCCCCGCCCATCGGACGCGCCCGCCAACCCGCCTCCCACAGCCTTCCCGCGGCCCCGCCACGCCACCACTCACCATGGCGTGCGCCAGCCCGGCAACCGCCGGCGCGGGGCGCCGTCGCCCGCGGCGCCGCGCGCGGGTGGGCGCGCCGCCCAGCGGGCGGCCGCGCACGCCCGCGGCAGGGCGCTGCATGGTGGCGAGAAGGAAGGAGGTGTGTGTGCGGGCGGCGACAGGGGAGTGTGTGGGGAGGCGGGGCAGCGTTGCACGTTCACTCTCTCCTCCCGGCCAGCAGCACCCACCCTTCGCGCTCGTCCTCGATGGCGAGGCGGATGCCGGAAGACGCGTACGCGGCTATGAGTTCAGGCGCTTGCAAGGACAGCACCCCGCTCAGGCCGACCGGCGCGCCGGGCGCCGCCGCGGCGGCCAGCGTCGGTGCCAGGGCGGCCAGGGGGCCAGCCAGGATGTTGGCTACGACGATGGTGCATGTGCCGGCGACGGCCGCGAGCTCGGGCGGCGGCGGCGCGAAGGGGTCGGCTGGCACGAGGCACGCGCGCACGGTCACACCGTTGGCCGCCGCCGTCGCGTCCGTCGCGGTCACCGCCTGCTCCTCGACGTCGGTCGCCAGGACGGCCGGCGCGCCGAGGAGCGCGCCCGCGGCGGCGAGCACACCCGACCCGCACCCGAAATCGAGCAACGGCCCGCTCGCCACGCTCTCCCGCTCCCGCGCCAGCCACGCCAGGCACATGGCGGTCGTGGGGTGGGCGCCCGTGCCAAACGCGAGGCCCGGCGTGACCCGGACGACGAGGGAGCCGCGTCCGCGTGCGGCCGCTGGCACCGCCTCCCCGGTCGGCACCACCCACACGCCGTCGCCCGCGCACACGGGTTCAAAAGCGCCGCGCAGGGCGGCCTGCCACTCGGCGGCGTGCGCGGTCTCGAGCGACCAAGTTGCGTCAACGCCGGCCGCGGCGGCAGCGGCCGACGTCGCGGACTTGACCGCGGCCTCGCCGCCGGCGGCCGGGAAGACGGCCGTCACCCGGCAGCGCGGCCAGACGCGGGATGAGGTCGAGGGGGTGGCTTGGAGCGCGTCTTTGAATATCGGCGCCTCGTCCTCCCCGCCGCCCCTGTCTTCGTCAACGCTGACGGACAATGCCCCGCACTCGAAAAGGAGGGCGTCGGCGAGCGCCTCGGCGGCGGCGCCGGGCACGCCGGCCGCGGTTGCGCGGAGAGCGTCATCGGGGGAGGCCGCGGGGCGGGTCACGCGGCGGGCGGTGGGGTGAAAGGGGCCGCGGGATGGGCGGAGGCGCAGGAGGCGCGCCGCCCGCATGGCCAGAGAGTGGGGGCGGCTGGGAGCAGAGGGCCAGCGCCGGCGTGATGGCCGACGACAGTCTCCCCCCCCTTCCGCGCCCCTTCCCCGCCTCTCGGCCCGCCGCGCCTGGCCTTTGTGTATCGACAGTCGGCACTACAGCCCATCGCCCAGGTGCGCGCCAGGCCCCAAAATGACGAAAGCGGCCTCCTTTTTGATGCGGCCTGCCCTCGCCCGCCCGCGGCGTTCTGCCGCCGCGCCGCCCGCCACGGGCGGCCCTTTTAAACAAAGACGCAAGCGGCGGGCGGAGGGCGCCATCGACCCCGCGCGCGGCCGCACGGCTCCCCGCGCATGCCGCCCGGGCGCCGACCCACCGGCCTTCCCTCCCCCTTTTAGCATGCCCATCACATCCGCGATTATCGGGTGGCAAGGCGGCGTCGTCTGCGGCGTCCTGTCCGCCGGCCTGGTCGTCATGGGCTTCGACTGGGTCCCCCCGGATTTGGTCTTCGCTTTAATGTCGTCCGCCCTCATGGCCGCCCAAATTTTGCCCGCCAGAGCAGCCGCAGCAGGCTTCTCCAACACTGGCGTGTTGACCGTGATGGCCCTGTTTGTCGTCGCGGAAGGCGTGTCCCAAACGGGCGCGCTCGACGCCGCGTTCACCCTGGCCCTGGGGCGCGCCCCGTCCGCCGCGGTCGCGCAGGCGCGCCTCATGCTGCCCGTGCTGGTGGCCAGGTCCGGATGGGGAGAGTGAGGGGTGGGAGGTGAAAGGGCGGGCGGTCGAAGCGCGTGCGCGCTCGCGCCAACCCCGCACCCCCCCTCTTTTCTTCTCTTCTCAGCGCCTTCCTCAACAACACGCCCATCGTCGCCCTGCTCATCCCCCTCGTCCGCGGCTGGGCGCGGCGCAACGGGGTGCCGGCGAAGCAGCTGCTGATTCCGCTGAGGTAGGAGGAGGGGGGAGAGCGGAGGGACGCTGCCACCGCGCAGCGCGCTTCCGGCCGACCGCCCCCTCTCCCGCCTTTTAGCTTTGCGACCGTGTTTGGCGGCACAATCACAACGATCGGGACGTCGACCAACCTGGTGCGCGTGGGGTGGGGTGGGGTGGGCGGTGGTGGGGTGGGGTCCGCGCGCCCGCGCGGCCGGCCTCGCTCACTCTCCCCACCTCCTCCCTCCTTCAGGCCATCCTGGGGCTGCAACAAGAGAAGTTCAGAAAGAGCCAGAACCCCTTGGACTCCGCCTTCGGTGAGAAGAGAGGAGAGGAGAGGAGGGAGAGGCGCCCACCCCTCCGCGCGCTAGCCCCCCCCTCCCCCCCTCTTCCTCGTTAGGCATCTTCACCCTCACCCCGTACGGCATCCCGTACGCCCTGTGGGGCGCCGCCTACATCGTCCTCTTCTCGCACTGGCTGCTGCCGCGCTCGGATTCCGGCTCCGCGTCCACGTCCGACCTCGCTTCGGCCCTCGCCGTCCCGCCCCGGTCCCCCGCGATCGGCCGCTCCATCGGCGCCGTCCTGGGCGGGGGCGACGTGCGCGCGGCCGCGCTCGCGCGGGCGGGGCAGGTGACCCCCGCGCCGCCGCCCGGCGCCGCGCTTTTGGAAGGGGACGTCGTTTATGTGACGGGCCCCCTCGCCTCTGTCCGGCAAGCGGCAGCCGAAGCCGGCCTCGCCGTGGTCGACGACGGCTCGGAAGACGCCGCCCTGGACGCTCTTGGCGTCGGCGGGTCGCCGCGCGGCGGCGCGGTCGTCGTGGCGGGCGCCGACGTCGATGTCAGACCCGGCGCGGGTGGCGCCGACCTCCTGGAGGTGCGGGTCAAGAAGGACGCCCCTTTGATCGGCACCTCGATTAAAGGCGCGGGTTTTCGGGGCCGCTTTGGCGCGGCCGTCGTCGGCGTGCGCCGCGCCGCCACCCCCCTCTCCACCCGCTTTGGCGACGTCGTCCTCGCGCCCGGCGATGTCCTCGTCCTGGCGGTCGGACCCACCTTTGCGGGCGACGCGCCCGAGTTTCGGGCCAATTTCGACCGCGCGCGCAGCGTCGCCGACGCGACGGCGGCCGCCTTTTCCACCTCCCTCAGCATCCCGCCCCGATCCAAACTCGCGGGCAAGACCATTCAGCAGGCGGGGTTGCGGGGGGTGCAAGGGCTCTACCTGTTCGCCCTGGAGCGCGGCGGCAAGACCGTGGCGGCCGCGGGGTCGGACGCCGTCCTCCAAGAGGGCGACGGTGAGAGAGTGGAGAGTAAAGGGAGGTGTCGGAGTCGAGACACCACGCGTTCGACCCACCACGCCCCCCTCTCCTCCCCAGTCTTGTGGTTTGCGGGCGACCTCGACGCGGTCGCGTTTCTGCGCAAGATCCCCGGCCTCGCCCACACCGCCAACGGCCAAGTGTCCAAGCTGGGCGACGCGCCGGTGCACCGCCGCCTCGTGCAAGCGGCCGTCAGCGCGCACAGCCCCCTGTGCGGGCACACGCTGCGCGACGTCCGCTTCCGCCACCGCTACGGCGCCGCCGTGCTCGCCATCCACCGCTCGGGGGTACAGGTGGCGACCGACGTCGCGGAAGTGGCGCTGCGGGCCGGGTAAGAAGGGGGGGAGAGGGAGAAGGGGGGAGAGGGAGAAGGGTGTGGCGGCCGCGGCGGCGAGCGCCGCCCCGACTCAAACCCACCCCAACCTCCCTCCCCTCTCTCTTTAGCGACGTCCTCGTCCTCGAGGCCGGCCCCGCATTCGCGGCCGCCGCGTCCTCCCAGCGCGCGTTCGCCATCATCTCCGAGGTCCCCGGCGCGGCCCCCTTGAAAAAGTCGCGCATGTGGCTCGCGCTCGCCGCGGTTGGCGCCATGATCCTGTCCCAAATCCTGGCGGGCGCACTGGAAGGTAAAGGTCCGGGACGGGTGTCCAAATTCGCGGAAAAGGCCAACCTGTGGTACGTCGCGATGTTGGCGGCGGCGACCATGCTCGCGGGCCGCTGCCTGTCGATCGACCAAGCGCGTGCCTCGCTCGACTGGCAAATCTACATCTGCATCGGCTTCGCGTTTGGCATCTCGACGGCCATGGAGTCGACGGGGGTGGCCAAGGCGATTGCCGAGGTCGCCGCGGCGGGCGCGCGCGCGGTCGGCGGCCGCGTCGCCGCGCTGACCGGGGTGTTCCTCGTCACCTCGTTGCTGTCTGAGCTCTTGACTAACAATGCCGCGGGCGTGCTGATGTACCCTCTTGCGTCGACGCTGGCGTCGGAGCTCGGCATTGAGCAGCGCATGATGTCGATCTCCATCATGCTCGGCGCTTCCGCGGGATGGATCCTGCCCTGGTCGTACCAGTGCAATCTGATGGTGTTTTCGGGTAAGAAGGAGGAGAGGTGGGGGTGGGGTGGGTGTCGGCGTGGCCGCGCGCGCGCGCGCGCGCGCGCCGAGCCGACCCCGCCCTCTTTTCCCCTACTCCTCTCCTCAGCCGGCAACTACAACACCATGGACTTTGTCAAAATCGGCGTCCCCATGTACCCCTGGCTCGTCACCGGGGTCGCGGTCCTGTTTGCGTTTGAGAAACGGCTCTGGATCCCCAACGTGGTGGCGGCGATCGCCTTTATTCTGTCCCTGGCCCCCCCTCTGGTCGCCGCCCACCTGGCCAAGCGCAAGGCGGCGGCGGCGAAAAAAGAGGAGGCGGCAGTGCCGGCGGGGTGGGAGGTGGGCAAGGTGTGAAGGAGAGAGGGGGGGGGGGGGGGGGATGGGCGTGCGTGCTTGGGGCGTGGCGGCGTGGTTGAAGGCGTGGGCCAAGTGTGACGCACAGGAGGGGGCGGGAGGCGCGTCGAGAAGGGTCGCTTGTTTCTACACGTCGGCTGGGCCCGCCGCCGCGCCCGCCTCGACCACCCCGTCCCCCTCCTGCACCGCGCCAGCGTCCGCCATCGCCTCATCGTCACCTTCCACCCCGGCCTGGGCGGCGGCCTCGACCGGCTGGTCCGCGACCACGAGCGCGGCGAGCGCGGCCGCCGCGGCGCCCGCGTCCCCCACTTTCAGCGCAGCCAGCGCCCGCTTGACCGCTTCGTCCACCACCGCCGCCCGCGACGCGGCGATGGCGGCGGCCAGGGCGGCGTCCCGGGCGTCGGCGCCGGCGGCGGCCGCGAGGCCGGCCGCGCGTGCGAGCGCGACGCCGGCCAGCGACCCGGCCAGCATGCGCCGCCCGGCGCGCTGGCGGGACGACATTGATGCCCCAGCCGGGCGCGCGCGAGCGGCCGGCGGGCGCCGGCCGGCGGCGGCGCGGCGTGGGGCGGCGGGTGCGACCGCGTTGTCGCCGCCTGCCTCGTCCACCCCCCCACCCCCAGCCACTGCCGCCTGCAGCGCCTTGGCGACGACCGTCGCCGACGCCGCGTCGAGCTCCACCACCCGCCCCGCCAGCGCGGCCCGCGCGACGAGAGGCACCGCCTTGTATCCAAACGCAGCCGTCCACATCTTGAGGAGCGGCTTGGCGGCGGGCACCACGAGGCGGGTGACGCCCGCCGCCGCGAGCACGGCCTCCAAGGTCATCACCAGGCGCCGCGCGTGCCCCGCGCGCCGGTGCCCGTCCCGGGTGGCGAGAAAGGGGAGCTCGGCGAGGTCGGCGCCGCGCGCGCGCAGGGCAGCGGCGCAGAGCGGGACCGGGCCGTGGCGCAGGACGGCGACGAGGAAGCCGTCGTAGTCGTAGCCGTCTCCGACGGACGCCGCGGTGACGAGCTGCATCAAGTCTTCCCCGGATTCCGTGATCAGGGGCGCAAACGCGGCCCGGAAGAGTTTGCGCGCGTCGGCGACGGCGGCGACCGCGCCGCGGTCGGTCGCCGACGCGGACGCCAGTTGCAGGGTGTAGCCGCCAGGGATGGGGAGGCGGGTCGTGGTCAGGCGGTGTAGGTCGATGTGGATCTAGAAGAGGAGGGGGGAAGCGATCGGCGTGCGCGTCGGGTGACCCGACTCTCGTCGTTGCCGGGCCTCGGGCGCGCGCCGCCGCCCCTCACGGCCGACCACTGACCTTTTGGCATGCCTGAGGGAGGTAGGAGAAGGGAGGCAGGAGGGTCGGGATCGGGGTTCGGCGCCGCCCCCCTCCGCTTCCCCTCCTCTCTCTCACCTCGCCGCAAAACCAGGGCGCCTCGGCCACATCCTCCTCGGTCAGGGTGGCACCGATAGCCTTCTCTTCGCACTGGACGTGGGCCCCCCGGTCCTGCAAGAGGGACGGGCGGGGTCGTCGCGCGTTCCCGCCTCGGACCGCGCCAGCCCGCTTCGGACGCTCCTCCGAGCCTCACCACGCGCCCAACCTCCCTCCCCACACCTGGCAACACGCACACAGGACGACGGTGCGCGGGCCAAAGCCGCCCAGAGCGTAATCCGTCTTCCCGCAGTGCACGCACGGCTCCCCGTCCTCGCCCGTGGTGACGGTGGGGGGCGGGGGTGGGGTGGGGGTGAGGGTGGGGCGGCGGGGCATGGTGGGCGGGGTTTGGGGGGGTCGGAGAGTGAGAGAGAGACGGAAGAGACGCGGCGCCGACCCTCCCGCCACCATCCTTCCCCTTGTTTTTGGTGCTGTGAAACTCCGTTTCATGTGTTTTTGGAGCCGCGCCCACCGACCCGCCCCCATGCTCCCGCCCGCGCCTGGCGCGGGCGCGCGGGGTCGCGCGCCCGTGCCCCCGCCGCCGCCGCCCGGTTGCCCCCCGGCCCGCGCCCACCCCACCCCCACCCCCCCTCCGCAGCGCGCCCAGCGCGGCCCACAAAATAAATAGAACCAAATGGACGGGCGTCGGTCGGCGGGTGGCGCGCGCCGCGGCGGGCAGCGGCAAAGCGCGCCGCCACCGCGAGCGCGCCCGCCGCCCTGGCCTCGACAGCGCCGCCAGAGGGCTCCTCCTCGGCGGCCCCTCGTCTCCACCGCTTCAGTACGCCTCCCAGCAAGGGTGCGCCGACCGCTGCGTCTTGAGCGCCTTCCAGCAGGCCGAGTTGCATTTGAACCCGCCGCCGAAGCCGAGCTGCCACACGCGGTCGCCCTTCTTGACGCCCGCGGTGTGCTCGATGTTGGCCAGAATGTACCACGTGGACGCGGCCGACGTGTTGCCAAAGCGGAAGAGGGTGTCCTTGGACGGCTTGGCCAGCGCCTCGGTGAGGCCGAGCGCTTTCTCGAGCTCGTCGATGACGCCGCGGCCGCCGGTGTGGAGCAAAAAGTGCTCGAAAGCCTGCAGCGAGAGGAGAAAAGAGGGGCGGGGTCGATGCGGCCCCCCCACGCGCGCGCCGCGCTGCGCGCGCCAGCCCCTCCTCTTTCCTCCTCCCCTCTACTCCTACCTTTTTGAAGTCCGGCACGTACGACTTGTCGCGCGCGCACTTGATGAGCTCTCCCACCGGCAGGACGCGCGGCCCGAGCGCCGTGATGTTCTCTTTGAGCGCTTTGCCCGCGACCTCGACGACATTCTTCTTGAGGAAGACGCCCATCACGCCCTCGGCATCCTCCCCGTTGCCCATGCACCCAAACGCGGAATCTTCGCACCCCAGGTGGGTGCGCTCCGTGTCGGTGAGCACGTACTTGGCGCGGCGCGCGTCGCCCGCGCGGTTGGACATGAGGGCGGCGGCGCCCCCCAGGCGGAACAGGCAGTTGACGACGAGCATGGACCGGTCCTTGCCGATGTACCAGTTGTTGGTGATGTTTTCGTGGTTGACGACCAGGATGCGGCGGTTGGGCAGGGCCTAGAGAGTGGGAGAGAGGAGGAAATGGTGGGGTCGGAAACAAACAAAACAAAAAAAGTCACCTCTTTCTCGTCTCCTTCTCTCCATTTCTCATACCTTGAGCATGTGCTTGGCCATGTCGACGCAGACAAGCGACGATGAGCACCCCATGCCCGCCATCGAGTACGTCAGGACATCTTTGCGCATTTTAAACTTGTTGACAATCATGGCGGCCATCGACGGCGTCGGCGCGAAGCACGAGCACGACGTGATCACGACGTCGATGGACTGGGCGTCCATGCCCGTCTTGGCGAGCAGCTGCTCCACGACGTCGTACAGGACCATCTCGGTTTCGGACAGCGCGTCGGCGAGCGTCGTGCCCATCTGGGTGCCCGCCCGCATGGCGAGGACGCCGTCGGAGAGGCCGGTCTCGTCGCCCAGGCCGGACCGGTCCATGATGGCCTGGGAGAGAACCGGGGGAGGTGTGGGCGAGGGCGCGCAAGCGCGACGCCAACCCCCTTCCATCCTCCCTCCACCCCCTCCCCCACCTTCTGGAACTCGACGTTCTCCGGTGAGAACATCTTGCGCTCCGTCATGGCGTCCGTCACAAACTTGCGCGAGGTGCGCAGGCGGGCGGGCACGCGGAAGCACGCAAAGTCGACGAGGTAGGACGTTTTGGAGGGGAGGCCGGGGATGGCCAGGCCGAGCAGGGCGTGGGCGGCGTAGAGGGCGAAGAGGGTGCAGGCGGCCGCGGCGACGGCCTAGGGGGGCGAGAGGAGGGAGGGCGTTGGCGACCGCGGCGCACGCCCACCACCACCACCCTCTCACTTCTCTCTCTCCTCTCCTACCAGCTGCACCGACGACATGCTGGACAGGGCGTCGGCCATGGAGGCGACCGCGGGGGCGGCAGCGACGACCTGGGCCTAAGGAGGAGGAAAAAAGGCCAAGGGGTTGGCGAGCTCGGGGGGCGACCCCGTCAAACGCCCGCCCCGCCGCCATGAACGAGCACCAGACACGCCCACACGCGCTGGTGGGGGGCATCCGGGTGGCGGAGGCGGTCTCGACGGCGGTCGTGGCGACCATGGCGAAATTGGCTCAACGCGCGGTCCAATGCTGGCCCACCCGAGCGGCCACCGCGGCCGCGGTCAGGCCCGTCTGGCAAACATTGCTAATGGTGCGCCACGGCGGCGGATTTGAAGGCGGGAGGGCGCGCGGGCGTCACGCGGCCACCGCGCAATGGCGCGGCTGCGGTGCGCACGGGCTCCGCGGCGCCCGCAGGCACGCCGCCGCGGCCCAACCGCCGCCCAATACGCGAGAAAGTGGTCGGTGGCGCGGTCTAGGTGCCAAGCGCCATCCACCGCGCCGCGCAGCGCCCCGCCGCCCGCGCCGCGCATAGCGGTTGGCTGAAAGCCGCACCTTGTAAGCGGCCACCGCCGCCACGGCGAGCGCGACGCGAGCCAGAGACATGTCCATGAGTCTGGTGGGTAAATGGGGGGGGTGAGAAGTGCGGAGGAGGGCGCGGGGGAGGCGGTTGCGTGCGGTGGGCCATGCCGCATGCCGCGCAGGCGTGCTCGCGCGGCCGGCGAGGGCCGCACGCATAGTCGGCCGTAGGCAGCGCTCGTACCTAGCCCGGGGTTGAGGCTGGCTGGGAGGGTGGTGGTGGGGAGTGTGTGGCGGCGCAACAACAGAGTCGCATGCCTCTCTCTCCACACCACAACCTCTCCTCTCTATTCCTCACGCCCGTTGCCGCCCTCCGACCGCCGCCAGCTCGGCGCGCACCGCGTCCCCGCCGACGAGCGCCAGAGCGGTGGTGGCGGCCGCGGAGAGAGGGGTTGGCAGAGGGCCCGCCACAGCCCCGGGCGCGGCGGCGGCAGGCGCAGCAGCCAGACCGCAGACACCAACCACCACGCCCGCGCGCGCCAGCAGGGAGGCGAGCGACGCGTCAAGCGCCGCGAGCGCGGCGTCGAGCGCGCCGTCGCCCGAAGCAGCAGCGGGCGCGGGCGCGCCCAGCGCGGTCAGTGTGCTCACCACGGCGGGCAACAGCGCCGCCCGCTGGGCGCGCGCCGCCGTCAGGCGCGTGGCCGCCGCGTCGGCCGCCGCGCGCGCCGCGCGCGCGGCGCCGCCTGCGACCGCCGCCCGCCGCGACGCCGCCGCCGCGGCCGCTGCCCGCTCGCGCACACGGACAGCATCCTCGTCGGCGAGGGCGGTGGCGCGCGAGCGCAGGGCGGCCGCCGTGGACGCGACGCGCGCGTTGTAGGCGAAAAGCGACGCCACCGACGCGGATCCCGCCTCGAAAGCCGCCGCCGCGGCCTCGCCCGAGTCGACGCCCAGGGCTGCGGCGATGGAGGCCACGTCGGACGCGGCGCGGGAGAGCTTGGTCGCGGCTTCCGCGGCGGTCGTGGTCGCCACAGACCGTTTGGGACGGCCGCGCCCGCCCGACGAGGAAAAAGGACGGGCAGAGGAGGACACAGAAGAGGAGGACGCAGCGTCGGCCGTCGGCCGCCGGCCAGCCGCCGCCACCCCCTTGCGCGCTGCCGCCGCCCCCGCGTGCCGCGCCGCGCGCTCCGCCCTCAACGCCTCCACCCGCGCCGTGGCCGCCACCCACGCCTCGTCCGCGGCGGCGGTCGCGCGGTCGGCGCGGGCGGTGGTGTCGGCGGCCGCTTTGGCCGCCGCGTCGCGCGCGGCCAGCTCGGCGCCCGCCTCGCGCAGCACGGAGACAGACTGTTGGCGTGCGGCGTCGGCCGCGGCGGCGGCGGTGGATTCGCCGGAGGCCAGGACGCGCGTGGACGCCCGCAGGGCGTCGACGCGCGCGCGGCGCGCCGCGGCGCCCGCGCGCGCCGCGGCCGCCCGGCGCGCGACCCGGTCCAGCGCGTCCTCCAGGCGCGCGACTTCCGCCTCGGCCGCGGCCGAGGCCGCGGCCGCGAGCGCCGGCGAGGCCGCGGGGTCAGCCCGCGCGGCCGCCAACGCCGCCTCCCCAACCCCCAACTCCTGCAACAACCCGTCCCGTGTCGCGCGCGCCGCCTCCAGCGCCCGGTCAAATCCCCCCACTTCCCGCTCCAGGGCCGCGATGGTGGCCGCCAGCGCAGGCGACGTGAGCGCGGCCGCGCCGGCCGCCGCCTCCACCGCGGCCGCCGCGCGCAGGCTCGTGTTGGCGACGCGCAGCTTGGCAATGGAAGCGCTGCAGAGTGGAGGTGGCAGGCGTTGATGGAAGGTGGTGGCGGGGCGACAGTGCGCGCCTCCTCCCTCCTCCCCGTCTCCACTCACCGCTTGCGCCGCAGCACGTCGGGCGACAGGGTGGCCGACGACATGGCAAGCGGGCGCGGCCGCGGTCGCGGGGCGGCCCGCCGTTGCGGCGTGGTGTGCGGCGGGAGGCGAGCGGGCGCCGGCGGCAGACCGCGGCGTGCGGCTCGGCGGGGGGGCTGCCCGATGGACGCCAGGTGCGCCTGCCGCACCAAGACGGCTGCCTGCATCGCCCGGCGCCCAGAGAACGGGGGGAGCGCGCAATTGGGGGCGGGCGGGGTGGGCGGGCCGTCGACGCGCCCTCCTCTTGTCTTTTTCAGCCCCGCGCGCCCGCCCTCGCCCCCATCGTCGGTGCTCACGCCCACCCTGCCGCCTCCGTCCCCCACGCGGGGCGCGATGGCGAGCGCCGCCGCGCGGCGCGGCGCGCTGCGCCTGGACGCCAGCAACAAGCGGGCGGGGGCGGGATTTGTCGCCATGCTGGGCGACAGGCTGCAGCAGGTGTGAAAAGGAGGGGGTGGGGGTGGTGGGGGTTGGGCGTTTGGGAAAAAAAACAAAAACCACGACCCTCTCTCTTCCTCTCTCCTCAGAACGCGGGCCTCGCCGGCGCCGCCGCCGGCACGGCCGCCGCCGCCGCGATCCTTACCGCGCGGTCCGTTGCGGCCGCCGGCCCGCCCACGGGCGCGCTCGTCTCCTTTTATTTTTCGCCGCTCGCGGCCGCCGCCGCGATGCTCGCCCTCTGGACCCTGTGCGTCGCCTTTTTCGAGGCCGTCGGCATGCGCTACGACGCCTGCTTCTCCCTTGGCGACCGGACCGCGCTGCCGCGCGCGGCGCGGCTGGCGCGCGTGGCGGCGGGCGCGGGCGGCGTCGCGGTCGGCGGCGGCGCGCTGTTTGCCGCGGCGCTCGCGGCCGGGGCGGACGGCCTGGCGGCCGCGACGCCGCCGTTGGCCTACGCCCTTGTCCTCCTCTTGATCCTGGCCCCCACGCGCCGCATCCCCGCCCTCCCCGGGCGCCGCCTCTTCGCCGCGACCGCCGCGCGCGTCGCGCTCCCCCTCGCCGCCGTCTCCTGGGCCGACTTTTTGCTGGCCGACGTGGCGACGTCGGTGGCGGGGCCGCTGGCGGGCGCGGCGTCGGCGGTGTGCCACATGGGGACTGGACGCGTGTTGGCGCCGCCGCCCGCGCCGACCGCCGCGTGCGGCAAAGCCGCCCTCCCCGTCCTCGCGGCCGCCATGCTCCCCTTCGCCGCCCGCTTTGTGCAGTGCGTGCGCGTGTGGCGGGACACCGGGGCGGTAGGGCAGCTGGCCAACGCGTTGAAATATGCGACCGCGTTCCCTGCCATCGCCCTTGCGTCCCGGTGCGACCCCGCGTCGGGCATCGGCTCGTGCCGGGCCTACATCCTCTTCCAACTCGTCAACACCCTCTTCTCCTACTGGTGGGACGTGGAGCGCGACTGGGAGATTGCGTGGTGGACCGCGCCGCGGGCGGCGGGGGCCCTCCTTCCCTACCCGGAGCTTCGCTCGACCCCCGCCCTGCCGCGCTTCTACTACGCCTGGCTCCTGGCCTCCAACGCGGTCCTGCGCTGCGCGTGGGCGCACCGGCTGTCGCCCCGGCTCGCGGCACACTCTCTGGCCCCGCTCGCGGCCGGCGTCGCGGAGGCCGCCCGGCGCGCTCAATGGGTGCCGGTGCGGGTCGAGGTGGAACTGCGCAAGCTGGCCGCGGCGCGCGGGGAGGACCCGGGGCCGTGGTTGGCGGCGGGAGGGGATGGAGGGGTGGGGTGGGGGGTGGCGAGTCCGCGGGGCGTGGAGCGGGCGGGTGGGGAGGCGTGACATATGATGGTGGGCGTGGGCGTGAAACGAGAGAGGGGTGAATCTGTTGCGTGCCGGTCGGGGCCGGGGTCGGCGCGCGCGACGCGCGCAGCCCAGCCACTGCCGCCCGCCGCCCTTCTTCCACCTCTGGGCGACCGCCACGCGGCGAGCCCGCCCGCCCGGGCCGGGCCGCGGCGGCGCAGGCCGGTCCTCAGGCTCGCCGCCGCCGCCCCCCCCCCATCTTTCCTCCACTCCTCCATTCCGCGCTTCCTATCCCCCTAAAAATTCTCTTTGGGCAACCACGCTCATCGCGGCGGCTCCTTGGTCTAGTTGGTTAGGACGTCAGACTCTGAACGGAGTGCATCGCGGGGTCGAGGCGCGGAAAGAGGTCGGTGACATTTCTGTCACCACCTCCTCTCTCGCCTCGGCCGCGCGGTGTGCAGCGTAATGGCATCTGGAAACTCGAGTTCGATTCTCGGAGGAGCCAAGCCCCCCCGGCGGGGCTTTCCTTTTGCTTTTTTTTTCTTGTTTTTCTTGAAAAAGAAAAGGTCCGCCAAGCCCCCTCAGCCGCCCGGCGCCCCGTCTTGCAGTCTGTGCCGCCCCCGCCAGAGTGTCCTGAATTAAAACCACGCGCCGACACCTTTCCCCGTCACGCGGCGGCGTCCGCCGCCGCCCTGCGCGCCCCCCCGACGCGCGCCGCGCGCGCCGCGGCCGCTGGCGCCGCGACAAGTGACCCAACGACGATCCCGGTCGCCACCCCACCAACACAGGCCGCCGCCAGCCGAGCCGCTGCCGGGTGCCAGTCCACATCGGACGCGTGCACGGCGGCGCGCGCAAGGGCCGCCGCGCCGCCGTACGCGAGCACAACCAGCGACCCCCCCACCTGCACCCCGCGCAACCGCCGCGCGAGCCGCGCGTTGAGCGAGGCAGCCGCGGCGGCGCCCGCGGTTCGGGCGAGGGCCGCCGCCGCGACAACGCAGGTGGCGGCCAGCGCGGCGAGCTGCGCGGGCGAGTACGCGCACACGCACGTCGCTCCTTCGCCCGGCGGCCCGCCCGCGCACACGGCGAGGGCGCGGGCTAAGAAAGACCCCGGCGCCGCGGCCGGCGCGGCCCAGGCTAGCGCGGCCTGGGCGGCGACGGCAGGGGCGGCGGCGAGCGCGCCGACGGCGATGACCGGCGCCGCGGCCGACGCAGGGGCGGCGGGAGGGGCCGCGGCGCCCGTTTTCGTGGGGCTCACCGCCGACGCCCGCGGCCGCCTTGGCCCGCCCGCGAGCGGCGCGGCGAGCAAGGACGCAGCCCCTAGAGTGAGCATCGGCCAGCCGACGCCCAGCGCGAGCGTGGCGTGCAGCCTGCACCCTCCGCCGGCCGCCAGCCAGGCGACGGCGGCTGCCGGGAGGAGGGCGCGCGCGGGGGCGCCCAGGGCGAGCGGTTGAGCGGCCTGGAGGAAAAGGAGGGGTCGAGTGAAGGCGCCGCCACCGCCACCGCGTCTCAAACCACCCACGCTCTCTCTCTCTTCCGACCATAAACACCGCCCCATAGAGCGCGACCGCGGCGCGCGCCGGCCAGAGCGAGGAGAACGCGCGCTGGAAGCCGCGCCCGCCGCAGGGGGCGGAAAAAAGGGCTGCGGCCAGGCAGGCGAGCGTGAAAAAGGCTGGTGAGTGGAATGGGCGGGGTGGGGACGCGTGAGGAGTCGGCGGCCGTTGTTGGGGCGCGCGCGCCGCATGTCGCCGCGTGCCGCGGGCGCGCCGGGGTCTCTCGTGCCCTCTCTCCGGCCTCGTCCGAGCGCAGAGCCCCTTGCCACCGCACCAGACACGCCAAACGTGACCCAGTCCAGCACGGCGGCCGCGGGGGGCATTGAATCGCGTGGGCAGGCTGGGAACGGGCTCGCGCGAGCGAGCGCGCCTGCGCGGCGGCGGGGCGAGAGCCGCTGATGCGCCGGACGCGGGCGGCGGGTGTGGCGGGCGCGAGGGGGCCGCGCCCGCGACCGCTTCTCCACACAATGCGGGCGGCAGCGGCCGCCGTCCGCGCCGCTGCTTCGGCGGCGGCTGCCACGACCCCGGCCCGCGGCCCCGCCCGCTCGTTTCGCGTGCGCGACGTGAGTCGGCGTTGGCGCGCCCGATCGGCGCCGCGTGGCGGCCAGCCACGCCCTCCTCCCACCTCCGTTCCCTTCTCTCAGCTTTTCGTCGTCTCCCCCGAGCGCCGGGCCCGGCTGGCGGCCGACCTGCAAAAGGGCGGCTTCGACGACCTCGCCGGCGCGGCGACGCTGACGAAACCCTTTGCCGCCCGCGCCCTCGTCCCCGGCGCCGTCGCCTTGCCTCCTCTGCCTATCCGCGACGCCAACGACGGCGGCCGGGGCGGGGCGACGGATCTGGCGACCGCGCTCGCGGTCGCGCGCGCGGCGGCGGGGCACGACGCCGCCGCGCCCGCGTTGCTCCTTGTGGGCGCGCGGTCGTCGTCGGACGCGGCGCTGGACGGGTGGGCGGCGGCGTGGAGGGGAGGGGGTGGCGGCGAGCCCGGGCTCGCCGGGCCGACGCGCCGCGACAACGCCCGCGCGCCTCCGTCCCTCCCCCTCATCGACCTCACGCTGTACGACCGCGCCTCCCCGCTCCTCCTGGCCCTGCCCCTGGGCCGCCGCGCGCTGCTGGCCGGCGCGTCCCGCGCCGCGGCGCGCCGCGGCGCCGACGCCGCACTCGCCCACTTCGGCCCCGGCGACGCCCTGCGGTCCGCCCTGGGCCTGACCAACGCGCTGGCTGGCTATGCCGCGCTGGTGGACGGGCGTGGGGGGGTGAGGTGGCTGGGGGCGGGCGTGCCGACGGATGGGGAGGTCAGCGATTTGCTCGCCGCGGTCGCGTCCCTCGCGGTCGGCGGCCGGGGAAAGCGAGGATGAGGAGACAGTGCGACTGCAAACACCCGAATCAGAGAAACTCCCGGCTCGGCCCCGACCCCCCAAACCGCGCTTTGAGCGCCGCGGCCTCCTTGGCCGGGTCTGCTTTCCCCGCCTTGCGCTGCGCGCCCAGCGCCATGGCCTCGTCCCGGTTCCACGGCTTCCAGGGGTGGCCAGATGGGTCGGCGGTGGCCGAGGGCGCGCCGGGCGCCGCCGCCTTTTTTTCGTCCTTTGCGCGCTGCGCCGCGTGCTGCTCCATCAGGGACGCCGCCCGGTGCTCCCGCGTGTAGGCGTCGACAGCGGCCTGCACCGCCGACGGCGGCGGCGGTGGCGCGGGCCCGATAGTGGCTGGGCCGGTCGGCGCCGCGAGCCGCGCCGCGCGCGCCGCCGGCGTGTCGAGCCAGCCCGAGTCTTGCGGCGCGGCCGGCGCCCGCTGTGAGAACGACGTCACGTTGACCTGCTGCGCGGGGGCGCCGGGGCGGCGGTCGGGCGGCAGCTCGGTCATCCACGCGTCCCGCGCCGCCGGCCCGTGCGGCGGCGGGGGACTCTCCCCCGCGCCCTCCCCGCGCGCCACCCGCCAGGCCCTTTTCCTCGCCTCCCCCTCGGCAAATGCGGCAAAGTCGGCGGCGTCGGCCGCGGCCGCGCGCGAGGCGTCGAGCGCGGCGCGCGCGCCGGCGTCGGCAAGCGTCCGCGCCGCCGCCGCCGCGGCTTCGAACGCAGCCGCCGCGGCGGGGGCCGGGTTCTTGTCGGGGTGGGTGGCGAGGGCGAGGCGGCGGTGGGCGCGGCGGATGGCGGCGGGGGACGTGTCGGGGGCGACGCCGAGCACGGCGTACGCGTCCGGCGCCCGTCCATCCGCCGCCGCCGCCACGACGGCCGCCACGCGGGCCACCTCGGCCCGCTTGGCGTCGTCGCCGGGGCCGTCGCTGTCGTCCGAGCCGGGCGGCGGCGCGGGGCCGACTGCGCCGTCGTCATCGCTGTCGGCCGGCACAGCAGCCGCGGCCGCGGCCGCCAGCAGTTCGGGCGGGGGTGCGGCGGGCCCCATGACGACGGGCGCGGGCGGCGGGGCGGGGGAGGGGCCGGCAGAGGGCGGCGGCGCGTCGTCCGCCGCGACCAAGTCGCCCACCACCTCGAGCGCCGCGGGCGCCCCAGGCCGCCGCGCGTATGTGTCCGCCGCGGGCTTTGACGCGCCGGCAGCGAGCAGCAGTGCCGCCAGGGTCGCTCGCGCGCCCGGGTCGGGCACGCCGGCCACGTCGAGCGCGGTGCCGCCGTCGAACGCGGCCAGCAGGCCGCGCAGGGCGGTCGCCTCGCCCGGGAATGCGGCCAGGAACGTGGAGGCAGCGGCGCGCGCGGCGGCCGGGTCGCAGGCCGGCTCGGTGGGCGGCGGCGGCGGCGGCGGAGACCGCGACCGCGGCCGCGGAGACCGCCCCCGCTTCTTCTTCTCCTTTTTCTTCTCCTTCTTCTCCCTTTTGTCCTTGCTCTTTTTCTTGCGGTCGCGCGAGCGCGAGCGCGACCGCCGGCGCCCGCGGTCCCCCGACCGCGACCGCACGCGGCGGCGCGGCGGCGTGGGCGACCGGCGGCCGGCGGCGACGCCGGCCAGCGCGTCGTCCAGGGTGCCCATGGCGACGGGGCGCAGGGCCGCCGCCCGCGCGAGGAGTGTGGCGCTGCGGCTGCGCCGCCCCCGGTCACAGCGGCGCGCCCGCCGAGCGCCGCAGGCGCCTGCCGCGCCCTTTCCGCCCCGCCTGCCGTGGCGGCGGCATCGCCCGGCGCGGCCGGTGCGCGCGCTTTTGCAGCGCTGCCCCCAATCGGCGCCGTGCTGGCCTCGCCCGACCCGCCACCGCCGTCGGCGATGTCCACAAATGATGCCGTGGCCGTGGCGGCGAAGAAGAAGAAGAAAAGAGCCAAGAAAAAGGCGGCCGCCATCGCGGGCGCTGCGCCTCCCGCCGACAAAGCGGCTGCGGACGCCGCGTGGGCGGCGGGGCTGGAAGCGCTAACATCGTCTGATGATACCGATCTCTGGGTCAGGCTGGCGGGCTGCGGCGTCGGCGACGCGCGCGCGCGCAAGGTGAGAGAAGAGAAGGAGAGGAGGGCAGCGCCGCGCCGCCGGCCGCCCGCCCACCGCCCCATCCAATCCTTAGATCGCCGACCTCATCCCGCGGTGCCGGCACGCGACGGCGATCGACCTCTCCAACAACGGCGTGACCGACGCGGGCGCCGCCGCGCTGGCCGCCGCCCTGGCCGGCGCCGGCGCCCCGGACCTCATCGACCTGGACTTACGCGGCACACGCGTCACGGCGGCAGGCGCGGCCGCGCTCACGGGCGCGTCGCCCGCGCGGCGCGGGCTCGCGGTCCTGGTCGGCCCCGCGCGCGCGCGCGCGGCCGCCCCGGCCGGCGTCGCGTCGGGCGCCGACTCGGTCGGCGGCGACGCCGCGTCCGAGTTGCCGGCCGAGGCGGCGGCCTTGGCCGCTGCGGCCGCGGGCCCGCTGCCGCCGCCGCCGCCGCCCGGCGAGGCCGAGAGACTTTTGGCCGACGCCCGCAAAGCGCTCACCGCGCGCCCGCCCCGTCTCGCCGCAGCCGCCGCATCTTTGTGGGCGCTGGACGCGGCGCTGGGCGACGAGGCGGCGGCCGGCGGGCACGGGCCGGGCCGCCCGCCCGCGCGCGGGCGCCGCCTCGCCGCCCTGCCGCCCGCCGCCGCGGCCGCCGTCGAAAAGTCGCCCGCCACGCTGGCGCGCGCGCTGGATGCGGCGCCAGAGGCGGTGGCGGTGGTCGAGGGCGAGCCGCCGCGCACGCTCCCTTCGGGCCTCCCCCTCCCCGCCGTCGGCTCCCACCGCGTCGCCGCCGCCGCCGTCCTCGCCCGCCTGCTCGCCCTCGCCTCGCCCGACGCCGACGCCCGCCTGGCCGCCGCGCGCGCCCTGCCGAGGGCGGTCGGGGTGGCGCTCGACCACGGCCACTGTTCCCCGCTGCACACGCGCGCGCTGGCCGCGCTGGCGTCAGCGCTCGACTCGCCCTGCGAACGCCTGTGGGGCCCGCTCCTCGAGCCCGGCGGCGGCGCCCCCGCGGGCGCGGGCAAGCGCACGCCGGTCGTCGCCGAGGCGCCGCTCCCGCTGCCCGCGCGGTTGGCGGCCGTCCTCCGGGCCGCGGTCCTCATCCCTATCGGCTCCCGCCCGCCCGGCGTCGCGTTTGCCGCCGCTGCGGCGGCCGCCCTGGCCGGCGCGGCGCGCGGCGACGGGCCGCCGCGCGCCGCGCTCGCCGCCGCGCTCGCGGGCGACCCCGCCTGGGCCGGGGCCGGAGGAGGGGCGGACGCGCTGGCTTCGTTGTTGAAAGAACAAGAGGGCGACCTGTGCGGGCCGCGCCCCGAGCGCGGCGGCCTCGCGCAAGCCGCTGGCGAAGCCGAGGCCGCCGCACTCGGCGTCGGGCGCGCCATCGACGGCCGGGAGCTCTTGCAGCTCCTGCGCAGCGTGCGGTTGTGAGAGAAGGAGAGGGAGAGGGAGGCGGCGCCCGCTTCTGCGAACCCCAAACCCCGGCACTCGACGGCGGCGCCCATCTCGCGACAGCGCGCCCCAACGCACGAAAGCACCCCCACTCGCTCCCTCCTCACGCCGCCACCTCGGCCAGGCGCGCCTTGAGACGGTCCTTGCGCTCGCCGTAGGTCAGCTTCGCCGCCTTCCAGCGCTTGGCGCCCGCGGGTTTCGACCGCGCCTTCGGCGTCGCGCCCGGGTCGGCCCGAATGGCCGCGTGCACGCCGCGGTAGAGGTCCTCCAGGTCGTCCGAGTCGACGCCCGCCTTGACGAACTCCGCAAACTGGGTCTGGTACTTTTCCGGGTCTTCCTCTTTGAGCTCCTCCATGTACTCGCCGATGTGCCCGCCCAGGACGTACTTCTCGAGCGTCTCGGTGTCGAGCTCCTTGGCCTCGGCGTCGTAGCCGACAAACCGCTTGTCGCCGTGCGGGATGTCGAGGCCGCCGTCGAGCGCGCCCTTGAGCGCGGCAAAGACGCGAGAGCCGGTGGACGTGCGCTTCAGGCCGGTGTCGAGGAGCACGCAGAACGGGCGCGGGGCGCCCTCGACTTCCTCCACAGAGTAGTCCTCCCCGGTCGCCTGCTCCGCGCCCTTGTACGTGTCGGCGAGGCCGAGCTTGGTCAGCGCGCGGCGCGCGACGAGCAGCCCGGTGCAGTAGACGGCGGCGTAGTTGGTGAGGCCCACCTTGAGGCCGTAGCGCGGCAGCTCGTGCGCGTACGCGGCGGCCAGAATAATGTCGCCCGCCAGGGTCGCGTGCGCGATCTGGCAGGTGACGTCCCGGTTGGAGATGCGGACGACGAGGCGGTACTTGGGGGTGTTGAATCTGAAGGGGCACAGGGGGTGGGATCGCGCGCGGCGGCCGCGGCGCGCGCGCGCGCCGCCCCTCCCTCTCGCTCCTCTTCTCACTTGTTCTTGTCCTGCGTCGTGAGCGTGAGCCGAGCCCGGTAGTCCGTTTTGCCCTGGCGGCGGCGGCGGTACTTGACCTGGTAGCGGGAGAAGTAGGGCGACGACTGGAGAAAGAGGGGGGGGTCGGCGGCCGCGGCCCGGATCGCGCCCGCCGCCCTCGCCCGGCCGCGACCACCCTCTCTGGGCGACGCACCTTGATGATCTTGACGTAACCCATGGCTGGGGAAAGGAGGAGGGGGGCGCGGGGTGGGCTGATTGGCGCGCGTGCGGCGAAGGTGGCGCGGGGGCGCCGCGGGGGCAGCCATGGGCGGCGCACGCCGCGTGCGACGACGCGCGTGCGTCAGCGGGCACGTCGGGGAGGACGGCGGCCGGCCGCGGCCGCCTTGGCCGGCCGCGGCAGCCCGCGGCGCGTCCGCGACGGCCGCCGCGCCGTCGCGCCCGCGCGCGCCGCCGGGCGACTGCCTCCCGCCCCGGCTGGTCGATGCCATTGGCGCGCACGCGGCGCGCGGCGAGCAGAAGCGCCGCCGCCGCTCGCTCCGCACCGCGCCGATCCGGCCGCCGCCGCGGCGCGCACGCCGCGCCCGTCGCCGCGCCCGTGTCCGCCGGCCGCGGGGCGCGTGGCGCGCGACTCAAAGCCGGGCGCACCTGCGGGGCGTCGATCGCGCGCCGAGGTCGAGGAGTGGAGGAGGGAGGGCGGCGTCGGCGCCTCACCCCACTCCCCCCACTCCGCCCGCGCCCGCGCCGCCCTCCCACCCCCTTCCACCGCCCCGCCATTCCGCGCCACCCCCCGGGCGGCGAAGGCGCAGCGGCCGCCATTATGGCCTTCTTGTCGGGCACGGCCGAGGTGGGAAGGGCAAATCGCGCGGGCAATCGGCGAGCGCGCGGGCCGCGGCGCCCGCTGCCGCGGCCGGCGATCGAGACGTGGAGCGAAGCGCGGGGCGCGGACCGCGGCGGGCCGGCCCACGCGCGCCACCACCCGCCGACCCTCTCGCCCCCGCCTCTCCTCAGGGCTTTCTCAAGTCGTGGGGCATGATCCTCGTGTCCGAAATTGGGGACAAGACTTTCTTCATTGCCGCCATCATGGCGATGAAACACTCGCAGCGGCAGGTAGGAGAAGAGGAGGGGGCGTCCGGAGGGCGGCCCGAGTCGGACGGTCTCCTCCCACGCTCCGCCTCCTCCCCCCGCCCCAGGTCTTTGCCGGCGCCATGTCGGCCCTGGCCCTCATGACCGTCCTCTCCGCCGCCCTCGGCGCCGCGGCGCCGGCCCTCCTCCCCAAGGCCTACACCCACTGGGCCGCCGTCCTCCTCTTCTTCGTTTTCGGCGCCCGCTCCCTGTACGACGGCCTGGCCGGGGGCGGCGGCGAGCTGGACAAGGAGATGGCCGAGGTGGAGCGGGAGCTGGCCGACCGCTCGGCGGCGGGCGCGCGCCAACGGTCGCCCACGCGGGGCGGGGCGGCCGCCGCGCCCGCGCCCAGCCCGTGGGCGACCGCGGCGGCCACGGCGGCGGCGCTGCTGCCGCCGGTCGTGCTCGAGGCGTTCACTCTCACGTTCGTCGCCGAGTGGGGCGACCGCTCCCAACTCGCCACCATCGGCCTCGCCGCGTCCGCCAACCCGGTGGGCGTCACCCTGGGCGGCATCGCGGGGCACGCCATCTGCACCGGGGCCGCGGTGGTGGGGGGGCGGCACCTGGCCGCGCACATCAACGAGGCGACGGTCCAAGTCGTCGGCGGCGCCCTGTTCCTGCTCTTTGGCGTGCATGCCGCGTGGGCGGGGCCGTGATCCGGAAGGGGTGGGGGGTGGGCGCGTGAAGGAGAGCCCAGGGAGGGAGAGGCAAGGGGTCGGTCGCCGCCCGCCGCGCGGGCGCCCGCACTCTCCACCCCTTCTCTCCCTCGGCCGCCCCCCCAAATGCCCCCCACGTAGACGGTTGCCCGCCGACACACTGTACGAGGCGGTGCGAGGCCGCGGGCGGCGGTTGGCGCCCGGCCGTCACCAGGCGCGGCGGGCGGCGTGGCTCGCGGTCGGGGCGCGGGGGCGGGCGCCCGCCCCGCCCCTGGCGTCGCTAACTCTGTGCGGTCGCGACCGGTGTCGACTGGCGCCGCAATCGTGGCCGCGCCCCGGCCCGACGGCCGACGCCCGCCCGCATTCCGCCCACCGCCCGCCCCACCCCCCGCCTCCAGCCCCCACACGCCATGGGATCCAAGAAGACGTCCGGCAAGCGGGCGCGCCAGGGCGGCGGCGGTCACACGCCGGCGGCCAAGCGCGCGGCGCCCGGCGCGGGCGACGCGGTCACCCCCGCCCCCTTCGACCCCGCCCCACGCCCCGACGGCGGCCGCACCACGACGTCGGGCGCGCGCCGGCCGCCGTCGGCCGCGCCGGGGTCGGTCGACGACGGCCTGCGCACCGTGCGCCCGCGGCCGCTGCACATAGATGACAAGGTGGGTGAAGAGGGGTGGGGTTGGAGGGCGGGGATGAAGGCGGCGGACGCGAGGCGGCGCGGCGGTCGGTTTTTTATGGTTTTGTTTTCTTCCCTCACGTCCCCCCTTCCTCTCCTCTTCAGCTTCGCGTCTTCTGGTCGAACGACGACCCCGCCATGATCGCCCTGGACGGCGGCGCGTTCGCCGCCTGGATCGCCGGGCAGGAGGCCGACGCGGGCGACGGCCCTCGCGGCGGCGGCCGCCGCGTGTCGGTCGTCGGCCACCGCTGCCGCGCGCTGCCTCCCGATCCCAGTTTGGACGCGATTGTGGGATCGGTGACGGCTGTTGCTGCGCCGGCGCCGGGCGCCGGGCGCGGCGGCGGCGGCCGCGGCCGCGGGCGCGGGCGCGGGCGCGGCGGCCGCGGCGGCACCCCTGCCCCTCCCCCTTCGTCTCTCGACGCCGACGGCGTCCCGACCCCCGCCTTTCGCCCCATCGAGCCCGCATCGCTCGCAGCCGCCAAGCTGCGCCGGCAGCCGCCGTCGCCCCGCGGCGGCGTGTCTTCTTGGCGCCTCGCGTCGCCCGGCCACGCGGCGCACCGCGCGACGGCCGCGGCCGAGGACGCCTACGTCCGGTTTGTCCCCCCCCCCAACGACTGGTACGGCGTGCTGGAGTACGATCTGGACGACGACGACGAGGCGTGGCTGGCTGGGGTGGGAGGCTCTGGCGGCGGCGGCCGTGGCGGCGGACGGGGCCGGGGCCGGGGCCGGGGCGCGCCCCCCACCCGTGGCCGCGCGTCCGCGGCCGACGCGGGCGTGGCCGAGGCGTCGCTGGAGGCGTGCGTGGACGCGTTTGAGAAAGGTTTGCACGCCGCGGCGCGCGCGCCTGCCGCGGCGGCCGCGCCGCCGCCGCCGCCGCCGCCGCGGGCCACGGGCGACGGCCCACCGCCGCCACCACTCCCCGTCCCGCCTCCGCCCACATCCACTCTACCCCGCGCTCTGGCCGGCCCCGCCGCGCGCCGCGCGGCGGCCGCGCTCTGCGGCGCCGACCCCGCCGCGGCGCGCGCCGCGCTCGCCGCGCTCTACTCGGAAGCGCGAGCGCTGGCGGATGCGCCGTCGTCCGTGCGAGAAGCGGCGGCGGCCGCCTGCTACGGCTATTGGGCCTCGAAACGAATCTCCGCACGCCGCCCCCTCCTGCAACGCCTCTGGTATGAAGCCCCCTGGCACGCCCTCCTCGCCGGCGGCGGCGCGGGCGCGTCTGGCTCGGATTCCGACGGCGACGTCCCGTTTCAGGGCCACGACCGCGTCGGCGCGGCGCTCCGCGCTCCACGCGTCGTGCCTGCGGAAGCCGTGCACCGCCTGCACCTCATCCGCTCCGACCTGGAAGCCGTGCGCACCCTGTGCGACCGCGTGCGGCGCCGGGAGAAGCTGCGCCGCATCGAGGCCGCCGCGTGGCGCTCGGCGTGGGGCGCGCGCGCGGCGGCGCACGGGGGGCGCGTGCCGGCGCCGCCGGCGCCAGTGCGACTGGGCATGATGGTCAATGGGAATGGTGGCGTGTCTGGCGGCGGCGCGGCCAAGGCGGGCGGCAACGGCCGCGGCGGCGGCAAGGCCGGCAGCAACGGCTCGCGCTCGGTCTCGCGCGGGCCGCCCGCCCAAAAAGGGGGTGGCAAGCTGCCGCCGCTGGCCAAGGCCGCGCCCCGGCCGCCGCCGTGCGCGCGCGGGCCGCCGCAGGTCAAGGCGCCGCCCGCCGCCGGCGCCCCCTCGTCGGCCGCCGCCACGCCCACCTCGCGCGCCCTCTCCCTAGACCGCATCAAGGCCCTGTTTTCGTTCGGCCGCGGCGGCGGCGGCGGGGGCGGAGGCACGGCGCCCCCCCCGCTCCCGAGCCCTCCCCGCCCGCGCGGCCCCGGCGGCGGCGACGGCGTCGGCTGCTCCAAGTGCCGCTTCTCGGCGGCGGGGTGCCGGGCGTGCGGGGGGGCGCGCAAGCGGCGGTGACGCGGGGCGCGCGGTGCAAGGCCGTCGGCCGGGAAACGGTGGCGCCTGGAGGAGGGGGTGCTCTCTCCTCGATCCTGGGCCGCGCAGCGGCGCCCACGGGACCGGCAGCGGGCGGCGGCCGCGGACGCTGGCAGAGGGCACCTCACGGCGCCGGGCCGACTGCACTCTCCTCGCGGCGCGGCCTCCCTCTCCCGCCCGCCCCCCCCTTCTCCTCCTCACCATGGGCCGTCCCGGCGACGGCCCTGTCGCCGAGCGCGAGTTTGGGTGCGCGGGAGGGCGTGCGGGGTGGCGGGGCGGCGCGGCCGCCCCGATGCCTGCGCGCGAGGGGCGGCGGGCCCGTTTGCCGCGGCCGCCGCCGATCCACGGCGCGCGTGCCATCCCCGGCCATGGATCCGCGCGGCGGCGCGGCCCCACCGCGCCCGCCCGCGCGCCGCGGCCCACCCCCTCCCCCCCCTCCCCCCCCAGCCACGTCCGCCGCGTCTCCGGCCCCGTCGTCGTCGCCGACGCCATGGGTGGCGCCGCCATGTACGAGCTGGTGCGCGTGGGGGCGGACCGGCTCATCGGGGAAATCATCCGGCTCGAGGGCGACGCCGCGACGGTGCAGGTCTACGAGGACACCTCCGGCCTCACCGTGGGCGACCCCGTGGAGCGCACCGGGCGCCCGCTCTCGGTGGAGCTGGGGCCGGGGGCGTTGGGCACGATCTTCGACGGCATCCAGCGCCCCCTGAAAGCGATTGCCGCGTTTTCGGGCGACGTCTTCATCCCGCGCGGCGTCGACGTGCCCGCCCTGGACCGGTCGATCGCGTGGGAGTTTGCGCCGAGCATCAAGGAGGGGGCGCGGGTGGCGGGGGGGGACATTTACGGGGTCGTCAAAGAGAACTCGCTGCTCGACCACCGCCTCATGGCGCCGCCCGCGGCCGCGGGCGTCGTCACCTACGTCGCGCCGCCGGGGCAGTACGCCATCGAGGAGGAGGTGCTCGAACTGGAGCTCGGCGGCGTCAAAACGCGGTACTCGATGCTCCAAGCGTGGCCGGTCCGCGCGCCGCGCCCCGTCGCGCGCAAGTTGCTCGCCTCGACCCCGCTCCTCACCGGCCAGCGCGTGCTGGACGGCCTCTTCCCGTCCGTCCTGGGCGGCACGTGCGCCATCCCCGGCGCGTTTGGGTGCGGCAAAACGGTCATCTCGCAAGCGCTCTCCAAGTTTTCCAATTCCGACGGCATCATCTACGTCGGCTGCGGCGAGCGCGGCAACGAGATGGCGGAGGTGCTGGCCGAGTTTCCGGAGTTGACGCTGACCATGCCGGACGGGCGGGAGGAGAGCATCATGAAGCGGACGACGCTCGTCGCCAACACCTCGAACATGCCTGTCGCCGCCCGCGAGGCGTCCATCTACACCGGCATCACCCTGGCCGAATACTTCCGCGACATGGGGTACAACTTCTCCATGATGGCCGACTCCACGTCGCGCTGGGCGGAAGCGCTGCGCGAGATTTCGGGGCGCCTCGCCGAGATGCCCGCCGACTCCGGCTACCCCGCCTACCTCGGCGCGAGGCTGGCGTCCTTCTATGAACGGGCCGGCCGCGCCCAGTGCCTGGGGTCGCCCGCGCGTGAAGGGTCGGTCACCGTCGTCGGCGCCGTCTCGCCGCCGGGCGGCGACTTTTCTGACCCCGTCACCTCCGCCACGCTCGGCATCGTCCAAGTCTTCTGGGGGCTCGACAAGAAGCTGGCCCAGCGCAAGCACTTTCCCAGCGTGAACTGGTAGGAAGAGGAAGAGGGAGGAGAGGAGAGAAGGGTAGCGCGCGCGCGCGCGCGGCCGCCGACCTTCCAACCCTCTTTCCTCAAGGCTCATCTCCTACTCCAAGTACGACAAAGCGCTCGAGCCCTTTTACGATTCCGTCGACCCCGACTTTGTGGCCGTGCGCCGCACGGCGCGGGAAGTGCTCCAACAGGAGGACGACCTCAACGAGATCGTGCAGCTCGTCGGCAAAGACTCGCTCGCGGAAGCCGACAAAGTCGTGCTCGAGACGGCGCGGTTTCTCAAGGACGACTTCCTGCAGCAAAACTCGTTCACGCCGTTTGACAAGTGAGAGAGAAGGAGCGAGAGCGGGGAGGAGGGGAAGCCGCCGCGGCGACCGCGCTCACGCCCACCCTCCCTCGCCCTCCCCTCCTCGTCAACAGATACTGCCCCTTTTACAAGACGGTGGGCATGCTGCGCAATATAGCCGCCTTTCACGAGGCGGCGACCGCGGCTGTCGAGCGCGGCGGCGCGGCGGCCGCGGGCGCGGCGTCTGGCGGCGACGCGCCCAAGCGCGTCACGTACGCCCTCATCAAGGCGCGCCTGGGCGACTTGCTGCACAAGATCGGGTCGCAAAAATTCGAAGACCCTTCCCAGGGCGAGGCGTCGCTGCGCGCAAAACTCGCGGCGCTGCGCGAGGAGATTCGGGAGCGCTTCCGCGCGCTCGAGGAGGAGGTGCGCTGATGGTGGTGTCCGTGTTTTTCTTGGGCGGGCGCAGCTGGCGCGGCGGGCGCGTGTGTGTGACGGGCGGGCGGGCGGAGCGCGCGCGCGCCTCGTCTCTCACCGACAGTCGCAGCGCGTTGCATCGCCCCCCCCCCCGCCCCCCCCCCCCCGGCGCGCGGCGCGGCGGTCCCGGGCGGGCGCCCGCGGCCCGCCCGCCCCCCCCCCCCCCCCCCCCCCCCCCCCCCCCGCGACCGCGACGCCCTGCTCCGTGCCCGCGCTCTCGCGGCGGAGATCCTCAGCGCCGACGGCGAGTTGCTCCGCCCTGAGCACGTGCCCCTGCGCG
>Ga0315287_10000127_pt1 | contig 63601 bp, 53 predicted proteins | sample YL17G11_0_MG_FD_205037 | JGI IMG/M metagenome (GOLD analysis project Ga0315287, IMG submission 205037) | Sediment microbial communities from Yellowstone Lake, YNP, Wyoming, USA - YL17G11_0 | ecosystem: Environmental > Aquatic > Freshwater > Lake > Sediment | place: USA: Wyoming | collected...
TACCCCGGTGACGTCTTCTACCTGCACAGCCGTCTGCTGGAGCGGGCGGCCAAGCTGTCCGACGCCGAGGGCGCCGGGTCGCTGACCGCCCTGCCGGTCATCGAGACCAAGGCGGGCGACGTATCGGCCTACATCCCGACCAACGTGATCTCCATCACCGACGGTCAGGTGTACCTGCAGGACGACCTGTTCAAGTCCGGTGTCCGGCCGGCGGTGGACGTGGGCATCTCGGTGTCCCGCGTGGGCGGCGACGCCCAGATCAAGGCCATGAAGTCGGTGTCGGGCACGCTCAAGCTCGACCTGGCCCAGTTCCGCGAGCTGGAGGCCTTCGCCACGTTCGGTTCCGAGTTGGACAAGGTCTCCGCCGCCCAGCTCGAGCGGGGCTACCGCCTCACCGAGCTGCTCAAGCAGAACCTGAACTCGCCCATGCCGGTCGAGGAGCAGGTGGTGTCGATCTTCGCCGGGACGAAGGGCTACCTCGACGTCATCCCCGTCGAGGACGTGAAGCGCTTCGAGGCCGAGCTGCTGGACTTCACAAAGGCCCGTCACGGCGTGATCCTGGACACCATCCGGGACAAGGGCACGCTGCCCGAGAACAACGGTCTGGACGATGCGGTCGATGCCTTCGCCGAGCAGTTCCAGCCCAGCGTCGAGGCCGCCCCCGAGCCCGACGCCGAGGAGCAGGGCGACGCCGAGACCACCCTCGCCGGTGGCCGGGCCGAGGCCCTGTTGCCCGAGGTCGAGATCGGTCGTGACGACGAGGACGAGGACTGAGGATTCGTCGTGGCAGGTGGTCAGGAACGCATCCTTCGACGCCGGATCCGGAGCGTCCAGTCGACCAAGAAGATCACGCGCGCCATGGAGCTGATCGCCGCCACCCGGGTGGTGCAGGCCCAGGAGCGCACCCGGAAGGCCCGGCCCTACGCCGAGCAGATCACCAACGTGATCCTCGACCTGGCGGGCGCCGGTGCCTCCAGCAACCATCCGCTGCTGGCCGAGCGCCAGGGTGGGGGCAAGGCGGCCTTCGTGGTCGTCACCTCCGACCGGGGCCTCGCCGGGGCCTACAACTCAGCGGTCATCCGCGCCGCCGAGCGCGAGATCCAGGCCGCCCGCAGCGACGGCCTCGACTACTCGCTCTTCGTGGTGGGCAAGAAGGCCCTGACCTACTTCCGCTTCCGCGGCTTTCGGATCGACCACGTCTTCCTGGCCAAGACCGACCGGCCGACCTACGAGGACGCCCGCGAGATCGGCCTGGCCGTGCGCAACGCCTTCGAGGCCGGTGACCTGGACCGGGTCGACCTCGTCTACACCCGGTTCCTGTCCGCCGGCAGCCAGAAGGTGGTGGTCCGCCGCTTCCTGCCTCTGGAGATCGATGACGGTGATGACACGAACGACGGCCAGCGCGCCGACTTCGAGTTCGAGCCCTCACCGGACGGCATCCTCGACGAACTGGTGCCTCGCTATGTCGAGGCCCGTCTCTACGCCGCTCTGCTGGATGCCTCGGCCTCGGAGCACGCGTCCCGTCAGCGGGCCATGAAGGCGGCCACCGACAACGCCGAGGAGCTGATCGTCAGCCTCTCGCGCGCCATGAACCGGGCCCGTCAGGACGCCATCACCACCGAGATCATGGAGATCGTCAGCGGGGCCGAGGCGCTGGCGCAGACCGGCGCGGGTGAGGACGACTACCTGCCCGACCACTTGGTGAACGAGCACCTGTTCCCGGCTCACCTTTCCGCCCAGCACGTAGACCTACGGGCTTCGTGAGCCCCGCCCCCAGAGGAGACCTGCACTGATGACCGTGACCGAGTCCAACCCCGGCACCGAGTTGAAGGACGGCCGCATCGTCGGCATCGCCGGGCCGGTGATCGACGTCGAGTTCCCCCGGGGCCACCTGCCCGAGATCAACACCGCCCTCGAGTTGGACGTCACCATGGACGGTGAGTCCTCCAAGATCGTGGCGGAGACGGCCCAGCAGATCGGCGACAGCCGGGTCCGGGCCATCTGCCTGCGGGCCACCGACGGGCTCACCCGGGGTGCCGCCGTGCGCAACCTGGGCCACGGCATCCAGATGCCGGTGGGTGACGCCGTGCTGGGCCACGTGTTCAACGTCATCGGCCAGTCCCTCGACACCGACACCGTCGAGGGCATCGAGGACTACTGGCCGATCCACCGCGACGCCCCGGCGTTCGACTCCCTCGAGCCCAAGGCCGTGGTCTTCGAGACGGGCATCAAGGTCATCGACCTGCTCACGCCCTATGTCCAGGGCGGCAAGATCGGCCTGTTCGGCGGCGCCGGCGTGGGCAAGACGGTCATCATCCTCGAGCTGATCAACCGGGTCGCCACCCAGCACGGTGGGGTGTCCGTGTTCGGCGGGGTGGGGGAACGCACCCGGGAGGGCACCGACCTCTGGATCGAGATGCAGGAGTCGGGCGTCATCGAGAAGGCCGCCTTGGTCTACGGCCAGATGGATGAGCCGCCGGGCGTGCGCCTGCGGGTCGCCCTGTCCGCCTTGACCATCGCCGAGTACTTCCGGGACGTGAAGCAGCAGGACGTGCTGCTGTTCATCGACAACATCTTCCGCTTCGTCCAGGCCGGCTCCGAGGTGTCCACCCTCCTCGGCCGCATGCCCTCCGCGGTGGGCTACCAGCCCACCCTGGCCGACGAGATGGGCGAACTGCAGGAGCGCATCACCTCGACCCGGGGGCGGTCCATCACCTCGATCCAGGCCGTCTACGTCCCCGCCGACGACTACACCGACCCGGCGCCGTTCACGACGTTCACCCACCTGGACGCCACCACCGAGCTCTCCCGCCAGATCGCCTCTTTGGGCATCTACCCGGCCGTCGACCCGCTGGCCTCCAGTTCGTCGATCCTGGCCCCCGAGATCGTCGGGGCCCGCCACTACGACGTGGCCCGCCGGGTGCAGGAGGTGCTGCAGCGCTACAAGGAGCTCCAGGACATCATCGCCATCCTCGGCCTCGACGAGCTGTCCGATGAGGACCGGATCATCGTCGACCGGGCCCGAAAGGTGCAGCGCTTCCTGTCCCAGCCCTTCTTCGTGGGCGAGGTCTTCACCGGTCTGAAGGGCATCCACGTGCCCACCGAGACCACGGTCGACTCCTTCGAGGCCCTGGTCGACGGTGAGCTGGATGACCTGCCCGAGCAGGCCTTCCTGAACGTCGGCGACGCCGACAGCGCCCGGGCCAAGGCCGCCGAGCTCACCGGGGACTGAGGCCGCATGCAGGTCGAGCTGGTCACGCCGGAGGAGATCCTCTTCTCCGGCGAGGCCTACATGGTGATCGTGCGGACGTTGGGCGGGGGCGAGATCGCCTTCCTTCCTGGCCACGCCCCGTTCCTCGGGGCGCTCGACGTCGGCGAGGCCCGGATCCAGAGCGAGAACGGCGGGCCGTTCCAGAGCATCCACGTCAACGGCGGCTTCGTCGAGGTCAGCCGCGACAGGGTCACGATCCTGAGCGACGAGGCCGAGCTCACCGAGTAGACCTCAGAGGCACTGGGCGGTGGTCAGGGGGATGATCACCAGGATGCCCTCCTGGGTGAGGGCGTCGAGGCCCTCGCACACGCCGGTGATGTACTCCTCGCCGCAGCCCGCCGTGGCCGCGATCTGGTCGAACTCGGCCAGCCGGGCGCGGATCCGGTCGACCAGGGCGTCCGACGGCGTGCCCTCCCGGTCGAACATCGGCCGGGCCCGCCGGACGTAGCGATCGGCCAGGTCGGCGCAGGCCGCCGCACCCTCGGTGGGGCCGGCCACGGTGCCGATGGCGGCCGTGGTCTCCGGTGGTGTGGTGATGCTGGTGGAGCCGGCCTCGCCAACGTTCCCGCCGTTGCCCCCGTCGTCGCCTCCACACGCCGCCAGCAGCAGTGGGAGGGCCAGCAGCGGGGCCAGGCGACGGACGTTCACGGGTTGGCCAACCTAGTGCCCCTACCGTGCAGGGATGCCGCGCCGTCGCCTCGGGGTCGTGCTCCTGATCCCCCCGCCGATCGCCCACGAGGTCGACGGCCTGCGCCGGGCGCTGGGGGACGGCACCCTCGGCCGGGTCGCCCCGCACATCACCCTGATCCCCCCGGTGAACGTCGGTGAGGAGGACCTGCCCGAAGCGCTTGGGTTGGTCCGGGCGGCGGCGGCGGCGACGGTCCCGCTCACGCTGGACATCGGCCCGCTGGAGACGTTCCTGCCGGTCAACCCCGTCGTCTACCTGGCCGTGGGGGGCCCGAGCCTGCCGACCGTCCACATCCTGCGGGCCGCCCTGCTGGCCGGCCCCCTCGACCGGCCTCCGGTCCACGACTACGTGCCCCACGTCACCGTGGCCGACGACCTCGACGAGGAGGGGATCCCGGCGGCCATGGCCGCCCTGAGCGGTTACCGCCACATGATCGTCCGCCTCGGACTGCTGCACGTCCTGCAGGAGGTCCACGACGACGAGGATCAGCGGGTCTGGCGACCGATCGCCGGGGTCGCCCTCGGCCCGCCTTCGGTGGTGGGCCGTGGTGGCCTGGAGCTGGTCATCGAGGTCCACGACCGCGTGCCGCCCGACGGCGAGGCGCTCGGCGCCGACCGGGAGCCGGCCGATGTCGTCCTGGTGGCCCGTCGGGACGACGCCGTGGTCGGCCTGCTCGGCGGTCGGGTGCGGGGGGTCAAGGCGTGGCTCGAGTGGGTCGAGGTCGACCCGACCGTCGAGGGCGAGGGGGTCGGCAGCCAGATCCTCGCCGCCTTCGAGTCGGTCACGGCCGAGCGGGGGGCCACCCGGGTCTTCGCCCGGGCCGAGCCGGGCGCCCGGGCCGAGTCCTTTCTCGCCGGCCGGGGCTGGGCCCGTGAGGACCCCCCACCGATGGTCCGCGGCCGGATCGGGCCCGTGGGCGGGCCCTGATTCGGGGACCTTCGGGATAACAGGCGGCTCATGGCGCCGCCCAGCCCGGTTTCTCGGTTGTCGAGGTTCGGGTGGCTGCACCGAGGGGGTGTGACCGCCATTCGGTGGGGATCCCGGACCCGGAAGTAGCGTCGTCCGCCATGAGCACGACGTGGACCCGCGCCCTGGTGACCGGTGCGTCCAGTGGCATCGGTGACGCGATCAGCCGCCGCCTGGCGGCTGAAGGGACCGACCTCGTCGTCGTGGCCCGGGACCGCAAGCGGCTGGAGGCCCTGGCCAAGGAGCTGACCGCGAGCCACGGCGTCGAGGTCCAGGTTCTTCGGGCCGACCTGGGCAAGAAGGCGCAGCTGGCCACGGTGGTCGACCGCCTGCAGGCCGAGACGTCGCCGGTCGACCTGCTCGTCAACAACGCCGGGTTCGGGACCTACGGGCCGTTCATCGAGCTGGACCCCGACGAGGAGGCCCGGGAGATCGAGGTCAACTGCCAGGCGCTGGTCCGGCTCTGCCACGCCGCCGCCCCGGTCATGGTGGCCCGGGGCCGGGGCGCCATCCTCAACGTGTCGTCGTTGGCCTCTCGGGCGGCCGCCCCCCGGAATGCGACCTACGCTGCCACCAAAGCGTTCGTGAGCCACCTCTCCGAGGGCCTGCACGAAGAGTTGCGGGGAACGGGCGTGACGGTCACGGTCATCGAGCCCGGCTTCACGCGCACCGAGTTCCAGGACCGGGCCGGCCTCAGCCACGATGCCGGCATGCCGGACTTCCTCTGGCAGAGCGCCGAGGACGTGGCCTCTGCCGCCCTGGAGGGCGCCCGCTCGGGCAAGGCCCTCGTCGTCCCCGGCACCCACAACCGCGTCGCCGCCGGATTGAGCGCCCTGGTCCCGCGGAACTTGAAGCGCCGCGCCGTCGGCCTGATGTCCGAGAGGTTCTGAGGCCGGCCCCGCCAACCGATGTCGGCCCCTGGGGCCGGCATCAGTCCTCAGTGGCCGAGTGCGGTGTAGTCCTTGAGCTTGGCGGCCCGGTGGGTGCCATTGACCAGGCGGACGGTGCCGCTGCGGGAGCGCATGACCAGTGACTCGGTGAACACCGAGTCCGCCCGGAAGTGGACGCCCTTCAGCAGTTCACCGTCGGTGATGCCGGTCGCGGCGAAGAAGCAGTTGTCACCGGCGACCATGTCGTCGGTGCTCAGGATGCGGTCGAGGTCGTAGCCGGCGTCGAGCGCGGCTTGGCGCTCGCCGTCGTTGCGGGGCCAGAGCCGGCCGATCTGCTCGCCCCCCATGCACTGGAGGGCGGCGGCGGTGATGACCCCTTCGGGGGTCCCACCGATGCCGAAGAGGATGTCGGCCCCGGAGTCGGGCCAGGCCGTGGAGATGGCGCCGGCCACGTCCCCGTCGGGGATCAGGCGGATGCGGGCCCCGGCCTCGCGGATCTCGGCCACGAGGTCCGCGTGGCGGTCCCGGTCGAGCACCACGGCGGTGACCTCACGGACGGATTCGCCCTTGGCCTCGGCCACGGCCTTCAGGTTGTCGGTGACCGAGAGCTCGAGGGAGACACGGCCCTTGGCCTCGGCCCCGACGGCGATCTTCTCCATGTAGACGCACGGGCCGGGGTCGAACATGGTGCCCCGCTCCGACACGGCGATCACCGCGATGGCGTTGCCACGGCCCAGGGCGGTCAGCGTGGTGCCGTCGATGGGGTCGACGGCGATGTCGGTCTGCGGCGGCGAGCCGTCCCCAATGGCCTCGCCGTTGAACAGCATCGGGGCCTCGTCCTTCTCGCCCTCACCGATGACGACCACACCGTCCATGGGGACGCTGTTGAGCACATGGCGCATGGCGTCCACCGCTGCCCCGTCGGCCCCCTCCTTGTCGCCCCGGCCCATCCAGCGCGACGCGGCGAGCGCGGCGGCCTCCGTGACCCGGACCAGCTCGAGAGCGAGGTTGCGGTCGGGCAGTTCGCGTCGTTCATCGGCCATCCGGCGACGTTACCGTCACCCCCCGTATGGAAGACCAGTCCAGTGAGCACGAGGAACTGAGCTACGAGCTCGACGAATGGTCGACCGAGTCCCGGGAGCTGCTCGATCGGCTGCTGACGACGAACGAGGTGAACCACGCCTGGCAGGGCGGCACGCTCATGGTGGCGGCCGACGACCAGGAGATGGTCGACGAGCTGATCGGCGAGGTCGAAGCCACGTTGCTGCCCGCCCTCGACCCCGAGGCGGAGAAGGTGGTCTACGAGGTGGCCGAGTGGTCGCCCGAGGACCGGGCCGACCTCACCGACGCCCTGGCCGACGAGGGCGTCCGCTACGTGTTCGACGAGATGGGTGACCTCGTGGTGGAGGCCATCGACGAGGACCGGGTGGACGCCCTCATCGAGGAGTTGACCGACGGCGAGGATGTCGTCGACGATGACGTCCCCGTCGCCACCGACATCCTGTCCGGTCTCTTCGTCGCCGCGGACAAGCTGCGCAAGAGCCCGCGCGATGGCAAGGCCATCCTGGCCGCTCGGGAGCAGGCTGCGGCCGTCATCGCCCTGCCCCCGCCCTACGGCTTCGAGCGCCGGATCTGGGCCCAGATCGGCCTGCGGGCCGGCGCCCTGCGGGCGTTGTTGGAAGAAGGCGCGCCCGACGACGAGGTCGTGAGCGAGGCCGCGGAAGAACTGCGTGACCTGCTCCACCCCATGGTCTGACCGGTGACACCCGCGTGGCTTCGCTCGGCTCGGCAACGCCGGCTCCGCCGAAGCCGCGGGTCGGCGATGCCGCTCCGCGAGGCTACGCCGAGCCTCGCCACCGGTAGCTTGACGCCGTGATCCTGGCGGAGCTCGAGGTGTTCCACTCCCGCCCGATCGCGCCCACCCGGCGGGTGGCCCTCGGCCGCCGCCACCTGCCGCTGCACCCCGCGCCGGGCTTCGGCGGCATCCTGCTCGGGGGCATCGCCGCCGCCCACATCAGTGGCCTCGACCCCGACCTGCTTCCTGACCTGCACCGCCTGATCGACCACGTCGAGCACGGGCGCCGGGTGGCCCAGCCCCGCCTGCGTTACCGGTTCCAGACCGACCGCATCGGGCTGACCAAGAGCCGGCTGCGGCTGGTGGGCGACGGCGAGGCGATGCGCTTCGACTTCGACGCCAAAGCGGCTCCGGCCCAGTACCTCCTCGGCGCCGTCTACGCCGGCGCCGAACTGCCCTTCGCGGAGCGGCGGGCCGTGCTCAACGCCGTGCGCAAGGGGCTGCGTTGGCGGGGGCCGCTGGATGCCGGCCTCATCGCCCTCCTCGGGGGCGCGACCGGGCCGGGGGCCTGGTCCCCCGAGGCCTTCGAGGACCCGGTGCGCTGGGCCCTCGCCGTGCTCGGTTTCACCCACGGCACCGACGGGGCGCTGGACCGCCGCCGCATCCAGCGCCGCTTCCGCGAGCAGGCCCGCGACGCCCACCCCGACCACGGCGGCGCGACCGTCGGCGCGGCCGAGCGCCTGTCCGACCTGGCCGAGGCCCGGCGCATCCTGCTCGAGTCGGCATGAGAGATGGTCTGCACCCGTCGCCCGTCGAGGGTGGGGGGCGTTCGGGCCGCCTGCTCGAATCGGCGTGAGGCCCGGGGCGCTCCTGCTGACGCCCGGCGCGGGCTCGAACCGGGACAACCCGTCGTTGGTCGCCATCGAGGAGGCCGTGGCCCCGCTGCCCACGGCCCGGGTCGACTTCCCGTACCGCAAGGAGGGGCGCAAGGCCCCGGACCGAGCGCCGAAGCTGATCGCCAGCGTCAACGAGGAGGCCGCCGCCCTGGCCGCGTCGGCCGGCGTGGAGCCGGGCGCTCTGGTCCTGGGCGGCCGGTCCATGGGCGGGCGCATGTGCTCCTTGGCGGTGGCCGAGGGCCTGCCCGCCGCCGGCCTGGTCCTCATCTGTTATCCGCTGCACCCGCCGGGGAAGCCCGACAAGCTGCGGGTCGACCACTTCCCACTGCTCGACCTGCCCTGCCTGTTCGTCTCGGGCACGAAGGACGCCTTCGGCACGCCCGAGGAGTTCGCCGAGCACCTGCCCGCCATTCCGGGCGAGGTCACGGTCCACCGGATCGAGAACAAGCGTCACGACCTGAAGAACGCCGAGCCCGAGATCGTCGAGACCGTGACCGCCTGGTTGGCGACCCTGGCCGGAGATGGGGCGATCCTCAGGCCTGGTCCTCGGGGTTGATGTCCTCCAGGGCCATGTGGGCGGTCTCGGGGTAGGCCACCAGGATCAGGACGGCGAGGAGGGCCGGGCCGACGGCGACCACGGGCATGGCCGCGGCGATCCCGCCGGACCGGTCCGAGAGCGTGCCCACGACCAGCAGCCCGAGGGCCGAGCCGGTCACGCCCAGCACGGTGATCATGCCGTTGGCCCGACCCCGGGCGGTCGTGGCGAAGAGCTCGGGGCCGTACACGCCGAGGGCGGGGACGGCGGCGGCCCCGACGATGCCGCCGGCGATCGAAAGGGCCCAGAGGGCCCACCCCTGGCTCAGGTACATGGCCACGGTCAGGCCCACGCCGCCGGCCATCGCCACGGCGCCGACGAGCCGGCGACCCCGCCGGTCGGCCAGTCGCCCGCCGATCACGATGCCGATGAAGGCGGGGGTGTTGGTGAGCAGGGTGAAGGCCGAGATCCGCGCGGCCGAGAAACCCAGGTCGTCGCGTAGGAAGTCGTTGAGGAACTGGCTGGCCGGGGCCACGAAGATCGAGGCGAGGAAGGCCGACACGGCCAACAGCCAGAGGCGGCCGGCGTGGGCCCTGACCGGGGGGCGTTCGATGGCGGTGACGAAGCGCTCGGACTCGGGCAGTCCCCGGATCACCCAGCGGGTGAACGGGATGCCGGCCAGCGGCACCAGGTACAGCAGGCGCCAGGCCCGCTCGCCGAGGTCGGCCAGGGGCAGCAACCAGACGGCCATCCCCGAGCCCAGGGCGGCGGTGAGGGCCAGGATGCTCACCGTCCAGGCCCGTGAGTTGCGGGGGACGAGTTCGGCGGCGAGCACACCGATGAGCAGGGCCAGGGCCGTGGAGAGGCCGCGGGACAGGGTCTGGCTGATGCCCAGGCCGATGAGGCTTGGGGCGAGGGCGCCGGTCACCGCGAACGCACAGGCGCCGTAGGCGCTGACCCGGATCAGCGTCCGGCGGCCCCGCCGGTCGGCCGCTGCCACCAGGACCAGGGCCAGGAGCACACCGACGCGGGTGGCGGCCAGGACACCGCCCTGAGCTTGATCGGAGGCCCCGAACTCGTCGGCGGCGAAGGTGATGGTCTGGGCGATGAGGGTGCCGGTGTAGCCGGCGATGAGGGTGAGGGCGGCCAGGCTGGACAGGGCGACGGCGGTCCCCCCGTCGAAGCGGTCCGGCGGCATCCACCATCCCGCATCCGGGCTCGGGCGGGCGAGGCGTCGGCGCACCGGGACCCGGAAGGCCACGCCCCACCCGGGAATGGCCAGGACGTAGGTGATCCGCTCGGTGACCCGGAGGGTGTCGTCGACGGTCTCGGTGGCCACCGTTCGCTCGTAGGCCGAGAACGGCCCCTCGGCGCAGGCGAAGCGATCCGGGCCGGCGGCCCGCTCGGCGATCATCGGGTCGTCGCGGGGCGCGCGCAGGGCGGCCAGCCGGCGCTGGTGCCCGGTGTCCTGCGGATCGAGGAGGTGAACGGTCGTGACGGTGCTGACGGTCGAACCCTCCCGAGAGACCGGCCCGGCCGGGTCGCGGCCGCCGGGAGCATACTGGTGGCCGTGAGCTCGCTGATCGTGCGCCCTTCCGGGCCCCTGTCGGGGTCCATCCCCATCGGCGGGGCCAAGAACTCGGTGCTCAAGCTCATGGCCGCCACCGTGCTGGCCGAGGGCACCTACGTCCTGCGCAACGTGCCCGCCATCGCCGACGTGGGCTGGATGGGCCGGCTGCTCGAGCACATGGGCCTCACCGTGGCGCCGGGTGACCACGAGCTGACCATCCACTCACCGGCCGACGTCAACCCCGAGGCGCCCTACGAGCTGGTCGAGAAAATGCGGGCCGGCATCGTGGTCCTGGGCCCCTTGCTGGCCCGGTTCGGCGAGGCTCGGGTGGCCCTGCCCGGAGGTGACGACTTCGGGTCCCGACCCATCGACATGCACCTGCGGGCGCTCGAGGAGCTCGGGGCCGAGGTCGATCTGGAGCACGGCTACGTCACCGCCCGCGCCGCCCAGCTCACCGGCGCGCGGATCCTGCTGGAGTTCCCCAGCGTGGGGGCCACCGAGAACACCCTGATGGCCGCCGTCCTGGCCAAGGGCACGACCGTCATCGACAACGCCGCCCGGGAGCCGGAGCTGGCCGACCTCGCCGCCCTGCTCAACCGCATGGGCGCCCAGATCCGGGGGGCGGGCTCGTCCACCATCACCGTCGAGGGCGTGGAGAGGTTGCACCCGGTCGAGCACACCGTGGTCGCCGACCGCATCGAGGCCGCCACCTACCTGGCCGCGGTAGGCATCGCCGGAGGCGAGGTGACCCTGCGGGGTGCGGTCCCCGACCACATGACGATGCTGGTGCAGAAGCTGGGCGAGATGGGCGTGCGCTGCTCACCCGACCCTGAGGGCCTGTGGGCGATGGCTCACGCGCGGCTGCGGTCGGTGGACGTGTCCACCCTGCCCTATCCCGGCCTGGCCACCGACTACAAGCCGTTGCTCGTGGCCATGCTCACCGTGGCCGACGGCGTGGGCATCGTCACCGAGAACCTGTTCGCCGGGCGCTTCCGCTACGTCGACGAACTGGTGCGCATGGGGGCCGACATCCGCACCGAGAGCCATCACGCCGTGGTCCGGGGCGTCGAACGGCTCTCCGGTGCTCCCGTGCGGGCCCCCGACATCCGGGCCGGCGCCGCGCTGGCCCTGGCCGGCCTGGCCGCCGAGGGCGAGACGGTCGTGGCCGATGCCGACCACATCGACCGGGGCTACGAGGACTTCGTAGGCAAGCTCACCGCGGTCGGCGCGGAGATAGAGCGGCGAGAGGTTGATCACATCTGACTGGCTTCACTTCGTTCAGCAAGTCCGGCTCCGCCGATCCAACCGGTCGGTGATGCTGCTCCGGCTGGCGCCTGCGCAGTGACATCTGACTGGCTTCACTTCGTTCAGCAAGTCCGGCTCCGCCGATCCAACCGGTCGGTGATGCTGCTCCGGCTGGCGCCTGCGCAGCGTTGGTCAGTGGCTGGGGTCCCCGGGCGGGTGGTCCGGGGCGGCGGCGCGTTGGCGGGCCAGTTCGGCCGAGGCGCGGCGGTTGGCCACGACGAGCAGGATCGTGACCAACAGGAGGGGGACCGCCACCATGGCCATCTCGTCCCAGCCGCCCTGATGGGCCAGTGTGACCACGTGCACACGCTACGCCGGGAAGGGCCCCGGCCTGTTCGCGGTTGAGGAAGGGGAGCACCCGTACAATCGCCACGACGTCCCAGGAGCAGACCGCTGTGCCCGAGTTCGACCCCCCGCTGGATGAGAAGGTCCGCGAGACCATCGAGGCCATCCGTCCGGCCGTGCAGGCCGACGGCGGCGACATCCTGTTCCACGGCGTCGACGATTCGGGCACGGTGACCGTCGAGCTGGTCGGGGCCTGCGTCTCCTGCCCGGCCTCCACCCTCACCCTCAAGGCGGGCATCGAGCGCATCCTCAAGGACCGTGTCGACGGCGTGACCGCCGTGCGCGACGTCTCCGAGGACGACGAGACCCTCCTCAGGCTCTGACATTGGTCGGCCCCGGCGGGCCTCCGGGCTCCGCCCATCGCACCAGCCTCTTGAGCGGCGTCGCCCCGCTGCGCAGCGTCGACCCGTGACCGTCGAGCCCGTTCGGCTCCTCGAGCGCGCACGGGACGGCGACCGCACGGCGCTGGCCCGCCTGCTCTCCCTCGTCGAGCGAGGCGGCGAGCCGGCCCGGGAGATCGGCCGCCTGGCCCACCGCTCGGCGGGCACGGCCCACACCATCGGCATCACCGGCCCTCCCGGGGCCGGCAAGTCGACCCTGACCTCGACCCTCGTCCAGGTCATGCGGGACGCCGGGCACCGGGTGGCGGTCCTGGCCGTCGACCCGTCCTCGCCCTTCACCGGCGGCGCCATCCTCGGTGACCGGGTGCGCATGGGCGACCACGCGCTGGACGACGAGGTCTTCATCCGCTCCATGGCCTCCCGGGGCCACCTGGGCGGTCTGTCCCTGGCCGCCCCCGAGGCCGTACGGGTGCTCGACGCCGTCGGCTTCGCCTTCGTGATCGTGGAGACGGTCGGCGTGGGTCAGGTCGAGGTCGAGGTGGCGGGCGAGACCGACACCACCGTGGTCGTGGTCAACCCCGGCTGGGGGGACGCCGTGCAGGCCAACAAAGCCGGGCTGCTCGAGGTGGCGGACGTGTTCTGTGTGAACAAGGCCGACCGGCCCGGCGCGGCCGAGGCCCGCCGGGACCTGGAACAGATGTTGGACATGACCGGCACCCGGGACTGGCGCCCGCCGGTGGTCGACACGGTGGCCACCGACGGCACCGGCGTCGCCGATCTGTGGGCCGTGATCCTGGCCCACCAGCGGGCCCAGGCGGCCAGTGGTTCACTGACGCGGGAACGGGCCGGTCGGGTGCGGGCCGAGCTCTCCCGCATCCTGGCCCGCCGGCTGCTGGAGCAGGCCGAGGCCCGCACCGAGGGCATCGCCTTCGACGCCGTCTGCGCCCAGGTGGTGGCCGGCGAGGTCGATCCCTGGGAAGCGGCCGACCGCCTCCTCGCTGACTAACTTCCGGCGATGACCGAAGAGGCGCCGGAGTTGGTCCATGTCGAGCGGGGGGACGACGGCGTGGCCGTGGTCACCCTGGACAACGGCAAGGTCAACGCCCTCAGCGTCGCCCTGCTGGCCCAGCTCCGAGCGGCGGCCGAGGACCTCACGGCCGACCCGCCCGGCGCCGTGGTCATCACCGGTGGCGACCGGATCTTCGCCGCCGGGGCCCAGATCACCGAGTTCCTGGAAGATCCCGAGGCCCGACCCTCCCAGGTGGCCGACCAGAACCGGCTGACGGCCCAGGGCCACACCTTCCTGACCGCGTTCAACGCCGTCGCCGCCATCCCCCGGGCCACCTTCGCCGAGATCGCCGGCTTCGCCCTGGGCGGGGGCTGCGAGCTGGCGCTGGCCTGCGACTTCCGCATCGCCTCGGACCGGGCCAAGCTCGGCCAGCCCGAGATCCTGCTCGGCATCATCCCCGGCGGCGGGGGCACCCAACGCCTGTCCCGCCTGGTCGGCCCGGCCAAGGCGAAGGACCTGGTGCTCTCCGGCCGCCAGGTCGGCGCCGCCGAGGCCCTGGCCATGGGCCTGGTCGACGCGGTCGTGCCGGCCGACGAGCTGTCCGCCCACGTGCGGGCCAAGGCCGCCGAGCTGGCCGGGGGCGCCGTCGTGGCTCAGGCGCTGGCCAAGCGGGCCATCGACGAGGGTCTGGACCGTCGCCTGGGCGAGGGTCTGACGCTGGAGCAGGAGCTCTTCACCGCCTCCTTCGTCACCGACGACGCCGCCACCGGGATCAACAGCTTCCTGGAGCACGGCCCGGGAAAGGCCGACTTCACCGGCACCTGATCAGCGGCCGGCGGTCGCTCAGAGGTTCACGTAGAAGCTCCGGACGGCCCCGCCGCCGACCACGTTCACGGCCTGCACCCGGACCAGGTGCCGGCCGGGGGGCAGGTTCCGCAGCCGGAAGTACCGCTGGCTGCCGATCACGGTGTGGGTCCGGCCCAGGTCGGGGAGATCGACGCGGTACTGGGTGATCCGGGTACCGCCGTCGAAGAACGGCGCCTTCCAGCTGATGCGCGACGCCGTGGGCGACACCGGTCGCTGGCGGGGGTCGGTGACCCGGTCGGGCACCGAGTCCGGGTCGAGGTAGCGGGTGAGGAAGCCCTCGAAGGCCGACACCTCCGTGTAGATGCCGGGGTAGGGCCGTCGGGCACAGCCCCGGCCGGTGCTGACCACGCCGACCTGCAGCCACTCGTCCCCTTCGGGCACCATCAGCGGACCGCCGCTGTCGCCGTAACAGGAGTCCTCGCCGCCGTCGACCATGTCGCCGGCGCACACCATCTGGTCCACGAACAGCTCGCTGGGGTAGGCCGCGCTGCAGTCCTGGTCGGACACGATCGGGACCTCGACCTCCCGCAGGTAGAGCGGGTAGTACTGGACGTCGAGGCGGAGGTCCCGATCACCCCAGCCGATGGTGGTGGCCACGGTGCCGGGGGCGTAGAGCGCCTCCTGGCCGGGCCCGGCCGGGGCGACGGTGTCGTAGGGCAGGTTGACGCCGAGCTGGATGACGGCGATGTCGTTCTCGAGGGTGTTGTCGTCGTAGCCGGGGTGCAGGCGGACGGCCCGGGCCGGGACCCGCTGGCCCCCACCCGGCAGGAGCCGGTTGGTGCCGGCCAGGATGTCGATGTCCGCCGCCCGGGACCCGACGACGCAGTGCCCGGCCGTGAGGACGGTGTCGGGCGAGATCAGGGTGCCCCCACAGAACTGGGCGGCCCATCGGTCCTGGACGTCGTGGGCCAGCAGGGCGACCTGGAAGGGGTACTCGTGGGGGTCGGCCCGGGTGCCGCCGATGATCTCGCCGTCGGGCGCGGTCTCGGGCGGAGCCTCCTGGGCCGACGCCGCGGCCAGAGGCAGCAGCGTGAGGGCGACGAGGAGCGCGGGGAGCAGGCGACGGATGGCTTTCACGGGGTCTCCGGTCAACGGTGTTCGGGGTGGGTCATGGCGTGGGCGCGCCCCGCACCGTGACGGTGGCGCCGGGCCCTTGGCCGACGGTGTTCTGGGCGACGACGCCGATCGTCAACGGGCGGGTGGGCGACACCTGGGGGATCCGGAGGCGCCGGGCCCGACCGCCGACCACGAAGTGGCGGTTCCCGGGTTGGGCGGTCACGACGTAGTGGTTGACGGGAGCGCCGCCGTCGAAGGCGGGGGGCCGCCAGGTCACCACGACGGCTCGGCCCTCGGGCCCTCGGCGGCCGGCCGAGAGGGCCTGGACCCGTTCGGGGACGCTGTCAGGATCCAGGTAGGGCTCGACGAAGTCGGTCAGGGCACTGACCTGGGTGAAGATCGCCGGGTAGTTCGGATCGCCGCAACGCAAGCCGCCGAGGACGAGGCCGATGAGGATCGGGCGACTGCCGTCGAGCACGGTCAGGGGGCCGCCGCTGTCGCCGTAGCAGGGGCTGATGAGCCCGCCGCCGGGGCCGACGTCACCGGCGCAGACCATCGTGCGCCCGTGGAAGTGGGCGCCCGTGTAGCGGGCCCGACAGTCGTGGTCGGCCAAGATCGGGGCCTCGGCCTCCTGCAGCCGGCTGATGGGCACGCCGGTCTCGTCCGCCCCCCAGCCGGTGAAGCGGGCATTGTCCCCGGGCTCCCAGAGGGCGGCGTCGGCCGGGCTCACCAGGTCGATGGGGGTGACGGGGACGGTGGGCGGGTGGACGAGCTGGATCACGGCGACGTCGAACAGGCCCGTGAACGGGTTGTTCTGGGGATGGACCCGGATGTTGCGGATGTCGAGGCGCTCGACCTCGGCGGGGAGCAGGTCGATGCTGCCCACCACGACGTCCAGGAACGAGGCGGTCGCCCCCTCGACGCAGTGAGCGGCGGTGATCACGGCGTCGGGGGCGATGAAGGAGGCGCCACAGATCAGGCCGGCGAAGGGATTGGGCTCGAACCGGTCGGTGATCACCAGGGCGGCCATCCAGGGGTCCTCACCCGGGCCCGCCGGGCCGCCGCCGACCACTTCGGTGTCCGCGTGCCCCGGACCGGGCGGCGGCGGCCCTGCTTGCGCTGCGGTCGCCGGCAGCAGCCCGACGATCGCGACGAGGCACAGCAACAACGCACGCATGACGTTCTCCAAGAGGTGGTTCGGTTCCGTCCGTCCAGCGGCGGCGGGGCGACCCTAGTGCGGGACGGCGCCGTCCTCCGGGTCGGCCGGAGCGGTGCCGATACGGGCGTAGGCGGCAAGGTTCAGGGCGTTGTGGATCAGGCCGAGGTGGCTGTAGGCCTGCGGGTGGTTGCCCAGTGACCGCCCCGTGGCGGGATCCATCTCCTCGGAGAGCAGGCCGGTCTGGCCCGCGCTGGCCACCAGGCCGGCGAACAGCTCGCGGGCGTCGGACGCCCGGCCGGTGGCCAGGTAGGCGTCGACCAGCCACGAGGTCATGAGGTGGAACCCGCCCTCGTGGCCGGGCAGGCCGTCGTCGCCGAGGTAGCGGAACACGGTCGGGCCGTCCCGCAACTCCCGCTCGACGGCTTCGATGGTGCGCAGGAAGCGGTCGTCGTCCGGGTCGACCAGGCCGTAGAGCCCGATGGCCAGCACCGAGGCGTCGACATCGGTGCCGTCGTAGGCCGCGGTGAAGGCCCCGATCTCGTCCTTCCAGCCCCGGGCGAGGATGTCGTCGCGGATCCGGTCCCGGAGCAGCTCCCAGTCGCGGTGATCCTCCTCGACGAAGTCCCCGGCCACCCGCAGCGCCCGGTCGACGGTGACCCAGCACATGACCTTCGAGTGGACGTGGTGGCGGGGGCTGCGCCGCACCTCCCAGATGCCGTGGTCCGGTTCCAGCCAGCGCTTCTCGACGGCGCCGACCATCGCCTGCACGAGCTGCCAGTGCTGGCCCGACAACGGAGCGCCCTCGGTGGACAGGAGCCAGATGAGGTCCACGATCGGGCCGAAGACGTCGAGTTGGACCTGGCGCTCGGCGGCGTTGCCGACTCGCACGGGCCGACTGCCGGCGTAGCCCGCCAGCTCGGCGATGTCGGCCTCCGGGGGCAGGTGCCGTCCGGTGACCAGGTAGAGGGGGTGGAGGCGTTCGGGGTCGTCGCGGTGCTCGAGGATGCCCAGGACCCAGTCGAGGTAGGCCATAGCTTCCCCGTAGCTGCCCAGCCGCGCCAGCGCACCGGCGGTCATGGCCGCATCACGCAGCCAGCAGTAGCGGTAGTCCCAGTTGCGGATGCCCCCGATGGACTCGGGCAGCGACGTGGTGGCCGCGGCCACGATCGCCCCGGTGGGCCCGTGGCAGAGGGCCTTGAGGGCCAGCGCGCTGCGCCCCACCAGCTCGGTCTCGATCTCGGGCAGGGTGAGCTCGTCGGCCCAGCCCTGCCAGAAGGCCAGGGTGTCGGCCCGGCGTTCGTCCTCGGCCCGGGAGTCGGGCTTGGTGCTGGCGGTGCCGTAGCGGAATTCGAGCACGACGGGCCCCTCGGCGAGGTCGACCTCGGCCCGGGCCGTGTGATGGCGGCCGTCGTCGGTCAGCTCCCACCGCACGCCGGGGGCCCGCAGCACCATCAGGTCGGCCGTGTCGACGACCTCGACCCCGTCCTCTCGGATGGCCAGGCGGGTGCCGTGGCGCCCGAAGTCCAAGCGGGGGGCGAACTCGATGTGGACCTTCCCGCGGCCCTCGAGGACTCGGAACAGGTCACTGCGGCCGGCCAGGCGGTCGGGGCGGCCGCCGGAGGCATCGAGGTAGTCGGTGACGGTGAGGCCCGACCACCGGGTCTCCAGGACCATGGTGTCCTCGACGTAGCGCTGGCCGGTCGGCTCGCCGCCGTCGGCGGGGCCGACGGCGAAGTAGCCCGCGGCGGGACCGCCGACCAGTTCGCCGAACACGGCCGACGAGTCGATGCGGGGGGCGCAGTACCAGGTGATGCGCCCGCCGGGGGTGACGATGGCCGCGGTGCGCTGGTCCGAGAGCAGGGAGTGGTCGGCGATGGGGATGGCGCCGGCGCCCGTGACCCATTCGGTGCGCAGCTGGGCCAGATGGGCCAGGGCCTCGGCCACGCCGGCGGTGTCCTCGACGTGGTGGCGGGCCAGGGACTCGCCCGGGCCGACCCGCACGCCGACGTCGGGGCCGCGCAGTGTGGCGAAAGCGTGCTCGTCGGTCGGGCTGTCGCCGAAGAAGAGGACGGCCGACGCGCCGACCCGGTGGCGCAGTGACTCGAGGGCCCGGCCCTTGTCGGTGTCGACGACGAGGAGCTCGACGGCGTCGACGTTGGCGTGGGTGTGGACACCGTCGAGGGCGGCGGGACCGGCCTCGATGTCCTCCAGGGCCCGGCGCACGTGCTCGCGGTCCGAGCGCCGGTAGTGGAAGGTGACGGCGGCGGGCTTCACCTCCAGCTCGGCGCCCGGCGTGCGGGCGGCGATGTCGGCCAAGTCCGACTTGATGCGAGCCCGCAGGTCCAGCTCACGGGGCGAGAGGCGCTTGCCGAAGCCGAGGTCGAACTCGCCGCCGTGGCTGCCGACGAGGTGGATCTCGGTGGGCAGCCGGGAGAGCAGGGCCAGGTCCCGCAGGGAACGGCCGGAGATGACCGCCACGTGGGTGTTGGCCAGGGCGGCCAGGGCCCGGAGGGCCACCACGGTGTCGGGGCGCGGATCGGCCGTCATGGGGTCGTCCACGATGGGGGCGATGGTCCCGTCGTAGTCGCAGGCGATCAGGAGCTGTGGGGTGCGGGCCAGGTGTTCGAGCTCCGCCTCCAGCTCGTATTTGACCGGTCCGCCCATTCCGGCTGGACACTACCGCCGCGGCCCGGCGCGACCCTCGGTCGAGATGACGCCGGTAGCGTCCCCCCGATGCGCGCCGACGCCAGTTGTTACCGGCACCCCGATCGCCGGGCGTCGGTCAGCTGCCAGCGCTGCAACCGGCCCATCTGCACCGAGTGCATGATCGAGGCCCCCGTGGGCTTCCACTGCCCCGAGGACGCCAAGGCGGGCAAGCAGAAGGTCATCACCGCCCAGACCCTGTTCCGGGCCGCCCGCCGCCCCATCGTCACCCTCACTCTGATCGCGGTCAACCTGGCGGTCTTCGCCCTCGGTTACGTCGTCGAGGGGGGCAAGTCCCAGCTCCAGGCCGACGGCGGGCTCATCGGGTACTTCCCCGCTGCCGGTGGGGCGATCGGAGTCGATGCCGGCGAGACCTATCGGATCGTCACCTCCGGGTTCCTGCACGCCTCGCTGATCCACGTCGGCTTCAACATGTACCTCCTCTACCTCCTCGGCCAGCAGCTCGAGCCCGCCCTGGGTCGCACACGTTTCGCCGTGACGTACTTCTTCTCGCTCCTCTGCGGCTCGCTCGCGGTTCTGCTGCTCGAGCCCACGACGCTCACGGTCGGTGCCTCGGGGGCGGTCTTCGGCCTGATGGGCGCGCTCGCCGTCCTGCACCACTCCCAGGGTGTCCGCCTGTTCGACACCGGCCTCGGCGGCCTGATCCTGATCAACCTGCTCTTCACCTTCGCCATCCCCGGCATCTCGGTCGGGGGCCACATCGGGGGGCTGATCGGCGGGGCGCTGGCGGGATGGCTGCTGATCGAACTGCCGAGCCGGTCCCGGGCCCTGCCCTCGTTCATCCCCACCGCGGCGGTGGTGGCCCTGGGCGTGGCCGTGGTCGGCGCCTCGATCTGGGCCGCGTCCCAGTGGATGGACCCGGTCTTTTCTTGAGTGGCTTCGCTTCGCTAGTCCGGCGCCGCCGATCCAACGAGTCCTCGGTACTGCTCCGGCTGGCGCCTGCGCAGCGTCACTGAACGGCCGGACCCGAAGAATCAGGCTTCTTCGACCAGGGCCTTGAGGCGGGCGAGGTTCTTGCGCCAGATGGCGCGGAGGACCGGTGCACCCACGGCGCCACCGACGGGACCGCCCATCCACCAGGGGAATCGCAGGGTCTCGGCCCAGGCGAACTCGGTCCGACCGTCGCCCACGGCGGTGAGCGTGAAGCGGCCCTCGCCGGTGACCAGGCCCTCGTGGCGCACCCCCATGGTGCGAGCGGTCTCCCACTCGGTGACGGCCATCCGGTCGGTCAGCTTCAGGGGGCCGACTTTGGTGTCGCAGTCGAAGGTGGTGCCCACGCCCGCGGTCTGCTCGGAGGTGAAGCGGATGGCTTCGGCGTCGGCCATCCAGTCGACGTGGGTGCCGACGTCCTCGATCCGGGCCCACAGGGCCTCGGGCGGGGCGTCGATGGTCGTGGCCACCTCGATCCTGGGCATCGCCTCCGAGCCTAAGGTCGGGCCATGGCCTCCGCCGACCCGTCGCCCACGCCCAACCCCAACGCCATGAAGTTCACCCTGGACGTGACCTTCGACGCGATGCTGGACGTGCGCAGCGCCGAGGCCGCAATCGGCAACCCCTTGGCCGAGCGCATCTTCGCCATCCCCGGGGTGGTGATGCTGTTCGGCACCGCCGACTTCCTCACCGTCAGCCGCGAGGAGGGCGCCGACTGGGACGTCATCGTCCCGGCCGTGCAGGCGGTGGTCGCCGACGAGCTCTGAGCCTGGTGCGGAAACGGGTGGGCCCGCGCGTAGATCGACACATGGTTCGGGCTCTTGTCGGTGAACGGGGCGCCGACCCAGGTGGCCTCACGGGCGACGAGGGCCAGCCCCGCTTCTGCGGCCAGGGCGTCGAGCTGGTCGGGGAAGAGGTAGTGGATGCGGTACGGGCGCAGGCGCCGGCCCGCCTCGCTGAGGTCCACGAACTGCCCGGCGATGACCTGGGCGTCGGGGTCCCGCTGGGCCACGCTGAGCACCACCCGGTTGGCATCGACCGAGCGCACGCTCACGGTGCGGCCGTCTTCGGCCTCCCTTCCGGCGGGGACGAAGGCCTCGATCACCAGGCGCCCGTCGTGGGCCAGCGCCGTCGCCGCCCACCGCAGGCAGGCGGCCTGGGCCTCGGGCTCGGTCAGGTTGAAGAACGTGTTGTAGGCGCAGAAGACGACGGCGAACCGGCCGTCGGCGGCCAGGCCGGGCGCGGCCATGTCGGCCTGGACGACTCGTAGGCCCGTTCCGCCCGGCTTGGCCCGGAGGCGGGCCAGCATGGCCCCGGAGGCGTCTACACCCCATGTCTCGACCCCGGCCTCGGCCAGCGGGAGGGCCAGTCGTCCCGTGCCGACGCCCAGCTCGAGGACCGGGCCGCCGTCGGCCAGCGCCCGGACCCGGGTGACGGTGGCGGCCACGTCGGAGATGTCCTGGTACCAGTCGTCGTAGACGTCGGCAAACGCCTCGCCGTAGGACGTCGGCCCGTAGCCCCGCAGTCTCGAGGGCCCTTCGCGGGCGCTCATCGCCTTGCGGGCCTCTGCGGCCCGCCGATCGGGTCCCTGCTCACGGCGCCCAGTCTGGCCGTCCCCGCCGGGTGCCCCGCTCATCGGGGCCAGGGGACGCGTGGTGCCCGGTGGACCTCCTGACGAGATCCCCGGCTCGGCGGCCCCGCAGGGGAGGGCGACGAGTCCATGCCCTGCCCGTGCCCCTCCGCCCCATGACGTCGGGGCCATGGCGGACGTCGCGGCCAACGGCGAATACCAGCGCCCGGAACGGGGTGGTCCGTAGCCTGGAGGGGTGACGCCCATCGCCTACCTGGACTGCGCGGCCTCCATGCCCGTCCGGCAGGAGGCCGTGGCCGAGATGACCCGGGTCCTCACCGAGCTGCCGGGCAATCCGTCGGGCGCCCACTTCGCGGCTCGGGCGGCCCGCCGGGTCCTGGACGACGCCCGGGACGTGCTGAGCGAGGTCCTGGGGGCCGGACCCGGCGACATCGTGTTCACCGGGGGGGGGACCGAGGCCGACAACCTGGCCGTGCTCGGGGCCCAGGCGGCCCGGGGCGGCACGGTCGTGGTCTCGGCCGTCGAGCACCCCGCCGTCCGGGACCCCGCCGCCGGCCTCGATGGACTGGTGGCGCCCGTCGGCTGTTCCGGGCGGATCGACCTGGACGCCTTGGCCGCCCTGCTCGAGGCGGCCGACGACGTGGCCCTCGTCTCGGTGATGCTGGTCAACAACGAGGTCGGGACCATCCAGCCCATCGCCGAGGTGGCCGACGTCGTCCGCCGCCTTGCCCCTGACGCCGTACTCCACACCGACGCCGTCCAGGCCCTGTCCTGGGTCGACGTGGCCGAGGCCGCGGCCGGCGCCGACCTGATCTCGGTGAGCGCCCACAAGTTCGGGGGGCCCAAGGGGGTCGGGGCCCTGGTCGTGCGCCCGGGGGTGAAGGTGGCCGCTCGTCAGATCGGTGGAGGCCAGGAGCGGGACCGGCGCAGCGGTACCCAGAACGTGGCCGGTGTCGCCGCCATGGCCACCGCGGCCCGTCTGACCGCCGACCGTCGCCCCGAGGACACCGAGCGCATCGCGGGCCTGCGGGACCGCCTGGCCGACGGCCTGCTCGCGGCCGTCCCCGACGCGGTCGAGACCGGGATCACCGATGGTGACCGCTCCGGCCGGGCCGCCGGCCTCGCCCATCTCTGCTTCCCCGGGGTCGAGGCCGAGGCCCTGCTCTTCCTGCTCGACCAGGCCGGGCTGGCGGCCTCCGCGGCCTCGTCCTGTGCCAGCGGGGCGGCCGAGCCGTCTCCCGTCCTGGCCGCCATGGGCGTGCCCCGTGACCAGGCCACCGGCTCGCTGCGCCTCTCCCTTGGTTGGGCCAGCACCGCCGCCGACGTCGACCGGGCCCTCGAGGCCGTGCCCGCGGCCGTCGCCCGACTGCGAGCGGCCCGATGAGGGTTCTCTGTGCGTTGCTCGTCGGGGCGCATCGTCCCGGCCGGACCGTCTGGTGTCGATCATGAGGGTCCTCTGCGCCATGTCGGGCGGGGTGGACTCGTCGTTGACGGCGGCCCTCCTGGTCGAGCTGGGCCACGAGGTCGACGGCGTGACCCTGCGCCTGTGGGGTGGCGAGTCGGACCAGGGCTGCTGCTCGGTGGCCGACGTGGAGGACGCCCGCCGGGTGGCCGACCACCTGGGCCTCGACCACCACGTCTTCAACTTCGGGCCGGACTTCGATCGCCAGGTGGTGGCTCCGTACATCGCCGCCCACGCCGAGGGGCGCACACCGAACCCGTGTGTCGAGTGCAACCGGCACCTGAAGTTCGACCGCCTCCTGGGCCGGGCCCGGGCCCTGGGCTTCGACGCCATCGCCACCGGCCACCACGCGCGGGTCGTCGAGCGGCCCGACGGCAGCCGCCGCATCGCCCGGGGCGCCGACGGCCCCAAGGACCAGTCCTACGTGCTCTACATGCTCGACCAGGCCGCCCTGGCCCAGGTCCTGCTGCCCGTCGGCGCCCTGACCAAGGCGGACGTCCGGGAGCGGGCGGCGGCCCTCGGCCTGCGCACGGCGGCCAAGCCCGACAGCCAGGACGTCTGCTTCATCCAGGCCTCGTCGGGCCGCCGGGGCTTCCTCGAGTCCCGGATCGAGCTGACGCCGGGTCGGATCGTCGACGCCGAGGGGCACACGGTCGGGGAGGTCGACGCCGTCGAGCTGGTGACGGTCGGCCAGCGCCGCGGCCTCGGGCTGCGTAGCCGGCAGGAGCCGAGCTTCGTCACCGCGGTCGACGTGGCCGCGGCGACGGTGACGATGGGCCGCAAGGAGGAACTGCTGGACCGGGACCTGACCTTGACCGACCTGGTCTGGGCCGACCGGCCGGCGTCGGGTCCCGTCCTGGCCCAGTGCAGTGCCCACGGCGAGGTCCGCCCGGGCGTGCTCGACGGCGACGTCCTGGCGTGGGACGAGCCCCAGCTGCGGGTCGCCCCCGGCCAGAGCGTGGTCCTCTACGACGGCGACGAGGTCCTCGGCGGCGCCATCGTGGGCTGACCGAGAGCGGCTCGGGTTGCCGGCTACCGAGGCACCGACAGGGGCGGCGTGTCGGGCTTCGAGCCATCGGCGGCGATTCCGACGCTCGGTTCTCACCCTGCGTGGTGGATCGCGACCGTGAGCCCGTGATCCGCACCTTCTCGAGGCAGTGACTTGTGGAATCCGACAGCTACTGCCTCGAGTGTTGGTGCGCAACCGCTGACCGTGGTGATCGGCCTCGGTGAGCCCGCCGACCTGGATCCCGACGCCCTCCGTGCCTCGGCTTCCCTTCGTTACCCGAGGGGCAGTTCGCGCGCTTCGGCTTCGGCGAGGACGGCGGCCGTGCGGGTGGGGGCGACGAGGACGCCGGCGGTGCTGACCACCTCGTCGGGGGCCCGGCCGGGACGGCGGCGGACGAGGTCGGCGGGCTGTTGGAGCTGGAGCTCCACGACCAGACCCCCGGCGCCCATGGTCAGGTCGTCGGCGTCGGTGTCGGCCGGGGCGGGCCCGATGGAGGCCAACGAGGCCTTGGACAGCAGAACGGGCTCGACGAGGGTCATCGGGTCGTGAACGACCACCCCACCGGGGACGAACACGAGGAAGCGGCGGGACAGGGCGTGCAGCGAGCGGGCGGCGAGCACGGCCAGGCCGCCGCCCACCACCAGGACCAGGCCGCCCAGCAGCCACTGCCGGGCCGCCAGCAACAAGGGACCGACGGCCACGCCGGCCAGTAGGACGACGACGGCCAGGGGGGCGGGGCCGAGGGCGATGGCCGGGGGCACCCGCAGGGGCAGGCGTCGCTCGGGGCCGTAGGACGAGCCGTCGACGAGGTCGGCGCCCACGGTCGGCCAGGCCCCGACGACCACGACGACGGCGGCCACGGTGACGGCCAGGACGTCCACGGCCTCGACGCCACCCCGGACGGCGGCGGTCAGGGCGACGGCCACGAGGGCCGGGAGAGCGACCCGGAGGACCGTCAGCGAGACGATGCGGGGCACCAGCAGGGCCAGCAGCACGGCGGCCCACGCCAGCCACAGACCGAGGGCCGCCACCCCGCCCACGGGGGTCGACGCGCCGCTCAGGGCGTCCTCGACCGCCGGGCCGACGGTCAGGGGGAGCGCCAGCCAGAGCGCCCGTAGCAGGTTGAGCGCTCCCGGTTGCACCCCGGGAGATTTGCCGATGGCGGCTGTCGGTGGCTATTCACGACGGTGTGGGGGAAGCCGAATCCGACGCCGAGACACCGGGCGACACTGATTTCCCGGTCGCGACCGGGACGGCGACGGCCATCGGCAGCCTGCCCCTGGACGATCCCGAGGAGGCGGCCCGGTTCGTCCTCCAGGCCCTGCCCCGCCTTCCTGCGGTGCCCACCCTGCCGACGGCGTACCCACTCGAGGGGATGCTGGCCCAGGCCGCCTGGGGCCTGCAGGGCGTGACGGTCAGGGACGACGGCAGCCTGACGGTGATCCCTGGCGCCCTCGACGGTCACCACCCCTACGTCGAGGACGGGGGCCTCGGCGGGCCGCCGTTCGCCGCGCTCCAGGCCTTCCTCCGTGCCATCAAGGGCCGCACGGCCCCGGTCAAGCTCCAACTCACCGGTCCGGTCACCCTCGGTCGGGCCCTGGTCGAGGCCGGCGCCCCCGCCGAGGTGGCCTTCGCCGTCGCCGGGACGGCCGTACGGGAGCGGGTCGAGTCCCTACTGGCCGCCACCCGCTCTGCCGTGCCGTCGGCTCCGCTCCTGGTGTTCCTGGACGAGCCCGGCCTGACCGGCAACGAGCACCCGCGCTTCCCGCTCGCCAACGAGGAGGTCGTGCAGCTCCTGTCGGAGTCGCTGGCCTCGATCGAGTTGGACGCCGTCAGCGGCGTGCACTGCTGCGGCCCGACCGACTGGTCCCTGGTCACCCAGGCCGGCCCCCGCGTCCTCTCCCTGCCCGTCGGCGCCGGGCTGGTCGCCCACGCCGGCACCCTCGGCCGCTTCCTCGAGCGGGACGGCTGGATCGCCTGGGGCGCCGTGCCCACCGACGAGCCGGTGGGAGAGACGGGTGACGGCCTCTGGCGCCGCCTCTCGGACCTCTGGTGTGGCCTGGTGCGGGAGGGCTGTGACGCCGGCCGGCTCCGCCGTCAGGCGCTCATCACCCCGGCCTGCGGACTGGCCGGCCACGGCGAGAGCCAGGCCGACCACCGCCTCCGGCTGGCCGCCGAGCTCGGCCGCCGGGTCCTGGGCCAGGCCATCGGCGTGCGCCTCCAGGTCGGCGCCTGAGCCGGCCGTTCCCGTCACCGGGCGCCGGTAGGTTCTGACCGTGCCGACGGACCTCACCTCTGACGAGATCGCGGCCGCCGAGCGGGCCCAGGAGCTGGCTGAGCAGATCCGGTTCCACAACGAGCGCTACCACACGCTCGACGCCCCCCTCATCAGCGACGCCGACTACGACGCCCTCGTCCGCGAGCTGAAGGCTCTGGAGGCCGAGTTCCCGGCGCTGGCCACGCCCGACTCGCCCACCCAGCAGGTCGGCGGGGCCCCGTCCACCACCTTCGCCCCCGTCGAGCACGCCATCCGCATGATGTCGCTGGACAACGCCTTCGAGCTGGAGGAGCTGCTGGCCTGGGGCGCCCGGCTGCAGCGCCGCCTGGGCCAGTCCGAGGACGCCGCCGTCGGCTACGTCTGCGAGCTGAAGATCGACGGTCTGGCCGTGTCCATCCGCTACGAGCAGGGCCGCTACGTCCAGGCCGCCACCCGGGGCAACGGCCGGGTGGGCGAGGACATCACCCCCAACGTGGCCACCCTGGCCCAAGTCCCCGAGCGGCTGTCCGGGGACGTCCCCGACGTGCTGGAGATCCGGGGCGAGATCTACATGCCGATCCCGGCCTGGAACGCCCTCAACGAGGAGCAGGAGCGCCAGGGCCTGGCCCGCTACGTGAACCCCCGCAACACCGCGGCGGGCTCCCTGCGCCAGAAGGACGCCGCCATCACGGCCACCCGCAACCTGGCCCTGTGGACCTACCAGCTCGGCCAGGTCCAGGGCGGGCCGACCTTCACCACCCACCACGAGACCCTCGAGTACATCGGGTCCCTCGGCCTGCCGGTCAATCCGAAGATCGAGCGCCTGTCGGGCCTGGAGGAGATCCACCGCTACTGCCAGGGCTGGCAGGAGCACCGCCACGACCTGGACTATGAGATCGACGGGGTCGTCGTGAAGGTCGACGACCTCGCCCTGCGCGACGAGCTGGGCTCGACGGCCAAGGCCCCCCGCTGGGCCATCGCCTACAAGTTCCCGCCCGAGGAACGCACCACGCTGCTCAAGGACATCATGGTGTCCATCGGTCGGACCGGGAAGGCCACGCCCTTCGCCGTGCTGGAGCCGGTGTTCGTGGGCGGCTCGACGGTCGGCCTGTCCACCCTCCACAACCAGGACCAGGTGGCGGCCAAGGACGTCCGGCCGGGCGACACGGTCACCGTCCGCAAGGCGGGCGACGTGATCCCCGAGGTGGTCGGCCCGGTGCTCGGCCTGCGCAGGAAGGGCCTGCGCAAGTGGAAGTTCCCCACGGTCTGCCCGGTCTGCGGCGGCCCGCTGGTCCGTCTCGAAGGGGAGAGCGACACCTTCTGCACCAACCTCGACTGCCCGGCCCAGGTGGCGGGCCGCATCGAGCACTTCGCCTCCCGGGGGGCGATGGACATCGAGGGCTTCGGCGAGCAACGGGCCCAGCTCTTCACCCACCTCGACGAGGCGTCCGGCACGCGCCTCATCACCGACATCGGCGACATCTACACCATCGACGGGAACGTCCTCCTGGGCATGGAGGGTTTCGGCGAGATCGCCGTACGCAACCTCCAGGAGGCCATCGAGGCCTCGACGTCACGGCCGCTGGCCAACCTGCTGGTCGGCCTGAACATCCGCCACCTGGGCGGGACGATGTCCGAGCTGCTGGCCAAGGCAATGGGCAGCCTCGACGCCATCATGGATGCCTCCGAGGAGGAGCTGGCCGCCATCGACGGCGTCGGCCCGATCATCGCCCACAGCGTCCACGAGTTCTTCCGGAGCGACGCCAACCGGGCCGTGGTCGAGAAGCTGCGGGCCGCCGGCCTCAACTTCGACGGCCCCGACCGCCCCGACGTCCCGCAGACCCTGGCGGGCATCTCGATCGTGGTCACCGGCACCCTCGACGGCTTCACCCGGGAGGAGATCGAGGAGGCCATCAAGACCCGCGGTGGCAAGGCCCCCGGCAGCGTCTCCAAGAAGACCACCGCCGTCGTCCTCGGCCGGGACCCCGGTCAGGCCAAGGTCACCAAGGCCGAGGAGCTCGGCATCCCCACCATCGACGAAGCCGCCTTCCGCCACCTGTTGGACACGGGCGAACTCCCCGGCTGAGCTCCGGTCCCGCAAGGCTCCACGCTCAGCTCCCGCCTGGACTCACACTGCGGAGCGGAGCGCAGCAGCACCTCGGGAGGTCGTCGGAAGCTGGCGTAGGCAGCCGAGCCGCGCGGGCGGCGACCGTGTCACGTCACGTGACGTTGAAGCACCAGCTGACGTCGCGGCTGTCGGCTCGACTCTCCTCGACCCGCCAGACGACGGCGGTGACGCAGTTCTCGCCGGCCTCGAAGCGCTCGATGGCCTTGCCGTCGCCGGCGGTGTAGAGCAGCTGGCCGAGGGACGCGAGGTTGGCGGCGTCGACCTGGTCCTCGGGGATCTCCACGCCGTTGATCACCAGCACGCCCGTCCACCCGGGTCGCAGGTCCACGCCCACGGCCTCCTGGCGCAGGATCTCGCTGCCCCGGGGCGGGATGAGCTGCTCGACGGGGCCGGCGTCGGTCACGGCGACGTCATTGGTGCCGTCATCGGTGTCGACCAGGGTGAAGGCGAAAACGACCCCCGCCAGACCGACGAGCACGGCGAGGACGACCAGGACGCGGCGCAGCGAGTCGGACACAGCCCCAGTGTGTGCCGCGGACGGCCCGAACCGCACGGTGGCCCCGGCTACCGCGACACTCCCCGTTGGCGCCGACCTCACGCCTTACCCTCGGACCCATGTCGATGACCCGCATGAACGACCAGGTCGGTCGGGTCCTCACGGGTCGCTATCGGCTCCTGGCCCCCATCGGGGCGGGGGCGTCGGCCCAGGTCTTCCTGGCCGAGGACACGCGCCTGAAGCGCCGGGTGGCCATCAAGCTCCTGCACGAGTCCTACGCCGGCGACGAGGCCTTCATCCGCCGCTTCCGCTCCGAGGCCCAGACCGCCGCCGGCCTCAACCACCCCAACCTCCTCGCTGTCTTCGACTGGGGCGAGGACGAGGTCCCGTTCCTGGTCACCGAGTTCATCGGGGGCGGCTCGCTGCGGGCCATGCTCGACCAGGGACACCGGCTGAGCATCTCCCAGGCCACCCTCGTCGGCCTGGAGGCGGCCCGGGGCCTGGACCACGCCCACCGCCAGGGCCTGGTCCACCGGGACCTGAAGCCGGCCAACCTGCTGTTCGGCGAGGACGAGCGCCTGCGCATCGCCGACTTCGGCCTGGCCCGGGCCCTGGCCGACGCCGCCGTCACCGAGCCCTCGGGCGCCGTGCTGGGCACCGCCCGCTACGCCTCGCCCGAGCAGGCCCAGGGCCGACCCCTGACCGGGCGCAGCGACGTCTACTCGCTGGCCCTGGTCCTCATCGAGGCGGTGACCGGCCACGTCCCCTTCTCGGTGGACACCACCATCGGCACCCTCATGGCCCGACTGGCCGAGCCCGTTCCCGTCACCCGTCGCCTCGAGGTCCTCCAGCCCATCCTGCGGGCCGCCGGCGCGGTCGAGCCCGAGGACCGGCCCGACGCCGCCCGCCTGGCCGCGATGTTGGTCAGGGCCTCCGAGCAGCTCGAACGTCCCGGACGGCTGCCCCTGGCCGGGGCCATCGCGCTGCCCGACGCGGATGTCGAGCTCGACCGGGACCCCACGATGCTGCCCGAGCCGAGCCCCGGCGGCACCGTCTTCTCCGACGAGGACCTCGAGCCCGCGGCCGAGATCGCCGGCCCCGGGCGCCTGGGTCGCCGCCGGCAACGGCGGGCGGCCGAGAAGGCGGCCCGGGGTGACCGCCACACCGGTCGGCGGGTGCTGGTCGGTGTCCTCACGGTCTTCGCGCTCGCGGCCCTGGCGGTCGGCGGTTACGCGGGCTACCAGGTGCTGCGCCCCGAGCACGAGGTGCCCCAGCTGGCCGAGCAGACCATCGGCCAGATCGACCCGCTGGTCGACGGCCTCGGCTTCGACGTCCAGCTCGTGGGGGTGCGTCAGAACGGCGCACCGGCGGGGACCGTGGTCGACCAGGACCCCGCGGCGGGTGAGCAGCTCCGCGAGGGCCGGACCCTCACCGTCACCGTGTCCCGGGGCCCGGAGTTCCTGGAGCTCCCCGCCGACCTGACCAACGTCACCCGGCAACAGGCCGAGGTCGCCATCGAGACCGCCGGCTTCCGGGTCGGCCACGTCTCGGAGAAGTACAACGAGCTGGTCGTCGCCGGGACCGTGCAGAGCGTGATCACCCTCTTCGACGAGGTCCCCCGCAACAGCGCGGTGGACCTCGTGGTGTCCCTGGGGCCGCGCCCCCGAACCATCCCCGCCGACGCCGTGGGCCGCCCGTTCGCCGATGTGGCCGCCGAGCTGGAGGACCTCTCGCTGGAGGTCGTGCGCGAGGACGAACCGACCCTGGACCAGCCCGAGGGCACGGTCACCGCCATCGATCCCGGGCCCGGCGCGGTCGTGGAGCGCGACTCGACGGTGACCGTCCACGTGGCGGTCGCGCAGGTCGAGGTGCCCGACGTGACCGGGCTCGACCCCGTCTCGGCCGCCGACGCCCTGGACGCTGTGGGGCTGCGCGTCTCCCAGACGGTGGGACCGCCCAACCGGAACGTGGTCGACACCGATCCGTCGCCCGGGACCCTGGTCGACCCGGGCTCGTCGGTCGCGCTCTACACCCGCCGCTTCGGGTAGCGCGACCATCCACCCCCGGCGCCGGCTGCCTCCCTAGCGTTTCGCCCGAACCGGGCCCGCTGGGGTGGTGTCGGCCGTGACGCTCCCCAGCCGCCACGACGCTGCCACCCCAGCCGGCCCGGTTCAGTGGCGAACTCCGTGCGGGCGCGACGACGGTCGTTAGCCTCCGGCCGGTGACCGCCGAGCGCCCGCCCGACCTCTCGGTCGAAGCCCCGGGCCTCAGCGAGGAGAGCTCGATCGCCTGGCCCCTCTTGTTGGGTCAGCGGGTCACCAGCAGGGCCGAGGACAAGGGCTGGTATCCGTGGGTGGTCCTGGCCACGACCCTGTTCGGGCTGCTCACGGTCACCTTCACCATCACGATCCTGGCCGTTTCGATCCCCGGGATCGCCGAGGACCTGAACACCAGCGAGAGCACCCTGACCTGGGTCATCACGGGACCGCTGCTGGCCTTCGCCATCGTCGGCCCGGCCCTGGGCAAGCTCGGCGACCGCAACGGCTACCGCCGCATCTTCCTCATCGGCATGGCCGGGAGCGCGGTGTTCGCCGCCCTGTCCGCCGTGGCCCCCAGCGCCGGGGCGTTGATCCTCTTCCGGGTCCTGGGGGCCGGCCTCGGTGCCGCCACCGGGCCGGCGGCGATGGCCTTGATCAACACCACCTTCCCCCGGGAGCGCCGGGCCCAGGCCATGGGCTTCTGGACCCTGGTGATGGCGGGTGGGCCGGTGCTCGGTGTGGTCATCGGGGGCCCCGTGGTGGAGCACCTGAGTTGGCGGCTGATCTTCGTGGCCCAGGTGCCCATCGCCCTGCTGGGCTTCTTCGTCGCCTTCATCCTCCTGCCCGACACCGAGCGGGAGGAGCGTCCGGCCTTCGACCTGGCGGGCACGGTCCTGCTCGCCGCCGCGGTGGGCGGGATCCTGCTCGGCCTGAACCGCGGCCCGGAGATGGGCTGGAGCAGCCCCGTCGTCATCGCCGGCTTCGTCCTGGCGCCGATCCTGCTGGTGGCCTTCGTCCGGGTCGAGCGCCGGGCGCCCGACCCCCTGATGCCTCTGCGCTACCTGCGCGCCCGCAACGTCGGCCTGCCGTTGGTCGTCGAGTTCACCAACAACTTCGCCTACATGGGCGGCTTCATCCTGACGCCGCTCCTCCTGGAACAGGTCCTGGGCTACGGCGAGACGCGGGCCGGCCTGCTCTCGATCGCCCGCCCGCTCAGCTTCTCGATCTCGGGCCCCCTGGCCGGCTTCTTCGCGGTCCGGGTGGGGGAGCGCAAGGCCGCCACCTTCGGGACCCTGGCCATCGTCTGTTCGATGATCGGCATGTCCCTGGTCTCACCGGTCAGCTCGGACCTGTTGGTCGTCGTCGCCCTCGCGCTGTCCGGTATCGGGGCCGGGGCGACCCTGCCGGCCATGGCGGCCACCATCGCCAACGCGGTCGACGACCGGGACCTGGGCGTGGTCGGCGCCGCGCAGCAGATGGTGGCCCAGCTCGGGGCCGTCACGGGTATCCAGATCCTGCAGACGGTGCAGGCCAGCCGGGAGGCCGTGGTCGGCGAGGTCGACGCCTTCGGCCAGGCCTTCCTCACCGGGGCCGCCGTCGCCTTCGTGGGCACGCTGTGCGCCCTCTCCGTGCGATCGACGGTGCGGGAGACCCCCTCCCTCGAGGCGCCGGCCCTCGCCTGAGCGGCGCCGGGTGTCCAGAGGCGCTGCGCAGCGGAGCGGAGCAGCTCGGAGGATCGGCAGCTTCGGCGGCGCCGGACTTGGCGAGCGCAGCGAGGCCAGTGCGATGTGACGGAGCGGAGCAGCTCGGAGGATCGGCAGCTTCGGCGGCGCCGGACTTGGCGAGCGCAGCGAGGCCAGTGCGATGTGACGACCTACTCGGTGATCTCCTTGACCTTGTCCTGGATCTCGGTCTGGATCGGGTCGGTGGGGGCCTGCTGGAGCAGCATGAGCTTGCTCATGTCGCCCTGGACCTTGACCTTGCCCTGCATGAAGGCCTGCATCCCGGCTTGGGCGTCGCCGTCGACGGTGATGGCCTTGGCCGTGGCGTAGTCGGTGGTGACGGTCAGGTCGGGGTTCTCGAGGTGGCCCATCTCCATGATGGCCTCGCCCCCCGAGGTGTCGAGGTGGGCGTTGACCGTGCCGTCGCCGAACGGGCAGTCGGTGACGACCTGGTTCATGCGGATGGCGTGCGCCGGCGCACTGACCCGATCGGCGTACTCGTCGCGGACGGCCTTGGCGGCCTCCATCCACTCGTCGGACAGGAACGCGTACTTGGCCACCGGGGGACTCCTCTTGGGTCTTGGACTGCGGAAAGCGGCGCTGACGCTAGTCGACTTGACCGGCTGGTCAAGCGGGCCGGTTGTAGCCTGCCGCCCGTGTCGGCCGGGACCCGTGACGAGCGTCTCGTCTCCCGCGAGCGGAACCCGAAGTGGCAGAACCTCCCGCTCTTCATCGACATGTCGATCTGCATCAACTGCGACACCTGCATCCGCTGGTGCCCGCCCCAGTTCGGGGCCATCTTCAACCACGGCATCGATGTGGTGATCATCCCCGAGCTGTGCTCGGGCTGCGGGAAGTGCGTCGAACCCTGTCCCGTGGACTGCATCTTCGAGGACCCGGAGTGGAAACCCGCCCCGGTCGACTGGTGGGAGGAACCCCAGGACGATGACCCCTACACCTGAGCGAGCGCAGCACAGCGGAGCCCAGCGGCCCGCCGTCCGGAGGTCGCCATGAGCGGTAGCCCTGACTGGCCGCCCGAGGGGGCGACGGTGATCCCCGGGGCCGAGCCGTGGTCGGCCGAGGGCGCCCCTCACGGCGCCCTGGTCCTGCACGGCTTCACCGGCAACTGCGCCGGCGTGCGGCCCGTGGCCGATGCCCTGCACGCCGCCGGTTTCGCCATCGAGATGCCGCTGCTCCCGGGCCATGGGACCAAGGTCGAGGACCTGCTCCACCACGGCTGGGACGAGTGGTACGAGGCCGCCGAGGAGGCACTCGACCGACTGGCCGAGCGGGTCGATCGCATCGTGGTCTCCGGCCTGTCGATGGGCGGGGCGCTCACGTGCCTCCTGGCCGTGGAGCACCCCGAAGTGGCGGGCATCGCCGTCGTCAACCCCGCCACGCAGGTCAACGACGAGATCCGCACCAGGGTCGAGACGATGCTGGCCGAGGGCAGCGAGTTCATCCCGCCGGTCGGCTCCGACATCGCGCTGGAGGGGGCCACCGAGAATGCCTACGACCTCACCCCGGTTCCGCCCCTGCTGACGATGTTCGACGCCTCCAAGCGCTTCGCCGCCCGCCTGGGCGAGATCACCTGCCCGACGCTGGTGCTGACCAGCCGCCAGGACCACGTCGTGCCCCCGTCGGACAGCGAGTTCCTGGTCGGCCAGGTGGCGGGGCCGGTCGAGCACGTGTGGCTGGAGAACAGCTACCACGTGGCCACCATCGACCACGACGGGCCCGAGGTGGCCCGCCGCATCGTCGAGTTCGCCCGGGAGGTCACCGCCTGAGCCGACGAATCGTCGGGCGGCAGGCCGGGGGAGCGCCCCTACGATGCGCTCGTGCCCAGAATCTCCCCTGAGGACGTCGCGCACGTCGCCCGGCTGGCCCGCCTGCACCTGAGCGACGAGGAGCTGACCACCTTCACCGGCCAGCTCGACGCCGTCCTCGGCCACGCCGCCGACGTCGAGGCCCTGGACCTCGACGACGTGGCCCCGACCTCCCACCCGTACCCGCTGACCAACGTGCTGCGGGACGACGTCGTCGCCCCCAGCCTCGACCGGGCCGAGGTCCTGGCCCAGGCCCCCGAGGTCGAGGACCACCAGTTCAAGGTCCCACCGGTCCTGGGAGAGGCGCCGTGAGCGAGCGAAGCGAGCGGGGCCCGACAGCCCGGCGACGGAGTGGACCGGAGCGGAGGCGATGAGCGCCCGGGAGATCGCCGCCGCTGTCCGGGCGGGTGAGCGCCCGGCCCGGGAGGTGCTCGAGGAGCACCTGGCCGTCGTCGACGCCCGGGACGGTGAGCTGCACGCCTTCAACCTGGTCCTGGCCGACGAGGCCCGGGCCGCGGCCGACGTCATCGACGACCGGGTGGCCGCGGGCGAGGACCCGGGCCCCTTGGCCGGGGTCCCCGTCGCCCTGAAGGACAACCTCTGCACCCGGGGCGTGGCCACGACCTGCTCGTCGAAGATCCTCGAGGGGTGGCAGCCCCCGTACGACGCCACCGTGGTGGCCCGCCTGGCCGAGGCCGGGGCCGTCCTGGTGGGCAAGACCAACCTCGACGAGTTCGCCATGGGCTCGTCCACCGAGAACTCGGCCTTCGGCCCCACCCGCAACCCGCATGACCCCACGAAGGTCCCGGGCGGGTCGTCGGGCGGCAGCACGGCCGCGGTCGCCGCGGGCATGGCGTCGGTCGGGCTCGGCTCGGACACCGGCGGCTCCATCCGCCAGCCCGCTGCCCTGTGCGGGGTGGTCGGCATGAAGCCCACCTACGGTCGGGTCTCCCGCTACGGCCTGGTGGCCTTCGCCTCGTCGCTGGACCAGATCGGGCCGATCACCACCACCGTGGCGGACGCGGCCACGGTGTTCGAGGTCATCGGCGGCCACGACCCGCTGGACTCCACGTCCATCCCCCGGCCGTCGCCCGAGATCATGGCCACCCTGGGCGACGGCGTGGCCGGACTGCGCATCGGGGTCATCGACGAGCTCATGGGCGCCGAGGGCATGGCCCCCGACGTGCTGGCCCGCACGCTCGAGGCCGTCGCCGCGCTCGAGGCCGCCGGCGCCACCGTGGGCGAGGCCTCCGTCCCCGCCGCCGTCTACGGCATCACCGCCTACTACCTGGTCGCCCCGGCCGAGGCCTCCAGCAACCTGGCCCGCTACGACGGCGTGCGCTACGGCCTGCGGGTCGACGCCGCCAACACGGCGGACATGAACGAGGCCAGCCGCACGGCCGGGTTCGGCGACGAGGTCAAGCGTCGGATCATGCTGGGCACCTACGCCCTGTCCGCCGGCTACTACGACGCCTACTACGGCAAGGCCCAGAAGGTGCGCACGCTGCTCATCCGGGACTTCGAGAAGGCCTACGAGGAGTTCGACCTGCTCCTGTCGCCGACCACGCCCACCACGGCCTTCCCGATCGGCGAGAAGACGGCCGATCCGCTGACGATGTACCTGAACGACGTGTGCACCATCCCGTCCAACCTCGCCGGTCACCCGTCGATGTCGGTCCCCTTCGGCACCGGCGACGACGGCCTACCCGTCGGGGTCCAGGTGCTGGCCCCTTCGCTCGGAGAAGACACCATGTTCCGGGCGGCCGCCGTCCTGGAAGGAGCCGCACCGTGAGCGGGATCGAGGGGTGGGAGACGGTCGTGGGCCTGGAGGTCCACGTCGAGCTGGCCACCGAGACCAAGTTGTTCTGCGGCTGCCGCAATGCCTTCGGGTCCGAGCCCAACACCAACGTGTGCCCCGTCTGCCTCGGCCTGCCCGGTTCACTGCCCGTCCTCAACCGGACGGCGGTGGAGTACGCCATGCGCCTCGGCCGGGCCCTGGGTTGTCGGGTCGAGGCGTCGACCTTCGCCCGGAAGAACTACTTCTACCCGGACATGCCGAAGGACTACCAGGTCAGCCAGTACGACCTGCCGATCAACATCGACGGCGTCCTGGAACTGCCCGACGGCTTCCGGGTGGGCATCGAGCGGGCCCACATCGAGGAGGACACCGGCAAGTCCACCCACATCGGCGGCGGCGGGCGCATCCACGACGCCGCCCACTCGCTGGTGGACTACAACCGGGCCGGCGTCCCTCTGGTCGAGATCGTCAGCCGCCCGGACGTGCGCACCGCCGACCAGGCCCGGGCCTACGCCCACGAGCTGCGGGGGATCCTGCTGGCCACCGGCGTGTCCGACGCCCGCATGGAGGAGGGGTCGATGCGGGTCGATGCCAACGTCTCCGTCCGCCGGGTGGGTGACGAGACCCTCGGCACCCGGGCGGAGGTCAAGAACCTCAACTCGATCCGTTCGCTGGGCCGGGCCATCGACTACGAGGCCCGCCGCCAGGTCGACCTGCTGGAGGCGGGCGACCGGGTCGTCCAGGAGACGCGGCATTGGAACGAGGCGGACGGCCGTACCCACACGCTGCGCTCGAAGGAGGAGGCGTACGACTACCGCTACTTCCCCGAGCCCGACCTGGTGCCGCTGGCCCCCGACGCCGACTGGGTGAACCGGGTCGACGCCGCCCTGCCCCTGCTCCCGGCTGCCCGCCGGGCCACGCTGGCCGGGGCCGCCGGGGTCGCGACTGCGGACGTGGCCACCATCGTCGACCGGGGCCACGACGACCTGGCCCGGGAGGCCATCGCCGCCGGGGCCGACGCCCGCACCGTACTCAACCGGGTCGGCAACGACCTGGCCGGCGACCTCGGCGCCCTGGACGCCGCCGGGCTGACGGCCCTCGTGGCCCTCGAGACCGGCGGGGACCTGACCGCCACGCAGGCCAAGGCCGTCCTGGCGGAGATGGTCACCAGTGGTCGCGCCCCGACGGAGATCGCCGCCGACCTCGGCTTCGAGGCCATGGACACCGGTGCCCTCGAGTCCGTGGTCGACCAGGTCATCGCCGGGCACCCCGAGGACTGGACCCAGTTCGTCGAGGGCGACGACAAGGCCCGGGGCAAGCTCACCGGCTTCTTCGTGGGCCTGGTCATGAAGGCCACCAGGGGTCAGGCCGACGGCAAGGCCGTCACCGCCCTCCTCCGCCAGCGGGCGGGCTGACGTGGCGGTCCAGCCGCCCCCCGAGCGGTTCCGGGAGGTCCTGGACGCCTGCGCTGCAGGCTTCGGTGCGTTGCGGTGGAAGGACGACGGCGTTGAACGGGAGAAGACCGTTTGGGAGGTCGACCGCACGTGGGCGGCCGAGGAGGACGGCCGCTACGTCGCCACCGCCACCTCCTACGCCTTCGAGATGACCGTTCCCGGCGGGGCCCGGGTCCCGGCGGCCGGCGTCGCCCAGGTGGCCGTGCTGCCCACCCACCGGCGCCGTGGCCTCCTGCGGGAGGTGCTGGGCGCGCTGCTGGGCCAGGCCGCCGAGCTGGGCGACCACTACGCCATCCTCAATGCGTCCGACTCGGGCATCTACGGCCGATTCGGCTTCGGCCAGGGCGACCGGGTGCTGCGCTTCGAGCTGGATACCGACCACGCCGAGTTCATGGACCCGCCGGGGCCGGGCCGGATCCGCCTGGTCGACGCCCACGAGGCCGCAAGCCTGCTGGCCGGCCTGTACGAGCGCTTCGGTCGTCGCCGGCCCGGCGCGGTGGGGCGGTCGGCGGCGTGGTGGGACCTCGTCCTGGCCGACGAGCCCTCGTGGCGGGGCATCGGCAACCCCTTCGTGGCCGTCCACGAGGACGAGGCCGGCGCGCCCGACGGTTACGCCATCTACCGCAGCACCGAGCGGTGGGACCGGGGCCACGCCGAAGGGATCGTCGAGGTCCGGGAGCTGGAGGCCGAGTCGGCCCGGGTCGAGTCCGATCTCTGGCGCTTCGTGTGCGCCATCGACCTGCGTACCCGGGTGGTGGCTCATCCCCGCCCGGTCGATGATCCGCTGCCGTGGCGGCTGCACCAACCCCGCCGGGCGTGGGTGTCCTGGGCCAGCGACCTGCTCTGGGTCCGACCCCTCGATGTGGCCGCCTGTCTGGCCGGTCGCCGCTACGGGGTCGAGGACAGGCTCGTGCTGGCGGTCACCGACGCCACGCGTCCCGACCAGGCGGGGACCTACCGGGTCACCGGGGGCCCTGACGGTGCCGAGGCCCGACGCACCGACGCCGATCCCGACCTGTCCCTCGACGTGGCGACACTCGGCTCGATCGTCCTCGGCGGCATCGACGCCGGTGAGTTGGCCGCCGCCGGCCGGATCACCGAGCACACCCCGGACGCCGCGGCGAGGGCTGAGCGCTTCTTCCGCTGGCGCCCGGCGCCGTTCTGCTCCACGACCTTCTGAGGCGTCACCGTCGAGTTCGTTCCCGAACGCCGGCTTCGCCGATCCGGCAATTCATGGGTGCTGCTCCGGCTGGCGCCTTCGCCGCGTGGATCGGGACCTTTCGCCCTGCAAGGGGGCCTCGGGCATCCGTAGTGTCCGGGGCATGGCGGACACCCTCTGTCTCGACGGCAACGAAGCGGTCGCCCGAGTGGCCCACGCGTTGTCCGAGGTCATCGCCATCTACCCGATCACCCCGGCCTCGCCGATGGGCGAGGCGGCCGACGCCTGGAGCTCGTCGGACCGCCCGAACCTCTGGGGCGCCGTGCCCGAGGTGGTGGCGATGCAGTCCGAGGCCGGGGCGGCCGGGACCCTGCACGGGGCCAGCCTGAAGGGGGCGCTGGCCACCACGTTCACGGCGTCACAGGGCCTGCTGCTGATGTTGCCCAATCTCTTCAAGCTGGCCGGCGAGCTGTCCCCGGCCGTGGTCCACGTGGCCGCCCGGGCGGTCGCCACCCACGCCCTGTCCATCTTCGGGGACCACAGCGACGTGATGGCGGCCCGGACCACGGGCATGGCCATGCTCTGTTCCTCGTCGGTCCAGGAGGCCCATGACTTCGCCGCGGTGGCCCACGCGGCCACCTTGCGCTCCCGGGTGCCGTTCCTGCACTTCTTCGACGGCTTCCGCACGTCCCACGAGATGAACCGGATCGACCTGCTCGACGACGACGACCTGCGGGCCCTGGTCCGCGAGGACGACATCCTGGCCCACCGCCTGCGGGGCCTCGACCCCGACCGGCCGGTCCTGCGGGGCAGCGCCCAGAACCCCGACGTCTTCTTCCAGGCCCGGGAGGCCGCCAACCCCTTCCACGCCGCCGTCCCCGAGGTCGTCGAGGACGTCTTCGCCGAACTGGCCGACCGAACGGGGCGGCGCTACGGCCTGGTGGAGTACCGGGGCCATCCCGAGGCGGAGCGGGCCCTGGTGGTCATGGGCTCGGGCGCCGGCGCCGCCGGGGAGGCCGTCGACGCCCTGGTGGCATCCGGCTCCCGGGTCGGCCTGCTGACGGTCCGCCTCTTCCGGCCCTTCCCTACGGCCGCACTGGCGGCTGCCCTGCCGAACTCGGTGTGCCGCCTGGCCGTCCTGGACCGGACCAAGGAGCCGGGGTCAGTGGGCGAGCCGCTCTACCTCGACGTCTTCGCCGCGCTGGCCGAGGCCCAGGCCTCCGGTCATCGCGACACCCTGCCCTCGGTCATCGGCGCCCGCTACGGCCTGGGTTCCAAGGAGTTCACCCCCGCCCACGTCAAGGGCCTGTTCGACGAGCTGGACCGCACCGAGCGCCGGGCCCACGTCACCGTCGGCATCGTCGACGACGTCAGCGCTTCGAGCGTCGAGCCCGACCGGTCGTTCACGGTGCCCACGGGCACGGTCCAGGCGGTGTTCCACGGCCTGGGCAGTGACGGCACCGTGGGCGCCACCAAGGCCACGGTGAAGATCCTGGGCGAGCACACCGACCTCCACGCCCAGGGCTACTTCGTCTACGACTCCCGCAAGGCGGGAGCGGAGACCGAGTCGCACCTGCGCTTCGGTCCCGACCCCATCGCCTCGACCTACCTGATCGACGGCGCCGACTTCGTGGCCTGCCACCAGTTCGGCTTCCTGGGTCGGCGTGACGTGCTCGGGCGGGCCCGGCCGGGGGCCACGTTCCTGCTCAACAGCCCGTTCCCCCCGGACGAGGTCTGGGCCCACCTGCCCCGGGAGGTCCAAGACGAGATCGTCGACAAGGGCCTGAGCCTGCACGTGATCGACGCCGAGCGGGTCGCCCGCGAGACCGGCATGGGCCAGCGCATCAACACGGTCATGCAGCCCTGCTTCTTCGCCCTCTCCGGGGTCCTGCCCACCGCGGAGGCCCTGGCGGCCATCCGGGCCCGCATCGAGGTGACCTACGCCAAGGCCGGCCCGGCCGTGGTGGAGCGGAACCTGGCTGCGGTCGACGCCGCCTTGGCCGCCCTGCACCCGGTGCCCGTCCCCACCACGGCGCCGGGCGGGGCCGAGCGCCCGCCCCGGGTGCCGGCGGACGTCCCCGACTTCGTGGCCCGGGTCACGGCCCGGCTGCTGGCGGGCGAGGGGGACCTCCTGCCGGTCAGCGCCCTCCCCGTGGACGGCACCTTCCCCACGGGCACGGCCCGCTGGGAGAAGCGGGCGCTGGCCTCCGAGCTGCCGGTGTGGGACGAGTCGATCTGCATCGACTGCGGGAAGTGCGCGTTGGTGTGCCCCCACGCCGCCATCCGCATGAAGGTCTACGACCCCGACGCGCTGGCCGGTGCCCCCGACGGGTTCAAGGCCAAGGACTTCCGCTCCCGGGAGCTCCCGGGGCAGCGGCTGACGATCCAGGTCGCGCCCGACGACTGCACCGGCTGCGGGGTGTGCGTCCAGGTCTGCCCCGCCAAGGCGAAGGACGAGGTCCGGCACAAGGCCCTGGACATGGCCCCCGTCGGGGACCGGCGGGAGCGGGAACGGCTGGCCTACGCCTTCTTCCTCGATGTGCCCGAGCTGGATCCGGCCCTGCTCGCCCCGGACTCGGTGAAGGGCTCCCAGGTCCGCCAGCCGTTGTTCGAGTTCTCGGGGGCCTGCGCGGGGTGCGGGGAGACGCCCTACCTCAAGCTGCTCACCCAGCTCTTCGGCGACCGGATGCTGGTGGCCAACGCCACCGGGTGCTCGTCGATCTACGGCGGCAACCTGCCGACCACCCCGTGGTCCGCCGACGCCGCCGGCCGGGGGCCGGCCTGGGCCAACTCCCTGTTCGAGGACAACGCCGAGTTCGGCCTCGGGATGCGCCTGGGCCTCGATCAGCAGGTGGCGGAGGCCCGCCGCCTCCTCGAGCGGCTGGCAGGTGATGTCGGCGAGGACCTGGCCCGCGACCTCCTGGCCGCCGACGGTCGGGACGCCGCGGCCGTGGCCGCGCAGCGGGCACGGGTGGCGAGCCTCCAGGAGCGGTTGGCCGGTCGGGACGACGCCGAGGCCGTCCGCCTCCGCGGCATCGCCGACGACCTGGTGCCCCGCAGCCTGTGGATCGTCGGGGGTGACGGTTGGGCCTACGACATCGGCTTCGGCGGGGTCGACCACGTCCTGGCCAGTGGCCGCAACGTCAACCTGCTGGTGCTCGACACCGAGGTGTACTCCAACACCGGCGGCCAGGCGTCCAAGGCGACGCCCCGGGGCGCGGTGGCCAAGTTCGCCTCGGGCGGGAGTCGGACGGGCAAAAAGGACCTGGGCGACGACGGCCGGGCCTACGGCGACGTCTATGTGGCCCAGGTGGCCATGGGGGCCAGCGACGTGCAGACCGTGAAAGCCCTGCTCGAGGCCGACGCCTGGCCGGGCCCGTCCCTGGTGATCGCCTACAGCCCCTGCGTGGCCCACGGCATCGACATGAGCCAGACCATGGTGCACATGCGCGATGCGGTGCACTCGGGTCATTGGCCGCTGTACCGCTACCGGCCGGGGGGTGACGAGCACGAGCGGCCCTTCCATCTCGACAGTCACCCCCCGGACCGGCCCTTCCGGGACTTCGCCATGACCGAGGGACGGTTCGCCATGTTGGCCCGCAGCGACCCGGAGCGGGCCGACCACCTCTTCGGCCTGGCCCAGGCCGACGTGGACGAGCGCTGGCGGTACTACGAGCAGCTGGCCGGGATCGAGCGGACCATGCCGCCCGTGGAGGCGGCTGTCTCGCCCACGGTTGTCGAGGAGGACGGGGAAACGTGACGGACCTGAGCACCGAGTACCTCGGACTCCGGCTGCGATCGCCGCTGGTCGCGTCGTCCAGCCCGGTCACCGGGGATCCTGACGGCCTGAGCGGCCTGGACGACGCCGGGATCGGGGCGGTCGTGCTGCCGTCCCTGTTCGAGGAGCAGATCGTCCACGAGGCCCTCGAGGTCGACCGCATGCTGGCCACCGGGGCCGACGCCTTCGGCGAGGCGGCGAGCTACTTCCCCGAGCTGGACAGCTACAACACCGGCCCCGACCACTATCTGGCCCGCGTGACCGAGGCCCGGGCGGTGCTCTCCGTGCCGGTCATCGCCAGCCTCAACGCGGTCAGCGGCGGGGGCTGGGTGCACTACGGGAAGCTCTTGGCCGACGCCGGGGCCGATGCCCTCGAGCTGAACGCCAACCTCGTCGCCACCGACCCGATGGTGTCGGGGGCCGACGTGGAGGACGCCCTGGTCGCCATGGTCAGCGAGGTCGTGGCCGCCGTGGACGTGCCGGTGGCGGTGAAGCTGGGGCCGTACTGGTCCTCGCTGCCGCACCTGGCGGTGCGCCTGGCCGACGCGGGCGCCGGCGCCCTGGTGCTGTTCAACCGGCCCTTCGCCCCCGACCTGGACCTGGACGACCTGGTCATGGTCCCCCACCTGACCCTCAGCGAGCCCAACGACCTCCTGGTGCCACTCCGCTGGATCGGCCTGTTGGCGGGACGGGTCGACACCGAGCTGGCGGCGACCAGTGGCGTCCACGATGCCGCCGCGGTGGCCAAGGTGCTCCTGGCTGGGGCCCAGGTGGCCATGATGGCCACCGCCCTGTTGCGCCACGGGCCCGGCCATGTCGCCCCGGTGCTGGACGACCTACGGTCCTGGATGGCCGAGCACGAGTACGACTCGGTCGACCAGCTGCGGGGCTCGGCCTCCTGGCGGGGTATCGCCGACCCGGCCGCCTACGAACGGTCGAACTACCTCCAGACCCTGACCAGCTACTCCTCGACCTTCCCCCACTGACCACCCGTTCTGGCGCCCGATTGAGGCGCCATGACGCCTCAATCGGGCGCCAGAACGAGGGTTGGTGGTCAGTCGGCGCCGAGGCGGATCCAGTCGTCGCCGGCGAAGCGGGCGCCGAGGACCACCGCTCGAGCCACGAAGAGCAGGGCCAGGCCGGCCCACACCCAGCCGATGCCCAGGTCGAGGACCAGGACGGCGATGGCGGCGGGGGCGTAGACCAGGAAGGCGACGATCATGGCCTTGGCCAGGAAGGCCAGGTCGCCCGCACCGATGAGGATCCCGTCGAGGGCGAAGACCAGCCCGTTGAGGGGCTGCAGGGCGGCCACGCAGAGGATCAGGAAGCCGGCGAGGGCCACCACCTCGGGGTCGTTGCTGAACACGTCCGGGAGCACCGGGGACAGCACGGCCAGGGTCACGCCCAAGACGAGCCCGGCCAGCACCGACCACTCGATCATGCGCTGTCCGGCCGCCCGGGCGGCACCCGCGTCCCCCGCCCCCAGGAATCGTCCGGTCATGGCCTGGCCGGCGATGGCGATGGCGTCGAGGGTCAGGGCCAGCAGGAACATCAGTTCGAAGGCAATCTGGTAGGCGGCCAGCTCGGCGGTGCCGATTTGCGCGGCCACCGCAACGGCCAGGGTGAAGGCGCCGCGCAGGGCCGCCGTGCGCAGGAAGAGGGCGACGCCGGCCCGGCCGAGGCCGGCGATCGTCTGACCGTGCGGCCACCACGGTGTCCGGTGCTCACGGGTGGCCCGCCGGATCATGGTCACGTAGGTGGTCGCCGCCAGCACCTCGGCCACGACGGTGGACAGGGCCGAGGCCCCGATGCCGTACCCCAGCCCGAAGATCCACCAGACCTCGAGCGCCAGGTTGACCAGGGCGGTGCCGACGGCGACGTACAAGGGTGTGCGGGTGTCCTGCAGGCCTCGCAGGTAGCCGGTACCGGCGAGAATCACGAAGGTCACGGGCAGGCCCAGCACGCTGATCCGCAGGTAGACCCGGGCGTTGTCGGCCACGGCCCCCTCGCCGCCGAGCAGGTCCACGAGGGGTCCGGCCACCAGCCACAGGGTCCCCGACAGGACCACGCCGAGGCCCACGGCCAACCACAGGCTCTGGACGGCCTGGTGCGCCGCCCGTCCGTGTTCCCCCGCCCCGATGAGGCGGGCCACCGCCGAGGTCGTCCCGTAGGCCAGGAAGATGAACACCGCGAACCCGGTGGCCAGGACGGCGTTGGCAAGGGCCATGCCCGCCAGCTCGTCGGTGCCGAGGTGGCCCACGACGGCGGTGTCGGTGAGGCGGTAGAGCGGCTCGGCCACCAGCGCGCCAAGGGCGGGCAGGGCCAGCCGGTAGATGTCCCGGTCGTACGGACTCCGGCGCCGGACCCGCCCGATCACTGTTCTGGCCCCTGATTTCGGCGTCCTGGCCCCGAAATCACCGGCCGGTGGACAAGGCCGCGAGCGCGGGGGTGGGGCCGTCGCCTTGGATCACGTAGAGCCTGATCTCGTCCTGGCCGTCGTCGCGCAGGAACGCCGGCGGGACGAGGACCCAGAAGCGGCGCTCGTCGGGATCGCCGGTGGTCTGCAGCTCGGCCCAGCCGCCGATGCGACCGTTGACGGCGACGGCCACGTCCAGGGGCTCACCCGTCCCGACCTCGCCCGCCACGTAGACGTCCTGTTGGGCGTCGGCTGAGCTGCGGTAGCTCCCGTCGTCGTCGAGGTGGACCGCGAGGTCCCCCTCGGGGGCCACGGGCAGGTCCTCCACGAAGCGCCCCACCAGGTCGGCGTGCCGCCCGAAGCGGTAGAAGGCCAACTCGGTGTCGTCGCCTTCGCCCGGCGGGGGCTGGGCCAGCAGGTCGGCGAAGCCCTGGGTCCCGTCTATCAGGCTGTAGCCGTGGGCGTTCGGCTCGAGCCGGTTGAAGCCCCAGTCGTAGACCCGGCGTTCGTCCGGGCCGGCGTCCGGCTCGGGTCCCCGCAGGGAGACACCGTCCACCCCGTCGGGCAGGTCGAGGTCCAGGATCTCGGCCATCGTCGGGAGCACGTCGACGGTACGGGCGGGCCGGTCGTCGATCCGGCCCGTGGTCTGGCCGGGCGGCTTCACCAGGAGGGGCACCCAGAGCACGCTGTCGGCGTTGGCCTCTGACACCCCCCGGATGGGCTCACCCGTCTCGAACGCGGCCCCGTGGTCGGCGGTGACCACGACGAGGGAGTCGTCGTAGGTGCCCAGCTCCCGCAGCCGGGCCAGGAGCAGGCCGAGCATCACGTCGGCGTGACGGGCCTGCAGGAGGTGGCGCTGGCGCCCGGCCTCGGCGGCGAAGTCCGTCTTCCATGCGTACTGGGCGTACTGGTCCAGGCCCTCGGCGATGAACGGGGCCTCGTAGGTCAGCCCCGAGGGCAGGTGGTACCAGGGCTGGTGCGGGTAGACGACGTGGAGGACGTCCAGCTCAGGTCGATCGCCCCGCTCGATCCCGTCGACGTACTCGTTGATCGTCGTGGGGGCGTCGGGGTCGGACTGACGAATGGCGAAGTCGACCTGGCGGTCGTCACCCCCGCCGAAGAGCTGCCGTTGCCAGAGGTCGAGGGCGTCCAGGCTCAGCTCGCGCAGGGGGTTCCCGGGGGCGAGGGCGCCGTCGCCGCACTGGTCGGCCGGGCAGAGCTGGGTCACCGACTCCTGGACGTGGAGGCCGTACGTGCCCCGCAGCAGGGTGAAGATGTTGTTCGGGTGCTCCTCGACGGTGGGGAGCAGGCCGACGGCATCGGGGTACTGCCCGGTCAGGATCGGGGGTACCGCTTCGGGCGTGGTGGGGGAGACCCCGGTGGTGTTGCGGAACCAGGTGGCGTCCTCGGCCAGGCGGGCGAGGTTGGGGAACTGCCGGGCGTCGATGCGGTCGTCGGCGTCGAGGACCGAGGCCAGGGGGAGCTCGTCGAGCACCACCAGCACCACCGGCGCAGGAGCCCCGACGTCGGCGGTGTCGCCGGCCACCGAATCGGGATCGAGCACGAGGCCCCGCACGGGGTCGGTGGCCAGGAACCAGGCGCCGAGCAGCAGGGGGAACACCCCGATGAGCTGCAGCCACTCGCGGGCCCCTTCCCAACGGGTGACGGTGACCCACAGGGCGGCGCCTCCCGTCACGGCCAGGATCACCGTGATCGGCCCGGGTAGGCCGAGGTCACCGAGCAGGCGGACCACGACCAGGCCCCCGAGGCCGCCGAGGAACGCCCGGTGCACGCCGTCCCGGAGCTCGGCGCTCCGCTCGCCCCGGCGGAGGAGCCCGATCAGCTCCTCGAGGACGAACAGGGCCAGGGGGAGGCCGAGGACCAGCAGGAGCGTCAGGGCCACGATGTCGACCCGGCCGGCCCGGCGGCTGACGAAGACGTCGGCGCCCTGGCGGAGGGCGGTGAGCACGGGCTCGGCCACGATGATCCCGTTGAGGGCCAGCAGCTCGGCCGATCGCCGGACGCGACCGGGAGGCGCGGGGGCGGCGGGCACGGCGGGAAGTTACCGGCGGGAGCCTTGGTGACGTGGTCGCTACCCTCAACGCGGTGAGCGACGAGAGCGTTGTCGGAGGCCTGAAGCCCCGTTCCCGGGAAGTGACCGACGGCTACGAGCGGGCCCCGGCCCGGGCCATGTTGCGGGCGGTCGGCATGACCGACGACGACTGGGAGAAGCCCCAGGTGGCGGTGGCCTCGTCGTGGAACGAGGTCACGCCCTGCAACCTGCCCCTCGATCGGCTGGCCAAGCGGTCCAAGATCGGGGTGCGCGACGCCGGTGGCTTCCCGCTGGAGTTCACGACCATCGCCGTGAGCGACGGGATCTCCATGGGCCACGAGGGCATGCGGGCCTCGTTGGTGAGCCGGGAGATCATCGCCGACTCCGTCGAAGCGGTCATGCACGCCGAGCGCCTGGACGCCCTGGTCACCTTCGCCGGTTGTGACAAGTCCCTACCGGGCATGCTCATGGCCGCGGCCCGCATCAACATGCCGTCGGTCTTCCTCTACGGCGGTTCGATCCTGCCGGGCCGGCACAACGGTCGGGCCCTCGACATCGTCAGCGTGTTCGAGGCCGTCGGTTCGTTCGCCGCCGGCGACATGGACGAAGCCGAGCTGGGCCAGATCGAGCGTAAGGCCTGCCCGACGGAGGGCTCCTGCGCCGGCATGTTCACCGCCAACACGATGGCGTCGGTGGCCGAGGCCATCGGCATGTCGTTGCCGGGTTCGGCGTCGGCCCCGGCCGTCGACCGCCGCCGGGACGACTTCGCCTACGAGTCGGGCAAGGCCGTGGTCGAGCTGCTCCGCCGCAACATCCGGCCCCGCCAGATCATGACCAAGGAGGCGTTCGAGAACGCCATCGCCGTGGTCATGGCCCTCGGGGGCTCGACCAACGCCGTCCTCCACCTGCTGGCCATCGCCCACGAGGCCCGGGTCGAGCTCGAGCTGGAGGACTTCAACCGGGTGGCGGCCAGGGTCCCCCACATCGCCGACACCAAGCCCCACGGCAACTACCACATGAGCGACGTGGACCGGATCGGCGGGATCCCCGTCGTCATGGCCCACCTGCTCGAGGCCGGCCTGCTGCACGGTGACTGCCTGACCGTGACCGGTAAGACCGTCGCTGAGAACTTGGCCGAGATCGTGCCTCCCGCCCCCGACGGCACCGTCATCCACCCGCTGAGCGACCCCCTCCACGACCGGGGCGGCATCGCCGTGCTCCGGGGCTCCCTCGCCCCGCAGGGGGCCGTGGTGAAGGTGGCCGGCATCGACGTCGACCGCTTCGAGGGCACGGCCCGGGTCTTCGACGGCGAGGCCGCAGCCATGGAGGAGATCCTCGCGGGCGGCATCAATCCCGGCGACATCCTGGTCATCCGGTACGAGGGCCCCAAGGGCGGCCCAGGGATGCGGGAGATGCTGGCCGTCACCGGCGCCCTCAAGGGCGTCGGGCGGGGGGCGGACACCGCCCTCATCACCGACGGCCGCTTCTCGGGCGGCACCCACGGCTTCTGCGTGGGCCACGTCGCCCCCGAGGCCGTCGACGGCGGTCCGATCGCCTTCGTGGCCGACGGCGACCGCATCGTCATCGACACCATCGCCCACACCATGGACCTCGACGTCGACGAGGCCACCCTGGCGGCCCGCAAGGCCGACTGGAAGCTCCCCGAGCCCCGCTATCCCACCGGCTTCCTGGCCAAGTACGCCGCCCTCGCCCAAGGCGCCGAGAAGGGCGCCATCACCATGCCGTAGCTCGGCACCGCCCCGCCCGACGACGACCAGGATCACCCCCAGGCGCCCACCGCGCGGGCTTCGGGGGCCATCCAGTCGAGGCGGCCCTCGCGGACGGCGGTGGCGCTGATCTCGGCCAGGTGCTCGGCGACGTCGAGGCGGTGCTCGTCGGGGGTCGGGTGCGGAGGCCTCGGCACGATCACCGGCGTCGGCAGCCTGGCCAGGGCGGCGGCGTGGGCCTCGGCCGAGGGGTGGAAGGCCGGGTCGTGGAGCTGGGCCCACTTGTCGGCGCCGACGATGACCAGGTCGTAGGGCTCGGCGATGTCGGACACGTACTGCAGCTCGGTGACCACAAGCCGCAGCCACGGTCGCCGGCGCCCGGCGAGGCGGATGGCCTCGACCCGCTCGTCGAGGCGGACACAGGCCCGGTCCTCCTTGCCCAGCGCCACCTCGGAGATGACCAGGTCCACCCGCTCGAGGTCGTGGCGGTCCCGCGCCGCTTCGGCGATGCCCAGGTGGGCGATGGTCAGCGGGTCGAAGGACCCCGGGTACGCGGCGCAGCCGGGCACGACGGGCCTGAATCAGCCCCCGACGGCCTCGCCGTCGATCCGGCGGACGTGGTCGAAGAGGATGCGGTGCAGGTAGATCTTCTGGCCGTCGGGGAGGACGATCTTGTGGCTGACCCCCTTGGGCGGGCCGAGCTTGGTGTCCCGGGGGTAGCTGCCCAGCGCCGACTTGGGCCGCACCTTGCCCCACGACGTCCCCGCATCGACGTCGAGCAGCTTGATGCTCTTGTCGGTGGCCGTCAGGATCCGGGGGTTCCCGAAGAAGAAGCCCAGGAACCCGGCGCTGAGCATCGGGTGTCGGCCGAAGCCGTTGAGGGCCACCTCCACCGTTTCGGCCGAGCCCACGAAGTCCTGGGTGGCCTCGGTCAGCTGGGCCACCGACCTGTCCGCGAATTCCATGGGCGGAGTATTGCTGGTCCACGGCGGCGGACCCCTAACGGCTTGCCCTCTCCCGGCCGACCAGGGATACGATGCGACCGATGTCCCGCCGCCCCCTCCTCCTCGTAGTAGTCACCTAGCGCACGCCCCGTTCTCCACCCCGCGTGCGCTCACGGCCTCCCTTCCGGGAGGTCGTTGCAGTTTTCGGCCCCACTACCCTTCGGAAGCGCTCATGACCAGCAACGGCAGCAACAACATCAGCAAAGAGCAGCTCAACGGCGGACAGGCCCTGATCCGCTCCCTCGAGCTCGAGGGCGTCGAGGTCATGTTCGGCCTGCCCGGTGGGGCGATCCTGCCGGTCTACGACCCGATCATCGACTCACCGATCCGCCACGTGCTGGTCCGCCACGAGCAGGGGGCCGGGCACATGGCGGAGGGCTACGCCCACGTCACCGGTCGTCCGGGCGTGGCCATGGTCACCAGTGGCCCCGGGGCCACCAACATCGTCACGCCGCTGTGTGACGCCTTCATGGACTCCATCCCCTTGGTCGTCATCACCGGTCAGGTCCCGACGGCCTCGATCGGCAGCGACGCCTTCCAGGAATGCGACACCACCGGCATCACCCAGTCGGTGACCAAGCACAACTTCCTGGTGACCGAGGCGGCCGACATCCCCCGCACGATCCGGGAGGCGTTCCACATCGCCACCACGGGGCGTCCGGGGCCCGTGCTGGTCGACATCCCCAAGGACATCGTCGACCCCCAGCACCCGAACTCGGCCATGGAGTGGTACTGGCCCGACGAGCTGGACCTGCCCGGCTACAACCCGACCACCAAGGGCCATCCCAAGATGATCCGCCAGGCGGCCGAGCTGATCAGCCGGTCGCACCGCCCCGTCATCTATGCCGGTGGCGGCATCCTCAAGGCTCGGGCGGCCGAGGCGCTGAAGGAGCTGGCCGAGCTCTGCGACATCCCCGTGGTCACGACCCTGATGGCCCGGGGTGCCTTCCCCGACAGCCACCCGCTGTGCCTGGGCATGCCCGGCATGCACGGCAACTACACGGCGGTCACCGCCATGCAGAAGTCGGACCTGCTCATCGCCCTCGGCAGCCGCTTCGACGACCGGGTCACCGGCAAGCTGGACGGCTTCGCCCCCGATGCCAAGATCATCCACGTCGACATCGACCCCGCCGAGCTGGGCAAGGTCCGCCGTCCCGACGTCCCCATCGTGGGCGACTGCCGCCTGGTCATCGAGGAACTGGTCGGGGTGCTGAAGGCCAAGGGCGGGCTCGAGTCCCAGCCCGACCGCAGCGAGTGGAAGTCCACGCTCAGCGGCTGGGAGGAGAAGTACCCCCTGACCTACCAGGCGTCCGAGCCGGGCGAGGGCCTGAAGCCCCAGTACGTGCTCGAGCAGCTGCGCGACATGACCCCTGAGGACACGATCGTGGTGTCCGGGGTCGGCCAGCACCAGATGTGGACCAGCCAGTACTGGAAGTTCGAGCACCCCTACACCTGGGTGAACTCGGGCGGCCTGGGGACGATGGGGTTCTCCGTGCCCGCCGCCATCGGGGCGAAGGTCGGTCGGCCGGACAAGATGGTCTGGGCCGTCGACGGCGACGGCTGCTTCCAGATGACCGCGCAGGAGCTGGTCACCGCCGCGGCCGAGCGCATCCCGGTCAAGGTGGCGATCCTGAACAACGCCTACCTGGGCATGGTCCGTCAGTGGCAGGAGATGTTCTACGACGAGCGGTACTCCGAGGTGTACCTCTCGCCGGACCTGCCCGACTACGTGAAGTGGGCCGAGGCCATGGGCTGTGTCGGCCTGCGGGCGGAGTCACCCGAGGAGGTGGCGCCGATCATCGAGAAGGCCAACGGCATCGACGACCGCCCGGTGGTCATCGACTTCCGGACCGATGCCCGCGAGAAGGTGTACCCGATGGTCGCGGCGGGGACGACGAACGACAAGATCATCGTCGACCCGTCCCAGGGCGAGGGGGGCCACTGATGCCGGCGCTGACCCACACGGGCGACGCCCGCACCCACACCCTGTCGGTCCTGGTCGAGAACCGCGCCGGCGTGCTCACCCGCATCGCCGGCATGTTCGCCCGGCGAGGCTTCAACATCTACTCGTTGGCCGTCGCCCCCACCGACGACGAGCGCTTCAGCCGGATCACCATCGTGGTCGACGTCGAGTCGGCCCCGCTGGAGCAGATCACCAAGCAGCTCCACAAGCTGATCAACGTCATCAAGATCAGCGAGCTGGGCCCGGGCGAGGCCGTGGAGCGGGAGCTGATGCTGGTCACGCTCAAGGCGCCCCCGGCGACGCGGGGCCAGGTCATGGAGCTGGCCCAGCTCTACGACGCCGACGTGCTGGACGTGGGGGTCGACACCATGACCCTCAGCCTGGACGACGAGCCCGGCCGCATCGACGACTTCGAGGATCTCTGCCGCCCCTACGGCATCGTCACCGTTCAGCGCACCGGCCGGGTCGCGCTCCCCGTCCTGGCCAAAGCCAACCGCTAGTTCGAGCTCGCCGTCACATTCGCTCGCCTCCGGCTCGCCGGCTCCGCCGATCGAGTCGAGCGTGAGGCGCTGCTCCGGCTGGCGCCCGCGCCGCCTCACTGACCACAATCACGTCCGACAAAGAGGAGAATCCTGTGGCAATCGTCTACTACGAGAAGGACGCCGACCGGTCGGTCATCGCCGATCGCAAGGTGGCCGTCCTCGGCTACGGGTCCCAGGGCCACGCCCACGCCCTCAACCTGCGGGACTCCGGCATCGACGTGCGGGTCGGCCTGCGCGAGGGCTCGTCCTCGAAGGCCAAGGCCGAGGAGGCGGGCCTGAAGGTCCTGTCCATGGCCGACGCCGCGGCCGAGGCCGATCTCATCATGTTCCTGCTGCCCGACACCGAGCAGCGAGCCGCCTACGAGGACCACGTGGCCCCGAACCTGCAGGACGGCGATGCCGTCTTCTTCGCCCACGGCTTCAACATCCGCTTCGGCGAGATCGTGCCCCCGGGCAACGTCGACGTGGCCATGGTCGCCCCCAAGGGGCCCGGCCACCTCGTTCGCCGCACCTACGTCGAGGGCGGCGGCGTGCCCTGCCTCATCGCTGTCGAGCAGGACGCCACAGGCAAGGCCCGGGACCTGGCCCTGGCCTACGCCGACGCCATCGGCGGCACCCGGGCCGGCGTGCTCGAGACCACATTCACCGAGGAGACCGAGACCGACCTGTTCGGCGAGCAGGTCGTCCTCTGCGGCGGGCTGACCTCGCTGGTCCAGGCCGGCTTCGAGACACTGGTCGAGGCGGGCTACCAGCCCGAGTCGGCCTACTTCGAGTGCCTCCATGAGGTGAAGCTGATCGTCGACCTCATGTACGAGCAGGGCATCGCCGGCATGCGGTACTCGATCTCCGACACCGCCAAGTACGGGGACCTCACCCGGGGCAGCCGGGTCATCACCGACGCCACCAAGGCCGAGATGAAGAAGATCCTGGGCGAGATCCAGTCCGGCGAGTTCGCCAAGGAGTGGATCGAGGAGACCCGCAGCGGGCGGGAGAACTACACCCGGATGCTCGCCGAGGGCGCCGAGCACCAGATCGAGAAGGTGGGCGAGGAGCTCCGCGGGATGATGCCGTGGATCTCCGCCGGCAAGCAGTCCGTCCAGGAAGCCTCCGGCGGCTGACCCCACGCCCCCGTGGTTGCCTCGGTTGCCCCAGCCTGACGAGCGGAACCGGTCGGGGGTCAGCCCCCGGAACGCTCCTGGGCCAGCTCGTAGACGAAGACGGCGAGCTCGCGCAGGCCGCTGCCGCCGCGGGTGGTGGCGCCGGAGTAGAGGAAGGGCTGGGTGTGGACGATGTCCATGGCCGCGCCCGTTCCGGGGCCGAAGATCTCGTCGACCAGCTCGCGGGCCAGGGGGTCGTCGCCGTCGATGACGTCGCCGTGGTTGGCGATGTGGGTGACCCCCTCGGCCCGGAGGAAGGCCCCGCCCCGGCCCGCGGCCGTGGCGTCGGCGAACTCGCCGCTGTTGACCACGCCGTCCAGGTTCACCACCGGCTGGTCGGTGAAGGCGCCGAGCACGCCGGCGTCCCACGAGGCGATGACGGCGTCCTCGGGCAGGTTGGCGCTGATCCAGCGGCCGGCGTCCCGATTGGCCTCCTGGATCGAGCGCAGGTGCGGGTCCAGGAACTGGGGCGTCAGGAAGAGGAAGCCGCCCAGCAGCGGGAGCAGGAGGATGGCCTGGACCGCCCGCAGCGATGACCGGCCCTCGGCGGCCGCGCCGTCGAGCAGGTCGGCCCCGCCGTGGACGAGCAGGGCGAGGGCGTAGAGGACGAGCGGGGCGAAGTACCAGAGCCACTGCTGGGCCGACAGCAGCGTGTAGTAGCCGACCAGGCCGACGCAGAACGGGACGTACCAGCCGGTGGCGGCCAGGAACCCGGTCAGGCGCCCGAAGCGCTCGCTGGGCCCGAGGGCCCGCAGCTTTCGGCCGAGGAGGAAGGCGACGACAGCCACCACGAGGACAGCTATGGCGATGCCCGGGGTCAGGTCGACCCGCTTGATGTCGCCGCTGATCTGCAGGGGGCGGCCGAAGGTGACCCGGTTGGCGGTCACGTAGACCGCGGCGGTGATGGCGGGGGCGGCGACCAGTTGGGCCAGGCGGCGCACGCCGTCGACGCCCAGGCGGCGGACGTCGGGCAGGATCCAGGCGGCACAGATCAGCGTGAGTAGGGCGGCGTCGGTCCGGGCCAGGAAGGCGAGGGCGAGAAGGGCGCCGAAGCGACGACGGCCGGCCGGGTCCGGGTCGTCGACGTCGAGGTCGTCGGCCCGGGTCAGGAGCAGGGCACCCACCAGCACGACCAGACCGGACTCCAGCCCGCTGCCCACGGCCCGGAGCACGAAGGGGTTGGCGGCGAAGAGGGCGACGGCGGCGGCCAGGACGGGGGAGGGGCGTCGCACCGAACGAACGACCAGGACGACGGCGGCGATCCAGCAGCCGAGCTGGACCGCCAGCTGGGCCCGCATGGCCGCCGTGCCGTCGAGGCCGATCAGCCGGGGCAGCACGCAGATCGCCTGCCACGCCGGGTGGTAGCCGTTGGTGGCGTTGATGGTGTCGAAGGTCGACCCATGACCGTGGGCCAGGTTCCGCCCGATCTCGCCGTAGTACCAGGCGTCGTCGAAGGTCAGGGCGAACGGCGCATCCGACCAGAGCAGGATGACCGCCAGCCAGGCCACTCCCGCCCCGAGGGCGGCCAGTACCAGCGGCCGGGTGTCGCGGTCGGCCCGCGGCGGGGCAACGGTGATCGCCACGGGTGCCTATCGGCGGCGGGGGTCTCCCTCGGGAGGAGAACCCCCACCGTCGACGGGCTGAGCGGATCAGGCGAGTCGGACCGTGCTGCTGCGGTTGGACTGGCCGGGGACGAACAGGTCGCCGGCCCCGTCCACCTTCGCCGCGTAGTCGGCATCGGCCATCACGGCGGCCGCCGCGGCGTCGGCGGCGGCCGCGTCGGCATGGACGGCGATCCAGCCGACCTGGCCGAAGGTGCCGTAGTCGTCGGCCAGGAACATCACCGGGGACCCCGTGACCGCGGCGTGGTAGTCGGAGATCTCGACGCCCCAGGCCATCGCCGCGGCGATCTTGCCCGCCATGGGGACGGCGGTGGTGATCTCGGCCCATGCCCCGAGCGGCGGCGGTTCGGCGGGTTCGGCGGTCATGTGCACCATCGTGCGGAGCGAGTCCTCGAACGGGATGGCGCCGGCGAACGCCTGGCCCTGGCCGACGAGGTCGAGGTAACCCTGGTCCGCGGCCAGCTTCAAGGTCTCTTCAGCCAGCTGGGCCCGGGACTCGACCAAGGCCGACCAGGCCACCGTGCCCAACGGGTTGCCGAATTGGCCCTGCCACAGGCTCACCTCGATGTCCATGGCCTGGTTGACCCTGGCGGTGATGTTCACCGCCCATTCGAGTGTTTCGACCGGTCCCCCGGTCACGACCCCTACGCGTGAGAACAGATGCATGTACGTGTTCCTCCCCCGAGGTGACACCCGGGGTCGGAATGAACCCTGTCGGCACTCCCTCTTGGGACCACTCTCGCGCGGATCGCCAGCCGGCGCACCGGGTCACCCGTCAACGGGGCGTCAGCTCGCCCCGGGGCGGCCTACATCGTCTCCGAGAAGGAGACCTCGCCCTCGCCTCGGAGGACGTTCTTGAGGAGCTTGCCGCTGGCGTTGCGGGGGAGCCTGTCGGTGGTCAGCTCGACGTAGGCCGGGACCTTGAAGTTGGCCAGGGTCTCGGCCACCCAGGACCGGACGTCGTCCTCGATGAGGGACGCCCCGGGCTGGACCTGGACGATGGCCTTGACCTCCTCGCCCAGCTCATGGTGGGGGACACCGACCACGGCGGCGTCGGCCACGTCGGGGTGCTCGACCAGGCGCTGCTCGATCTCGACGCAGTAGATGTTCTCGCCGCCCCGGATGATCATGTCCTTGGCCCGGTCGGTGATGAACAGGAAACCGTCCTCGTCCAGGTAGCCGATGTCGCCGGTGTGGAGCCAGCCGTCGATGACGGTCTCCGCCGTCGCTTCGGGCTTGTTCCAGTAGCCGGGCATGATGATCGGGCCCTTGATGAGGACCTCGCCGGTGTGGCCCCGGGGCACCCCGTGGCCGTTGGGATCGACGACGGCCAGGTCGACCACGGGCATGGCCGGGCCGACCGAGTCGGGCCGCTCGACGGCGTCCTTGCCGGAGATGACCGTGGCCACCGAGCTGGACTCGGTGAGGCCGTAGGCGTTCGACGTGCTGGTCACGTTGGGGAACGTCTCCCGCACCTTGCGCTGGAGCTCGTCGGCGGAGGGGGAGCCGCCGAAGGCCACGGCGGTGACGGTGCTGGTGTCGTACTCGTGGCGGCGGGGGTGCTCGCAGACCCGCCAGACCATCGTGGGCACCGTGGCCCAGATGGTCACGCCGTGGTCCTGGATCAGCTGCAGGGCGGTGTCGGGATCGAACCGGCCCTCGGGGATGACCAGCTTCACGCCGGCGATCATCCCCACGACCAGGCTGCTGTGGCAGCCCGAGACGTGGAAGAGGGGCGAGGTCAGGAGGCCCACGGTCTGGCCGCCCCCGCCACCGAGGCCGGCCGACTCCGGGTTGGCCATGGCCGTGGCGACGGAGTTGAAGATCGTGTTCTGGAGGTTGGCGACCATGTTGCGGTGGGTGGAGATGGCGCCCTTGGGTCGGCCCGTGGTGCCCGACGTGTAGAAGATGACGGCCGGGTCGTTCTCGTCGATCGGGGTGTCGGGGAACTCGTCGGAGGGCTCGGCCTGCAGTTCCGCGAAGGCATCGATGCGGGGGTCGTCGTACTCGGCCGGGTCGGCGTCGATCAGGTACACGTGCTCGAGCCCGGGGGCCTGGGCGAGCTGGTCGGCGATGCGCTCGAAGCGCTTGGCGTCGGCGACGAGGACCTTGGCCCCGCTGTCATCGAGGCCGTAGAGGATCTCGTCGGTCTTCCACCAGCCGTTGAGCCCGACCAGGATCGCTCCCAGGTCGACCGTGGCCCAGAAGGCCAGGCACCACTCGACGTTGTTGGCCGACAGCACCGCCACCCGGTCACCGTGGCCGACGCCGGCGTGGCGGGCGAGGGCGGCGGACACCCCGTTGGCCTGGCGCACGAACTCGCCGTAGGAGATGCGTCGGTCGCCCTGGACGATGAACTCCTGGTCACCCCGGTTGGCCGCGGCCTGGGCGACCTCCCGCAGCGAGCCCATCCGGTCCTTGTAGACCTTCATCTCGACCCCGTTGACCACATCGGTGACGACCTCGAACGGCCCCCCCACCCCCGTCAACTGCTCCCGGACCTCCGCCAGCGATGTCAAGCCGTTCCTCCGTACCTTGTGCACCAGCGCGCCACATCTGGCGCGCTGGTGCACAAGGTACGGGACGTTCCGGGTGGCCTGTCACCCCGCGTGACCAGCATGGATCGACATGGCACGGAACGCAGACCTCGAAGTGGCCACGATTGGCGCGGTCCAGTACGGCCTGGTGACCCCCGCCCAGGCGTCCGCCGCGGGGATGAGTCGTCGGACCGTCACCCGACGGGTCGCGTCAGGCTTGTGGGAGCGGTGCTCGACGAGGGTGATCGGCCTCCCGCTCTCGGAGCCTTGCCTCGAGCGAGCGCTCATGGCGGCCCAGCTCCACCAACCCGGCGCTGTGGCGTCTCACCGCGCCGCCGCCCACCTCCACGAGTTCCCGCTCCTCATCGATGTCCTGCCGGAGGTGACCGTCGAGTACCGCGACAGCAACCGGAACCCGTTCGCTCGGCTGCACCGGTCGGCGGATCTGTGTGCCGAGGACGTGGTCCGGATCGGTCCGTTGCAGGTCACGTCCATTTCGCGCACCGCAGCCGATCTCTTCTGCTCGTACCACCGGGCGCGGGGCGAGCGCATCGTCGATGACCTACTGCTCAGCGGCCGCCTTGCGATCGACGAGCTGGCCGCGACGCACGACCGCTATGCGGGCGGCGGGCGCCCGACGACGGTCATTGTGCGCGAGGTCATCGCCGACCGGAGCAAGCGGGCCGACATCAAGCGCAGCCGGCTCGAGGCGGCCTTCCTGAACCTTGTCGAGGGCACGGAGCTGGCCGACCCCGACGAGCAGGTGCCGCTCCCGGGCTGGATCGAGGAGCCGGGTCACGCCGACTTCGCCTATTCACGGGCCCGGGTGATCGTCGAGGTGGACGGTCGGCGATGGCACGGGCACCGCGAGCAGTTCGAGCGGGACCGTCGACGTGACAACGCCGCTCAGGTCGCGGGCTGGATCGTCCTCCGCTTCACCTGGGAGCAGGTGAAGCACCGCCCGGAGTACGTCCTCCAAACCATCCGTGCCGCGCTCCAGCAGGCCGCCTGACCGACGTCCGTCCAACCTTGTGCACCAGTGCGCCAGATCTGGCGCACTGGTGCACAAGGTACGAGGGGTCAGAGGGCGTCGACGACGAAGTCGATGCAGCGCGTGAGGGCTTCGATGTCGCTGGGGTCGATGGCGGGGAACATGGCGATCCTCAGCTGGTTGCGGCCGAGCTTGCGGTAGCTGTCGGTGTCGACGATGCCGTTGGCCCGGAGGACGGCGGCGATGGTGTCGGCGTCGACGCCCTCGAAGTCGATGGTGCCGACCACGGGGGAGCGCATGGCGGGGTCGGCCACGAAGGGCGTGGCGAAGTCCCGGGCCTCGGCCCAGTCGTAGAGGATCGCGGCCGACGTCTCGCTGCGGCCGGCGGCGAACTCCAGGCCGCCGTTCTCGCTGATCCACTGGACCTGGGCGTTGGCCAGGAAGATGGTGGCCAGCGCGGGGGTGTTGTAGGTCTGGTCCTTGCGGGAGTTGTCCAGGGCGATCTTCAGGTCCAGCGAGGGCGGTATCCAGCGCTCGGACGCCCCCAGCCACTCGATGCGCTCGATGGCGGCCGGTGAGCAGACGGCGATCCACAGCCCGCCGTCGGCGGCCAGGGCCTTCTGGGCGGCGAAGTAGTAGACGTCGGTGACCGACAGGTCGACCCGCAGGGCGCAGGCGGCCGACGTGGCGTCCACCAGGACCAGGCCGTTCTCGGCGGGCCGCGACAGCGCCATGGCCACGCCCGTCGATGTCTCGTTGTGGGTGAGGGCGTAGGCATCGACACCCTCCTCGGCAACCGGTTCGGGGTGGGTGCCCGGTTCCGAGGTGATCACGGAGGGCTCGGCCAGGTGGGGGGCGGCGGTCACCGCCGCGGCGAACTTGGACGAGAACTCGCCGAAGGACAGGTGCTGGCTGCGCAGGTCGATGAGGCCGAAGACGGCGGCGTCCCAGAGGGCCGTCGTCCCGCCGTTGCCCAGCAGGACCTCGTAGCCGTCGGGTAGGGCCAGCACCTCGGCCAGCAGGTTGCGCAGGCTGCCGACCACGAACTGGACGGTGGCCTGGCGGTGGCTGGTCCCGAGATACTCGGTCCCGGTCGCCGCCAACGCCGTCACCGCCTCGGGCCGGACCTTGGAGGGCCCGCTGCCGAAGCGGCCGTCGGCCGGCTTGAGGTCGTCGGGGATCGAGATTGTCGGTGGAGTTCCGCTCACGACCTGCCACTATCGCGGCGGCATCCCGAAAGGACCAATCCATTGCCGTCAGAACGCCTCTCGACCCGGGTCACCGCCATCGCCCCGTCGGCCACGCTGGCCGTGGACGCCAAGGCCAAGGCCATGCAGGCCGCCGGTGAGGACGTCATCGGCTTCGGCGCGGGCGAGCCCGACTTCCCGACCCCCGCCCACATCGTCGAGGCGGCCATCGAGGCGGCCAAGGACCCGGCCAGCCACCACTACTCGCCGACGCCGGGCCTGCCCGCCCTGCGCCAGGCCATCGCCGCCAAGACCCGGCGGGACTCGGGCTACGAGATCAGCCCGAGCCAGGTCGTGGTGACCAACGGCGGCAAGCAGGCCTACTACGAGGCCATCGAGGCCATCGTGAACCCGGGTGACGAGGTGCTTCTCCCCGCGCCGTACTGGACCACCTACCCCGAGCCCATCGCCCTGGCCGGGGGCAGCACCGTCGTGCTCGCGACCGACGAGGTGGCCGGTTTCCGGGTCACCGTGGACCAGCTCGAAGCCGCCCGCACGGAGCGGACGAAGGCCCTCGTCTTCGTGTCCCCGTCCAACCCGTCGGGCGCCGTCTACCCGCGAGCCGAGGTCGAGGCCATCGGCCGGTGGGCCGTCGAGCACGGGCTCTGGATCATCACTGACGAGATCTACGAGCACCTGACCTACGACGACAACGAGTTCGTCTCCCTGCCGACGGTCGTGCCCGAGGCCGCGGAGCAGACCATCGTCCTCAACGGCGTGGCCAAGACCTACGCCATGACCGGCTGGCGGGTGGGCTGGCTCATCGGCCCGGCCGACCTGGTCGAGGCCGCCTCGACCCTGCAGTCCCACCTGTGCTCGAACGTCGCCAACGTCTCCCAGCGGGCCGCCCTCGCCGCTGTCGCCGGCGGCCTGGACGACGTGGCCATGATGCGGGCCGAGTTCGACCGCCGGCGGACGATCATCCACCGGATGCTCAACGAGATCGACGGCGTGAGTTGCATGGTCCCCCAGGGCGCCTTCTACGCCTACCCGTCCTTCGAGGGCGTGCTCGGCCGCGAGCTGGCCGGGCACACCCCGATGACCACCCTCGAGCTGGCCGACCTGGTCCTGGCCGAGGCCAAGGTGGCCTTCGTCCCCGGTGAGGCCTTCGGCTCGCCGGGCTACGCCCGCTTCTCCTATGCCCTAGACGCCGAGGACATGCAGGAGGGCATCGGTCGCATCGCCGAGTTCCTGGCCTGATGGCGGGCTGGTGGTCGTTCTGGCGGTTGGTTCGGTCGTCATGACGACCGAACCAACCGCCAGAACGCCGCACGGGGCGTGGTCGTCGCCGATCACGACGGACCTGCTGGTCGCCGGGGCGGTCGGCCTCAGCGAGGTCCAGGCCGACGGTCACGATCTCTGGTGGTCCGAGTCCCGGCCCCAGGAGGCCGGTCGGGTCCAGCTCGTCCGGTGCGCACCCGACGGCACGACGACCGACGTCCTGCCCGACGGCTTCGCCGCCCGCACCCGGGTCCACGAGTACGGCGGCGGTGCCTGGCGGGTCCACGACGGGGCCCTGTACTTCGGCAACTGGTCCGACCAGCGGCTGTACCGGCTCGATCCCGGCGGCGAACCGCGGGCGTTGACGCCGGAGCCCCAAGTCCCCCTGGGCCGCCGCTACGCCGACATGGACGTCGCCCCCGACGGCACCTGGCTGGTCGCCGTCCGCGAGGACCACGGCGACGGCACCGGTGAGGCCAAGAACGAGATCGTCCGCATCGACACGAGCACGGGCGAGGAGACGGTGCTGGTCGCGGGCCCGGACTTCGTGGCCTCGCCCCGGGTCAAGGACCACGTCGGGATGTGGCTGGCCTGGACCCAATGGGACCACCCGGACATGCCGTGGGACGCAGCCGAGGTGTGGGTCGGTGAGTTCGTCGACGGGTCGTTGAACGAGCGCTCCCACGTCGCCGGAGGACCCGGGGCGTGGGGGGCCGAGCCGACGTGGGCCCCCGACGGCACGCTCTGGCTGACCACCGACCGTCGCGAGGAACACCCCGAGCCCCTTCGGGCGGTCGAGCCGACGATCTTGCGGCGACTCTGGTCGGTGCTCACGGGCCGATGGTCAGGTGAAGACGCGCCGACCGCGCGTCGGCGGCGCGACTTCGCCGAGCTCTACCGCTGGGACGGGGGTGGCCTCGAGCCGGTCTCGTTCGCCGTCGAGGGTGACATCGCCACGCCGCAGTGGGTGTTTCGTATGTCCAGGTTCGTGCCGGACGCGACGGCACCAACTGAGGACGCACGGGGCGTCGCTGTGGTGAGTCGAGATGGCATCGACCATCTGATCCGTGTCGACCAAGTCGGCCACGGCGTCAGGGAAGCCGACATCCGAACGCCCTACACCGCCATTTCCTCGGTCGTCCCAGCGCCCGGGGGTATCGCGGCCGTGGCCGCCAGCTTCACCAGCGAGGCGGCGATCGTGGCCGGGCCGCCCGAGGACCTGCAGGTCGTCCGCCCGCCCCGCGACCTGGGACTCAGCGCCGAGCAGATCAGCCTGCCCGAGTCGATCGACTTCCCGTCGGCCAACGGGCGGATGGCCCATGGCCTCTACTACCCGCCGACGAACCCGGACCACGTCGGACCCGACGGCGAGAAGCCGCCGCTGCTGGTCGACATCCACGGGGGGCCGACCAGCGCGGCCCGGAGCCAGTTCATGCTGAGCGTGCAGTTCTGGACCAGCCGGGGCTTCGCCGTGGTCGACGTGAACTACGGCGGCTCGACCGGGTACGGGCGGGCCTACCGGGACCTGCTGAAGGGCCAGTGGGGGGTGGTCGACGTCGAGGACTGTGTCGCCGCGGCCACGTACCTGGCCGAGCGGGGCGACGTCGACCCCGGGCGGCTGGCCATTCGGGGCGGCAGCGCCGGCGGCTTCACCACGCTGGCCGCCCTCGCCTTCCATGACACGTTCGCCGCCGGGGTCAGCAAGTACGGCGTGGCCGATCTGGCCGTGCTGGCCCGGGACACCCACAAGTTCGAGTCCCGCTACCTGGACTCGCTGGTCGGCCCGTGGCCCGAGGCCGAGGATCTCTACCGCGAGCGCTCGCCCCTGTTCCATGCGGACCAGATCCGGGTCCCGCTCCTCGTGCTCCAGGGCCTGGAGGACGAGGTTGTGCCGCCCAACCAGTCCGAGCTCATCGTCGACGCCCTGCGGCGCAACGGCGTGCCCGTGGCCTACCTGGCCTTCGAGGGCGAGCAGCACGGGTTCCGCGGGGCCGAGACGATCGTGGCGGCGGCCGAAGCCGAGCTCTCCTTCTACGGCCAGGTCTTCGGCTTCGAC
>Ga0315287_10000128_pt1 | contig 62658 bp, 50 predicted proteins | sample YL17G11_0_MG_FD_205037 | JGI IMG/M metagenome (GOLD analysis project Ga0315287, IMG submission 205037) | Sediment microbial communities from Yellowstone Lake, YNP, Wyoming, USA - YL17G11_0 | ecosystem: Environmental > Aquatic > Freshwater > Lake > Sediment | place: USA: Wyoming | collected...
ATTTAATTCAATCGTCTTTTGGTCATTAAGTGCCCAAAATAATATTTCGGGATGAATTTCGCGTACTCGGTTTTGAAGTTCTGGTGTCATCAACTCATCTACCTCGCGAATCTTTTTTATCAATGCAAAGGTTTGTTTGCTCAGTTTTTTCCCAATGTGCTCAAAGGAAATTTTACTGGCTGTTTCATAATCTATTGCTGAAAGGCAGGGCCTAATTGGGGAGGGGAACACACTGCTTGCTCGTCGCCCCCTGAGAAGTTCACGTGCCTCGCCATCACATTCTCGTGGTCTGTTGCCATCACTTAAACCAATAGGAATATCGACGCAAACTAATTTGCAATCAATCGTTTTTGAAAGCACTTCGGCGAAGGTGCTTGCTATAAAGACATTTTTCAGTGTAAATTCACAAGGGGGATTTGTTTCGTTTTTCTTTATTGCCGAAACTATTGCAACGAACCAGCCTGCTTTACAGCCATCTACGCCAGCAACTTGAAATGATTGTTTTGTTAACACTGACATTTCCCATATTAAACGCCTGGCTACGCAACCAAGCCTTCCAATTTTTTCCTTCTAAAAATTTATCGCCTTCGTTTTCTCAAAACTAAACCGCCTATCAAAAACTTTGTGGCTATTTTTCTTTCACTAATTTCGCAAATTCATTTATCAGTAATTTCGTATATTTGCCGGGTTTGCCGTCGGCAATTTGTATCTCATTAAATTTTACCACCGGCACAACATCCTTGCTCGAAACAGCGATAAAAAGCTCATCGGCCTTTGTCGCGTCTTCCGCTCTTGTTTGTTTTTCGAGAAGTTCAAGGCCGACATTTTTGTAAATTTTCAGAACAAACTGCCTCGTTATCGAAGGCAGAATATTGGCGGCCAGCGGCGACGTCTGGAGCTTATTGCCGAAGATTGCGAAAAATGCGCTGGACGAGCCTTCCGTTATCCCGCCTTTGTCATCGACAAATATCGCTTCGTCACAGCCTCTTTTATGAGCCAGTCTTTTTGCGAGTACATTCGGCAGAAGGTTGAGCGATTTGATATCGCATCGTTTCCATCTCGTATCCGGCACGGTCATTGCCGTGATACCGTTTTGTTTTTGCCGGCTCGCGTCTTCAATCTCTGTTACCATCAGAAAGAATCTGGGAGTAAGACCTTCCGCGGTGTGGTCTCTGATGCCTGCACCTCTTGTAATATGAAAATAAATCTTTGCATTGGCAATGCCGCTTTTTTGCCAGGTGCTTATCACCTTATCGCGGATGTCGTCAATATCAACGCCGTCGATTTCAATCTCTGCCAGAGACCTTTTGAATCTTGCCAGATGTTCTTCGAGGGCAAAAAGTTTGCCGTCGTAACTTCGCAGAACTTCGTAAACGCCGTCTCCGAAAAATGTCCCGTAGTCAAGATATGCCGAATCGAGTTTATTTGCCTCGATGAGTTTGTCGCCAACTATTGCAAGCTGCATTATAATTCCTTTAAAAATAAATCCGAAATTCGAATATCGAAACTCGAAACAAACCCGAATTACCAAAACTTAAAAATGACCGAAACAAATTTGTTTTGAACATTTGTAAATTAGTATTTTGTATTTGTTTCGTATTTTGGATTTCGATATTCGAATTTATTGCTATGCACTTTCTGCTAATTCTTAAAGAATCTTATCATCTTTATCCTGTGGTCCGTCTTCGTCATCAACCTTCCATTTATCGCTTTCGTCGATATCTCCCATTTCCCGCTCCATATACTTGAATATCTTATCCTGCAATGGGGCAATCTTTTCCTGCCACTGCTGCATACCCCGATAAGTTACAAGGAGCATATCGAGCCGGATTAGCTGCCATTTTGCTATACATTCCGTCTCTTTGATGTTAATAAACGGGTCGCATTTGAAAACTCTGCGGTTATCAGGACCTATCTGGCAGAACTCACAGTCTTTACATTGTATCATTACTGCACCTGAAAAATAACATTTTATGCCAATCGGCACTTGCAAAAATCTATAATATCATATATCTTACCCGCTTAGAAGTTTTTAGAAAAGCATAAAAATTACCATATATATGGAGTGTATTAATGGCTAAACCGAGACGCAGGCGTAAAATTGGCAGCAAGAAAAGACATAATCGTTGGAAAATCAGGCATAACAAATAATCGGCTAATCAGCGTATAGTTTTCGATTTTACTCATCAGCCCGTACAGATATGACAGATGCCTTACTTCTTTCCTGATCAGTGGTTTGAATTTCTTGCCGCAAAGGGTATTTTCTGGATTTTCTGTGCCCTGCTGGCAAGTTTTCTCGCCCTGTTCAAAGGTTCTGACTGGTTTGTCGAGGGGGCAGCCGGGGCGGCTAAAAAGTTCGGCATTCCCATTGTTATCATCGGCGTAACAATTGTAAGTCTCGGCACTACGAGTCCTGAAGCAACCGTTTCAATAATGGCAGCCTTTGCCGGCAAATCCGGCTTTGCGCTCGGGAACGGTATCGGCTCAATCATCTGCAATACCGCTCTTATCTTCGGCCTGGGCTGCACGCTATCGAAAGTCCCCGCTGACAGGTTCATATTCAAAAGACAGGGTATGGTCAAACTCTTCTCCTGTATGGGATTTGTTTTGCTATGTTATCTGCTGCTGATTTTCGACCGCCATTATATTTCAAGACTGTTCGGCTTTATCCTGCTCGGCGTTCTCGTCTGGTATATCTTTGCCTCGGCGAAATGGGCCAAGCAGCATCACGAGGCGGGCATCATTGACGAAAAAGACATAAAAGCTAAAAGGCCGCTTTTGATTCTCGCGTTAATTTTCTTTGCGGGTCTGATTTTAGTAATCATCGCCAGCCGGGTTCTTATCGCATCCGCAACCCAGATTTGCCTTAGATTCGGCGTACCTGAAACTGTCATAGCCGCTACGGTCGTCGCATTCGGAACATCGGTTCCGGAACTTGCTACGGGTATGATGGGTTTGATTAAAGGACACAAGGGAATACTCCTGGGCAACATAATCGGGGCGAATATATTAAACATTTTTGTCGTTATCGGCGGTTCAATCAGCGTTGCCGGCCTTAAAATCACGCCGGCCTTTTATTATCTGCATTTCCCGTTTTTTGTGCTGGTTGTAGGCCTTTTTACCATTGCTTCAGCCGTCAGTAAACAGTATTACAGCCGCCTTTTCGGCCCTGTTTTCCTCGTAATTTACATAACCTATATAGCAATCCAGTACCTGCTCGGAATAAATTAAGGCAACCTCTAAAAATGTCATTGCGAGGACACCTGAGGTGGACGAAGCAATCTCAGTTATTGCCTTAAAAACGAGACTGCTTCGCCCCAAAGGGGCTCGCAGTGACAAACTGAATTTTTGGAGGTTGCCTTAAAAAAGCAAAATGCAATCCCGATTTATTGAAACTTGTGCCGGTCAAAATTTCTGTTTGCAATCGCCAAAAATTGTAGGATAATTATAAGAACATACACCGTCTGTACAAAAATGCAAGGATGTCAAATATTTAAGGAGAAACAAAAATGACAGACGTTCAAATCTTTCAGATTTTGGGAATCACCTATTTGGCTGTCGGCATCGGCATACTTATCAACCCTGATTTTTACAAGAAAATGATAAGAGACTTTACGGAAAATCCGCCGGTTATTTACTTAGGCGGCCTTGTCGCCCTGGTCATAGGATGCTTTCTGGTAGTATTGCATAATAACTGGACCAAAGACTGGTCCGTTATTATTACTATTTTCGGCTGGGCTGCCCTTATAAAAGGACTGTTTCTGATTGTACTGCCAAAGGCATCTATCAGGTTCAGCAATGCCTTCAACGAGATGAAAGAACTTCTGAAAGTCTGGGGAATCATTGTGGCAATAGTCGGCGGCCTGCTCTGCTGGCTCGGCTTTTACGTTGTGTAAATAAAAAGACTTTTGCCTTTTTGCCCTTGTATTCTTATCATACTGCTATGGCGGAAAAAGGATTAGTTCAGATTTATACAGGAAACGGCAAAGGTAAAACTACCGCTGCCCTCGGTCTGGCCCTGCGAGCGGCAGGCTGGGGCAAAAGTGTCATCATTTATCAGTTCCTCAAGCCCCCTGCCCTGAAACTCGGCGAGCGAAAGGCCGTCGCAAAGGTAAACCTGCCGATAAAAATCGTGCCTGTGAATATTGAATGGAATATGAAAAAATCCCTTGAGGATAAAAAAACAATCGAAAATACCACAAAGAAGATTAAGCAGATTTGCGATAAAATCGCAGACGATGCGAAAAAGAAAAAATACGACATTATTATCCTCGATGAAATAGTATTTTGCCTGTCGAAAAAACTTGTCTGTTTGGAACTGATAAAAAATATAATTAAATCCAAACAAAAATCAGTTGAGATTATCCTTACCGGTCGGGGCGCAACAAAGGAACTTATAAAACTCGCAGACCTGGTAACGAAAATGAAAGAGATAAAACATCCTTTTGATAAAAATATAAAGGCAAGAAAAGGAATAGAGTACTAAAATCCGAAGCACTAAATCCGAAATACGAAACAAATTCAAAATACGAAATATAAATGTTCAAAATAATTTGTTTTGGTCATTTCAGAATTTTGGTAATTCGGATTTGTTTCGGATTTCGTAATTCGAATTTCGAATTTAATTAAACAGGAAAACTTATGAATATAGCAGTTATTATTTGTGCAGCCGGCAGCAGCAAAAGATTTGTTAAAGACCAGCTTCATAACCTTGAAAAGGCAAAGAAAAAACAATTCGCCGACGTTGCCGGCAGGCCTGCATTTTTGCGAAGCATTGAGTTCTTCGCCGGCAGAGATAATGTAAAGCAGATGATACTTACCATTCCCGCTGAAGATGAAGAAATGTTTAAAATTACACACGGCGCAAATTTAAGTTTTCACGGCGTAAAACTCTGCATCGGCGGAGCTGAAAGATTCGAAACTGTTACAAAGGCTCTTGCCCTGATTAAAGACGATATTGATATTGTGGCGGTTCACGATGCCGTCCGATGCTGCCTGACGGAAAAATGGCTCGATGATGTTTTTAAGGCCGCTGAAAAAACTGGTGCGGCGATGCTTGCCTGCCCTGTCGTAGCGACGCTGAAAAAAGTCGAAAACGGACAAATTATCGAAACCGTTGACCGAACGGGTCTTTACGAAGCCCAGACGCCGCAGGTATTTAAGAAAGATTTGCTCAAAAAAGCGTATGCCAATCTCGAAAAAATCGATAAATCGAAAATCAGCGATGATTCCCAGCTTGTCGAAGCTTTGGGGCAGAAAGTTTCGATAGTTGAAACTGATTCGTCGAATATCAAAATAACCACAAAGGCTGATATTGTCATCGCTGAAGCGATAATAAAATCCCGACCGAAACCCAAACCGCAAGGCCCTGCCGGAGCATATTATGAAGCACAATGGTAGGCTCATCGAATCTGCTTGACAAGCATTTAGAAGTTGATAATCTTATAAGATACTAAGGAATTTGAAGCTGGAAAGGATTTGACTATGAAAAAGACTTTATTTACGACAGTTTTTATTATTTTCACGTTAGTATTTGCCGCTTCCGGTATGAAGGATAAGCAATTAATGGTGGATAAACCCGCCCCGGAAGTAATCGAGCAGATAACGCCGTCGGCAGCTACGGAAATCGCGATGGCTGAAGAACTCGCACAGACACGTCTTGCATATCACAGGCAGCTTGAAAAAATTAAATCCTTCTACGAACAGAGCGGTAATCAGCTTAAGCTCGAATGGGTAGAGAGAGAGCTTAAGGCGCTGGACTCCACACCGCGGTATCGCTATGTCCTTCAGGCCGAAGTGGCCGGCAGCGACCTTAGAGCCAAAGATTCCATTCCAAAGGCCGATGTACTCTACAAAGAAGCTTTAGATATTTATAATCACACAGACCTTATTTTCCCTATTCCTATGCTTGTCAAACACGAAGATATAGCTCTTCATCATCCTACGATGTATGTCAGCAACAAGAGATTGCAGCGTGCTCTTAACAAGTGCAATGACCTGATAAGGGATTACCCAACCAGCGATAAAATCGACGATGCGGCTTATTACGCGGGACTAATTCATGAACATTTCGGAGATTATTCAATCGCTGTTCTTTATTACAAAAGAGCTTTCCAGTGGGATTCGCTTACACCATATCCGGCGAGATACAAAGCGGCGAAAATCCTCGACTATCAGCTTTTAGAAAGGGACCAGGCTCTGCCGCTTTACAGAGAATCCCTTGTAAAGGAAGCGCAGTATCACAACGCCAGCGATACAATAGCGATGAGAATTGAAGAACTGGCAGGCGATCCGAATTCTCCATCAATTAAATAGACTGCTTCCGTTTTAGCGATATATACAACAGGTCTGTAACTATACTACAGGCCTGTTTTTTTGAATGATATGCAGAACATCGAAAAAAAAACTGATAGTTTTCTCAAACAGAATAATCTTTTGCCCGGCGGGGCAAAGGTTCTTTTGGCGATTTCAGGCGGCGCCGATTCCGTCGCGCTCCTGAAAATATTTTTAAGTCTGAAACTTTCCGGAAAAATAAAGAACGATTTTCATATCGCTCACATAAATCATCAGCTGCGAGCGGAAAAAAGTCTTGAAGATGAAAAATTCGTAAAGGCCCTGGCAGAAAAACACAAACTGCCGATAACCGTCGAGAGTGTGGATGTAAAAAAATACGCGAAGGAAACCAAACTCTCAATTGAAACCGCCGCCCGCAGCCTGAGACTTGCCGCATTGCGGCGAATTGCGGACAAAAACAATTGCAGGTTTATCGCAACGGCCCATCATAAAAACGACAACGCCGAAACGGTAATTCACCGTATGCTTCGGGGCACAGGTTTTAAAGGCCTTGCAGGAATCAGACCGGCGACGATTATAAACGGCAAAACTTTTATAAGGCCCCTCTTATGCCTTATGCGTCAGGAAATAGAAGAATATCTCAAAAGTCAAAATGTCTCCTGGCGGACTGACCTTACGAATCTCGATTGCCGTTTCACCCGCAACCGGATAAGGCACAAAATCCTGCCGTATCTTGAAAAAAATACGCCGAATCTGCCTGAACTGATTTTTTCTCTGTCGCAGCATTGCGCAATTCTTGCAAAAAATATAGAAAAAAATACTGACTCTGCCGCGCAAATCTGCATTATCGCCCAAGACAGCCGGCAGATAGTTATCGGTTTAAAAGATTTTATCGGTTTGTACGAACCTGTTAGGTCGAAATGATTCAATATGCCCTGCGGAAGCTTGGCTGCGGCCTGCAGAAATTCACTTCTGAAAGCTATAAACAAATTACAGACTTTGTAAAATCGGCGCAGTCGGGTAAAACTTTGACCGTGCCGGGGAAAATAAAAATAACGAAAGGGTATGACAAATTTTTTATCACCGCCCTGTCTAAAACATCTGACGACATACCGCGGGAAATTATCTTATCAGTACCCGGTAAAAATCTTTTTGCGAATCAGTTGATTGAGACTGAAATTCTGCCGGGGAGTAATCTCGACATTAAAAATATAAAAAATAAGAAAAATAATTTTGTCGAATGGTTTGACCTCGAACAAATCAGGATGCCTATAGTTGCCCGATTCCGGCGGCAAGGCGACAAGTTCATACCTTTTGGACAGGAGAAATTTAAAAAAATCGGTAAATTTCTTACCGCTGAAAAAATCGATATCAACAGGAGAAAAAGCGTCTTTTTGATTGAAGACAGGGAAAAAATCCTTTGGCTGGTGCCGATTCGCAGAAGCACAGAGGCGGCAATAACAGCCCAAAAGCGGTCTATTATGCAAATTAAAATAAGTATAAGGCCTTTTAAATCTTGACTTTATGCCAATCTGCTGGTAAAATCAGCATTGAGAGTGCAAATATAATTTGTATTTCGGAAGGAAGGAAGAAGTATATCTATGAGGTTCTTGCCGGGAGCAGGCAATCTCAAAGGATTATTTTGCGGGCTGATAGTATGCCTGTTGTGTTCAACTGTTTTTGGACTTATCGAACCAAATCAGGTTCTGGTGTTAGTCAATCAGAACAGTCCTGCCAGCCGTTATATAGCAAAACTTTATCAGCGATATCATCCCCAAATAAATGACTCGCAGATAGTCTATTTAAAAGATGACGCTAATTACCCCGATTTGCATTTGCCCGATTGCAGCGGACCTGAAAGTACAGCCGCTGATGAAATAATCTCTCGTGACGAATATGAAACACTAATCGCTATACCTGTTAGAAGGTATTTAGCTCAACATAATATGATTGATTCAATTCATGTTATTCTTACCACGGCAGGTCTTCCTTACAGGATTGCCGATACGACATATACAAACATAGTAACACCGGCGGGTGGTATCGGTTATGCATCCAGTCTTGTTTCTTCGATAGACGCTGCTTCTGTGGAATCCGAGTTGGCGGTTTTGTTTCAAAATGACCCGAACAATCCTTATTCTGTCGGTTCTTTTGACCGTATAGTCAATCCATATCAGGGATACCGAAAAAGCAGGATAGAATTATTCGCACGGAACATAATAAATAACTTATTCAATTTAGACTGGCACAAACCGCGTAAACTAACAGCCAGCCATTATCCGCCGTGGATGGAGGGTGAACGTGCCAGAAACGAAGGTGTGCAGCTAAGACAATTTTCGGCCGGTGATATCTATCTTACCTGCAGACTTGACGGCCCTAAGCAGCTTGGCCAAACCGCTATTACCGCAGTTCACAATATGCTCGAAAGAGCTAAAAGAGCATCTAATCCCGATTATGGTATTAACCCCGCCGAGGCGACTGTAATACTTGACGATGCGCCATTGGCGGTGAATCATAATTCCAATCGCATTTATAATGTGAATAAATATGTCAATTATATAATCTGGCAATCAGGCGTTCAGCAGCCGCCCGACACAACTTACGCTGAGTACCGTGATGATTATGACAGCGGTTATTTTCAAATGACAGGTCAATATGTTGTGCAGGACATTTTTAATTCAGGCATTATGGGCGCAGCACATAACGTGCCTGTCATCTGCGATAAGAGAATGAGTATTCGTCTCAATCAATCAGCATTGTCCGCAGGCAAATTAGTGTTGGCGCTGGCTTGCTTCGGTACAAACGGTGATGAAGGAAGCAACAAATATTACCTGCTCAACGGAGGGCCGGAAAGTGGCCCATTGTTTGATATGACTAACGGCGCCGTTTTCTGCTCCATTGAAAGTTTCAATGCCGTTACAATGTTTTCCAATGTTTCATCTTATCAGGCTAAAATTGCAGACTTTATCACTATCGGAGGTTCGGCCGCAATCGGTCATGCATTCGAACCATTATCTGATGCGACAATCGATACTGAATTTTTATTTTATAATATGCTGGCCGACAGCGATAGCGACGGCTATGCCGATATGACCTTTATCGAAGCTGCTTTTACAGCGATCCCATACCTTAGCTGGAGTGAAGTAGTCATCGGCGACCCATTGATGAGAATCGCTTACGGCCCCGGAGGGCAGGCTGTTTCCATTGAACCTGGGGATGTGGACGGCAACGGTCAAATAGAAATTACTGATATCTATCTGTGGACAGAAGCTTATCTTGGTTCACTCAATTCTGACCAGCAGCAGGAATTTAACGAATATAACGATTTGTGCGATATCAATAACGACGGCGAAATAAATTTAATAGATTACGCTGAATTATTAGAGTAAGTCTTTCATTTGAAATAGGTTATAAAAAGATAAAATGAAGAAAAAATTATATATTTTTCTTGCAATTTCAGGATTTACGACATAGAATATAAATTAATATAGGACGTAGTATCGTCGCTATTTAGGTGATAACCAAGGAAGGAAGAACGTAGTCTCGTAAACTCTTTAGGGAGGGGGATATGAGAAGAAGAAGGAAAACATTAGAGTATGTAACCGTATGGTTATTGGGTGTAACTCTAATTATTTGTAACACGTCAAACGCCGTAACGCTTGTAAAAGGAATTCAATATACTTTGTTTGGCGGCGATTGTTATTACAAACCAGGAGACGTTTATGCTGCAGGTGAAGTTTTCACATACGAAGACAAGTATATGGGAAACATTGCCAAAATGGTCGGCCAAATAAGACTTGATGGCGATAGTTCTTATAATTATGAAATCCGCGGCGGTTTTATAGAATTGACGCCTTCAAAACGTTTGCTAGACCTAAGCTACACAACAACAAATATTCTTAACAGGTATTATAGCTAAAGGACTTTTCGAAAAAGGCGCCACATTAACAATAAGCGGTTATATAACAAACGCCGGCGGTACACGGGTATTATCAAATTATGGAACACTTATTGAAGCTGCGGTAACCGCAGATTTCTATGGTTTAGAGCAATCGATAAGTCCTAATTTTCTCGATTTCCAACTTAATCTCGAGATAACAGGCGGAGAATTATTCACTGGCAGACAAACCGGTTTTGCTCTAAGTCCGACATTTATATCTGACATTACATTTCGTTATTGTACGCAGTTCGGTCTAACCTCATTGAGAAATTTTACTTCCGATATAGGTTATGCACAGCCGAGTATTATTCAAATAAACTCTGTTGGGAGTGAACCTGTGCCGGAACCGGCGACGATTGTTTTATTCGCATTAACAGGGATAGGGATATTAATACGAAAAAATAGAAAGGAATAAAAAACAAACTAATTATTTTTGGAGGCAGGAATGAAAATGTTTAAAAAGATTGTATTATTGTTTCTTTTATTGACGGTGAGCGGAGTCGCTTCAGCAGCCACCGTGAAGAAAATAGAGGTGGTGCTCGGCTTTGGTCTGTTCAGCAAATTCACAACACCTCCGGGCACACAAGCTCTTACAAGCACTAATGGAGCTATGGTATTTTTCAGCGACCCGGATGCGGAACCCTGGGAATTCAGCCATACAAATCTTACGGCTAATTTTACCGGAGTAACGGATACGTCTAACCTGGGTTTGGCGAGCGCAAGTTTCTCTAATGGAAATTGGAGAGTGCAGCTTTATGGCGGTGAAATCGACCATCTGGTATTCGATATTTCAGGCACTGTGGAATGGTATAATGAAAAGGAAGCTGATGTCTTCCCGAACACAGTTGATGGAGTTGGAAAAGTCGCACTTGATACGGTTTCATTTGTCGATGAAGATTTCTGGGGAGAAGGAACTATTTGGGGTTCAAGCAACGGCAAAAGCGCAATATCAACGAAATTTACTTCTGCTTATCAGGGAACCGGTAACTTGATTAATTATCAAACTGACTGGGCATCTGATAATGTAACATTGGTTGTCTGGGCTGATTCAAGCAATGCTGTTCCAGAACCGGCGACGATGACATTATTGGCACTTGGCGGACTGCTTTTAAGAAAACGTTCGTAATAAGATAAGTTGTGCAGTGCCACGCTCGGCACTGATATAATATAGATAGCCCGAATCAGAGGTGACCCCTCTGGTTCGGGCGTACGTTTTTATAGGCAAATCTGCATTAAGACCTTTGTCGTCCCTGAGAGACTTTGCTAATCTGCGGCGCCAGAATGTATCCATTCCAAACGATGAAATCCTGTTGAAAATATCATAGCGTCAGGCAATTCAGTCAAATACTTTATGGATATCGATACGCGACGGCTCTGAGAACATATAATTACTTTTTGTGCATTAAATTCAGCTCTAATTCTATGGCTAATGGAAATAATACATTATTCTCAAGATGAATATGTTCACTGAGATTGGTTTCAATATCTTTCAGGCCGTCATAAAGCGATTTTAGGACATCGCCGGAGTTGGCAGGAAGTTGATAATTGCCGGTTATAGTGTGAATTTTCTTAAACATAACACTTTCGGTCTGGTCATGTTCATATTCCATTCGGCTGATTGGATTTTTTATACTGCCGGTGTGGATTTGCGGCTTGGGGCCTCGATTCCTGTCAAATTCGTCCATCTGACGGATATAGGGGAGAAGTATTTGCTCTTCACTGTCAAAATGCTTTTCCAGTTTAGTCTTAAAGTCGGGAAAAAATTCTTGCAAAGAACTAAATATAGCATAATTTTCATCTTTGTGCAGCCCGGCTGCCTGTTCAATTAACGTCTGCAATTTCAGCAATTTTTCTTTCATCAGGGAATGATGCTGCTCAATATATTCGGCTAATTCCACCAAAGACGCTTTTGACCAGTTTTTATGATGCATACAAACTTCCCGTAAAATCTTATTTTAAATCTGCCTTTATTATGTCATCTGACGGCAGATTCTGGACAATTTTTTCACCCGGTTTTAGAACCAGGAACTCTTTGTCGTTCCAGTCGCCGTTAACAAGCCTCTGTATCAGGCCTGAATCGCCTTTGATTTCATCGTAGTTCCAGCCGAGAAACTCGGCACAGCGTCTTGTATATTCTTTACACTCTACCGAATCGCCAAGACCCCAGTCCACATACGCGGCCCAATTATATTCTTTCATCCATTTCTCTTCGACTTCCATCAAATATTGAGCGTTATCCTCGCCGTATTTTTCCTTATACTCTTTAAGCGTTCGTTCGTAACGTTCTTTGCCGGGCTGCCGGTTCGACTCTATCCAGCCGGGACTATACCAATAAACGCCGCGATGAGCGTCGAAGTATTCCTGATATTTATCCTTTGAACCCAGCAGCAAAGTAACACAGTCGTGTCCTCTGGGTACAACAAGCGGTATCTTTGCAGACAGACCTACAATTCCATTACTGCAAAGGCCATACCCCAAAAGCGAGGCATCATAAGGCTGGCCCTGAATGTCGCAGGTGCAATCGAGCGCTTTTTGAACTTCGCTCCGAAGCTTATCAGGCGTTTCATGCAACCCCTGCGGCATCAAAACTATATCGACAATATTCTTTGAGCGGGCGGCGCAGAAATACGCCTCTCTTTGCATAACTTTACAGGCTATAAACTGAAGTTTCATTATTTTGACTTTAACTCAATTGTATCGGTGATGCGTTTGCCGTCAGCGGTGAAACAGACTGCCTGCAGAATATAGGTTTTATCGCCGGCAAGGTTAATATCAAGACTCAACTCAAACTTATAGCAATGCAGAAAGTCCTGCCAGAAACTTTGATTCTTCTGAGCATCGGTCAATTCAATGTCCGGCCAGAGATAAAGACGCGTACCCATTGGGTCGGACGAACGCGGGGTGTACTCATATAATTCAAACCGCCAAACGCCTGCCGCCTTCATTCTTGAATCGAACTGGTCGAACACGTCAATATAGGCCAGTATCTGCCATGAATTGGTAAATTCTGTAAGCTGATTAAACTTAATCTTTTCAGGAGTGAAAAGACAGGTCTTTGGAAATGTTTTGGAGTATAAATCCATGATTGGGTCTGCTGGACCTGTTCGCAGCCGGACAGAGAGAGCAAAAGAACCGCAGCGAAAAAGGAAATTATAAATCGCATCATAAATCCTCATTAAGTGTATGGCCAAAGCGATGTTTTTTGGTCTTTAGATAATTTTTATTATGCGGGCCGGGCTCGGCCATTAAAGGTACCTGCTCGACAACCTTGATTCCATAAACTTCAAGACGGGAAATCTTCTTTGGATTATTCGTCAGGATTTTTATCTGTTTTAGGCCCAAGTCTCTTATTATCTGGGCGCCGATTCCGTAATCCCGCCGGTCGGCACTGAAGCCAAGTTTAAGATTGGCATCTACGGTATCAAGACCCTCTTCCTGAAGTTTATATGCGTGAAGTTTATTTGCAAGGCCGATGCCCCTGCCTTCCTGCCTGAGGTAAATTACGGCGCCAACGCCGGCTTTTTCAATCATCTGCATCGCGGTAATAAGCTGATAGCCGCATTCACATCTTTGTGAATGGAACAAATCGCCGGTAAGGCACTCCGAATGTACCCTAACAAGCACAGGCTCATTAGTAATGACAGGATTTCCATTTTCGTCGAGCTTGCCTATATCGCCTTTGCACAGGGCAAGATGAGGCTCGGAATCCATTATGCTTTGATACGCGATGAGCTGAAATTCGCCATAGTCGGTCGGCAGAAAAACTGATTGTATCCTTTTTACCTGGCTTTCGCGCTGAAGGCGATATTCAATCAGCTTTGCTATGGTTGTGATTTTTAGATTATGTTTTTTGCAGAATACGAGAAGCTGCGGGACGCGAGCCATTGTGCCGTCTTCGTTCATAATTTCGCAGATAACGCCTGCCGGCTTCATACCGGCAAGATTCATCAGGTCAACCGCTCCTTCGGTCTGCCCTGCACGGATAAGCACTCCGCCTGTTTTGGCTCGCAGCGGAAAGATATGCCCCGGCCGGACGAGGTCTGCCGCCCTGACTTTATCCGCTATAGTAACTTTGATTGTATGAGCGCGATCCGCCGCACTGATACCTGTGGTAATTCCATCCCTGGCGTCGATACTTACGGTAAAAGCAGTGCCGAGGCGGGCGGTGTTCTCGGTTGTCTGGGAATGAAGATTGAGCGAATCGCATTTTTCGCTGGTCAAAGGCAAACATATCAATCCCCTGCCGTGCGTTGCCATGAAATTTATAATCTCAGGCGTTACAATCTCCGCTGCGCAGACAAGGTCGCCTTCGTTTTCCCTGTCTTCATCGTCGACAAGGACAATCATTTTGCCTTTTTTAAGGTCTTCTAATATTTCCGGAATATTACTGAAATCTGTCATAAAAGTCGCTAGTTTCTGGTTGATAGTTGATAGTCTTCGAAATATAGATATTTACAAAGTTTCATTAATTTTCTTTATAAGAGCCGTTATCATTTTGCTTATTTGGTTTATTTCATCCACAAGTTTATCTGTTTCGATTTTCTTAATATATCCAAGATTAGAAGAAATTACAAGCTGCGTAGTTAATTCCGCACAACTTCCCATAGAAATATATAAAAAATGCCTAAATTCCTTATTGCCCCATCGCCCAAATCCTTCAGCAATATTCGATGGAATAGATACTGCCGAGCGTCTTATCTGAATAACAAGGCCAAATTTCTCATCATTCGGATAATTTGTTGTTAGTTTATAAATTTGCTCGACAAGTTTTATAGACCTTTGCCAAATCTTGAGGTCTTGAAAACTTTCTATTTTTTTATTTTGTTCCATTAACTATTCACTAACAACTACCAACTATCGACTATTTTCAAACTGTTCAATATACCTTGTCCCGGCGCGAATGTAAATAAGCGTTGCGATTATCGCAGTTCCTGCCGAGGACCACCATAAGAATCTTAAAAACCAAATCCAGCCTGTTAAAACCCTTGAAATTTCCGGTGCAATCAGAATCGCGGCAACCATAGTAAGCTGCAGAACCGTGGCGACTCTCCCTATATATGCAGGAAATATTTTGACTTGAAAAGTCAGAAAATAAAGTATCAGAAATCCAAGCAGGAGAAAGAAATCCTTGCCGATAATCAGAACGGCAACAGTAGGCGGCAGTCTGAACCCGTGCACGTCGGTTTGTTCAATCGACAAAAGCACGCAGGCGCAGGCCATAAGAAGTTTGTCTGCCATCGGGTCGAGAAACGAGCCGAGACGCGTTACCTGCTTTTTCTTTCTTGCGACATAGCCATCGTAAGCATCGCTAAAGGCCATAATCAGAAAAAGCACTAGCGCAATATACCTCATTTTCGTGCCCAGCGACGGGTCATTTACTTTGAGCATACAAATAACAAAAGGAATAATCAGCAGTATCCGAAATATCGTTACCCTGTTGGCGTGATTTAGGTTCATCCCGTTAGACTCCTTTATTATTAGTATAAACCAGTATAGTTTGTGCCTGTTTTTCGCATATTAAAAACCTATATACAAAATTAACAAGTCTAACGGGATTCATACGGTTCTGCCTCCGTCAACATTAATTACCTGTCCTGTAACGTAGTCGTTTTCAATGAGAAATTTTACCGCACCGGCAACTTCGTCAGGCGAACCTGTTCTGCCTGCGGGGATGTGGGCAAGTATTCTTTTCTTCAGTTTCGCGGATGTGCCTTTCTGCCAATTTATAACCCCCGGCGAGACTGCATTTACCGTAAAATCGGGCGCAAGCTCTTTGGCAAGAGATTTTGTCGCAGCGAGAAGGGCTGCCTTTGAAGCGGAATAGATACTAAATCCTGCCGGCGGTTTTCCAGCGACAATATCAGCGATATTTATTATTTTGGCAATCGGTCTTTGTCTGCTTTTTATCTTTCGGCCGGCAAGTTCGACAAATTTTTGCGACATTATCATCGAGACGGTAAAATTAATATCAAGAGTTTGCCTGATATATTCAAAAGTAATATCTTCGATGGGTTTTTTATCAAAAACCGCTGCGGCATTGATTAATATCTGCGGAGTTGCAAACCGCTTAATGTCAGCAAAAACTTTTTCGATATTTTCCTCATTTGTCAGGTCAGCCTTAATAAAAACACTGCCTGTCACTGCGAGTCCCTTTGGGGCGAAGCAGTCTTGTTTTTTAGAGTAGATTGCTTCGTCCGCCTTTGGCGTCCTCGCAATGACAAAGATGCTTTTAATCTGCTGCTGGAGTTTTTTTGCCTTTTCAGTATTGCTGTTATAAATGCAGATGCAGTTTGCCCCAGCCTTTGCAAGGGATAGGACTATCGCCCCGGCAAGCTTACCGGTAGCGCCTGTGATTATCGCAGTTTTGCCTTTAATCTCCATATCCGATATATTAACCGTAATTTGCGATAATGAAAAGTGGTTTTTCGCAGTAACAACAGGGTATTTTTGAAGTTTTTTGTTTGCCGCAACTTCCCATATTGCCAAATTCCTTATTAAAATCCTTATCCAGCGACAGAATATACCGGCGTGATTGACACTCTTGTAAAAAAAACATATAAAATTATCTTGATTCCAAAACAATAAAGTAGTCGAATAATAATTGGACATGGCATAGCGGAGATAATTTATATGAAACGCAAAGGATGAAGAGGTTAATGAAAACTCTGCGAAAACGAAAAATAGTTTTGGTGGGAACTCTCGTTTTAATAGCTATTGGGCTTTTTAAATTTATTCTAATAATAACAGCCAGCCCCAAAATTACAGTAGATTATGTAGCCGAGTATAACAAATTCGCTCGCCCACAAAATTATGACCCAAATGACAATGCTGCGCCATACTATCAAAAGGCCTTTGATGCATACGTAGATATACCTGACGAGTTGCCCATAGCACAGTGGAAGCCGTACACAGGTTGGCCTACAGACTTCAATAGCAGTGAACAGGTACTTCTTGAACAATGGTTAACCTCGAATTCGCAGGCATTTGAATTTTTTAAAATTGCAGTAAACAAACCTTCTTATTGGCTGGAAAGACAGGTTAGAGACACTAACCTTCCGTTCGATATAATGCTTCCAGAATTAGCAACGCTTCGAGAATTAACCAGAGCACTTATTTGGGATGCAAAAGTCAAAGTTATAAAAGAACAATTTCAGCCCGCACTTGAAAATGTTCTTGATTGTTATAAAGCCGGGAGCCACAAATGTCGTTCAAATTTACTTCTGACAGATCAGCATAATGGACTTGAAATCAAACAAGCCGCTATCAAAAGTACTCTCATTATTCTGGATAAGTCAAAATCAACTATCGCAAGTAAAGTTTTGAAATCTTTCCAAGATGCTTTTATGTCGGAACTCGCCGAAGATAATTATGTTCCGAGTATGCAAGCAGAAAAATTCTTTCTTTATGATGGATTGCAGTGGATGTTCCTTGATAACGGGAAAGGTACTGGAAGACTGTCTTGGCGAATATGTTGGGGTTATGTTGACACTTGCAGCGATTTGTCAAGTGGATGGCAGACTAAATGGTTGAATTTAAAACGAAGATTGAGTTGTTTCATAGGCCCAACGAGAAATGAAACAGCAGAACAAATTGAACAAGTAATTGCAATATCAGACCAAATGATGACCAAAACACCATGGCAAGTTAAGAACGAAAGCCGTAATTACCTTACAGAGATAAAGAATATAAAAAATAGCAACTTATTTCTGGACATGGGAACTACAAACATAGACCCAAAAGGTACCTTTTACCTATACTATAATACAAAAGTCCGGACAGAAGCCTTAGTTGCAGTTCTTGCGATTTTACGATTTAAAGCAGATACCGGTCGATTTCCTGAAACGCTTAATGACCTTGTCTCCAAAGATTATCTTAGGGCTATTCCCCAAGACCCTTACAGTAATAGTTCATTAATCTACAAAATATCAGAAGATAATTTCATCCTTTATGGCGTTGGCGAAAACTTTAAAGATGATGGCGGCAAACAAAAAACTGACGATATCGTATTTTGGCCTCCAAGAGAACGGCCAAATAATATTGATAGTAATTTGCCAATTCAGGAAACTAACCAGCCATCGCAAAAACTTTCCGAATAAAAGTTTTGTTTCTGCCTTCATCATATGAAGCTGTTTTTTGCTTGCCGGTAAAATCGTGTCGAGTATAATCCGAAATATGACACATTTAAGCGTAAATCTGAATAAAATCGCCCTTGTTCGCAACTCCCGAACACTGGGTATTCCGAGCGTAACAAAGGCGGCAAGAACCTGCATCGCGGCCGGTGCCTATGGAATAACTGTCCATCCGCGGCCGGACGAACGGCATATTAGATACTCCGATGTTTACGAACTAAAACCAATCGTGAGCAAAGTCGAGTTCAATATCGAAGGCAATCCGCTTGAAGGCAGGTATATGGAAATAATGCCGGATATCAAACCGACACAAGCGACACTTGTGCCGGACATAATCGGCGCGGTAACGAGCGACCACGGCTGGGATTTGAATAAAGAAAATATAAAGAAACTTACGCCTATAATAGAAGAACTAAAGAAGCTCGGAATAAGGGTAAGTCTTTTTGTTGACCCTGTGATTGAGACCGTCGAAAAGGCAAAGCAAATCGGGGCCGACAGAATCGAGCTTTATACCGAGCCGTTCGCGAGGGCGTTTTCCGAATCCGTTAAATCCGCGAAATCCGTGGTTGCAAAATACACGGCGGCGGCTAAAAAAGCTGCTGAAATCGGGCTTGGCGTAAATGCAGGGCATGATTTAAATCTTGATAATCTGGCGTTTTTCTGCGAAAATGTAAAGCCGGTTATGGAAGTCTCTATTGGTCATGCGTTGATTGCGGATGCAATCGATATGGGACTGTCCGGCGCGGTAAAAGCATATGTAAAGTTGTTAGTTGATAGTAAATAGTTGATAGTTAAAAAAAATACGAAGCACGAAATACGAAATTCAAAGTTTTAAAACAAGTTGTTTCGGTCATTTTCGGGTTTTGGAAATTCGGATTTGTTTCGGATTTCGATATTAGGATTTCGAATTTAATAAATATAGGAGATAAAAATGTATAGCGGAGCAATGGTAGCTTTAATAACGCCGTTCAATAACGGTGAAGTCGATTTCAATACTCTTGACGAACTCATCCAGTTCCAGCTCAAAAGCGGCATAGACGGCATAGTGCCCTGCGGCACAACAGGTGAATCGCCGACGCTGAGCCATGCGGAACACAAACAGGTTATCGAACGCGTTGTGAAAACTGTCGGCGGAAAAGTACCCGTAATCGCAGGTACAGGCTCCAACAGCACGGCTGAAGCAATCGAGCTTACGGCCTTTGCGAAAAAAGTCGGAGCTGATGCCTCGCTGCAGGTAACGCCCTACTATAACAAACCAACACAGGAAGGCTTTTATCAGCACTTCGCGGCGATAGCCGAAGAAGTTGACCTGCCGATGATTCTCTATAATATTCCGGGCCGGTGCGGAGCGGGAATGACGCCTGAGACGATTGCCAGACTGGCAAAAATCGAAAATATCGTTGCGGTAAAAGAAGCAACGGGACAGTTAGACTTTTCGAGCCAGATAGTGAGCCTTTGCGATATTACGATACTGTCCGGCGACGATTCGCTGACGCTGCCGATATGTTCGGTCGGCGGAAAAGGCGTAATCAGCGTTGTTGCCAATGTTGTGCCGAACGATGTGAAAGCTATGACCGATTTGATACTCGAAGGCGATTTCGTATCTGCAAGAAAATGGCACAACAAATTATTCAAACTTTCCAAAACGATGTTGAGTCTTGCTACAAATCCTATACCGGTAAAAGCCGCGATGGCGATGCTCGGCATGGCTTCAGAAGAGATGCGACTGCCTATGACGCCGCTGGATGATTCGCAGAAAGAAACGCTGCGCAAACTGCTTAAAGATTACGGCCTGAACGCCTAAAATAAATTTCGGCGTAAAAATACTCAAAAGAAACAGTTTAAAGGAGAGTCTGATGAAACGAATCCTGTTTTCCATAGTGTGTGTTTCTATAATAATATCCGCAGTCTTTGCCGAACCAAATGTACCGGATATGAACACTCAATTGATTCAAGCCGCAAAAAACGGCAATCTTGCAGCAGTACAAAACTTGCTGGATAGCGGAGCTGATGTAAACGCCAAAAGAAGCACCGATGGTGTTACAGCCCTGATATGGGCGGCATTGAACGGACGCACGGAAATCGTTAAGCTTCTTCTGGAAAAAGGCGCTGATGCTAATGCCGCATCCGACAGCGGCCTGACAGCCTTAGATGCAGCAAAAACCCAGGGACATACCGACATTATACAATTAATTGATAAAACAGCCGTGCCTCCCAACAATATCGAGAAAGATGTATCAGAGAAGAACATTCAATTGACTCAAACCGCAAAAGACAGCAACCTTCCGGCCGTGCAAACTGTCCCGGCCAAATACACTGATGTCAAAGTCGAAATTTTTTCGCTGCACAAAGCGGCGTATGAAGGCAATCTTGAGGAAGTCAAAGCCCTTATCGCAAAAGGCGCTGATGTCAATGCTAAATGGCCGAAGGATTCTAATTATACTCCGCTGTTCTTTGCTGTTAGTAAAGGAAATAAAAATATACAGGGAATATTCAACGACCCCAAAGTAAAAGATATAACAAAAACGGCAGATTACCCCAGGTTATATTCAGATATAGCATCCCTGCTTCTTGCCAACGGCGCCGACGTCAACGCAAAAATATCAAACGGCATGACCCCGCTGCACATTGCAGTCCGTTTTGGTTATTTAGATATGGCCGAACTGCTTATTGCTAAAGGGGCCGACATAAATACTAAAACATCTCTTGATGCAACGCCTTTGTGGCTTGCATTTGCCAACAACCATAAGGATATAGGAAATCTTCTCATCGCCAAAGGCGCTAAAGTTGACATTACCATAGCATCGGCCATGGGAGACATTGAACGCGTCAAGGCTTTCCTGAAGAGCGACCCAAATATGATTAATACTACGCGAAGCAATTTTACTCTATTGCACGAGGCGGCATACAGCGGACAGAACGAAATGGTGAAGTTTCTAATTGAAAAAGGAGTAGATGTTAATACCGGCTATCCCCAAAAACCGACGCCGTTATATTGGGCCGCCGCTAAAGGTCATTTGGATACAGTGGAATTATTCATCAGCAAGGGTGCTATCATAAACAGCCAATCTCCTAATTCCCCGCCTCCGCTGTTTGGCGCAGTGTGGGGAGGAAATAAAGAAATCGTTGAGTTCCTTATAGCTAAAGGCGCTGATGTAAATGCAAAGGACAGCCGTGGTTTTACGCCATTGTTTGCAGCCGCAGAAAAAGGCAGCAAAGATATAGCGGAATTGCTCATCGCTAAAGGCGCCGACGTTAATGCAAAAGCTTTTAATGGCCGCACACCATTGCTGGCTGCTGTCAGGTCGAACAATCTTGAAATAGCCGGATTGCTTGTCAGTAAAGGTGCCGATATAAACGCAAAATACGACCAAGGCAATACCGCTCTGCATATTGCAGCTCGATACGCCTACAAGGACTTTGTAGAGTTTCTTATTGCCAATGGTGCAAACGTGAATGCGCTTCAGGATGCCAATTGGACTCCGCTGCATCACGCGGCATTAGGCGGCGACAAGGATATTGTAGAGATGCTATTGGCTAAAGGGGCTGATGTCAACGCTAAGGATAAAGATGGTAAAACGCCGTTTATTGTAGCCCGGGATGAAGGCTACTCGGAAATTGCTGAATTACTCCGAAAATATCAAGATAAAAAATAAATTGGAGATACCTGTTATCGCTGTATCATAGAAGAGATGCGTCGGCCAATAACGCGCATTCTACAACAGGGAGATATTATTTTGCCTTCTCCTGTTCGTAGTTTACCGCTCGAACCGGATAAGGAAATACTATACCTTCTCTGGCATACCGCTCGTGCAGTTTTTTTATGAATTCGTGTTTAATCAGATACTGGTCGGCAAACTCGCGAGCCCTTAGGACTGCCGTAAAGTTTACGCTGAAATCGCCGAATGCATTATACCTGATAACCGGCTGGAAATTTGGAACCCCGCCGGTAATTTCCTTCATTACTTCTTTGCCGACTTCGCAGGTAACGGCCTCGACTTTCTTTAAATCGCTGTTGTAATGCACGCCGACATTTACCAATACCGCTACTTCCCTGTCAGGCAGACAGTAATTGGTGGCGATAGCCTTGGTTAATTTTTCGTTTGGAATCAGAATCACATTATTGGGCAGCGTTTTTATTTTGGTGGTACGCCAGGTAATATCGACGACATATCCTTCTTCACCTGTATCCAGTTTGATATAATCGCCGACTTTGATTTGCCTGCTCATAATAACATAGACCCCGGCAAAAACATTGCCGAGAGTATCCTGCAAAGCCAACGCTACCGCCAAACCGCCGACGCCTAACGTAGCGAGAATCGGGGCTATGGAAATACCCAGCGTGTTTAGAATAATCAGGATTCCAATTCCGAGGATTATAATTTTAGTGACATATTGGGTAAGCGACGTCATAGGCATGACTGCTTCGAATTTACTTGAATATGTACTTATTAATCCCGCCGTCAGGCCTATCACGACCAATGTTACGGATAAAATTCCAAGAACCAGCAGAATCCTGCCGACAATATAAATCACGTCCTGCGGCAGGTGCGAGAATTGCATCGCAAGATAAATGCCCAGCATTAGAAACCAGATTATAACCGGCCCCCTGACCGCGGAAATTACTGCGCCGTTGATTTGAGTTTTGGAACTTTTGGCCCATTTCGCAAGCCGTGAAAAAACAATCCCTCTGACGATATATCCAATTATGAGAGTTACAACGACAATCGCCGCGGGTATCGCTATCTCGAAAAGAAATTGTCTTAGCCCGTTCTCGGCCTTCAAAAACGTATCACTAATCATGGTAATTCCTTATTACAAACTTTCTGCGGTTTTTCTACTATCGGATGACTTTTGCTTCCGAATAGATTTTCAGCAGATTATTTATCATTGAACTTATGGAATTGTTACTGCGGAGATAATCCTGGGCGGCAGAGGCTGTCGTTTTAGCCAAAGCCCTGTCGTCGAGAAGTTTGCCAAGCGAGGAATAAATACTTAATTCATCGCTGCCATCAAATAAAACAGCGGTAGAACCATCCTGCAGAAAATCCTCAACATTATTTTTGTCGGCAGCTATCGCAAGTCCCGCACCGGCGGCCTCAATCACCGCGGGGGCAAATTCGCCCGAACGGCAGGAATGAATGAATATATCACAGCCGCGAAAAACAGCACGTAAAGGCCTGATCATCGGCGTAATGCTGACTGTCTGAACAAGACCTGTCGATTTTATAAAATCACGAATGCGGCCTTCGGCCCGCCCCTGACCCATAAAAATCACAGCAAATTCATAACCATCGACTGACAAGTGCCTGATTGCGCCGAGCAGCGGCTCATAATCGCTGAATTTATCAAAGGGGCCGAGAACTATCATGCTCGGCAACCTCTCAGGCTTTGCGAAACAGGCGCAGCTCTCATCGGCAAACGTACCGATATTCACCTGTGATATTTTCTCTCGCGGAAGACCTCTTTGTTCCAACTGGTCGGCAATACGATTTGACGGAACAATAATCCGCTCAAAACTTTTGTTTATAATCATTTTCACCGAAAAACCTATACGGCCGGAGTTTATGGTAATTACCGCCGGTATGCCGAAATGTTCCGCAAGCGATTTAGCAAGCAATACCTTCGATGTGCTGTAACAGTGAATTATGTCAGGTCTGATTTTTTCAATACGTGAAATCAGGAGTTTGCGGTTCTGAATGAAAAATAATGGAAATCTTAACGCCGGGTGCTCGACTACTCCGACACCGGGAAAAAGAAAAGATTCAATATCGCTGGCAGGCGGAACAACTATCGCGGAAATCATACCCTGAGCTTCAAAACCAAAAAGCAAATGCCGAAATGACGAACAGTACTGCCTGACAGTCTTAATATCGGAAATAATCAATGGACGAATAGTTCCGGATTCGTTTTGGCTTTCTAATAGTGTTTCGTTTTGCAGCATAAATCAGCTTATCATCTTTTTAAGTTTTTCGTACTCGCCGCTTTTCATATGGTAACTGTGAGAATCGTCTTGGAAAACGCCCTGCTTAATCTGCCTGTCATACAGAGCAATCGCTTCGATGGATGCTTTGCCGATATCCGCAAAACTTTTTGAAAACTTCGGCATCGGTCCGTCTTTAAGATTTAATATGTCCGGCAGAACCAGAACCTGTCCATCGCAGTCCGGCCCTGAACCGCAGCTAATAACAGGTATTGGTAATTTTTGTGTTATGATTTTGGCAACTTCCCTGGCGGTACCTTCCAGTAAAATCATTTCAGCGCCGATTCTGTATGCCTTATCAGCGGATTCGATAATCTCGGCTCCAACCTCCGCAGTTGTACCTTCAGCCTTGTATTTGCCAGTCTGGGGTCGAATGCCGAGATGCGGCATAACAGAAATGCCTGCGTCCACCACAGCTTTAATTGTATCGAAATCAGCTTCAACCATTTCAATTTTGACAATATCAGCGCCGCTTTCCTTAACAAATCGCTCGGCATTCTTTACCGTTTCGGCGATACCGGCTTTACAGCTGGCAAAAGGCATATCCGCTACCAACAGCAACTCCGGTGCGGCACGTCTGACTGCAGCGGTTATAGCCGCCATAAAATCCATCGTTACCGGCAAAGTGCTGTCAAAACCGAGTATAAACTGCGATGCTGAATCGCCTGCCAGCAGAACATCAACGCCGGCAGCGGCGACAAGCCTCGCGCTGGTATAGTCATAACAGCTTACCGCGGAAAATTTCCGCCCTTGCTCCTTGGCCTTACATAATGTCGAAATGGTTATCTTCATATATACAGTTTTATATAATAGGTTTAGATAACTTAAGAATATGTAAGAAAAAGGCTGTTGGCAAGCAGATTTTATAGGTCCATATACGCATTCAGCAAACTATCTGGATAAAAAAGTGAATTATGCTAAAAAATCACAAAAATTACTTGATTTCACCAGATAGACGGTCATAATCCCTTAAATAATTTTGAGATATTAAACCGAACTATTAGATGTTCGGCATACACAAGCTTTTCATCACCCTCCTCCTAAGCCAGATTCTCTTTATTGAGGTCTGGCTTTCTTGATAAACTCAATTGACAAAATAGACAATACGGGCGATTGGGGCAAATTCCCTTATTCAAATATAGCGTATTTCGTAAATACATGAAATTTGACTTTGGAGGTTTGCCAAAGCAGCCGGAAGCAAATCATTAAACCCTGATTTTAGCTTGAAAACGCATAAATTTTTATTTTTTTTAAACAATATTGTAATTTATTGTTTTTTGACTACAATTTTGTATGCTATATTTGTATGTTATAGCGAAAGAAAAAAATATGACAGCCAAACTATCAAAGGAAGTACAGTTATTAGGCGATATGGCAAAGGCCTTCGCAGAATCCCTCGACCTTGAATTTACACTCAAGGCCATCCTGAAATCTCTCGATACACACGTCAAACTGCAAAGAGGAACTATTACCCTGCTTGACCCCGGAACGGAAACGATAAATATAAAAGTGGCGCACGGCCTGAGTGAAGAATCAAAACAATTAGGCAGCTATAAAATCGGAGAAGGCGTTACCGGCACCGTTGTTCAAACCGGCAAAGAAATCGTCGTGCCGGATATTTCAAAAGACAACAGATTTCTTCACAAAACTCATTCCAGGAGTCAGACGCACGGCAAACAAATCGCCTTTTACTGTGTGCCGATAAAACTCGAAGGCAAAACAATCGGAACTCTCAGCGTTGACAGACAGGTTCAAAAAGACGATGACGTGGAAGCAAATCTGAATCTCCTGAATGTCATAGCAACAATGGTCGCACAAGCGGTAAAACTAAATAAACTTGTCGAATCCGACCGAAGACAGCTTTCAGAAGAAAACCTGCGGCTGAGACAGGAATTAAAAACACATTTCAATATAGACAATATGGTCGGCACAAGCAACGCGATGAAACAAATTTACCGCCTTATCGAACAGGTCGCCGACAGTAACGCTACCGTCCTGATTCGTGGAGAAAGCGGAACCGGCAAAGACCTCGTCGCTCACGCAATCCATTATAACAGCAACAGGGCAAGTAAGCCTTTCGTGAAGGTAAACTGCACCGCCCTGCCGGAAACACTGCTCGAAAGCGAACTGTTCGGCCATGAAAAAGGATCCTTTACAGGGGCAACTGAAAGAAAACTCGGCAGATTCGAAAGAGCAAACGGCGGTACAATATTTCTCGATGAAATAGGCGATTTTTCCATAAATCTGCAGATTAAATTGCTCAGGGTTATTCAATTCAGAGAGTTTGAACGAGTCGGCGGAACTGAAACCATAAAGGCAAATGTACGCATTATCGTTGCTACAAATAAAAATCTCGAAGAACAAATTAAGGAAAAACTCTTCAGAGAAGACCTCTATTACAGGATAAACGTTTTTCCAATTTATCTGCCGCCGCTCAGAGAGCGAAAAGACGATATTATGCTCCTGGCCGATTACTTCCTCGAACAATTCACGAAAGAAAATAACAAAAGAATTACACGCATCTCAACGCCGGCGATTGAAATGCTTACAAGTTATCACTGGCCGGGAAATATAAGAGAGCTTGAAAACTGTATTGAAAGAGCTGTCCTTCTGTGCAATGAAGATGTCATACGCTCGGAACATCTGCCGCCATCCCTGCAAATGATTAAGAAAAGCGATGCCTCGCCGGGACGGTCGCTTGTAGAGATTATCGAAAACAAGGAAAAAGAACTTATCATCGACGCCCTTAAAAAATATAACGGCCAACAAAGAAAAGCTGCAAAAGAACTGGGACTGACAGAACGAATCCTCGGATACAAAATCAAAAAGTATGGGATATTCCCCAAACTGCTCTCTTAAAAATACAAAATTGTAGTACAAAAATAACACTTCTACATTATTGTATTTAAATTTAGCAACGCTACCTCAAGACATCTATCACCATAACACACCCCAAAATAAGCACTTAAGATTAAATTTGAAATTATTACATTCTTTGGCACAAAGATTGCTTCTATATAAAAACGTTAACTGTTTGTTTTTAAATATCGACTGGAAACTTTTAATGGAGACAGAGAAATGAGAAAGTTAACATTATTGCTGGTATTGTTCGTAACCTCTTCGGCTGTGTTGGCAGAAGGCGAAGACAAGATTGGTTTTACCCTTGGCAGCGACTTCTACAGCAAGTATGTATGGCGAGGACAGTTGCTTAATGACGACTTCGTTTTTCAGCCAAGCATCGGAGCCAGTTGCAAGGGATTTACCGCCAGTGTCTGGGGCAATGCCGACCTGACTAACTATCATGACAATAGCGGCGAACTTACTGAATATGACTTGACGCTTGATTACAGTAACAAGTTTAGTGAAGACAGCAAAATCGGTTATTCTATTGGAACGATTCATTATCACTTTCCCAGTATATCAGCTACAGATACTACAGAAGTGTATTGGGGATTCAATTTTGATGTTCCATTGAAACCGGCAATTAAAGTATATCACGGCCTCGGCAACGAGAATGGAACTTATGTAAGTTTCAGTCTTGGCCATACAATTGAAAAAATCGCGACCTTCACTGAAGATTGCTATTGCGGCCTTCAATTAGGCGCAAGTCTCGGCTGGGGCAGCGGCACATATAATAAGGATTACTGGGGTGTTGATGAGTCCCGGCTGAACGATTTGGCGTTTACAGTTGGATTGCCAATATGCTTTCCAGGCGGCTGGACCGTTAAGCCCAGCATAAATTATGTAACGCTGGTTGACGGAAAGATTCGTGATACCGATATGTACGGCAAATCCAGCGACTATTTATTTACAGGCGTAAGCATTGGTAAGAGTTTTTAAAAAAGTAATTTTAAGTAATAAGGAGAACTAAAAATGTATATTATTTCTGCGATTGACACCGGCGATACCGCCTGGGTGCTTATCTCAACAGCTCTTGTTATGCTGATGACGCCGGGACTGGCATTCTTTTACGGCGGACTTGTCAGACGAAAAAATTATCTCAGCGTTCTTATGCAATGCTTCATTGTCCTGGCTGCCCTGAGCATTCAATGGGTGCTGATAGGTTACAGTCTGTCGTTTGCGCCATCGAACGGATTTTGGGGCGGATTAAAATGGTTCGGACTCAATGGTGTCGGCCTTGATCCTTATCCTGACTATGCGGCAACTATCCCGCATCAAGCCTTTATGATATTCCAGGCGATGTTTGCGGTAATTACGCCAGCTCTCATTATCGGCGCTTTCGCGGAACGAATGAAATTTTCAGCGTTTCTGGTTTTCACACTGCTGTGGGCAACATTTGTATATGACCCGATGGCACACTGGGTCTGGGGCATCGGCGGATGGCTCAGAAATATGGGTACGCTCGATTTCGCGGGCGGAACGGTCGTTCATATCAACGCCGGTATCGCAGCATTAGTTACCGCTTTAATGATAGGAAAAAGAATAAGCTACGACAAATACCCGATACCGCCCCACAACCTGCCGTTCAGCGTTTTGGGAGCGGCTTTACTTTGGTTCGGATGGTTCGGCTTCAACGCAGGCAGCGCACTTGGTGCAAACGGCCTGGCGGTAAATGCCTTTGTCGTTACCAACACTGCCGCGGCGGCAGCAGCTTTGACGTGGGCGATAATTGACTGGATTTTAAACGGCAGTCCGACAATGTTAGGCACTATTTCAGGTGCGGTTGCGGGACTGGTTGCAATAACTCCTGCCGCCGGATTTGTCGGTATTGGCGGAGCAATCGCAATTGGCGTAATGGTAAGTATATTCTGTTTTACCGCTGTAAGTTTTATAAAACATAAATTCCACTATGACGATTCGCTCGATGCCTTCGGCGTGCACGGCATTGGCGGTATCTGGGGAGCTATCGCAACAGGAATATTCGCGACAAAGGCGGTAAATCCGGCAGGCGCTGATGGACTTCTCGCAGGAAACGCAAAGCAATTGCTGATACAACTTACGGCAACGGCTGTTACAATAATATACAGCCTTATCGCGACTTACGTTATTTACAAAATCGTCGATAAAATAATCGGAGTTAGAGTAACAGATAACGATGAAGCGATAGGTCTTGACCTGACTCAACATAACGAACGCGCCTATACAATGCTTGAATAACAAGAAAGGAAATCAATTATGAAAATGGTAATAGCAATAATTCAGCCGCACAGACTCGAACAAGTCAAAGAAGAACTCTATAAAGAAGAGGTTAACCTCATTACTGTAAGCGAGGTTCTCGGACACGGCAGACAAAAAGGCGTTACTGAAATTTATCGCGGGATGAAAGAAACTGGAAACCTGCTTCGAAAAATCCGTCTCGAAATAGCGGTGAACGAAAATTATGTAGAACGGACAATAAAAGCTATAACTACTGGTGCAAAGACCGGCCAAACAGGCGATGGTAAAATCTTTGTTCTCGACCTGCCGGAATGCGTAAGAATCCGAACTGGTGAGCGAGGCAGCGAAGCTATTGGTTAGAAGATTTTTCGGAAAAACTCAATTTTTCAATAAATACATTTATGTAGATTTAATAAGAAAAATATACATAAATGTAGATGTAACAAGTTTTATGTTGGATTTAACAGAAAACACAACGCCTTATTTAACAAGTTGTTATGCAAATTATTAAAGCCAAATCGTGTTTGGTATAGTAATTGCTTATATAGTATAATATACTTAGTGGCAACTGTTATAAATAATTGAAAATGTATGGAGTATAAAAAATGAGTGAATGTCTTGAACCAGTAACAGCGATATTCGGCAAAAACGTCTTCAACGATATAGTGATGAGAGAACGGCTGCCGGAGAATGTCTATAAAGAATTCAAAAAGACTATCGCCGAAGGCAGATTTCTCGATACGGCTTTAGCCGGAGTTGTGGCAAATGCAATGAAAGACTGGGCCATCGAAAAAGGCGCTACGCATTTTTGTCACTGGTTCCAGCCGATGACGGGACTGACCGCTGAAAAGCACGACTCGTTTATTTCGCCAACCGCTGAAGGCAGAACTATTATGGAATTCAGCGGCAAAGAACTCATCCAGGGCGAACCTGACGCATCCAGTTTTCCTTCCGGCGGACTGCGGGCAACTTTCGAGGCAAGAGGCTATACCGCATGGGACTGCACAAGCCCGGTATTCATTAAGGAAACAGGGAGAAATATTACTCTCTATATCCCATGTGCTTTCTGTTCATACAACGCTGAAGCACTCGATAAGAAAACGCCTTTGCTGCGGTCTATGGACGCGCTGAATAAACAAGCGACAAGAGTATTGCGAGTACTGGGAAATAATACCTCTAAAAACGTCGGCGCTACGCTGGGGCCGGAACAGGAATACTTCCTGATTGACAAAAGATTCTTTGAAAAAAGACTCGACATTATGCTCACCGGACGCACGCTGTTCGGAGCACCTACGCCGCGAGGACAAGAGATGAGCGACCATTATTTCGGCGCACTGCATGAAAGGGTCGCGTCATTTATGCACGATGTTAATGTTGAACTGTGGAAACTCGGTGTCTCGGCAAAAACCCAGCACAACGAAGTGTCGCCTGCTCAATATGAACTGGCTCCGGTATTCGGCACCGTGAATGTAGCCACAGACCATAATCAATTAGTTATGGAAACACTCCAAAAAGTGGCACTGAGACATAATCTGGTCTGCCTGCTGTACGAAAAACCGTTCACAGGCGTTAACGGCTCGGGAAAGCATAACAACTGGAGTATGATTACCGACGACGGCATCAACCTGCTCGACCCGGGCAGTACGCCGCATGATAATATGGTGTTTCTCGTAATGCTGTGCGCTGTTATCCGCGCGGTTGATAAATATTCAAAACTGCTTCGCGCAAGCGTCGCAACTGCCGGAAACGACCACAGGCTCGGCGCTCATGAAGCTCCGCCGGCAATCGTATCGATATTCCTCGGCAACCAATTAACCGATATTCTCGAACAGATCGCTGAAGGAACCGCTCAATCGTCAAAGACCGGCGGACATCTCAAGCTCGGCGTATCTTCTCTGCCGCAGCTGCCTAAAGACAGCACAGACAGAAACAGAACTTCGCCGTTCGCGTTTACCGGAAATAAATTCGAGTTCCGTATGGTAGGCTCCAGCCAGTCAACCGCAGGCCCGATGTTCGTATTGAATACTATCGTTGCCGACATACTGAAGGAAATCGCGGATGAACTGGAAAAATCCTCGAATGTCAAAGCAGACGTACAAAAAATTCTGCAAAAAATCGCGAAGAACCACAAAAGAATAGTCTTTAACGGCGATAACTATACCGAAGAATGGGCCAAAGAAGCGGCGAAAAGAGGCCTGCCGAATATTAAATCGACTGTCGAATCGCTAAAAACCATTATGGGTGAAGAAAACGTCGAACTGTTTGTAAACCATAAGGTTCTCAGCAATGCGGAATTGAAGGCGAGAACGGAAATCCTGCTCGATGCTTACAGTATGACTATTAACATCGAAGCAAAGACCACTCTGAACATCGCTCAAAGACAAATTCTGCCGGCAGCGATCGAATACTCGACAAAACTGGCAAAGTCTGTAAAAAATATCAACGATGCGGGTTCTGACAGTGCGACCCAAAAGAAAATGCTCAATAAAACCTGTGAGTTGATAAGCGAATTGAACAACAGTATCGATGAACTTAAAAAAGCCGCTGCCGCCGCAATCGGCATTGATGATACGGCAAAAAAAGCGGAAAACTACAGAGATGCCGTTATCCCGGCAATGGGGAAGGTAAGGAAAGCTGCCGATGGTTTGGAAATGATTGTCGACGCAAAAATATGGCCGCTGCCGACTTATGCTGAAATGCTGTTCGTAAAATAAAATCACAATTTACAAACTGTTGTTGAATAAATGGCCGATTCTTTCTGGGGGAAATCGGCCATTCTACGATATGATAAAGAAATAAAATGGCGAGAATACAGAAAGACTGCGGATTATACGAAGTAAAAACCGAGCACGATGCCTGCGGCATAGGCGCCGTTGTAAATATTTCGGGCAAAGCCGACCATTCCATTATAAACTATGGCAAGGAAATCCTGATAAACCTTCATCACCGCGGAGCCGCGGGCGCCGATGAAACAACAGGCGACGGCGCAGGTATTCTATTCCAGATTCCGCACGAGTTTTTTTTTGCACAGAGTAAAAAACTCAATATAAATCTGCCGCAGGCCGGCAAATACGCTGTGGGAATGATTTTCGCTCCTAAAGATGAAGGACTTCGTACGAAATGTTTTCCCATTCTCGCCCGGGCAATCGAACTGCACGGAATGAAAATACTCGGGCAGCGTATCGTACCGGTCAAGCCGGATTGTCTCGGTAAAATAGCACTCCAGGCCGAGCCGCATATCAGTCAAATCTTTGTCGAGACTAACGGTTTTCAGGGTGCCGAACTCGAAAGAAAACTATTCCTCGCAAGAAGAAAAACTGAAAAACAGGTAAGAGAAAATTTCGGCGATGCGGGCAGCGATTTTTATATCTGTTCGCTGAGCGGCAGAACAATCTGCTACAAAGGGATGTTTATGGCCTGGCAGTTGTTCGCTTACTATCCCGATTTGGCGGATGAAAATCTAAAAAGCGCTCTGGCGATAGTTCATCAAAGATACAGCACGAACACCTTTCCGAATTGGCGGCTTGCCCAGCCGTTCCGCTGCATCGCCCATAACGGCGAAATTAATACCCTCAGCGGAAACAAAAATTGTATGCAGACAAGAGAATATAAAATGTCCTGCGAAAAATTCGGCGAGTATATGCCGGATGTGCTGCCGGTACTTACGCCGGAAGGAAGCGACTCGGCATGTTTCGACAACGCTCTCGAGCTGCTTGTGCAGGCGGGGCGCACCCTGCCGCACGCTATGATGATGATGATTCCCGAAGCCTTTGGCGCAAAATATCATATAAGCACGGACAAACGTGCATTCTACGAATATCACTCCGCTATTATGGAGCCATGGGACGGCCCTGCCGCGATGGTCTTTACCGACGGTCAAATCATCGGCGGAACGCTGGACAGAAACGGTCTGCGGCCCTGCCGGTATATCGTAACAACGGACGGTCTTGCAATTCTGGCGAGCGAAGCCGGTGTAGTGGAATTTCCACCCGAAAAAATCCAGAAGAAAGGCCGGCTTCAGCCCGGTCACATGTTCCTCGTCGATACTATCGAAGGCAGAATCGTTACCGACAATGAAATCAAAAGTAAAATTTCCCGCCAAAAACCGTACCGGCGATGGCTCGAAGAGAACCGCATTGAACTGCGAGGACTTTTCGACAGTCCCAAACTTGTAACGAGCGATTCGGAAACCATTTTTCAGCGGCTGCGTATGTTCGGTTTTACCCGTGAAGAATTAAAAATGATTCTTACGCCGATGGCGGTTAACGGGCAGGAACCTGTCGGCTCGATGGGTAACGATGCTGCGCTGGCGGTGCTGAGCAATAAACCAAAACTGCTGTTTAATTATTTCAAACAGCTCTTTGCACAGGTTACAAACCCGCCAATCGACCCCCTGCGTGAAGGCCTGGTAATGAGCCTGATGGGCTTTACAGGCAGAAGACTGAATATTCTCGAAGAGACGCCGCAGCACTGCAGACAGCTTAAACTTCCTCATCCAATTCTGACAAACGAGGATATTGAGCGGTTGCGGTCGGTAAAGATGAAAGATTTCAAAGTCGTTACAGTATCGGCGCTTTTCGATGCACAAACAAACGACCCTGCAGGGTCCCTGCGGTACGGAATTGACAGACTTGTAAGCGATGCCCAGGCAGCTATAAAAAATGGCGCCTGCCTGTTGATAATCAGCGACAGAAATTCGTCCCGAAACCTGGTGCCGATTCCATCGCTGCTGGCAACCGCCGCCGTACACAATGGACTGCTTAAAGCGGGACTAAGAGCCGAGGCGGGTATTATCGTCGAAAGCGGCGAACCGAGAGAAGTTATGCATTTTTGCTTATTGTGCGGATATGGCGCCAATGCTATTAATCCATATCTTGCCTTCGAATGTCTCGATGAAATGCAGCGGCAAGGCGAATTGTCTGCAAATATGGAGCCGGTCCAAATCGCGGATAATTACATCGCCGCGATTAAAAAAGGCATTCTCAAAACAATGAGCAAGATGGGAATTTCAACGCTGAGAAGTTATCATACCGCCCAGCTTTTCGAGGCGATAGGACTCAATAAAGCGTTTGTAAACGAATTCTTCACAAATACCAGCTCACGAATTGAAGGTATAGGCCTTGAGGAAATAGCGAGAGAAACACTGCTGCGGCACGGCTGCGCATTTGAGCCGAGAAAAAGCGGCCAGCTCGAACTGGATTTCGGCGGCGAATACTTTTTCAGAAATTCCGGCGAAGCGCATCTGTGGAATCCGACGACAGTCTCTCGTCTTCAGCACGCTGTAAAAAACAACGACCAAAAAGCTTATGACGAATACGCAAACGCGGTCAATCAGCAGGGAGAAAAACTTTGTACCCTGCGCGGTCTTTTTGAATTCAAACAGGCCCAGCCGATACCTATCGAAGAAGTTGAGCCGGCAGGTGAAATAGTAAAAAGATTCTGCACCGGCGCTATGAGCCACGGCTCGATAAGTAAAGAAGCCCACGAATGTCTTGCGATGGCGATGAACAAAATCGGCGGTATGAGCAATACCGGCGAGGGCGGCGAAGACGAAGAAAGATATATCGAGAAAAAAGGCGAAGTCTCAAGAAACTGCGCTATAAAACAGGTCGCCAGCGGACGATTCGGCGTAACAATAAATTATCTTTCTCATGCGAAAGAATTGCAGATTAAAATGGCTCAGGGTGCAAAACCCGGCGAAGGCGGACAGTTGCCCGGCCATAAGGTAACCGAAGAAATAGCAAAACTCCGTCATTCGACAACAGGCGTTACACTGATATCGCCCCCGCCGCATCACGATATTTATTCAATCGAGGATTTGGCACAACTGATATACGACCTCAAGTGCAGCAATCCGGGCGTGAAAGTCTCGGTTAAACTCGTCGCTGAAATCGGTGTAGGAACCATCGCGGCAGGCGTGGCAAAAGGCAACGCCGATGAGGTTTTAATCAGCGGCCACGACGGCGGAACAGGCGCAAGCCCGTTGAGTTCGATAAAGCATACAGGCGCTCCATGGGAACTGGGCCTGGCAGAAACACAACAGGTGTTGGTTCAGAACAACCTGAGAGACAGAATAACAGTTCAGGCGGACGGCCAGATGAAAACCGGCAGGGATATTGTTATTGGCGCGTTATTGGGAGCTGAAAGATTCGGTTTCGGCACAGCGGCACTGGTTACTCTGGGCTGTACGCTGCTTCGCAAATGCCACGAAGGCGCTTGTACTTTCGGAATAGCGACACAGGATAAAGAACTGCGGGCAAGATTTGCCGGAAAACCTGAATACATCGAGAGATTTATGTTTTTTGTCGCCGAAGAAGCCAGACAGATTATGGCTCAGCTCGGATTTAGAAAATTCGAAGATATGGTCGGAAGAGTCGATATGCTTTGCACGAAAAAGGCAATCAGCCATTACAAGGCGAAAGGTCTGGACTTTTCGGCTATATTCTATCAGCCTGATATATCGGACGGCAGAGCCACAAGAAAAATCCATCCTCAGCAGGACAAACTGGCCGACCATCTCGATTGGCAGATTCTCGAAAAAATAAAAACCGCTATCGACGGCAAACAAAAAACAACCGTTGAAATGCCTATCCGTAATGTCAACAGAACTGTCGGCGCGATAATCAGTAACTACATCGTGAAGAAATATGGTCCTAAAGGTTTGCCCGACGACACAATCGAATTAAATTTTACCGGCTCGGCAGGACAAAGTTTTGGAGCATTTCTCGCGCCGGGGGTTACGCTTAAACTGACCGGACAGAGCAATGATTATCTCGGAAAGAGCCTTTCAGGCGGCAGAATTGTTGTCAAAACCCCTGAAAAGTCGCCCTTTATGGCTCATGAAAATATTATCGCCGGCAATACTCTGTTGTACGGCGCTACAAAAGGCGAAGCTTTCATTAACGGTATGGCGGGTGAGCGGTTTGCCGTTAGAAACAGCGGCGCGATTGCTGTCGTGGAAGGTCTCGGCGACCACGGCTGCGAATATATGACCGGCGGAACGATAGTTGTACTGGGAAAAACCGGCTGCAATTTCGGCGCCGGTATGAGCGGCGGCATTGCTTATGTCCTCGATGAAATGCAATTGTTCGATACGCTCTGCAATCTCGATATGGTTGAGCTTGAGAGTATTCGGCTCACCGAGGATAAAGAACTTTTAAAAGAACTTATCGAAAAACACTATAAATGGACACAAAGCAAACAAGCCCGGAGGATTTTAGATTCCTGGTCTGATATGCTCGGCAGATTTGTAAAGGTTGTGCCGATTGATTATCGAAAGGCGCTAGAAAAGATGCGCGCCGCCGAACAGCGGCATACCGAAACAACGCCTGCAACCGAAGAGGTATTTTGAAATGTGCGGCATTTGCGGAATAGTCGATTTTAGAAGCAGCAGGATTGAATCCGATACTCTGCGTCAAATGACCGAGACGCTGAAACATCGCGGTCCTGACGACAGCGGTATTGAAATTTTCGGCCCCGCCGGTCTTGGACATACACGATTGAGTATTATTGACCTGACTTCCGCCGCTCATCAGCCTATGCTGTCTGATAATCGCCAGGTTGCTCTGGTGTACAATGGCGAGGTTTACAACTTCCCCAAAATACGGGAAACGCTCAGACAAAAAGGTATAAAATTTCGAAGCAATTCCGACACCGAGGTGGTTCTCAAAGCTTACATCGAATGGGGCGTTGACGCATTTAAAATGTTTAATGGAATGTTTGCAATCGCCATCTGGGACGTCCGAACCCAAACGTTATATTTAGTGCGCGACCGCTGCGGCATTAAGCCTCTCTATTATACTATGTTCGAAGAAGGAATTATTTTCGGCTCTGAAATCAAAGCTATTTTGGCTTCCGGACAGGCAAAAAGAGCGGTCAACTGGCAGGGTCTTCACGAATACCTTTATTATGGTTATGGCTTAGGTTCACACACTTTGTTCGAAAGCATCTCAAAGCTGCAGCCGGGACATTACCTGACATTCAATCGGCAAGGATGCGTTAAAAAGGCTTATTGGTCTATAGATGATATCAAACCCGTTTCTGACAGTGTAGAAACTGCGACAGAGAAAGTTCGCAGCCTGCTGGAAAAAGCCGTTGAGTACCATCTTATAAGCGATGTTCCGGTTGGTGTGTTTTTGAGCGGAGGAATTGACTCTTCCTCAATCACGGCTTTCGCCAGTAAACATTACAAAGGAAAACTTAAAACCTATTCAGTCGATTTCGATTATGAAAAAGGTACCAGCGAGCTTCCAATAGCCGCTATGGTCGCAAAGAAATTCGGCACCGACCACCACGAATTGCATCTGAAAGCTGAAAACATACCTGCCGTCATCGAACGGCTTGTTCAGGCGCACGATGAACCTTTCGGTGATGCGGCGGATATTCCGCTGTACCTGTTGTGTGAATCCCTGAAAGGTTCCGTCAAAGTAATTCTCCAGGGCGACGGCGGCGATGAGGTTTTCGGCGGGTACGTTCGATACAATATTATGGCTTATGAGTCTTTATGGCGCACCATTTCGCGATTAGCTTTGCGACCGCTGAATCTGCTCGGCAGCAGCGGCAATTTATTCATACTCAAACGGCTCGCGCAAAGACTGACACAAAAAGACCCTGCGATGGAAAAGGCATTATTCGTAACAACTGAAACTTTCGACAATCCGCCTACCCGTCTGCTTAGCAGCAATGCCCGTGACCAGGTTAAAAATTTTAATCCTTTTCAGCAGTATTACGAAATTTGCAGCCGCATTAGACATCTCGACCATGCCCAGCAGATGATTTATACGGATTTTCAGATTCACCTGCCGGATTGCTATCTGGAAAAAGTTGACAAAGCCACTATGGCTCATGGCATAGAAATTCGTGTCCCATTTCTCGATGCGAATCTCACGCATTATGCCCTCGGATTACCTTCTGCGATGAAGGTGAAATTTCGCCAAACTAAATGGCTTCTTCGCCGTGCATTGCGAGGTATCGTTCCGGACGCGGTTCTTGATAGAAAGAAATGCGGTTTCGGTGTGCCGTTTTCTTATTGGCTGCGGAAGCCTTTGGCTAATTATATGAAAGAAGTGCTTCTGGATTCGGCCAATTTAAAATGGGGACTTTTTGACAGAAACGCACTGGAAAAATGCATTCAGCAGCATACGTCAGGGGATCGTGACAATGGCCCCCTGCTCTACAGAGTACTTAATCTTGCTCTGTGGCGGCAGTTTTATTTTGAGAGGCACTCCAATGGCTGAGATAAAAGGCTTTGTAAAATATAAACGCAAAAAAACAGGGTACCGGCCGATTGAGCAGAGAATCCTCGATTATAAAGAGGTCGAACTCGCCCTTACGCCTGAAGATATTATTCAGCAGGCGGCAAGATGTATAGACTGCGGAATACCGTTCTGTCATGGTCTCGGCTGTCCGTTGGGAAATAATATACCCGAATTTAATGATATGATTTACAAAGGCCAGTGGCAAAAGGCCTGCGAACTTCTTCATTCGACAAATAACTTTCCGGAAATCACCGGCCGCATCTGCCCTGCACCCTGCGAAACAGCCTGTACGCTTGCGATAAACGATGAACCTGTGTTCATAAGACAAATCGAATTCCAGATTGTCGAACACGGCTTCAAAGAAGGCTGGATAAAACCGCTCATCGCGAAACAAAAAACCGGCAAAAAAATTGCAATTATCGGCTCAGGACCTGCCGGCCTTGCCGCGGCACAGCAGCTTGCAAGAGCGGGACACAATATTGTCATATTTGAAAAAGACGATAAGATAGGCGGCCTTTTACGATATGGCATACCTGATTTCAAACTCGAAAAAAATATCCTCGACCGCAGAATCGCTCAGCTTGCCGCTGAAGGCGTCCAGTTTCAGACCGGCGTCGAGGTCGGCAAAGACATTTCGGCTCACTACCTCAAAAAAATGTTCGATTGTATCTGCATTACGATGGGCGCAGGCGAGCCGAGGGACCTTGCCGTTACAGGCAGAGGATACGAAAACGTCATATTCGCATGGGATTATCTTGTCGGGCAAAATAAAATCTGCGCAGATGGACAAATTGAAGGAAAAATAATCTCCGCGAAGGATAAAACTGTCGTCGTAATAGGCGGCGGCGATACCGGAAGCGATTGTGTCGGAACGGCCCGCAGACAGGGCGCCAAAAAGATTTATCAGCTTGAAATTCTGCCCAAGCCCCCGAACATCAGACCGGAAGATACGCCCTGGCCGACGTGGCCGAGAATTATGAGAACTTCTTCATCGCACGAAGAAGGCTGCGAAAGACTATGGGGCGTCAAGACAACAAAAATTTCGGGTACAGAAACAAGCGTAAGCGAACTGCACGGCTGCCAGGTAGAATGGATAAAAACTCCAAGAGGCTGGAACATCAAAGAGATGGAAGGTACGGAGTTTAACATAAAAACAGACCTTGTAATTCTGGCAATGGGTTTTTTGCACATAAAGCACGATGGTCTCATTAAAAGTTTGCAACTCAAACTCGATGAGAACGGCAATATCGCTGTCAATGATTTCCAAACCAGCGACCAGGCTGTATTTGCCGCCGGTGATTCGGTACTGGGAGCTTCTCTGGTCGTAAAGGCCATTGATACCGGCAGGAAAGCCGCTGAAAAAATCGATAAATGGCTTATGGACAATAAGTAAATAATCTGTAAAATGATTTTCTGTCATTTCGAGCGAAGTCCCGATTTTCGGGACGTAGTCGAGAAATCTCTTGTAGGGTGGGCTTTAGCCCACGCGGAAGATAATAATAAACGGGAAATAAAATGAGCTTAAGAACGGGCCTGGCACAAATCAATACCACCGTCGGGGACTTTACCGGAAACGTTAATAAAATCCGGCAGATGTACGTCCGCGCAAAGGATGCGAACGTCGATTTGCTTATTTTCCCGGAATTAAGCATTTGCGGTTATCCGCCTGAGGATTTACTGCTGAAAAAACACTTCCTCGCTGAAAACAAAAAAGCGATAGAACAGCTTGCCAAAGACTGCCCTGATATAACCATTATGGCTGGTTTCGCAGAGCCTGACAATGGAGATTGTTTCAATTCGCTGGCGATACTGCAGGCGGGAAAAATCACAAAAACTTATCGAAAGGCACTGTTGCCTAACTACGGAGTTTTTGACGAGAAAAGATATTTCGCCGGCGGCACCGAGCCGGTGGCGATAAAAATAAAAAATTTATCTGTAATATGTACAATTTGCGAAGATATCTGGGATTTACACTGGCTGAGAGAGTTTTTGTCAGGCGTCACAGAAAAAAATCTTATTGTTAACATATCCGCTTCGCCCTTCCATGCCGGGAAAATAAGCCATAAGCTGACCGTTTTGGAAACCTGCGCCAAAATCTTCGGCTGTCCGCTCGCCTACTGCAATATCGTTGGCGGACAGGACGAGCTTGTCTTTGACGGCAGAAGTATGTTCATCGATTCGGACGGCAATCTTGTTGCTTCCGCAAAAGCGTTCGAAGAAGATTTACTTGTCGCTGATATCGAAACAGGCGGACGTATAAAATCGCAATCTGCTCCTGTAAAAACCGATTATATCGAAGAAATCTATAAGGCCCTTGTGCTCGGCACAAAGGATTACATAAGAAAGAACGGTTTCAAAAAAGTTCTCATCGGCTTAAGCGGCGGAATAGATTCGGCCCTTACCGCCTCTATTGCTGTTGACGCTCTCGGAAAAGAAAATGTCATCGGCGTTACAATGCCGACAAGATTTAACGCTTCTGAAACGATAAACGACGCAAAAATTACCGCGGAAAATCTCGGAATAGAATTTTATAGTATTCCTATCGAGCCGGTGCTGCAAAGTTTCAATCAGGAACTTGCCAAAATCTCCGGCTGGAGCGATAAAGGCCTTGCTTATGAAAATCTTCAGGCAAGAATCAGGGGCACAATTCTGATGTCGATGAGCAATCAGTTCGGGCATCTCGTTTTGACGACCGGCAACAAGAGTGAAACAGCCGTCGGTTATTCGACTCTTTACGGCGATACGGCAGGCGGTTTTGCCGTGATAAAAGATGTGCCGAAAACGGTTGTTTATCAGTTAAGCGAATATGTGAATAAAATGCACGGCAGAGAAGTTATTCCGCAAAGCGTAATTAAGAGAATACCGACCGCCGAACTTCGCTTCAACCAGAAAGACAGCGATTCGCTGCCCGAATACGATATTCTCGATGGAATTTTAAAGGCTTATATCGAAGAAGAAAAGTCGCTGCCTGAAATTATTAAGCAGGGTTTCGATGCTCAAATAGTGATGAAGGTTATATCTATGGTTGACCGGAATGAGTACAAGCGGCGTCAGTGTCCGCCCGGCGTTAAAATCACGCCCAAGGCGTTTGGAAGAGACCGAAGAATGCCGATTACAAATCTTTATCGACAACAAATCCAGAGAAAAAATGTTTAGCTGACAGCACGGACGTAAGAAAATGCCCAAACGTACAGATATCCATAAAATAATGATAATAGGCTCCGGCCCTATAGTAATAGGCCAGGGCTGCGAGTTCGATTATTCCGGCGCACAGGCCTGCAAGGTATTGAGAAAAGAAGGCTATCAGGTGGTTCTGGTCAACAGCAACCCGGCGACGATTATGACCGACCCGGAACTTGCCGACCGCACTTATATTGAGCCGATTACGCCTGAGATGATTGAAAAAATCATTCAGAAGGAAAAACCGGATTGCATTCTGCCGACTCTCGGCGGACAGACCGGACTCAATACCGCTGTCGCTCTTGCTGAAAGCGGTATCCTGAAAAAATATAACGTCAAACTTATCGGCGCAAACCTGGCTACGATAAAAAAAGCCGAGGAACGGGACAAATTCAAAAAAATAATTATCGACATCGGTCTTGAAGTACCGAAAAGCGGCTACGTGCAATCGTGGGAACAGGCGCAGAAAATCGTTCAGCAAATCGGTTTCCCCGCCATTATCCGCCCTTCTTATACACTCGGCGGAACGGGCGGAAACATCGCGTATAACGCTGAAGAATATAAAGAGTTCATTCATTGGGGATTGAGCCTGAGTCCTAAAGGACAAGTACTGGTCGAAGAATCGGTAATCGGCTGGAAAGAATATGAATTAGAGGTAATGCGCGACAGAAAAGATAACGTCGTAATTGTCTGCTCGATAGAAAATCTCGACCCGATGGGCGTTCACACCGGCGACAGTATTACAGTTGCCCCCGCTCAGACGCTCACCGATAAGGAATATCAGACAATGCGCGATGCCGCCCTGAAAATTATCAGAGCCATCGGCGTAGAAACTGGCGGCTCGAATATTCAGTTCGCTATCAATCCGGAAAATGGAAAGATGTATGTAATTGAAATGAACCCGCGAGTATCGAGAAGCTCCGCTCTCGCTTCCAAAGCCACAGGTTTCCCAATTGCTAAAATCGCTTCGCTGCTGGCGGTCGGATATACTCTTGACGAGATACCAAACGACATAACCAAGAAAACGCCGGCCTGTTTTGAGCCAACGATTGACTATTGCGTCGTCAAATGGCCGCGGTTTACATTTGAAAAATTCCCCGCGACAAATTCAGAGCTTACCGTTCAGATGAAAAGTGTCGGCGAAGCTATGGCTATCGGCAGAACATTCAAAGAGGCATTCCAGAAAGCCATACGTTCTCTTGAAATCGACCGCTATTCGCTCGACAGAAAACATATTGATTCAGAGATAGACGATGAACGGCTGAAACAAATCCTGCGCAAGAGCCAATGGGATAAGATTTGGTATGTCGCCGAAGCCCTGCGAAGAAAATTTTCAATAGATGAAATTTATAACCTTACAAAAATCGACCCATGGTTCCTGAACAATATCAATCAAATCGTTCAGTTTGAAGATAAACTAAGCATAAAAAACCTTCGGCAGGCGAAAAAACTCGGTTTCAGCGATAAATATATCGCGTCGAAATTAAATATTCCCGAACCCCAGCTTAGAAAGCAGCGAATAGATAATGGTATTTCCGCCGTTTATAAGATGGTCGATACCTGCGGCGCCGAGTTCGAGGCAAATACGCCTTATTTATATTCTACTTATGAAGACCAGTGTGAGGCTAATCCGACAAAAAGAAAGAAAGTTATTATTCTCGGCGGTGGACCGAACCGCATCGGTCAGGGAATTGAATTTGATTACTGCTGCTGCCATGCGGCCTTTGCCTTAAAGGAAATCGGCATTGAATCCATAATGGTAAACTGCAATCCTGAAACGGTTAGTACCGATTATGACACATCAGACAGACTGTATTTTGAGCCGCTGACTTACGAAGATGTAATGAACATCGTCGAAAAAGAAAAACCTGACGGCGTTATCGTCCAGTTCGGCGGTCAGACTCCTTTGAAACTTGCCAACGCCCTGTCGAAAGCCGGCGTAAAAATCATCGGCACAAGTCCCGACAGTATCGACGCCGCTGAGGACAGAAAGCGTTTCAATAAAATAGTTGAAAAGCTCAAACTTAATCAGCCGCCCAGCGGAACCGCAATGAATTACCAGCAGACCGTCAAAATCGCCAAAAAGCTCGGCTACCCCCTGCTTGTCAGACCTTCGTTTGTCCTCGGCGGAAGAGCGATGCAAATTGTCTATGACGAGTCAGAATTAAAAACCTGCGTCGAAAAAGCTATCGCTGTTTCGGAAGATCATCCGATTCTGATTGATAAATTCCTCGACGATGCCGCCGAGCTTGACGTCGATGCAATAAGCGACGGCAAAACCGTCGTTATCGGCGGAGTTATGGAGCATATCGAAGAGGCCGGCATACATTCCGGAGATAGCGCCTGCTCTCTGCCGCCGTTTTCGCTAAATCCGGATTTAATTAAGGAAATCAAACGTCAGACAAAGCTGCTTGCGCTCGAACTGAAAGTAAAAGGTCTGATGAACGTTCAATTCGCTGTAAAAGACGACAAGATTTACATACTTGAGGTCAACCCGAGAGCCTCAAGAACAATTCCATTCGTCAGCAAGGCTATCGGCGTACCTCTTGCCAAACTTGCCGCCAAGGTAATGGCAGGCAAAACGCTCGAAGAGCTCGGATTCACGGAAGAAATGCACCGGAGTCATTTCTCCGTCAAGGAAGCTGTCTTTCCATTCCTGAAATTCCCCGGCTGCGATACGCTGCTTGGGCCGGAGATGCTTTCAACCGGCGAAGTAATGGGACTCTCTGACGATTTTGGTATTTCTTACGCGAAGTCTCAGATTGCTTCCGGCAATTCTCTGCCGACGAGCGGAAATATATTTATAAGCGTTAAAGACGCCGATAAAGCCAAAGGCGTCGAAATAGCCAAAAAGCTTCATCAGATGGGCTTTAAGCTTTTCGCGACAAAAGGCACCTGTATTGAGCTTATCAAAAACAATGTGCCCTCGGAATTCGTACTCAAAATGAATGAAGGCAGGCCGAACATCGTCGATTTGATTATAAACAATCAGGTCGCCCTGATTATAAATACGACTGTCGGCAGACAGACTATAAAGGATTCGTTCCTGATAAGACGAACCGCTCTCGACCGCAGCGTGCCTTACACCACGACAATCAGAGGCGCTTCAGCGATTACAAGAGCACTCGAATCGATGAAACAGAAAAAAACCGAAGTTAAACCAATACAATTGTATTACAAATAAGGATATAATGTGAATCCCGTTAGAATCTTAACGGGATAAACTAAAGTCTATAATTTAAAAAGGATTCTAACGGGATGAAAGGTATATTACTGCTCGAAGATGGTACTTGTTTCAAAGGCTCAGGTTTTGGAGCCCAGGGCAGAAAGTGCGGAGAAGTTGTATTCAATACCGCTATGAGCGGCTATCAGGAAATTCTCACAGACCCCTCGTATCACGAACAGATTATTACAATGACCTATCCTTTAATAGGTAATTACGGCACAAATCCGCTGGACGTTGAGGCCGACAAGCTTTATCTGAGCGGCTTTATCGTAAAGGAAAATTGCTCTTTCCCGAGCAATTGGCGAAATAAAATCTCACTCGACGATTATCTTAAAAAACACAAAGTCCCCGCAATCGAAGATATCGACACCAGAAAATTAGTTATGCTCCTTCGCCAAACAGGCTCAATGAAAGGAATTATCTGCACAGACGGCACAACTATCAAAAATCTGAAAGACGAGCTTGATAAATACCCCGGCCTTGTCGACAGGGACATTGTCAAAAACGTCTGCGCAAAAAAAAGCTATATATGGGACAAACCAGTTGAGGACGAATTCGGAAAATTATATAAAGCCGAGGCGAAATATAACGTAGTCGCTTTTGATTATGGCATTAAACAGAACATTCTTCGGCTGCTCGTCTCGCACGGCTGCAAAGTTACAGTCGTCCCGGCGAGTACAACCGCACAGGAGGTTCTCAAACTGAAACCGGATGGCGTATTCCTGAGCAACGGCCCCGGCGACCCCGGCCCTATAAGCTACGCCATCGAAACAATTCATAAACTGCTCGGCAAAGTGCCTGTCTTCGGGATATGTCTCGGCCATCAGCTTCTCGGCCTTGCTCTGGGCGGGAAAAGTTACAAACTGAAATTCGGCCATCACGGCTCAAATCATCCGGTTAAAAATCTCATTACAGAAAAAATTGAAATCACCAGTCAGAACCATGGCTTTTGCATCGACCCCGATTCGCTGCTCGACAAAGATATACAGATTACGCATATGAATCTGAACGATAATACGCTCGAAGGTTTCCGCTGCAAAAAAGTGCCTGCTTTCGCGGTTCAGTATCACCCCGAAGCCTCCCCCGGCCCCCACGACTCAAACTATTTATTCAACGAGTTTATTGAAATGATGGACAAAGCAAAATAGCCGTTATATTATATTTGACATTTCTATCTAACTCGAATATAATAGTTGCCGAATAATTTTCAAAAGGAGAGAAAAATGAAAAAGGCGATTTTTTTTATTGTTATTTGCATCCTTAATCTCCCCGTCTTTGCAATTGATTACAACGATTTTCCGGCGAACCTTCAGCAAATCCTCAATCAGAGAACTGCTGAACTGACTTCAAAGGGAGGTATATGTATCGCAGGTAGAGTTAAAATGAGTGATGGCGTTCACATTAGTGGCGGAGAAGACGTCATGGTAAACTTGTACCACGGTATCGATGCGCCTCTTTGGGTGCACGAGAACGGGTGGTTTATTATGGACCGCACTCTTCCATCGCAGTACGCAGGATCAGGAAAGGGATTTGTATTACGAGCTTTTGGGTACAACCCAATTGATGCACCTATAACGATTCTACAAAGAAAAATGACCTACGTAGAATTCGTGATGCACAAAACCTCTCCTGAAAACCTGGCATCAGTTACCGGGACAGTTGTAAACGAGAACGACCAACCCTTCAACGGCGTACATGTTTCACTACATTTTCCTTTTGCTAATCACGGCCGTGGTGATATTGGCTACACTTACCCCCACATGGAGATAACCACAGGTGCAGATGGGCAATATTCCTTCAAAGGCCTATCCACAGCCGAACACTCTATTGTAGCATCGACAGCAGGTTATGCATATCAGTCCGTTAAAGTTACACCTACCGCAGGCAAAACAGTGATAAAAAACTTGAAACTTGGTCAAAACCGCAGCATTATCATCGACTATGTCTATCAAGCAAATGGCAGCCATAGCTTTGCCAGTGGAAATCTCCAAACCGGCACAATTGAGTGGGTTAATGGCGGTGGTGGAATTGATTTCTCGGATGGTAAAGTAGAAGGGTACGAGCCACAGTCACTTCGGGACATAGAGATGAGACAAGACCAAGGCGTGCTGAAATTCCGGATTTTCTATTGCAATGGGAAAAATGGATTCTACGATGCGGGGGCTGTAGCTTTCAAGTCCGTTATAAGAGCTACTCAAACCGGCTACTCCACAAAGGAAAAACCGTGTGTAGTTGGCCACGTTTATGTTGTCCGAACCCATGAAGATAAGTACGCAAAATTCGTTGTGAGAGATAATCCTTAATCGGAACAGTTTGAGCACTTTCATTGGAGTTTCTCATACGGCCACATTTCGATTCCGCCGTCGAGTACTTTGACATCCTTAAAGCCCTGATGTTTCAATATAATCGCCGCCTCATAGCCTCTTAGCGAATAATTACAAAACGCTACGATGGGTCTTTCCTTATTAAGCTCGACGAATCGCGACCGCAGCGAAGCCAGCGGAATAAATACCGCGCCGTTCAGCCTCTGCTGCCGATATTCAGACGGCGTCCTTACATCCAGCAGCACAAAATCCTTCTTGTCCTGTATCATATTCCACACCTCTGTCGGATTGATACCGTCCATCAGGCCGTCGAGTTTATTGCGAGCGACATTGGCCGCTGTAATAATATTATCAATCACCGGCGCATAAGGCGGAGCATAGCACAAATCAAGATTCGAAATCTGCTCGACCGTCATCTTCCCCGCAATCGCCGTCGCCGCGACATCGATTCGCTTATCGGTATTACCGGGGCCTATCGCCTGGGCGCCGAGAAGTCTGCGGCTTTTCTTATCAACAACAAGCTTCATCATCACAATCGCGGCCCCCGGCACAAAATGTTCCCTGTCCGGTGCAGGAACAAGAACCGAAACAACATTAAATCCCGCCTGCTTTGCCATAAATTCCGTAAGACCTGTAACCGCTACGTTATAATCGAACACTTTGCACGCCACAGTTCCGAGAATCGAGCCGAATATATCGTTTCCGCCGCAGATATTTACCGCAGCCACTCTGCCCTGTTTGTTGGCCGTTGAGCCTAAAGGCACATAACTGGGCTTTCCCGTAATCATATCGATATTCTCAACGCAATCGCCCGCCGCGTAAATATCCGAATCGGACGTCTGCATTTTCGGATTAACTTTTATCGCGCCCGTCGCGCCGATTTCAAGACCCGCCTGCCGGGCCAGACTTACTTTAGGCCGATTACCTATCGCGATTATCACAAGGTCGGCAGGATACGCGCCCTTGTCTGTTACTACGCACTCAACAGTATCAATGCCTTGAAATTTTATTACCTGTGTATCGCTGAGAACCCGCACGCCGTGCGATTCGAGCTGATTTTCAACAAGCATCGCCAATTCAACATCGAGCAGCCGGAATATCTGCGGCAATTTTTCGACTATCGTTACCCGGCATCCTTTTTTAACAAGGGCTTCCGTCATTTCGATTCCGATAAGACCGCCGCCGACAATAACGACATCACGCGCCTTGCCCCTGTCAAGAGCGGCTTTTATTCCCTCAGCGTCCGTAACGCCGTGCAGCGTAAAAATATTTCCGAGTTTAATTCCTTCAATCTCCGGTTTGACCGGCTCCGAACCGGTCGCAAGTACAAGTTTGTCGTAATCGAGCACTGATTCGGCATTATCGACTAAATATTTTACACGAACCTGTTTTTTCTTACGGTCGATTTCAATCGCCTCGGTCTGATTCATAAGATGAACGTTCTTTACCTGCTGGAAGAATATCGGGTCGCGCACAACGCCCGCCGGCGAACTCATCAGCTCGTTCTGGTCCTTGACAGTCCCGCCGATATAATAAGGCAGCCCGCAGCCCGCGTAAGAAAGCAGCCTGCCCTTTTCGATAATCGTTACATCAGCGTCAGGGTCAAGCCGCATAACCTTCGCCGCGACCTTCGGCCCCGCCGCCACTCCGCCAATTATCACTACCTTCATTGGCTTTTTCATCTTTGAATCTCCCGTGATTTGTTCCGCTGCCGTTTTTGCCGCAGCTTTAAGACTTATTACAATTTCCGCCCCGCCAAGATGCGACTTCTCGATATGCACATTCCCGCCCGCCGCGTCGATTATCGCCTTTACAAAAGCAAGCCCCAGTCCCGTACCAGGCCGGGACGAGTCGCGGGCCCCTGCCGTCCTGAAAAACGGCTGAAAAACTTTTTCATAATTCTCCTCTGAAATTCCAATCCCCGAATCGGCGATTCTTATCTGATATGCGTCCGCGGGCTTGTCATATAAAAGAAGCGTTTCAATCCTGCCGTTGTCAGGCGTGTATTTTATTGCGTTTGAAAGCAAGGCTTCGATAGCTTCGGTCATCGCCGCTTCATTACCAGCCGACCACGCCGGCTCAGCGTCAATCTTTGCCGTAAGGGTAATATTGTGCCTGCTCGCCTGCTGGGTATAAGCAGCCGATTCTTTGCGGAGAATTGATGAAAGTTCAACCTGTCCTTTTAACGATGCGGGGTCGTTAATCGCCTTGGATATTACAAGAAGTCTCTGCGCGGTAAGCAGAGATTCGTCGCAGCGTCCAATCGCCCGCTGCAAAAGGTCTTTCTGCTTAGCCGTAACAGGCCCGGCAAATTCGCCTAAAAGTGTCTCAAGGATTGTGCTTATGGATGCGATCGGCCCTTTAAGCTGATGCGCTACGAGAGAGGCGAACTTCAAAGGGTCTGATATGATATTCTTCATAAAATATTATCATACCCTGTATTTTGTAAATTTCAAACTGTTTATTCTCCGCCGCAATCATTAACAACGCAACAGAGCCGCAGGACGTAAGTCCGCGGTATTTTCATTTAGCCCCCGCCGCTTGAGGCGGGGTAACAAATATCGGTTAGCCCTGCCAATACCTTGGCAGGGTTCATCGTTTACCCCGTGAGATGTCGCAACTATCTCACCGGGGTCATTACGACCCCTTGGGGGGCGGTCATCTCGTCTTGTCATTCCCGCGAAGGCGGGAATCCATAAATATTTAGCCCGCCGTTTCACGGCGGGTTCCATCATTCATCCGCAGTCCTAAGGACTCCTGACGGAGGACACCTTATGGTGGACCTTTGCGGAGAAATCTATTAAAACAATTAAAATTCTCCAGCCATTATCTTAATATCAACTGGAAGTATTTATTGATTTTTATGTGTCCACGACAGCATCTCTGGGTTCATCACCGACAAATGGGATGGCAATTCCCAGCCATTTGTCGCCGGTGGTTTCAAATGAAATACTCCATTCCACAGGAACTGACCGTGGATCTTCAACACTAAATCCAGATAGCTTTACAACTGTGAAGATGTCTGAAGGCAGGTCCTGTTCAAACCACGACCTGAAAACTTTGGCCAACTCAGGCTTTGCGAGTTCGAGAATTTTGGGATATCGATTAATAAGGTCAAGATGCCATTGACGAAATTCCGGCAGTGGTCCGGCTTCATTACCATCAAGGGCAATAAAGACTGTAGTTCCAGTAGGAGGAAACTTCCATTCACATTCCCAATAGGATCGTTCCGGATGATTGGAAATATACATGAATCGAAGCTGACCGAATTCGGGATCGTTTATTTTTGGTGGTTTAAACAGAAGACGAAGCGAGTGGAATATGTTCATCTTTTTTCCTTAGCCAACATAATAATATCCATCACGTTTCCTACCAATTTTATCCTGCCATTATAGTATCAACCTTATGTTGAGTCGCCTTTGGCGGAATTTCTTATTCTGTCTGCTGTATTCTGAGTTCTGTTTTCTTTGAATAATAATCTACCGCACTTTTCGCCGCAATGTCGTTTGCTTTTTATCTGCCTCAAGTAAACGTGATTATTCAAAATCAAAGTAATCTGCGTAATCAGCGATGAAAACAAAATTATACTCTTCTCTTTCCCAAACTCAACCAAATTTATCCAAATACTATATTCTGTCTACTGGATTCTATATTCTGTTTCCTTTTTATGATTTTCAACAAAATGCGCAAGTTTTTTTAACAAAAGCGCAATTTTTCACCCCCATTTTTAGCTCAATTTTAAAAACTTGCGCGAAAATAAAAGAAACTTGCGCATTTGTGACGAACTTTTTTCCATAACCCCTTTATTTATTTTAAAAAATAAGCACTTATAGCATTTCCAACAACGCAAATAAATAAGTTATGCGTATCCCCGCGCTTAGTTTTGATTTATCCCCCTCGCTTCGTTTCGTCTAGAAACGGAGGGGAAAAAAACTGCGGGGACAACTATCGATTAAAAAAATCCCGCCGAAGGCGGTTCCTCAATTTTGCATTTTAATCTTTGATTTTTAATTTTTTTGTGCTTACCCCTATACAATGTACCCCCTTGCTTTCGTTCGTCGATTCCTGACCCGAAAACCCCCTGTTTTTGAGGGGTTTGCAGGATTTTAAACGCACTCTATCTCCTGTTCACTTTTGACTTTTCACTGTTCACTTTTAACTTTTTTTGTTACCTCCGCAAAAACTCTTCCACTAATCATATGAGAAAGACTCTAAAAACGGAGTATGGCAATATTGCTCTTTTGCATAACAGAATGGCCACAAAGGCACTAAGACACTAAGTTTATAGGATCTTAACGTTTTTTTTCTTTGTGCCTTTGAGTCTTAGTGGCTACTATATCGCGTTGTGGAAATTGATTTCAACGACATTCGAGCCTGTTTGGATGGTGATAATGACGCCTATCGGCGGCTTATGCAAAGGTATGAGCCGCAAATAGTCAGGCTTATGTGGCGTTTTACCCGTGACAGGACTGAAGCTGAGCAGCTTGTTCAGGATGTCTTTGTCGAGGCCTTTTTCAGTCTTAAAAGTTACAAAGGTCAGGGCCCGTTTTTACATTGGCTCAACAAGATTGCAACTCGTGTCGGCTACAGGTTTTGGAAGCAGCGGGACAAGGCCGGATTATTTGTGCCGATAGATGATTTTGACGCTGTTGACGAAAGTAAGACGAACGAAATTGACTCTGCTCATGCCGCTGAAGTTTTGCATTCTTTGTTTAATCGTTTGCAAGCGACTGACAGGCTGATACTTACGCTGATGTACTTTGAGGAATGTTCTATTGAGGATATCGCTCAAAGGACCGGCTGGACGAAAGCGGGAACGAAAATGCGGGCGATGCGTGCTCGCGGAAAATTGAAAAAACTTGCGGAAAAAGAAAAATTTTCGGAGAAATTCGAATGGATAAAATAATAAAAATTATCGAAAAATTAGCTAAAACAGCGCGAAATGAGGTTTTGCCGCAATTCGACGTTTCCGATGAGATTATGTCTCGAATAAGTCTTTTGCAGCGTGAAAAAGTCGGCCTTTTGCCGCTTGAAGTATTCGCCGGGCTAACTGCCCTGGCCGCTTCAATTGTAACATTCTTTTCCATTCAGGCCTGGCAATATATAGTCAATCCGTTATTCCAGCTATTCGCCCCATATCAAGGAGTTGCATTATGGTAACTGAAATTATACAACGCAATAAATTACTGGTCAGAATGTTATGCGGTTTAATCATTCTTGCTTCCGGCACAGCGATTGGTGCAGGTACAACCATTATGCTTGTGAAACACCACGTTATGTGGATAAGCAAACCGCATAAAGACGCAAACGAAATTACTGAAATGATAAGCAAAAAATACGGCTTAAATCCACAACAAACACAACAGGTACAGCAAATCATCGATAAGGCATTTCAGCAAAGAAAACAGTCCGATGAAGAAGAGGACAAAAGACGTGAAGCCGGCATCCAAACAATAATTGCGGAAATGAACGATGTTCTTACTCCAGAACAGTTTGAACGCTGGAATAAGGATTTTCAGGTTTTTAGAGAAAAACATAAAAAACCGGCCCAAAAATAAGCATTTTAACGCCCTAAATCTACTAATAGGCCATATCAAATAACCCGATAATAATTAGGAATAAGCAGATTTTCTATGTTACCTAACCTGCCTCTTTACACACTAAATAAGGTGGAAGTAAAGTGGCAGAGTTAGTATATATTTTTATAAGATAAAAATGCATAACACACTTAAAAACAAGGACTTAAGAGTAAATATGTTATTAGCTGATTCAAAACAATTAATCAAAGAAGTTCCATATATGCGGCATTTGAACTATATATTGCTTTGTATGCTCTACATTTGTCTGCTGGCGATAACCGGCTGTATGGTCGGCCCAAATTTTCAGTCGCCCAAGACTGCTATTCCGTCTTCCTGGACGGGAATTGACGGCCAGAAAACCGGAGCCGTTGACCTTGTTCACTGGTGGACCCAATTTGATGACCCAAATTTAACTTCATTAATCACCAGGGCTGTAACATCCAATCTTGATTTGAAACAGGCTCAATCGAGGCTTCGTCAGGCTCGCGCCGCCCGCCGGATTGTTTCCGCGGGATTGTGGCCGACAATTAACGCAACAGGCTCATACCGGCACAGTCAATCCGCAGGTTCTGCTGAATCTTCCGGATTACGAAGTGATTTATGGCAGTCGGGTTTGGATGCCATTTGGGAGATTGATATATTCGGCGGCGTTCGCCGTAACGTAGAAGCGGCCGAGTCGGATATCAAAGCAGCAGTTGAAGATCAAAGAGATGTGCTGATAACAGTATCAAGTGAAGTAGCGATTAATTATATTGAACTTCGCGGATTTCAGCAGGAAATTGTCATCGCACAAGATAACCTCAAGGCTCAAAAACATACCGCCGAGCTGACTCGTCAGCGTTTTGCCAGCGGTGTAGTCAGCGCACTCGACGTTGCCAACGCTGATGCGCAGGTTGGTACCACCGCCTCGCAGATTCCAACGATGGAGACTTCCGCGCAGCAGACTATTTATAATATAAGTTTACTGCTTGGCCTCGAGCCGGCAGCTTTACTAAAAGAATTATCGCCGGTCGGTACAATTCCTTATACTCCGCCCGTTCTGCCGGCCGAACTTCCGTCAGACCTGCTGCGACGTCGCCCAGACATTCGGCGAGCAGAGGCTCAAATACACGCCGCGACCGCACGAATCGGCGTTGCCACAGCGGATTTATTCCCGAAATTTAATCTTACCGGCTCGGCAGGTTATCAAAGCAATGCTCTCGATAGAATGGGAAATTCCCAGTATAGTTTCTGGTCGGTAGGTCCTTCCATAGATTGGAAAATCTTTAACGCCGGCAGTGTTCGCGCCAACATCGAAATTCAAAAGGCCCTTACCGAGCAGGCAGGACTTGCTTATCAAAAGACTGTTCTGACCGCCCTTAAGGACGTTGAGAATGCTCTCGTCGCGTATAACAAAGAGCAGCAGCGTAATAAAGCGCTTCAGGATACCGCCGCCGCAAATCGCAAAGCGGTCGACCTCGCAACTCAGCTTTATTCGCAGGGTCAGACCGAATTTCTTAGCGTTCTCGATTCGCAGCGGTCTCTCTTTGCCTCCGAGGATTCTCTGGTGCAGAGTACCCGAAATTTGTCCACTGATTTGGTATCTCTTTACAAAGCCCTCGGCGGCGGCTGGGATGATGAGCCAAATTCCGCGGCAGAACCAATTTCGGAAAAAAAGAAATAATACAAATTGTTATGGGATATAAATATGAAGCTTAAAATTATCAGTCTGACAATTATATCACTGCTGATTGGATTGACATTTTTCGGCTGTAAAGAAAAAAAACAGGCCGTCGTTGAACAGCCTGCCGTTTGGGTAACAGCGGTAAAAGCTGTATCGCAGGACGTCCCTGTATATATCGACGAAATCGGCTCCTGTGCCGCGTACGAAATCGTAGCGATTCGCGCTCAGGCCACCGGCAAAATTGTAGATATAAATTTCACCGATGGCGCTGACGTAAAAAAAGGCGACCTGCTGTTTACAATCGACCCTCGGTCTTATGAGGCCTCGCTCAAGCAGGCACAGGCAAGTTCAGTGCAAAGCAAGGCCGCGCTTGAGCTGGCAAAATCTGAATTCGAACGCGCCAAGGGACTTCTTCCAACCGGCGCTATGTCCAAAGAAGGCTACGATATAAAACAAAACGCTGTAATTGTCGGCGAGGCCAAAATTCAGGCTGACCAGGCCACAATTCAGACTGCGCAGACAAACCTTGATTATTGTTATATACGTTCCCCAATTGATGGCAGAGCCGGGCAGCGAGGCGTTGATATCGGCAACGTGGTAATCGCAAACAGCACCGACGCCGGCCAGGTTCTTTTAACCATAAATCGACTGGATCCGATTTACGCTGACTTTACCGTTACCGAGCAGGAGCTCGAATTAGTTCGACAGGAAATGGCGAAAGGTAATTTAAAAACTTTAGTGCATACGCCGAACAAATCCGATGCGGCGCGCGAAGGAACGCTGACCTTTTTAGACAACGCCGTACGTGAGGAAACAGGTACGATTAAACTTCGTGCCACGTTGGCGAACAAGGACCATTATTTCTGGCCCGGCCAATTCGTTCAGGTTCGTCTCATCCTCAGCGTCGAGAAAAACGCCGTGCTTGTTCCATCCCAGGCGGTGCAAAACAGCCAGAACGGCCAATTCGTTTACATAATCAAATCGGACCAGACTGTCGAGATGAAGCCTGTTACGGCAGAAAGAACCCTCGACGGCCAAACAGTTGTTAAAGGAATCGAGCCGCAGGAAACAGTCGTAACCGACGGCCAGCTTCGTTTGTCACCCGGGGCAAAAGTACAGATTAAACAATCACAAAATAGTGAGGTAGTGCGTTAATGAATTTCACATCACTATTTATCAATCGCCCGATAATGACAACGCTCGTTATGTCGGGCATACTGATTTTCGGCGTCGCGGCGTTTCGCACGCTTCCCGTAAGCGATTTGCCGAATGTCGATTTCCCAACTATTCAGGTTTCCGCGTCATTACCCGGCGCAAGTCCCGAGACGATGGCCGCCGCTGTCGCCACTCCTTTGGAAAAGCAATTCTCCACAATCGCCGGCATTGACTCGATGAGTTCAGCCAGCGCATTGGGCAGCACGCAGATAACGCTTCAGTTTAATCTTAACCGCGACATAGATGCGGCCGCTCAGGATGTTCAGGCTGCCATCGCGCAGGCTCAGCGCCGTTTACCGCAGGGTATGCCAAGTCCCCCCAGTTATCAAAAGGTAAATCCCGCCGACCAGCCGATTTTGTTTATCGCGTTGACAAGCCCGACCTTACCATTATCCAAACTTGATGAATACGGCCAAACATTAATGGCACAGCGAATTTCAATGGTCAACGGCGTCGCGCAGGTTCAGGTTTACGGCTCGCAGAAATATGCCGTACGTGTGCAATTCGACCCGATGATTCTCTCGCGTCTGGGAATAGGCATCCGCGAAGCAGTCGCCGCGATTCAAAGAGGCAATGTAAATCTGCCGACGGGCGTTTTGTACGGCACTCATCGCGCATTTACTGTCGAGGCCACAGGCCAGTTAAACAACGCTCAGGCCTATCGCCCGTTAATCGTCGCGTATCGAAACGGCTCGCCCGTCCGCCTCGATGAAATCGCCCACGTGATAGACAGTGTGGAAAACGATAAAGCCGTCGCCTGGTATGTTGACCCCAACCTGCAGGAGCGTTCGGTAGTCCTTGCGGTTCAGCGCCAGCCCGGCACCAACACCGTCGAAGTCGCAAACGCCGTCAAGGAGTTGCTGCCGACTTTCAGTCAGCAATTGCCGGCTTCCGTTTCTGTAAGACTTCTAATTGACCGCTCGATTGCGATTAAAGAATCAGTTCGCGATGTTAAATTTACATTATTGCTTACGCTGGTTCTCGTTGTACTTGTTATATTCCTTTTTCTTCGCAACGTCTCTGCTACCGTCATTCCAAGTCTCGCACTGCCGATGGCGATTGTCGGGACATTTATTGCTATGCAATTGCTCGGCTACAGCCTCGATAATTTATCTTTGATGGCACTGACTCTTTCTGTAGGTTTCGTCGTCGATGACGCTATCGTTATGCTCGAAAACATCGTTCGCCATATGGAAATGGGAAAGGCAAAATTACAAGCTTCAATCGACGGCGCAAAAGAAATAAGTTTTACAATCGTAAGTATGACATTATCTCTTGCCGCGGTATTTATCCCGATTATTTTTATGGGCGGCCTTATAGGAAGGCTATTTCAGGAATTCGCCGTTACTATCGGCGTGGCCGTTCTGGTTTCAGGTTTTGTCGCGCTTTCACTAACACCTATGCTTTGCAGCAGGTTCCTGCGCCCGCCGCAGGAAATGCATCACAGCAAGGCTTTCGAATATTCCGAGCATATTTACAAACTGATGCTCGACTTTTATGAGCGAACGCTTCGATGGGTATTAGTCAACAAGCGAAGCTCGATGGTCTTCTCGGCCGCTATTCTTATCGGTACCGTACTTTTATTTGTCTGGCTTCCGAAAGGCTTTTTACCCAGCGAAGACCGTGCTCAGATTTTCGGCTCTACCGAAGGCCCGCAGGGCATTTCCTTTCAATCAATGTCAGAGCACCAGCAGGCGATTAATTCTGTCCTGCAGAAAATGCCGGAAATCGAATCGTTTATGTCAAGCGCCGGCTCACGCGGAAGTTCCGGCGGAAATACAGGCTGGTTTTTTATTCGCCTTAAGCCTAAATCCGAACGCAAACTTTCAGTCGACCAGCTGATTCAGAACTGGCGTCAGGATTTAGCCGCCGTTCCCGGCATCAAAGTTTATCTGCAAAACCCGCCGACAATACAGTTGGGCGGCCGATCGTCGAAAAGCCAGTATCAGTACACACTTCAAACCCCAGACACTGCGGAATTATATAAATACGCCGCGATTATGATGCAGAAAATTCAGGACCTGTCCGGCTTTGTGGATGTTACAAGTGATATGCAAATTACGAATCCGAAAGTCAGTATCGATATCCAGCGCGACAAGGCCGCGACCCTCGGCGTTACCGCAGAGCAAATCGAAACAGCTTTATCTTACGCTTACAGCTCCGGCCAGGTCTCGACCATACTCGCACCAGACAATCAATACCTCGTTATTGCCGAGCTGCTTCCTAAATATCAGCTCGACCCTTCCGTTTTAAGTATGCTTTACGTCCGCTCCGATACTACCGGCAAACTCGTTCCGCTTAACGCGGTCGCTAATTTTACTACCGACGTAGGCCCGCTTACAATTAACCATCAGGGCCAATTGCCTGCCGTTACAATATCGTTCAACTTAAAGCCCGGCATATCTCTGGGCGATGCAACCAATGCGATTGACCAGTTGGCGAAAAGTACCCTGCCTGCCACGATTAATACAAGTTTTCAGGGAACCGCCGCCGCCTTCCGTTCATCTTTGAATGGATTGGGCTTATTATTGGCTCTTGCGATTCTCGTCATTTATCTTGTTCTTGGCATTTTGTACGAAAGTTTTATTCATCCTATAACAATTCTTTCGGCCCTTCCTTTTGCAGGCTTCGGCGCATTGCTTACTCTGTTAATCTTCAGAACCGAGCTTTCCATCTACGCCTTTGTCGGTATTATTATGCTTGTCGGCCTGGTCAAGAAAAATGGCATTATGATGATTGATTTTGCGATTGAGGCTCAGCGCAGCGAAGGAAAGAATCCGCACGATGCTATTTTTGAGGCTTGTTTAGTCAGATTTCGTCCGATTATGATGACGACGATGGCCGCCCTTATGGCCGGCCTTCCTATTGCGATGGGCTTTGGTGCCGGCGCCGAATCGAGAAGGCCGTTAGGCCTGGCTGTTGTCGGCGGCCTGCTGTTTTCACAAACTCTTACCCTTTATATAACTCCTGTGTTTTATCTATATATGGAGTCTTTCAGACAAAAATTTAAAAGTGCTAAACAGAACGTCGTTCTTACAACCAATGTGGAATAATTAGATGAAAATTTATATTTATAACTTACTCAGGAACAACCACTTAAAGTGTGTCAGAATTATTCTGCCCATATTATTGTCTGTTCTTGTTCTGCAAACCGGGTGCAATAGTGAGACAAAGTATCGTACAAAAACGGACACGGTAGCAGGCAAAATTATTTCCGAAAAACAGCTCCAGGCAACCGGCAAAGCAAGTCCGTTCAGCATTGAAAGACCAAGCGATATCCTGCGAAGAAGACTCCTGACAGACCAGAATCTGCCGATGTCGGGGCCGGCTTCATTAGGCAGCGACAAACTAAAACAGATTAAACATTGGCCGGAAAAAGATTATCCAATCGCAACTACAGGAGGAAATATCGCCGAAATAAACGAGGTTAACAAACCATTAACCATTTCGCTTGTTCAGGCATTACAAGTAGGCGCCCGCAATAGTTTTGATTACCAAACCCAGAAAGAAGGGGTATTCCAAACCGCCCTGTCTCTTGAACTGGAACGTCACGCTTTCAGAAATACATTTATCGCACAGGTGCAGAACCTTCTCAGCACAGATACAAGAGGCGAAGGAGATGTAAGCGGGACGGTAACAAGCGGCAGTATCGGCGTCTCAAGAAAATTCCAGTCAGGCGCAGAAATACAATCCTCATTGGCTATTGATTTTGCGAACCTGCTCACAGGGGGCGGAGCATCTTCGATGGGACTTATCGGCGATGCGAGTATTTCAATACCCTTATTAAGAGGCTCCGGCAGCCACATTGTTGCAGAACCATTGACACAGGCTGAAAGAGAAGTCGTATACGCAATCTGGAACTTCGAAAAATTCAAAAAAGAATTCGCCGTAAATACGGCGAGCAAATACCTGGAAGTTCTCCAGCAGCTGGATTCCATCAAGAATAGCGAATCCGACTATCGCAGCAGAATAGTCTCCTCCAGAAGAAGCAGAAGACTGGCTGACGCCGGCAGAATGCAGGAAATCGAAGTTGACCAGGCCGTCCAGAATGAATTAAGCGCACGCCAGAGGTGGATAGCCGTGATACAATCATACAAAAGACTGCTCGATTCATTCAAGATTTTCCTCGGACTGCCGCCGGATGCCGCCATTGAGCTGGATCCAAACGAACTTGCACTGCTTACTAACCCAACAAAACAGATTATCAATCAAATCGACGAAGAAACCAAAAAACCGCAGACCGACATAGAAACTGCCGAAGCCAATGCTCTCATCAAACTGGTAGAGCCTGATTATAAAAACTCAGGCCCTTATGAAATCCGGGAGTCTAACGCGGTACAACTGGCATTTAATAATCGGTTTGACTTAAAAACAGCGGACGGCAAAGTCTATGACGCACAAAGGACCGTTGTTGTCGCGGCAGACGCTTTGGGAGCAGAACTTACGTTTCTGGGAAAAGCCGAAAATATCGGCTCGCACAGAACCATCAGCGGCGCAACCGGCGCTGCGAGTCCGGATACCAGATTTAAAATTAATGAGGGCGTTTTTTCGTCACTAATTACCCTTAATCTCCCATTCGACAGAACACAGGAAAGTCTCGATTATCGAAACAGCCTTATCGGTCTGGAACAGGCTGTCAGAAATGTGCAAACACTTGAAGATACAATAAAAACAGATATTCGAAATACACTGCGGGATTTGCTCGAAGCAAGAGAAAGTATGTACATACAGGCACAGGCGGTCGTTGTCGCTAACAAACAGGTCAATAGCGTTAATATGCTCCTCGACGCCGGCAGAGTAGAGCTGCGTTATCTTCTGGAAGCTCAGGATGCCCTTTTGTCAGCACAGAACGCTTTGACTGCCGCGGTTGTTAAATACCGGATTGCAGAACTGGCTATCCAGCGCGATATGGGTGTTTTGGAAATAGACGAAAAAGGATTATGGAAAGAATATTTTTCCGGAGAAAATAAAAATGTCAAAGAAGAAAATATATCTGATTAGTATTATCGCTGTTGTTGCGGCAGTTATTCTGTTGTCGGGACAGCTTCTGAAAACCAGGGACAATTCCGACCTGACCGGCCCAACATACCCGGCTAAACGCGGCCCTTTGACCATAAGTTTTGTAGAGTCAGGCACTATCAAGGCCAGAGACCAGATAATACTCAAGAATGAAGTCGAGGGCAAAACTTCCATAACATACGTCATACCCGAAGGAAATCGCGTCAAAAAAGGCGAGTTGCTGATTGAACTTGATGTCAGCACTCTCGAAGACCTGAAAATAGACCAGGAAATAAGCGTTCAGAATACAGAGGCCGCGTTCATAAGCGCCAAAGAGAATCTTGCAGTCGTCGAAAACCAGGCTAAAAGCGATGTTGACCTGGCAAAACTTACACTCGATTTCGCCCGGCAGGACCTCGAAAAATACCTAAATGGCGAACATCCGTATGAACTCGACAAGGCAAACGCCGACATTACACTTGCAGAGGAACAGTTGACCAGAGCGGATGAAACCCTGAAATGGTCAGAGAAGCTTTTTGAACAAAACTATATCTCAAAAACAGAACGGGAGGCGGATAAACTTTCAAAGGATGAAAAGGAATTGGCCGTTAAATTAGCCAAAAAAAGCAAAGACCTGCTTACCGAATACACCTACAAACGCAACCTTGCCAAGCTTCAAAGCGATGTCAACCAGGCTGATATGGCACTGGAACGAACTAATCGTAAAGCTCATGCCGATGTCATCCAGGCACAGGCCGAGCTGAAAGCGAAGGAGTCTGAATTCGGACGGCAAAAGGACAAACTGGCGAAAGCAGAAGACCAGATTTCAAAAACCAAAATTTATGCCCCGGCAGATGGTCTGGTTATCTATGCCACAAGCGCAAAAAACAGCGGACGGCACGGTAACGCGGAACCTCTGGACGTTGGCAGAGCAGTTCAGGAAAGAGAGGAGTTAATTTATCTGCCGACCGGAGAGGCATCGAACGCAGAAGTAATGCTCCACGAATCCAACCTGAAAAAAACCAATAAGGAGCTGCCGGCTATTGTCACGGTGGATGCTTTGCAGGGAAAGACCTTCTACGGGACAATAAAATCTGTCGCCCCCCTGCCGGACGCCCGAAGTATGTGGATGAACCCCGACCTTAAGGTTTATAATACTGTAATCTATATTGACGGCAACGACCCGGCGCTGAGAACAGGAATGAGCTGCCAGGCTGAAATAATCGTTAAACAATACGACAACGCCGTTTATGTCCCCCTTCAGGCTATTATAAAAATAGGTGCGGATTATACCGTCTATGTAAAATCCGGAAAATCGTTTCAGCCCAGGCAGGTAAAAATCGGACTTGATAACAACAAGGTAATTAATATTGTTGAAGGTCTTAAAGAAGGAGAGCTTGTCCTGTTAAATCCGCCATTTAAATCGACCACGGAAAATGCGCAAAACCGCAGCATGTCCGAACAAAATAGCGACGAAAACCCGAATGGCTTACAGGAAAAAATCTCTCAGGGATTGAAAAACGCGGAAACGAATCAGCGTTCAGAAAATGCCAATCAACCAGCCAATATAGGGAAGCCGAAAAAACCATTCGAGAATCTTACCGCCGAGCAGCGGGAAGAAATGAGGAAAAAATTTGAGCAGATGACCCCTGAAGAAAAGGAAAAAGCAATGCAGCAAATGCCCGGCGGAAATAGACCGCAAGGTTCTGAAAAACGCAGCAAAACAGAAGAAAGTCAATAAATGGCGGACAT